>Ga0116161_1001370_pt1 | contig 25262 bp, 22 predicted proteins | sample AD_JPNAS3_MetaG_FD_89877 | JGI IMG/M metagenome (GOLD analysis project Ga0116161, IMG submission 89877) | Active sludge microbial communities of municipal wastewater-treating anaerobic digesters from Japan - AD_JPNAS3_MetaG | ecosystem: Engineered > Bioreactor > Anaerobic > Digestate | place... | reverse complement strand
TGGTTTGACCCCCTATTATTCGGACAATTTATTAACCACAGTGCAAACATAGTAAAAAAAATTATATATTTGCATCGCAATGAACAACCGACGGTGATTTTTTAGACCGTATGTTTAGAGTTGAGTCGGCGCTGACCTTCTCTTTTTGCCTTATCAAAGGTGCACCTTTCAGGTGCGATTTATTATGCAATGAAGCAACCTCTGGCTCATTATTACCCGTATGTTTTTTCACTTCTTGATAATCAATTTTTAGTTTGAACTTTGTTTTTCTCATTTTATAATTTGTTATTTTTTCTATTAAATTTTTATCCCATAAATTCCAAAAGTCGCATGGTGTTAAATATGCAATTGAGGAATGTATTCTTTTGTTGTTGTATTTTTCATAAAACAGCTCTAAGTTTTGCATTAGTTCCTGTATTGACCAAAAATTAAATCTGTTAAGATGTTCTGATAAGATTGCATGAAAGCTTTCTATATGACCATTTTCTTGAGGTGTATAAGGATGTGTAAAAACCTGATTAAGAAAGTTTTCCGCAAAATATTCTTGTACTAATTTAGCGGAAAATCGTTTGTCGTTATCATTTCTTACTTCAATGTGTATTGATTCTCCAGGGTTTACATATCCTTGCAGATGATTAATAATAACATACTCCCAGCATTTTTTAACATCATGTTTTTTTATTGAAAAACTTACATAATAGTAAAGAACGTATCTTGTAAAAGTGTCAATAATAGTTAAAATTGCTGCATGTCTTTTGTATTCCTCAATCCACACAAACTTAATATCCATTTCAAGAATTTCAAGGGGTTTTTCTGGTAAAATTTTTCGATATTTAGCATAATTTTTTGGTGTAGTTTTATTTTTAGCTTTTAGTAAACCATTGGCTTTCATTAACGAGTAAACCTTCTTTTTATTTATATAAAAACCCCTTGTTTTCAACTCAAATGTCATTTTGGTATAACCGTAGTTTGTATCTGGGTCGGATTGTATTTTTTCTATTTCTGAAACCACCACATCATTGTCAACAACTCCACAAGTAGTAGTTACAGTAGTCGTTTTCTTACGACCTCTTTTGCCATTTTTAGGCTTATAATAATACTGGTGTTTTGTCATATTAGCTATTTTTAGAGCATTATCTCTTGTTAAGCCTTGAAGAATAAACTTAGCTACGAGTTCTTTCTTTTCTCCAAGGCAAACTTCTTTTTTAAAAGTTCATCTTTAAGCTTGCCTTCAAGCTCTTTCTCAACGATAATCTCTTTTAATAATTGATTCTCTTTTTCTAATTCACGTATGCGTTTAAGCTGTCCTGGAGTCATGCCATGACTAAAACCTTCAACACCCATGGTCTCAAACTTTTTTTTCCATTGATAGTATGTCGCAGGAAAAACACCATGCTTTTTAAGAGTTAAACTTACTCCATTTTCAGAGGCTTCTTTTAAAATAGCCAATTTTTGCTCTAATGTAAAATGTCTTTTCTTCATAAAAACAAAATTAATTATATTTTTTAAACTATAATTTTGTCCGATGAATTAGGGGGCTAAAATATTATTTCTATGGAAGAATGTTTTTATTTTCAAGTGTAAAAGTAAAATATTAAAATATTATTTTATTTGTTTATGATTTTCCACAATTGCATTAATAATATTTTGCACAGAGTTTTTGTTCATTTTTGTAAAAGCAAACCATTTTTTTCCTAAATCTTTTAATGATGCTCCTAAATGATACACTTCAGTATTATCTATGATAATAAAACGGTCATGGCTTAAAGTAAATGTTTTTATTTCAAAATTACCATATTGAGCATTAGCTTTTTGCACATCAAGTTGTAATTGTTTGTTAATATTTTTTGTCAGTAATAATATTTTTACATTTTTGCTTTTTTTTGCCAAATGAGTTAATGTAGTTTCATCTATATAGTTGTCAATCAATACAATATTATTTTTAGCAGAACGAATAATTTTTGAAGCTAATTCATAAGCATCAAATACTTGTCCATCAAAGAATACGCCTTGTGTAGGCAATTCACTTGTTTTTATTTGGAAAGAAATTTCATTTACTTTTTCAGCAAGTTTTTCCACTGTGTTTTCAACGCGATTCATTCTTTGGTTAAGTGCATAACCTTTTAATAAATAATCTTTTAAAACATTGGTAGCCCAAATTCTAAATTTTGTACCTTGCATTGATTTAACACGATAACCTACTGAAATTATTACATCTAAATTGTAATATTCTATCTGTCTTTCAACTTTTCGACCACCTTCAATTTGAACTGTCGCAAAATTTGCGACAGTTGAAGTTTTTTGAAGTTCTCCTTCTGCAAATACATTGTTGATATGTTTACCAATAGTTTTAATATCCCTTCCAAAAAGCAATGCTAACTGCTGTCGGTTAAGCCAAACAGTTTCATTTTCTAACCTTACTTCAATACGTTCAGTTAGTTCATTTGATTGATATAATAAAATTTCATTACTCATTTTTATACTTATTTATTTCAATGCATATTTTGTAACCGTATTTAATCCATTGAGGGTGAGCATTTTATCAAATTTATCAAATATTGTTGTAATAGGTGTTAGTACATTATTGAAACCGCCTGTAGCTATAGTAATGATATTTTGTGGATTGATATTTTCTTGTTTTTGCATATCTTTTTTCATCTGATTTATTATGCCTTCGACTAATCCTTTATATCCAAACATCATTCCGCTTTGGATGCACATTGTGGTATTAATGCCCAAACTTGTTGTTGGAATTTCTAACGGTACTGACTGAAGTTGTGCAGTATTGCTAAACAGAGATTTAAAAGCTGTACCAATGCCTGGAGCTATGGTAATACCTAAAATATTAGCTTTGTCGCCAACAGCAACAAAAGATAGAGCTGTTCCAAAATCTACAACAATACAAGCTTGTTTGTAGGTTTCCCAAACTTGTACTGCATCGCAAAGCAAATCTGTACCTATTTCATACACGGCTGTAGGTGGTATGCTTACAGGCAGTTTGTGATAAATATCTGGGTTTATTATAAGCGGTTCTTTGTTTAACAAACGTTTTGTTACAATCTCAAAAGCTCCTATAAGTTGTGGCACTACAGAACTTATTACAGCATTGTTAAAACGTTTAATATCCAAATTATAATCTTTAAATAGAACATTTATAAGTGCAAAATATTCGTCTCCAGTACGACTTCTATCACTGCTGATACGCCATTGTTGTAGTAACTTATCTGATTCAAATACTGCAACTTTAATATTTGTGTTGCCAATGTCAAATGCTAATAACATATTTTATTGTTTATTTTTATTTCAAAAGTAATAAATTGTTTTGAATTTTGATTGTTAAGAAAGAGAAGAAATGTAAATTTTATTTGCTTTTACTTGATATTGCACCATGTTGAGTGGTTGTTCGGAATTTCCGAATAACCAGTTAGTATTGTTATTCTTCGCTTTGTTCTATGTTTTCGTTGTTTTTTAGACTATTTTCGTTCGTAATAATACCTTGTTTGGCATTTAACGGAGAAATTACTTTTTTACCTGTTTTTGATTCCAATTCAATTCTTGCGTTGTAGGCTATTTCTCCTCCTTGACGTGCTACATCGCCGTGCTCTTCTATAGTTTCAGGATTTGTAGTTTCAGAGATTCGTGTAGTGGACAATTCTGCTAACATATTTAATACTAACTCTGTATTGGTCATATTGTCTCTTAAATTTTCCTTTTTTAAACCTTTAAATTTTTTATATTCTTTGGCTGTTTTTCCTGCCCAGGTTTTGTAAATAATATCAGTAAGAGAAGCAAATTGAACACCTTCTTGTAATCCACGCTTTTTCCATTCATCTGTAAGTTCTTTGCGTATTTCAATGCTTTTTAAACGTTGGTTGATCCAGTTGTCGGAATAGCCAAGACGTTTATAATCTGCCATTGCTTGTTCTATTGATAGTTCTGGATCTTGCATTTGATCTAAACGCTCACGTGCAACTTGTGCAATCCACAATTTGAATGGTTCTGCTTTTGGTGAAGGTATAGATTGAATCAAGCGGAAAAGTTGCTCTGTGTCAGCTACATCGGTAAGATACATCTTGTTGTCTGACGACCGCATTTTCAGTTGACTACAATTTGTAGCCAACTCGCTGCCTTCCTTTTTTAATCGAGTTTTTAGAACACTCCAATATTTTCTTGGATTTATACTATCCGTTAATATTGCAATGGTATCTACTATTGAAAAATACCATTTTTCTTGTTCTTCGTCCCAAACAGTACGGACTTTTTTTTCTTCAAATAATTGTATGGATTGCTTTTGTGTCATGTTGTTTGTATTTTTTGATCTTAATTATTATAGTACACCTTATTTCATTTTTGTTAAAATGCTAATTTACATTTTTTTTGCCTTTATTCCTATAAAAGATAAAATTTTTATTTGGAAAATATATTGTAGGAAAATTAGCGAAGGTAAAATAAAGAAAATTTTATTTTACTTTCAGACGTAAAAGTAAAATATAAAAATGTTCTTTTGTTTATTTATACGATTTAATACCATTTTTAAATAAAAATGTCAATATACTGTTTAAAAACAAATATTCGATTTCTGGTTTGGCCTGTCATTTCTGTAAGATATTCATCTTCTTGCATTTTTTTTACTAAGTCATTTGCCGCTTTGTAGGATAAGTTACATGTTTTAGTAACATCGTCAATTGTAACAAAAGGATTTTTAAATAAATCGTGTAATAACATAAGAGCTACATTACTTCTTCTTCCGTAAGAAATCCGTATATTTTCTTCAATATTTGTCTTTAAACTAATGATTTTAGATAAAGTGTCAACAGCAAGAGTTGCGGTTTGTTCAACACCTATAAGAAAATATTTAATCCACTGCAACATATCGTTTTTTATTCTTGTATTATGTAGATTGTCGTAATATAATTCTCTGTTTTTTTCAAAATAGTTTGAAATATACAATAATGGTTTGTCTAAAATCTTTTGTTCAACAAGAAATAGTGTTATAAGCAATCTTCCTATTCTTCCATTACCATCAAGGAAAGGGTGAATAGTTTCGAATTGATAATGAGCTATAGCTATTTTTATCAAAGCAGGAACCTCTATATTGTCATTATTAAGAAATTTTTCTAAATCTCCCATTAAATCATCTACAAGTGTGAAGTGTGGTGGAATATATTTCGCATCAGCTATTGATTTACCTCCAATCCAATTTTGGCTTGAACGGTAAATACCTGGAAATTTATGTTCTCCTCTAACACTATCTAATAGTAACTTGTGAGTAGCTTTAATAAGTCGAGATGAAATAGGTAGTTTTTCTAAATTAAGAATGGCATTATCGATAGCTTTGATATAATTATTTACTTCTTTCCAATCATTGCGTCTTTCAGGACTAATTTCGTTTTCTGGTAATAGAGCTTCGTCAATCTTTGTTTGTGTACCCTCTATTCTGCTTGATACAACAGCCTCTTTAGTAACATGCAATTTTATAAACAAGTCGATATTTGGCACTAATCGTGAAAAAGAGTTTAATTCTCCTAATTTAATAGAAGCTTTCTCCAAAAGATAATTTATTGTTGGTGTGGTCCAACTCCATTTGACATTTATCTTATTTGGTACAAAGTATTTATATTCTATACCTTGTTCGTAATGACCAGCTTGAAAATTTTCTACAATTATCATAATTATTTAATGTTATTTAACTAAAATAAAAAAATTCTTATTTTACTTTCAGACGCAAAAGTAAAATATAAAATTCTTATTTTACTTTAAAGCACAAAAGTAAAATAAAAAAACAATTATTTTACTTTCTTTTCAATTTTTTTGCCTTTATTCTTGTGAAAGAAAATTTTTTATTTAAACATAAGTAAAAAAAGATATATTTGTAGTCTGAAATTATATAGTGAAGAGTTTTAAAGAAATATCAAAAAATATTAAGTTAGACCTTGAAAATTTTGAGGTTTTATTGAATGAGCTTTTTATTGATGAAGATGAGAGTTTAAAGGAATTCTTCGATTTTATTTTTAAAATTAAAGGTAAAAGAGTTAGACCAGCTTTAGTTTATTTATTTGCAAGAATGTTTGGAGAAACTAATTCTACCAGTCATGATGCAGCCCTTTTGGTAGAATTGATACATACTGCTACTTTACTTCACGATGATGTTATTGATGAGGCAGTTTTACGTAGAGGTGTTGTAAGTGTAAATAAAAAATGGGATAATAAAACTGCAATTTTACTTGGCGATTATCTTTTGGCAAAATCAATGCAAGTAACAACTAAACATCAAGAATATAAGTTATTTGATATAATTACTCCATCTGTTTTAGCACTGAGTTTAGGCGAATTAGAACAACAGATTTCTAATTTTAAAAATTTTGAAATTAATGAAGAAAAATATTTTAAAATAATAAAAAATAAAACTGCGTCATTACTCTCTGCTTGTTGTAAAGCAGGAGCTTATTCAACTGTGAAAGATGAAATAATATTAGAAAAAGCTCATGAATTTGGTGAAAATTTAGGTATAATTTTTCAAATTAAAGATGATATTCTTGATTATGTAGGGAATGAAAAAACTGGAAAAGAAAAAGGAATTGATATTAAAGAAGGTAAAATTACTTTGCCACTAATTCGAGCTTTTCAAAATATGTCTGAATCTAATAGAAATCAACTAAAAGTTGTGTGGCAACAGGCTTTTGATGATGCAGAAATACGAAAAAATATTATAGAATTAACAATTAAAAACAATGGAATAAAATCTGCAGAGCAAGATATGCAGATTTATAGAAACAGAGCATTAAATATTTTGAATGAATTCCCTAAATGCTCAGCACGAGACGCTTTAGAAGAATTAATTGACTATGTGATTGAGAGAGATAAATAATTTAAAAATATCCTTCAAAATCAGTTTTTTTGTCAAAGCTCAAAATATCTTTTAATAAATTATTCGCTAATCTTGAAGCACCTATTCTAAATAATTTATTATTTAACCATTCTTCTCCAAGTACTTCATTTACAATTAAATAGTATAAAAGAGCATCTTCTGCAACTGTCATTCCTCCACTTGGTTTTATTCCTACTTTTCTACCAGTTTTTAGATAATATGTTTTTATTGCCGAACACATTGTGTAAACAGCTTCGGGTGTTGCTGATATTGATGTTTTTCCAGTTGATGTTTTTATAAAATCAGCACCAGCTTCCATAGAAAGTAAAGAGGCTAAAAATATATTTTCTATTGTTTTAAGTTCTCCAGTTTCTAAAATTACTTTAAGGTGTGCTTCTTTAATTGCAGATTTTATAATTTTCACTTCGTATGCAGTTTTTTCTAAGTCTTTTTCTAAAAAGCTACCCAAAGATAAAACTATATCAATTTCGTCAGCTCCTTTTTGTACTGTTAGGTCGCATTCAGCAGCTTTAACCGATAAAAATGTTTGAGATGCTGGAAAACCTGCTCCTACTGCTGCGATTTTTACAGATTTATCTGTTAAATTTTCTTTTACAACAGGAACTAAAGCTGGATAGACACAAATTGCAGCAACATTTTTATATTTAGGAAATTCTTTTGAAAAATTATTTACCTTTTCTGTCATCGACTTAATTTTGCCGATAGTATCTGTTCCATTTAAACTTGTTAAATCTATTAAATTTAAAATGTCAATTAAAATATTTTTTCTTTTATAATCTTGAACTTTAGATTTAACTTCAGCAACTTTCGTGTTTACAAGTTTTTCTGAAGGTGTTTCTTTGATGTAAGGATTTTCCATATTATTTTAATTTTAAATTTTTGTTTAGCTTTATCTTTTGCAAATATAATAATTTCTATTTAATTATTTGTTTTTAGTGTCTATAATGATTGTAACTGGACCATCATTTACTAGTTCAATTTTCATATCAGCACCGAAAACACCAGACTTTACGGGTTTTTTCAATTCAATTTCTGTGTTTTTTATAAATTCTTCATAAAGAGGAATTGCTGTTTCGTGTTTTGCTGCTTCAATATAAGATGGGCGATTTCCCTTTTTTGTTTTAGCATGCAATGTAAACTGACTTACAATTAATACTTCTCCATTAACGTCTAAGCAACTTAGATTCATAACTCCATTTTCGTCATTAAAAATTCTTAGATTTACAATTTTTTGATTAAGCCATTTAACGTCTTCGATTGTATCGTCATGTGTGATTCCTAACAAGACTAATAAGCCTTCATTGATTTCTGAATGAATTTTTGAATCAATTTTCACATTAGCTCTCGACACTCTTTGAATTACTGCTATCATATTATTTGTTTTAAATTATTGAAAATTAGATAGTTATAATTTGTTCCACGTGGAACATTCAGACAAAAAGTTCTGTAAATTCAAATTTTTCCACGTCAAATAATCCCCTATCTCCTATTTTTAGTTTTGGTATTACCAATAAAGCCATAAACGATAAGGTCATAAATGGAGCTGTTAATACAGAGCCATTTACTTTTATTATTTTGTTTAAAGTTTCATATTTTTGTGCTACGTTTTCCGCATTGTCTTGAGTCATCAGTCCTGCAAACTCTAAGTTTAAAGTATAATAGTCTTTATTTTTAACATAGGTTAAACCACCTTTGTTTTCCATAATTTCGTTAATTGCATTACAAATATCTTGGTCTGTGTTACCTATAGCAATGATATTATGACTGTCATGTGCAACAGAAGTAGCTACTGCACCATCGCGTAAACCAAAACCTTTGATAAAGCCTATTTGTGGTTTTGAATTTTCTTGATATCTATTATAAACAACTATTTTTAAAATATCTTTTTCAATATCTGAAACTAAATTATTGTTTTCAACTTTTGGTTTACATATAATTTGGTTAGTGATTAGTTCATTATCTATAACTTCAATAACTTTTATTTCTTTGTTTAAATTCTCAACTCTAAGATTTTCTACAGAAATTGGTTTTGCATTAAATTTATTAATAGGTTTAATTTTTTTAGTGTTAAATAAAATTCTATTATTTGAGTAAACAGTTTGACCATTAATAATTGTTTCTAAAATATTAAAATCTTTTAGGTTGTCAATTATAATAAAATCTGCAAAATCATTTTTGCGTAAAAGTCCAACAGGTAATTTATAATGCAAAACTGGATTAACAGAAGCTGAAATAAGCAGGTCAAAAATGTCAATATTCTGTTTTATTCCCATTTTCAATATTTTGTTTATATGCCCATATTTAATTAGGTCGTCTGGGTGTGAGTCGTCTGTGCAAAGCATGACCATAGTATTGAATTTGGAAATTATTGGAAAAAGTTCATTAAAATTCTTAGCGGCAGAACCTTCGCGAATTAAAATTTTCATTCCAAGATTTATTTTTTCTATTGCTTCATCAATTGTAAAACATTCGTGGTCGGTACTAATTCCTGCTTTGACATATTTTTCTAAATTTTCTCCAGAAATGCCTGGTATATGACCGTCAATTATTGCATTATGTTTTTTTGCAACTTCTAATTTTTTTAGAACATTTTCATCTTCATATATAACTCCTGGGTAATTCATCATTTCGCCAAGACTTAAAAGTTTATGTTTAGCAAATAGTTCGTCAATATCTTCATGGTTTAATATTGCTCCAGAAGTTTCAAAATCTGTGGCTGGTACACATGATGGTACAGAGTAAAAAACTTTAAGAGGAGTATTTTTTGAATTTTCTATCATAAACTCCACTCCTTCTTTTCCCAAAACATTTGCAATTTCATGTGGATCTGAAACTACTGCTACTGTACCGTTCCTAACTGCCAATTTTGCAAACTCTTGCGGAATTAACATTGAACTTTCTATATGTACATGTGCATCTATTAAGCCTGGGAGAATGTAAAAATTACTATTATTTTCTTTTTCTTGAATATCAATAATTTTGTCGTTTTCTACAATTACTTCTCCCTTAAAAATTTTTCTGTTGAATAAATCAACAATATTTCCTTCATATTTTTTCATAATAAAACATTTTAATTTCAAGTTTTACTTTAATTGTTCCACGTGGAACATTTTTTATCTACCCATAAAAACTAACAAAACACTAATGTCTGAAGGTGAAACTCCTGAAATTCTTGATGCTTGTCCTATGGTTTTGGGTTTAATTTTCGTTAATTTTTGTCTTGCCTCAGTAGAAAGAGATTTTAAATCTTCGTAATTAATTTTGTCAGGTATAATTATGTTTTCTAATCTTTTTAGTTTGTTTGCTAATAATTTTTCTCTTTCTATGTAACCAGAATATTTCACTAAAATTTCTGCTGAGTCAATATATTCTTGAGATCTTTCTCCATAAGAGTCTAATAGTTTTTGTAATTTTGGAAATACGTGGATAATATCATTTGTTTTTATTTGTGGACGAGTCAAAACGGAATTTAGTTTTATTGCTTGCTTTAATTCCGAAGCACCACGTTCTTTTAAAATTGGATTTAATTTTTCGGGCTTACAACTTTGTTTTGCATAGAATGAAAGAAGTTCGTCTCGTTTGTGAACTTTGTTCAGCATTGTTTCAAATCTTTCGTCTGTGGCTAATCCAAGTTTATGCGATAATTCTGTAAGCCTAATATCTGCATTATCTTGTCGTAATAAAATTCTAAATTCTGCACGTGAGGTAAACATTCTATAAGGTTCGTCAACTCCTTTTGTAACTAAATCATCAATTAAAACTCCTATATAAGCTTGGTCGCGGTTTAAAGTAAATTCAGGTTTTTCATTAATTTTTAAATGAGCATTTATTGCAGCTATCATGCCCTGAGCACCAGCTTCTTCATAACCTGTAGTTCCATTTATTTGTCCGGCAAAATATAAATTTTCAATGTTTTTAGTTTCTAAAGTATTGTAAAGTTGGGTTGGGTGGAAAAAATCGTACTCAATAGCATATCCAGGTCTAAAAACTTTTACATTTTCAAATCCTTTCACTTTACGCAAAGATTGAATTTGTACTTCCCAAGGCAATGACGATGAAAAACCATTCAAATAATATTCTATTGTCGTCTCTCCTTCTGGTTCTAAAAATAATTGATGTTTATCTTTATCAGGAAAAGTTACAAGTTTGGTTTCTATGCTTGGGCAATATCTTGGTCCAATACTTTGTATGGTTCCATCATAAAGTGGTGAGTCGTCCAAACCTAAACGAATAGAATCGTGTACTTCTTCATCTGTATATCCAACGAAGCAAGGACGTTGTTTCAAAAAAGTTTGATTGTAATTATGTAAATATGAAAAAGGAATTATTTGTTCGTCTCCGTTTTGAGCTTGTAATTTTGAAAAATCAACAGTTCTACCATCTATTCTCATAGGTGTTCCTGTTTTCATTCTGTCGGCAGTAAATCCCATTGAAGTTAAACATTCTGTAATTCCATAAGAAGCTGGTTCAGAAATTCTACCTCCTTTTAGTTGAGTGTGTCCAATATGCATTAAGCCATTTAAAAAAGTTCCTACTGTAAGAATAACCGACTTTGCATAAAAAGTTATTTTCATTTCTGTTTTTACACCTATAACTTTATAATTCTCAACCAAAATTTCGTTTACAGAATCTTGCCAAAAATCTATGTTTTCAATTTTTTCTAATGTGTTTCTCCATTCAGTGCTAAATACCATTCTATCACATTGAGCGCGTGGACTCCACATTGCTGGACCTTTAGACATATTCAACATTCTATATTGAATCATTGATTTATCGGTTATAATTCCAGAATATCCGCCCAAAGCATCAAGTTCTTTAACTATTTGACCTTTAGCAACACCTCCCATTGCTGGATTACATGACATTTGAGCAATTTTGTTCATATCAATAGTTATAAGAAGAACTTTGCTCCCAAGATTTGCTGCCGCTGCTGCTGCCTCACAACCTGCATGTCCAGCTCCTACAACTATTACATCATATTTAAAAGTCATTTGTGAAAATTTTTACAAAATTAATCAAATTTTTATTGCTACAACTAAAACATCATCGGTTTGTTCAGTTTCGCCTTTCCATTTTAAAAATTCGTTTTCTGGAATGTCTGTATTATCAAGTTTTGAATTTGCCCAAATTTTTAATATTTCTCTAAATTTTTGATATTTTAATTTCCCTTTATCATTATCTCCAAACTGATCTGGATAACCATCGCTTGATATGAAAATTACATCGTTTTCATTGTAACTTAACTTATTTAAACTAAAGCTTTTATTCTCTTCTCGACCAATAATAATATTATCAGTTTTAAATTCAAAAATTTCATTTTCTAAATTGTCAAATTTCCACAACTTTTGTTTAGACCCAGAATAAAGTATTGCATCTTTGGTTCTTTGAATTATTGTAATACTCAAAGATTCTCCTTTTAAATATTCACTTTTACTGATTTGAGCTAAAAATCTATTATTTAGCTGATTAAGTATTTCATTAATTTCTAATTTTTGATTTAATATTTGGTCTATTGTATTGATTGAAAAAATGGATAGTAAAGCTCCAGAACTTCCGTGTCCTGTGCAGTCGCCTAAAATACAAATTTCACTATCAAAATAATTTCGATATATAAAAAAATCTCCACCAACTTCGTCTTTTGGTAAATCTAAGATTAATACATTGTCTGGCAAAGCTTTATTAGCAATTAAACTAAGTTGAATTTGTTTTGAATATTTTAAATTTTGCTTTATTTCTTTATTTTTTGTTTGTAATAAATTATTTAGATTATTTAGTTTTTTATTTAGTAATTTTGTTTTAATGAAATAATTGATTAACAATATAAAGATAGTGGTTATTAAAAGTATTACTATAATTAAAATTTGGTTTATTTTATTTTTATTTTCTAATTCTTTATTTTTTAACAAATTTTCAACCTCTAATTTATCTAATTCATATTTAGTTTTATATTCGCTTAAAGTTTGATTTAATTTATCAGTAAATATGCTGTCTTTCAGTTGAATATATTTATTTTGATAATCAATAGCTTTATCATAAATTCCTTGTTCGTTATATAGAGTAAATATTCTTTCATAAAGATATAATCTTGAACTTTTATCATCTGATTTACTTAAAATATCTTCAGACATTTTAGCATATTTTTCTGCTTGAGAGTAATTTTTAAGTTTAAACTCTACAGAACAAAGATTAGTATAAAATTGATTTTTTATAGAATATTTTCCTTCATCAATTAGTGCAAGGGCTTCGAGTAGAGTTATTTTTGCATTTTCAAAATCTCCTAATGACATGTAAATAACAGCAATATTATTTAAAGTTGCTATGTATAAATTTGAGTTTATTTCAGGATTTGTGAATAATTTTAAAGTTAGTTTGTAATAATATAATGCTTTAGAAAAATTATCTTGACTTATATAAATATTTCCAATATTGTTTAAACATAAAGCTTGGTTAATAATATCATTCTGTTGTTCAGCCAGTTCTAATGCCAGATTGTGATATTCAATTGCTAAATCTATTTGGTTTAAATTTTTGTAAATAATGCCTAAGTCTAAATATACAGAATGAAGTAAATCTTGGTCATCTATTTGTTTGCAAAGAGGCAATGCTTTATTAAGGCATTTTAAACTGTTATCCAAGTTTCCATTGTCTTTAGAAATTTCTGCAATTAAAATTAAAGCTTTTACGATTTTTGAATTATCATTTTCTTTTTCGGCATAATTTAAAGCTTGATTTGCATAATATAAATCTTTATTTCCAATAGAATCTCTGTATTGTTCAGCTAAATTTAAATAATATTCAAAATTTATGCTATTACTTGAAGTTAAGTTTGTTTGAGCTAGTAAACTAAAGTTATAGTTTAGTGTAATACTTAGTAAAAAACATAAAATTTTAAATTTATTTGTCATGGGTATGATTTATTGAATAAATTTTAGTTCTACTCTTCTGTTTTTAGCTCTTCCAGCTTCTGTATCGTTTGTTGCTACTGGTTTTGTTGCTCCATATCCTATAGTGTGTAACTTATCTGCTTCGCAATTTTCGTTAATTAAAAATTCTTTTACTGCATCTGCTCTTTTTTCTGATAAAATTTGGTTATCTGCATCATTACCTATGTTATCTGTATGCCCACTTATTTCAACACTTAAATTATTCTTTTTAATTATCTTCGCAACTCGCCTTAATTCTGGTAATGAATATTCTAACAAACTACTTTGAGCAAAATTAAAAAACAAGTTGTTAATTGGAACGGCTATTTCTTCTTCAATCATTTGTTTAAAAGAGATTATATCAATATTTTCTTCTAATACTACAGGGTCCTTGCTATTTCTAAGGTCTATATTTTTTGAAACCGGGAAATAGTCATTACCATCAACATAATAACCGTAAATTTTTCCTAAAGGTAAAACTATAAAAAAGCTACCATCAACGGGGTCGCTTTTCGATTGTCCAATATTTTTACCTGTACTTAAATCTTCCCATTTTATATCTGCTGAAACGGCTTTTTTTTCTGAGTCTAAAAGTTTTCCTGATACTGTTGCTACCATATCCGGTCTTAAATGAGTAGGAAGATTAAGCCAATAAATTTTATTTTTCTTTTTATCATTATATTTTGCAAAATAAGCTTTACTACCATCTGTAGATATAGTGTAGCCCCAGTCGTTTTCTTCTGTATTAATTTCTTTTCCCAAGTTTATTGGCTCTGTCCAGCAATTCCAACAAGTATCTGATAAACGAGTTGATTTAAAAACATCATACTTGCCCAATCCACCATGTCCGTCTGAGCTAAAATACAAGGTTTTCATATCAGGGTGTAAAAAAGGACTTCTTTCAGAATATATTGTGTTTATTGATGGTCCTATATTTATTGGCTCTCCCCAAGTATCGTCTTCACGAAGACTTATGTATATATCAGATGCATAATTATTTGACGCATGATAACCTTGTAATCCTATAGCGGTAAAATTAAAGCTACCTGGTCTTTCTGAAGCGAAAATGAGTGCATTTCCATCGCTTGTTAGCATAGCATCGCCCGTCCAACTACCTTTATTTATATTATCAGGAAAATATTCTAATTCTGTCCATCCATTTTCTGTTTTTTCACAATATCCTATTTTCCCATTTTTAAATTGTATCATAGTATTTCCATCGCTACTTAAAGCCATTGGAGCTTCATTAGAATCTCTATATGATAAACCTCTATCTAATTCGGGTTTTGACCAATTATATCCAATAAGTTTAGAGTAAAATATATCTTCTCCACCTATATTGTCATTTCTTTCTTTACCACAAAAATAAATAATTTTGTTATCAGCTGATATTACTGGTGAATATTCTTCTCCGTTTACTGAATTAATTGAATAAATTGGATTTATCTTAATTGAGTTATCTAGTTGACTTTTTAAAATTAAAACTAAGTCATTATATTTACTATTATTTTTAAAAGAATTTTCAAATTCTTTCAATGTTGCTAATGCTATACTCCATCTTTTATTTTTTATATTTTGAGAAATTAATATTTGAAGAGCAACAAAGGATAAATCATTTGGTGCAGATTCCAAAATATAATTTTTAAGTTTTTGAATATTTTCTTGTGTTAATTCAATTTCACCGTACTCAGTTCCAGTATAATTAAAAGTGCAAATTGTTCTATACTTTTGTGGATGGCTAATACTTCCTGTGTATTCTTTAATTTTATTGCCAATTTTTATTCTTATCTTATATTTTGTCGGGTCCTTACAGTTCACACCACATCTATGGTTACTATAATGTCTTAAAATAACAGTATATTGACCAATAGGAGCGTTTCCTTCTTGCCAATATATATTTTCAACTGGTCTTAATGACTCTGGACTTACATTCATATCTACATCTAATTCGCCCCCACTATAAGATTTTCTATGACCATAGTAAATTTCTTCCCCAAAAGGATCAATACAATGTAAATCTAAATCATTGTAATTATCCCACATAAGTGAGATTTGAATGGAACCTGATTTGGCTCCTTCTCTGATTAAACGCTGATTTAATTCATCTGAATTGTCAAAATGGCTAGCACTTAAATCACCTGTTAAACCAATAGATTCAGCAAACAGAGCTTTTTCTAAATCATCTTCATAAGTATCAATAAGATATAAATAATCAAAAAATTTATCAGAAAACATTTTTAAACTTGAAAGCTCTCCATCTTTTGAAATTAAATTATAATAATGAATAATTCCATTTGTATATTGATTGCCTTTGCTTTTACTCAAACCATACTTAATATATGGCAGATATTTGATTTGACTGCCAATTAAATATAAGCTATCAATAGCATCATTTATAAAACTATTATTTGGAAAATTTTCTATAAAACTAATATAACTATCTCCGTTATTTTGAGTTGTGATTTCTTCAAATAGCCTTGTTTCAAATAATTGAAAAGCTTCATTTTTCTGTTTACTGTTTGGATAATTGTTTATAAAGTTTTCATAAGCTGATGAATTATCAATGCTTTTAGCCTTATTAAAAGCCAATTCATCTCTATTAGTTTCTGCCTCTGTAAATTCCTTAGCATAAGGATAAGTTTTCATAAAATAATTATAAGACTCTATTGTGTTTTCACTACTAGCTATTTGGAAAGCCAATTTATTTCTATTTTTTTCTGCAAATTTAAAATGTCGCGAAATTGGATAATTATCCATAAAATATTGATAAGAAGCAATAGTGTTAATTTCCAAAGCCTCATCATAAGCTAAATTATCTCTATTTTCTATTGCTTGATTTTTATATTTTTGAGGAGCTAATTTAAAATATGTCAAAAACTTATTATAATCCTCAATACTATTATTTTTACTTATGTCTGTTAAAGCATTATACGAAACACTATCAATTTGCTTTGTAATACTTGACGTGTTAATAAGGATTTTCTCTAATTTTTTTCTAGCTTTTTCATCTTTTAAGTAATAAAAATTTGAATTTGCTTTTATAATATAATCATATGCTTTTTCGCTATTGTATTTATTAAATTTTTTTGAATTATATAAATATGATTTAGCATAATTAAGCTCAATATCATTTGGCGACTTTTGTAAAGATTTTTCAAGTTTTTTTTCAACTTTTGAATACTTTCCTTTATTTATTTGTTTTATATAAGAACTTTGACTATTTGACAAATTAGAAAATAATGAAAGTACAAAAATAAATATTATAATTTTTTTCATGGTTTATATATTTTTAAATTAATTTCCTATATCTAATTCTTTGTGGTCCTCGATCTCCTAATCTTTTCTTTTTATTTTCTTCATATTCAGAATATGAGCCTTCAAAGAAAACCACTTGAGAATCTCCTTCAAAAGCAATTATATGAGTTGCAATTCTATCTAAAAACCATCTGTCGTGAGTGATAATTACTGCACAGCCGGCAAAGTTTTCCAAGCCTTCTTCTAAAGCTCGTAAAGTGTTGACATCAATATCGTTAGTAGGTTCGTCAAGAAGTAAAACATTAGATTCAGATTTTAAAGTTAAAGCTAAATGCAGTCTATTTCTTTCTCCTCCAGATAAAATTTTACATTTTTTCTCTTGATCGGCACCACTAAAATTAAATCTTGCTACATAAGCACGAGCATTTATTTGTCTTCCACCAACATTTATAAATTCTGAATCGCCCGAAATTACTTGATAAACAGTTTTTTCAGGATCTATTTCTGTGTGGGTTTGGTCAACATAGCCAATTTTTACTGTTTCTCCAATTTCAAAATGTCCTGAATCTGGTTTTACTTGATCCATAATCATTCTAAAAAGAGTTGTTTTTCCTGCTCCGTTTGGTCCAATAATTCCAACAATTCCTGCTGGTGGAAGCGAGAAGCTAAAATTTTCAAATAACAGCTTGTCATCAAATGCTTTAGTAATGTTGTTTGCAACAATTACTTTATCTCCTAATCTTGGTCCATTAGGAATGAAAATTTCGAGTTTTTCTTCTTTTTGTTTAGTGTCTTCGTTCAACATTCTATCATAAGCCGAAAGACGAGCTTTAGATTTTGCATGTCTTGCCTTGGGACTCATTCTTACCCATTCCAATTCTCTCTCAAGTGTTTTGCGGCGTTTCGACTCTTGTTTTTCTTCCATAGCTAGGCGAGTAGTTTTTTGCTCCAACCACGAAGAATAATTTCCTTTCCATGGAATTCCTTCTCCTCTATCCAATTCTAAAATCCAACCAGCAACATTATCTAAGAAATATCTATCGTGAGTAACTGCAATTACTGTTCCTTTGTATTGTTGTAAATGTTGTTCTAACCAATGTACAGATTCTGCATCTAAATGGTTTGTGGGTTCGTCTAAAAGTAAAATATCAGGTTCGCGAAGCAAAAGTCTGCAAAGTGCTACTCGTCTGCGTTCCCCACCCGATAAATGTGCAACAATTTCGTTTTCATCAGGACAGCGTAAAGCATCCATAGCTCTTTCCAATTTGCTATCCAAATTCCAAGCATCGTGTTGGTCAAGCAACTCTGTCAATTCGCCCTGTCTTTCAATTAATTTATTCATTTCATCGTCAGACATTGGCTCGGCAAATTTTTCATTTACTTCTTCGTATTCTTTAAGTAAAGAAACAATTTCGTGTACGCCTTCTTCAACAATTTCTTTTACAGTTTTATTATTGTCAAGCACTGGTTCTTGTTCCAAATAACCAACAGTATATCCGGGCGAAAACACAACTTCGCCTTCATACGATTTGTCAACACCGGCAATAATTTTCAAAAGTGTTGATTTTCCAGAACCATTTAAACCAATAATTCCAATTTTAGCACCGTAAAAAAATGATAAATAAATATCTTTTAAAATTTGTCTTTGTGGTGGAACTTTTTTCCCCACTTTTACCATAGAAAAAATTATTTTTTCGTCGCTCATCTGTCAAATAAATTAAATTTGTTGAAAAGCAAACTTAATAAAAAATTTCTAAAGGAATAAAAAATTGTTTTGGATTATTTATTTTTCTATAAAAGTTTTATCTTATCTTCTAACTGTTTCAAGCTTTAGCTTGTCTTTTATCATATCTATAATTTTGTATGTTTTTAAAATTTTGTCAACATCGGCTTCAGGTTCTTTGTCGTAAACTATAGATTTTGCAAAAGAAGAAAATTCGTCAAAATATGAATTATTAGGTTTTATATTAATTTTTTCAACAATTAAATCTCCAACATTTTCTTGAAACAGGTTTACAGAAGATTTTGGGTCTCGTTTTTTTAGCAAATTAGCATTATTATTGTATAAATCTAATTGAACATAATTTTTGTCGCAATAAAAACTTATTTCATGAGAATTTTCGGCTGCAATTCTTGAAGCAGTTAAGTCTGCAACACTTCCATTCATAAATTCTAGTCTAACATTAATAATGTCGGGATCGCTGTAATTCAAACTTGTTGCACTTGTTTTTATATTTTTAATATTTGATGAAATGAGACTTAAAACTATATCAATGTCTGGTATTAGCAAATCCATTAAAACAGAGTGAGAATCAATATCAAAATTAAAACGTTTGAAATTTTTAGACTGAATAAATTTAGGTTTTTTAATAAATGGTTTTGCTGATAAAAAAGTGTTGTTAAATCTATGATGCAAACCAGCTTGAACCTTAACATTGGCTTCGTCGATAATATTATTTAACTTGTTAAAATCTTCTGTATAACATTTGCTACTTGGTTCAAAATAAACGTGTTTAGAATTTTTTACAAGTTTTTCTAAATGAAAAGAATCTGTTAAAGGTGATAATGCTATAACTGCATCAACATCATTTAAAAGCGACTCAACTTGTGTATATGACTTAATTTTAGATTTTTCTTTAAATTCTTTTGTATGCAAGTCGGGGCTATAAAAACCAACTAAAGACAATTCAGGAATATCTAAAACATTATCTAAAATTTTGTCATTGTCATAAATGTCTCCGCATATACCAGTTTTTACCATTGTATTAAATTTTACGTAAAAGTATAAATTTAAGTTTTGCAAAATACAGCTAAGCAGATAGACTTTTCAACTGATATATGTTAAAATTAGGAATTTTTCATTTTTTTTGTGTGATATATGATTTTAAATAGATTTAAAAGAGTGTTTTAACTACTTGATTATAAGGTAAATAAAATATTTTTAAAAATATTTTGTTGAATAGATATTATTTTATAATTTTGCAAGCCAAATAAATGGTCTAGTAGCTCAGCTGGATAGAGCAACGGCCTTCTAAGCCGTAGGTCTCAGGTTCGAATCCTGACTAGATCACAAAAAATCTATTGCAAACAGCGGTAGATTTTTTTTATGTTTTTAAAGTTTTTGTTAATTTTGACAAAAATTTGAGTATGAAAAACGCAATAATTTTAATTAGCTTAGTTTTTATAACACTTTTGGCTTCGTCTTGTTCAAACAAAGAAAGCGAAGTTGTTGTAAATGGAAAAATTATAACACCATCTGAAAATGATTATCAAGGTGAAAAATTAGTTGTTACAAATAAAATCATGTATGATGTGCAAATTCGCAATGATTTGATTGGTGATAGAAGCATAAATAATCCCGATTGGTTTTGGGAAAATTTACCAAGTCCCCAAGATGACGAATTTCTAAAAGATTTTCTTAATGATGCCATTGTAGGAAAATTAAAAACTTATTATTATGACCTTAGTGGTGATTATAGCAGTTTTGAAGAAATTCCAGAAGCCGAACGGGCAAATTATATAGAAAAATGTTTGAATTATGAGTTTGAAATAGTTGATACAACAGTGTTGCCAAACGATGTTACTAAAATGAAAATTCAGCTAGATCACACTAATATTGTAAAACTTAGATTTTTAGAAGAATGGTATATAGCAGAAGGCGTTTTTAAGAAAAGAGTAATTGCTGTTGCTCCTTATTTTTCATATTTACGTCCTGATAATGAGCTTATTACTTTTGTGTTTTTCTGGGTTCTTGTTGATGGCAAATAATTTTTATGTATAATACAGAATTAATTTACACTAAGGAGACAATAGAATTTGCGGCAGTTGCAAAGGAATTTCTATCTTTTTTAGAATCTTCGCAAGCAAGTTCTAAAGATGAGTTTATTGATACTTCGTTAAAAATTCTTCCTTTATTATATTTAAAAGCTTTGCAATTACCAAAAGTTGAAGATTTTGATGATGATTTTTCTGAAAAATTTGTTGACGAAGATACTTGGTCTTATATTCAGCAAATTACTTCTGCAAAGTTAGGCGAAGACGACCAATATGTTCAAGTTCAAGATGCAACAGTTATGAATAGTTTAGACTCTTTAAATGTCGGATTATCAGAACTTTATGCAGATTTATATCAAGATATAGGAGATTTTATTGGAGCTTTTAGGCTTGGAATTGATGACACTATGCTTGCTGCTTTGTTTTATTGTCAAGAAAATTTCAAAACATATTGGGGAATTAGAAACTTGATATTACTGAAAAACTTACACGAAATTAAATTTAAAACCGAAGACGACATTGATTTATAGACCAAACATTAGTAACGATGAAATTCAGTATTTGCCTTTGTCTTCTTTCGAGGGCGAAATAGTTGTAGTTGACAATATTGAAACTTACAATAAAATTAAAGACGAGCTTTTTTTAGAAAATATTTGGGGCTTTGACACAGAAACCAAGCCTTGTTTTAAAAAAGGAATGGCAAACAACACGCCAGTTTCTTTGTTACAGTTGAGCAGTGCTGAAAAAACTTATCTTTTTCGTTTAAATAAATTAGAATTACAAAAAGAGGTTATAAATATTTTATCATCGCCAAAATACTTAAAAGTTGGTGTATCTATAAGCGATGATTTAAAAGCATTAAAAAAGTTGAAAAACTTTAAGCCACAAGCATTTTTCGAGTTACAAAATTATGTGAAAGAGTTTGGAATAGAGGAGATGAGTTTAAAAAAATTAGCAGCAATAGTTTTAAATGTTAGGGTATCAAAAGCTCAGCAACTTAGTAATTGGGCAGCCGAAGAACTAACTGAAAAACAAATAAAATATGCAGCCACAGACTCGTGGATTTGTAGAGAAATTTATTTACACTTAAAATATTCACAAAATGATTGAACACGAAATGAAGTATAGAGTCCTATATGCAGATACAGATGCAATGGGAGTGATGTATTATGCAAATTATTTAAGAATTTACGAAGCTGCTAGGGCAGATTTTATGCGAAAGCTTGGTTTTTCCTTTTCTGAAGCCGCAACAAAGGGAATTGTTTGTCCTGCAATAAATGTAAATCTTGAATATCATAGATTTGCACAATTCGACCAAGAAGTTACAGTAAAAACTTGCGTAAAAGAAATACCAAGAGTAAAATTTGTATTTCATCAAAAAATGTATGATAAAGACAATAATTTATTAAACTCAGCTATTATAACCTTAGGTTTTGTAAATACCGAAAAATTTAAAGCCGTTCGCTGCCCAGAGTGGATTTTGAGGTATTTTGAGGGGTAGAGGGGGATATGTCAAATAACGTAAAAGAAAATTATATTTTATTAGAAATAGAAGGTAAACACTTGGAAAGTGCTTATTCAGTTTATATAATTGAGGTAAATAATAAAGAAAATAATAAAGAATCTAAGTATTATTATATTGGTCAAACAGGAGATTCCCAATATATTACAGCAAGGTCTCCTTTGAGAAGATTAATGGGGCATTTAACAGATGTAAAATCTTCAACTCAAAATCAAATTTTTAAATATTTTGCAAAAGAACTTCTTAAAAATCGTAAAGATGCTAACGAACCATATTCTGGTGAAGAAAAACAAAAAATAGAAAGTTTTTTTGTTAAAAGTACAATAAAAATGTATTCATTCCCATTAAAAGAGTTTTCTTACAATGCAAACAAAAAAGATCATCACGAAAAACGCAAACAAGTTGTTGAATTTGAAAAACAAGTGATAAAATTATTTAAAGAATCTGGCAAAATTTTAATGAATAAAAATATGCCTAGTAATGTAAATGATACCATACAATTTGTAGAAGAATATAATGAAATAAAAAGGCTGTTTAATTTGTAAGTTGTTTACAGAAGGTTGTTTACAAGTTTATTTGTTTTATATTTGTGAATGTTTTATATTTGCTTTGTAAAATATACATTATGTTTCATGCAAAGAAAAACAGTGGAAGCTATACAAACGCACATTTTGTTACATTTACAAGATTTACATACAATCTGATGTTTCAACTTGCAAAATGTCAAGCTTATGTTTATGCATCACAGTTATATCAAGATAAGACAATATGCTTATAAAAAAATATTTTATCAGATTTGATTTTTTAATTTTGTTTTATGATTGAATTAAAAAATGATATTGAAAGTTTAAGAAGTTTATCTCAGATTTTTACACCAACTAACTTTGATAGGATAGTTAGAAAGAATGATATTGTAAATACTCAAGCAAGAATTCAAAAACATTTAATCTTTCAAAATTCAATTAAAAATCTTGAAATTATACAATTTGTTTACAAAGAACTTTTAGCAAATTATAAAAGTGAATATCTCTATAAAAATGCTCTCTTGAACAAATTATTATTGGGAAAATATAGTATTAATACAACTACAGTAATAAATGAATTTAAAATTGGTAAGTCAATTGCAGATTTTGTTTTGTTAAATGGGGAAGCAAAAGTGTTTGAGATAAAAACGGAATTTGACAATTTGGATAAACTTGATAAACAATTAGCAGATTATAAACAATTTGCAAATAAAATTTATGTTGTTTCAAATTCAAAATTTATAAGCAAGCTATTATCTGATTATAATAATACAACAATAGGAATAATTGAATTTACAGAAAGAAATACCCTCAAAGAATTACAATCAGCAAGAGAAAATAGTCAAACTTTTAATCACAAAGCAATATTTAAAGCATTACGAAAACAAGAATATCTTGACATAATACAAGAATATTTTGGGAAAGTACCGGATGTCCCAAACACCAAAATATTTAGAGAGTCTTTGAAACTTGCAGAGTCAATTAATATTGTTGATTTTCAAAAAATGGCCTGTCTGAAACTTAAAGAGCGTAAATTAAAATGTTCTAGAGAGTTTTTGTCAGATAAAATACCATATGAATTAAAACACATTTGTTATTCTCTTGACATGTCAAGTAAAGAATATAGTTACTTATACCAATTTTTAAATCAAAAACTTTAAAATGTATTATCCTTATCTTAGAGGCAAACAATTTGAACTTATTGCATTACGAGAGTTAAGTGAATTGATTTCTCAAGTTCCACAAAAAATCTCACCGATTATTGAACCTGTTAAAAATTCATCTACATTAAGATCTACAATTAGTGAATTAAAGAATAAAAGCATTAATTTTAACATTATTCTAAATCCTGCAGTTGGTGATTTGATAAATTTAACTGATGAAATTATCGAAATAATCTCAGGAGAAATATGTGATTATACAAATTTTCAATTAGGAATAATAATTGATAGTAAAATTAGTGTTTCAAAAATTAACAGAATTATCAAAAATATTTCATTTAATTTCGCAGGCTTTTCTCTGATTCATGTTGGAATAAACAATAATAATACTGATATAACACGTGCACTTGAAGACAGGGCTAAAGTAATAAATAATATTATATATTTTAACAAAACAAATAGACGTTATTATAGAAGTTTTCCAGCCAATACTAGAATAAGTCTTGATGACTATTTTAATTGTCTTCCCAAAAACTCAGATTACTTATCTGTGCCAGATAGTCAATTTTCAGAAGAGCACCTTTTTTATAAAGAAGACGGTTATAAAGGTTTTTCTGATTTTTTAATAATTGGCGATAACTATTCTGAAACAGGTTTTTTACCATATGCTGTTGCAATTCATTTATCTTATGTTGAAAAAGATAATAAAATTAGAATAAAGCATTTTGTTTCAGATTCTAATGAAGACACTTCAGATGTTGGTGGAAAATTTGCTGAAGCAAATAAAAAATTAGTTGAGTGGTGCAATGCAAATAATATTGATGAAACTATTGCTATTGGCGAATTCAAATCATTATATAATAGCGGACACTTTCCTGGTTTAGGTAGTATTAAAAAACTTTCTATTAAACATCATATTGAACTAGTTAAAAATCTGATATAATATGTTTTGTTGTGCTGAATGTTTTACGAGTTCGTATTTACGCGATATTATAAAATCTAAGAATAAAAAAGGTGAATGTAATTATTGCAAATCTAAAGACGTATCAATTTATGTTCCAAGTGAACTTGCCTTATACTTTAGAAATATTTTAGATCTTTATAGTGTTGATAAAGAGTTTGGAATTGATATGTTATCTGCATTAGAACGCGATTTTGCAGATACAATTTTTAGTGGTAAAGTTGTAGATAAATTAAAATTACTTGATTCAATTA
>Ga0116161_1001369_pt1 | contig 25273 bp, 19 predicted proteins | sample AD_JPNAS3_MetaG_FD_89877 | JGI IMG/M metagenome (GOLD analysis project Ga0116161, IMG submission 89877) | Active sludge microbial communities of municipal wastewater-treating anaerobic digesters from Japan - AD_JPNAS3_MetaG | ecosystem: Engineered > Bioreactor > Anaerobic > Digestate | place... | reverse complement strand
GGGCTGGTGTCGCCCCTGAACACCGTGCTCTCGGGAGACACGCGCCCGCAGCGGCAAGCAGCCGAGGTCAGGCGTAGACGATTCGAAGCGCACGAGCCCGCAGGGCTTGGTCTCTGTAGCCCGAGGCTTACCACGGGAGCCTCGGGCGGAGCGGCGTGCGCAACGTATGCCTGTTGCACAGACGATTCTGGGATACACGCTTCAGCCGTCCTGGCAACAGCCGGGCGCATTGCTCCGCTGCCACCCGACCCTCAACCAGGAGCGGAGTCCCGAGCCGGGTTCGTGCGCAGCATTACAGCCGGTCAGTGGCCACAATGGGCCTGACAGGCCGCTCGACTGCACGGCTCTTCAGGTTGGCTCAAAAGAGCAGGGCCTGGTTGAGGAGGGCTTCGAGCGCATCGTCGGGCCAGGGGTGGCGCAGGGCGGCGAGGCGGGTGGCCTGCAGGAAGGCATCCACCTCGCCATCGGCGTTGGCGGGGGCGACAAAGACAAAGCGGCGTGCGAGCGAGGGATGGCGTGTGCGCGCCCAGGCGTACAGCTCGCGCCCGTCGAGGCGCGCCAGCTCAAAGGCGCAGAGCACCAGGTCGAGGGGCTCGAGTTCGATCTTGTGGCGTGCCGAGAGGCCGTCGCCGGCGGTGCTCAGCACGTAGCCGCGCCGGCGCAGGGCCTGGGCCAGTGCGCTGATGCGCTGAGGGTTGCTGTCGGCCAGCAGCACGTGCCGCCGCTGTTCGCCGTCGCTCGCGGGCTCGGGCGACGGCTCGCTGGCTACTGGTAGCTCCACAAAAAAGCTGGCCCCGCCGCCGGCGTTGTTCTCGGCCCAGATACGGCCGCCATGGCGCTGCACAATCTCGCCGGCCGTGGCCAGCCCCAAGCCGGTGCCGCCGCGCGGCCCTTTGGTGGTGAAGAAGGGCTTGAAGAGGTGCGGCCAGACGTCGTCGGGGATGCCCGGGCCGTCGTCTTGCACGTGCACAGCGATGCGCCCATAGGGCGCACCAGGCTCGGGCGGCGACCACGACGATTGGACGCGCAGCGTGCCCCGGCCGCGACCGCCGGCCATGGCCTGCAGGGCGTTGTTGATGAGGTTGAACAGCGCCTGCTGCAGTGGCGATGGATCGGCCCAGGTCAGCGGCAGGTCTTGATTCAGGTGCAGCTCGCAGTGGATGCTGTTGACCCGCGCCTGATAGGCCAGCAGGTCGAGCGTTTGGCTGATGAGGGTGTTGATGGAGACCCACTGCAGCTCCGATTGCTGGCGGGCAAAGCCGAGCAAGCTGCTCACCAGGCGCCCGCTGCGCTCGGCCTGACGGCGGATGACGTCCAGGTCGTGCTGCAGCTCGGGGTCGACGCTGCCGGGCGGGATGATATCGAGCACGGCGATAATGGTGGCCAGCGGGTTGTTCAGGTCGTGGGCCACGCCCACCGCCACCTGGCCGACGGTGGTCAGCGTCTGCGTCTGCACCAGGCGCTCGTTGAGCTGGCGGTTCTCCAGCACCAGAGCGGCTCGGTCGATGCTGAGCTGGTTGACGGCCACGATGACCTCGTCGAGCTCCGAGAGGCCGCACTCGCCGGCGAGTGCGGCCGCGTCGCGCCGATTGGCCAGCGCGAGGATGCCGCGCCGCGCCTCTTGGAACGGCTGCAGCAGGCGGCGGCGCAGCCAGGCCGTAAGCGCCAAGATGATGGCCAGGTCGGCCAGCATGGCCCCCAACCACGGCCAGCCCCAGTACAGCAGGGTGGTCCAGAGGTCGGCCGAGGGGCGCGCGGCCACGTAGGCGCCCACGAGCAGGCCGTCGACGCCCGAGAGCGGCAGGGCGACCTCCTCGAGGCTGGGTTGGGCCAGCGCGGGCTCGGCCGACCACCGCAGGCGCCCGGGCTCGGCGAGCAGGGCCTGCCACTGCTCGCGCGGCATAGCCAGGCCGGTAGCCGGCTGCCCCTGGCGGCTGTACAGGGTGGTGGCCGTGCGCGTCGCGTCGACGACAAAGCTGCTGTCGAGCCCGGTGGCCTCCTTGATCGCCTGGGCATCGGCCGTGGTGAAGGGCAGGAAGGCTATGGTGTGAGCGCCGTGCCCAGGGCAGGCGCCGACGGCCACCAAGTTGCCCTGGTCGTCGACCTCGATGCCCGCGAGGGTATCGGCCGGCAGGCTCGGCGCCAGGGCGGTGAGCCGGGGCAGCGAGCGGCCCGAGCTGGAGCGCCAGGAGCCATCGCTGGCGAGGATGAGGATCGTCGCCTCCGAGGAGGGGACCTGCAAGGGCTGCGCGACGCCGGCGGCCTGCTGCGCCAGGAGGTGCGCCGCCAGCACCCGTTCCTGGATCAGCGCCCGGGCATACTGGTAGCCCGGGATGACCTCGTGCTCGTGAGCGGCGCGCACGCGCTCCCAATCCAGCGCAGCCAGGGGTACGAGGCTGACGGCGAGGATCAAGGCGCCCAAGACAGCGCACAGGGCGAGCAGATGGCGAATGCTGTAGTGGCGGCGCGGCTTCACCCAAGAGCTCCTGCAGTCAGAACCAAGGCACGGGTGGGGCATGGCGGCCGCAAGGCGGCAGAATGCGGCCCTAGCTTAGGCGCAGCGACAGGTTTTGTCAAACCTACACACCCTGATGGGCACTCGGGCGGTTTGCCACCAACTCGGCTTCGCAGGTATAATGAGCGTCACCTTGGGCGGCGAAATCTGCGTGCTGTCATTGCTTCGCTGCGGCTACTGATGACATAGGCCGCCGGATCGCAGCGCGGCATGTTGCAGCGAGGCTCTTCTACGCGGCACGATGCCGCGGCTACAGTACGCTCCGTGCTGTCATTGCTTCGCTGCGGTTGCTGATGACATAGGCCGCCGGATCGCAGCGCGGCATGTTGCAGCGAGGCTCTTCTACGCGGCACGATGCCGCGGCTGCAGTACGCTCCGTGCCGTCATTGCTTCGCTGCGGCTGGCAATGACAGCGCGGGTGCATGGCAATGCTGTATCATGAAATGGAGGCGCAGGTGGGTTTTGATCTTGTGCAGATCATCCGGACCGGCGGATACTTGGGTCTGTTTGCGATCGTCTTCGCCGAGTCGGGGCTCTTTTTTGGGTTCTTCCTGCCAGGCGATAGCCTGCTGCTGACGGCCGGGCTATTGGCCTCGCGGCACGATACCCTCGACATCCGGGTGCTGCTGCTCATCCTTCCTGTGGCCGCCATCCTGGGCGATAACGTCGGCTACTGGTTCGGCAAAAAGGCCGGCCCCGCCCTCTTTACGCGCGACAACTCGCTGCTCTTCCGGCGCAAGAACCTGCTGGCCGCGCGCACCTTTTACGAGCGGCACGGCGGCAAGACGATCATGCTCGCCCGCTTTATGCCCTTCATCCGCACCTTTGCCCCGATCGTGGCTGGCGCCGCCGAGATGCACTACCAGCGATTCATCGCCTTCAACGTGTTGGGCGGCCTGATCTGGGCCGTCGGGGTCACGGCGGCCGGCTACTTCCTGGGCACGCGCATCGAAAAGTACTTTCTGCCGATCGTCTTGGCGGTCATTGTCGTTTCGGCGCTGCCCGCGCTGATCCACGCCTGGAAGGAATACCGCGGCGAAGCGATCCAGTTCGTCAGGACACGCTGGCAGGCCTGGCGCCGCCGCTCCGACGATGCCGATGCCTGACCGTTAGCGGGCGCGGCTGCGCTGCCGCAGCGCCCGGTTGTGCAGCACGCGTAGCCCCGCGAGCGGGGGTATCGGCGGCGCGGTGACCGCCGTGCCCCGGCTGAGGATGCGCTGGGCAATCTCCACGCTGGCCAATGGCCGTGCCGCGCGGTGCACGTTGGCCAGCATCTCCTGCCGCGTCGGGCTGCCTGGCGCGGCCATCTCCTGCAGCAATAGCCTGGCTTCACCCGGCTCCGCGAGGCGGCGCGCCACACCCAGGCGCTCAAAGTGCCGCGCGTCGTGCTCCTCCTGCCCCGGCAGCACACTGGTCAAGAACGCCGGCAGGCCGCAGGTGAGCGCCTCGCTCAGCGTCGCCGGGCCGCCTTTGCTTAAGAGCAAGTCGGCAGCGTGCATGCGGCTGGGCATGTCGTCGACTAGGCCATCGACATGGACGGGCACGGGCCAGGTGGCGCGCTGCGCCTCGAGGCGCTCGCGCAGCGCCTCGTTGCGGCCGGCGATGACGATCAACTGCCACGGCCCGGGCGCGCTGGCGATGGCGGTGACGACCTCCTCCAACGGCCCGACGCCCTCGGCGCCGCCGATGACCAGGACCGTGAAGCGGTCGGGCTCCAGGCCGAGCTCGCGACGCAGCTCGGCCGCGGGCCGCGAGCGCCGCGCAAAGCGCGGGTGCACGGCGTAGCCGGTGATGACGACGCGCTCGGCGGGGATGCCCGAGCGCACCAGATGGCCGGCCGTCTCTTCGCAGGGGGCGAACCACAGCTCGCCAAAGGGGTAGGCCCAGAAGGTGTGCACGCGACCAAAGTCGGTGACCACGGTGTAGTAGGGCAGGCGCGCGCGGTGCCGGTGCAGGACGCTGACCAACGATGGCGAGGCCAGGGGATGGGTGGTCACCACAACGTCGGGCTGGTGCTCGCACAACAGGCGGCGCATGCCCGCCTCCATGGCCAGGCCCACCGCAGGGCCGTTGATGACCCAGCCGTCACGCGCGTTGGTGGCGTCGTAGAAGGCACTGTAGAGCGCCGGGTGGTGCATCATGAAGCGGTGCATCTCGCGGGTGCGCGAGAGAGGAAAGGGCGCATAGCCGGCAAAGTCGACCACGCGCACGTCACAGCCCGCGCCGCCCGCCTCTTCAAAACTCGCCGCCAGCGCCCGGGCCACGCTGCGGTGGCCGCCCCCGGCGTCGGTCGTCAGAATCAACACCTTCATGTGTGACCCTGCTCCTGTCGGTTGCATCTCTCCGAAAACGGGCCCGGATTCGCCGCAGAGGCGCGGAGGGTAGGGGCGGTTCGCGAACCGCCCCTACTGCGCCTCTGCGGTGTGTCCCCTTGTCGATGCCGTTGGTGCACGCCGCGTAGCATCTACGCCTGCGGGATCTTGTCCCAGGCCTGCAGCACCTGCCGGCGCAGGTCGTCCAGCGAGCCGTCGTTGGCGATCACCACATCGGCGTGCGCCCGCTTGAGCTCGGCCGACGGCTGGGCGTCGATGCGGGCGGCCGCTTCCTCGGGCGAGAGGCCGCGCGTCTGCAGCAGGCGCGCCATCTGCACCTCGCGCGGCGCGACCACCAGCCACACCGCATCGCACAGGCGCGTCAGCCCGCCCTCGATCAGCTTGATGGCCTCGATGACCACGACACGCGGCGGCGTGGGGCCCCGGCGCAGCTCCGCAAGCTGGCGCACGAGCGCGCGCCCCACCGCCGGGTGCACAATCGCCTCGAGCCGCGCCAGCGCCGCCGGGTCGGCAAAGACCATGGCGCCCAGGCGGCGGCGGTCGACCGTGCCATCGGCGGCGATGACTGTGGGGCCAAAAGAGTCGCGGATGGCCGCCCAGGCCGCGCTCCCCGGCGCCACGACGCTGTGAGCCACCAGGTCGGCATCGATGACCTCGGCGCCCAGTTCGTTCAGTATGCGCGCCACCGTGCTCTTGCCGGTGGCAATGTTGCCGGTGAGGCCGATGATGTACATGACCGATCGCCTATGGCAAATGGCAGATGGCGCGCTGCTCAACTGCCGCCAGCAACGCGTGTGTTCCGCTCGAGTAAGAAATCCTAGTGCACACGCAACAACTCAGCCCACTACGCCGAGTCATCTAAACCGCGAAGAACGCCAAGGGCGCGAAGGCAGCGCAAAGTTGCTGAAGGAAGGAGTTATCAGTCTCTCTTGGCGTCTCCTTCGCGTTCGTGGCGCCCTTTGCGGTTCAAGGTACCAACTCGCATCAGCAGGCTGAGCAGTCACGTGCGCACTACGAGCCGCTCAGTTGTACTGACTGCTGGCCGCTCCATTCCTCCAGGCGCTGCTCCAGCTCGGCGCTCAGCGCGGCATACTCCTCGCCGAGGGCGCGCACCCGCTCCAGGTCCTGGCGCAGGCCGGCAGCGTCGATCTCGCCCTGCAACTCTTGCAGCCGTGCCTCGAGCGAGACGATCTCCTCTTCCAGCGCCGCCGCGGCCTTGGCGGCCCTGGCGCGCTCGCGGGCGGCGACGCGCTCCTCTGGCGCCGGCTGCGGCTGGGGTGACCCTGACGGCTTGCGCGCCGCCTTGGCCGCGGCCGCTGCCTGCTCGCGCGCGGCCACATACGCCCCATAGCCGCCCGGGTGGACCTGCAGCCGGTCGCCCTCCACGACCCACACCTGGGTGGCCAGGGCATCAACCAGCCAGCGGTCATGGGTGACGAAGAGGATGGTGCCGCCGTAGCGCTCGAGCACGGCCTGCAGCGCTTCCTGCGACGGGATGTCGAGGTGGTTGGTTGGCTCGTCGAGCAAGAGCAGGTTGGCGCCCTGCAGGGTGAGCTTGGCCAACGCCACCCGCGCCCGCTCGCCGCCGCTCAGGGCACCGATGGGTTTGAAGACGTCGTCGCCGCGAAAGAGAAAGCGCGCCGCAAAGCTCCGCGCCTCGCCCAGCAGCAGGTTCTTGGTCGCCAGGATCTCTTCGATCACCGTGCGCGCCGGGTCCAGCCCCTCCTGCGCCTGCGCAAAGTAGCCCAGGTGCACGTTGTAGCCCAGGTGCGCCTCGCCCTCCAGTGGCGTGATCTCGCCCAGCAGCGTGCGCAGGAAGGTCGTCTTGCCCGAGCCGTTGGGCCCCAAGAGCGCCGCGCGCTCGCCGCGGCGCAGGCGCAGGTCGGGGCTCGAGAAGAGCCGCCGCCCGCCGGCGGGGGCATCGTCGTCGTAGCCGACCACCAGTCTCCGAGTATAGATCACCGTCTCGCCGGCGCGGTCGCCCGATTGCAGGGCCAGGTGCAGGGTCCGCTCTTCCGCCGGCCGCTCCAGGCGCTCGAGGCGCTCCAGCCGCTTCAGGCGCCCCTTGGCCTCACGCGTGCGCTGGCCGGCGATGTTGCGCCGGATAAAGTCCTCCTGCTTGGCGATCTCTTCCTGCTGCGCCTCGTACTCTTGCAGCCGCCGGGCATGCCGTTCGGCGCGCAGTTGCACGTACTTGGTATAGTTGCCCGGGTACTCTTCGAGCTGGCCGAAGGAGAGCTCCCACACGCGGTTGGTGACCACGTCGAGGAAGCGCCGGTCGTGCGCCACCACGATGACGCTGCCGGGCCAGGCGACGAGCGTCTCCTCCAGCCACTCGATGGCCGCGACGTCGAGGTGGTTGGTCGGCTCGTCGAGCAGCAGCAGGTCGGGCGCCGACAGGATGAGCCTGGCCAGGAGCGCGCGCGTGCGCTGGCCGCCGCTGAGCAGCGCCAGTGGCTGCTCAAAGTCGTCCTCGGCGAAGCCCAGGCTGAGCAGCGTATGCTTGATGCGGTTCTCGTACTCATAGCCGCCGGCCGCCTCGAAGCGCACTTGCAGCTCGCCGTAGCGGGCCAGCGCCTCCTCGTGTTGCGCCGGGTCGGCCATAGCCGCCTCCAGGCGCTGCAGCTCGGCCTGCTGCGCCCTGAGGTCGCCAAAGACGCCCAGCATCTCGTCGTAGAGGCGGGCCTCGCCGGTGAACTCGGGCCGCTGCGGCAGATAGCCGATCCGCAGGCCGCGCGCCATATGCACTTCACCCTGGCTCGGCGCCTCGAGCCCCGCCAGGATGCGCAGGAGTGTGGTCTTGCCGACGCCGTTGGCGCCCACCAGCGCGACGCGGTCGCCGTGCGCCACCGCCAGCGAGACCGCGGCGAACACGTCCTGCGCGCCAAAGTGCATCGCCAGGCCCGAAGCGGTCAGAATAGACATGACAAACCCTACATAGAGAAGATGCGGGGATTATACCACAGGAGCGAGGCCCAAACAATCGATACGGGTTTGTTTCCCCCAGACCTGACAGGTCTTCGGAGACCTGTCACACCGATTTCCCTGGCGGGTGGTCAGCGTCGACTTTCTGGCAAGAACTCGGCCCAGCTCGCGCCGCGGCTGACAGGCGGTTTCTCCTGCCGCAGGGTGGGCCCCCCTACCGTTCCCCCGCGACGGGGGACGGGTAGCGAGGGGGCCCCAGCCGCGGCATGGCAGGCCTCTGACGGAGTTCTTGCCAGTCGCCTTCCCGCCATGGAAATCGCTGTGTCAGGTCTCTAATTGAGCAAAACCGTTCGGATTCGTGCACACAATGCCGCTAAAAGCGAAATTGACAATCAGTATCGTTCATACTACAATCATGGCCGCGGCAGAGCGGCCGCACCGTCTGTACACGGGGGAATGGAACCATATGGATACACCATCCAGGCTCCCCAGTGCCCGCCTCAACCTCATGCCTGCCGAGCGCCACGCCTACATCTGCAACCTGGCGCGCCAGCATCGGATCGTCCGCGTCTCTGTGCTGAGTGAGGCGCTGGGCGTCTCCGAGATCACCATCCGCCGCGACCTGGAAAAGCTGGAAGAGCAGGGCCTGCTCGAGCGCACGCACGGCGGCGCCGTGCTGAACCAACACATGCAGGCCGAGCCACTGTACGCGCAGAAGGACCGCCTCCTGCCCGAGGCCAAGGCCGCCATCGGCAGGGCAGCCGCCGAGCTGGTGGAAGAGGGCGAGACGGTCTTTGTCAACAGTGGCTCGACGACGCGCCAGATCTTTGGCTCCCTGCGCAAGCCCGCAGTGCGCGTGGTGACGAGCAACGCCGCAGCGCTGGCCGAGCTGGCGAGCAGCGAACCGATCGACCTCATCATCGCCGGCGGCGCCTACCGCTGGCAGTCCAACAGCTTTGTCGGCCCGCTGGCCCTGGCGACGATCAGCCGCATCTACGCCCGCCGGACGTTCCTGGGCGTCGACGGCATCAGCGCGCGCTATGGCATCACCACGCCCATCCTCGAAGAGAGCGAGGTGGCGCGCGCCATGGTCGAGCAGACCTGCGGCCCGGTGGTCGTCGTCGCCGATCACACCAAGATCGGCGTCATCGCCGATTTCGTCATCTGCCCGCTGAACAGGGTCGATATCATCATCACCGATGCGGGCTTTGATGAAGAGTACCGCGCTTCGCTCGAAGAGAAGGGCGCGCGCATCATCATCGCTGCTGAGGATGCGGGTTCGGCCAATCCGTAGGGATGCCCTGAGGCAACACCGCAGCCCGAGGCTCGGCTACCGCCCGAGTGTGAGCTCTTCGATCTGCTGCCATGGTGGAAGGAGATCTGCCTGTGAACCACATCCAAGCCGACATCCTCGTCATCGGCGGGGGCGCAACCGGCCTGGGCATCGCCTGGGATGCGGCGCTGCGTGGCCTGCGCGTCGTACTGGTCGAAAAGCATGACCTCGCCACAGGCACGACGGGGCGTTTTCATGGCCTGCTGCACAGCGGTGGCCGCTACGCCGTGAAGGACCCGCAGAGCGCCGTGGAGTGCATTGCGGAGAACCGCATCCTGCGCCGCACGCACAGCCACTGCATCGAAGACACGGGCGGCTTTTTCGTCGTCACCCCCGAGGACGAGGGCGAGTATCCCGACGCCTTTCGCGCGGCGTGTGCCAAGGCCGGCATCCCCTGCGACGAGATCCCGGTGGCCGAGGCGCTGCGCCGCGAGCCGCGGCTCAACCCGCGCATCAGCCGCGTTTTTGAGGTGCCCGATGGCGGCGCCGACAGCTTTTTGGCGGCCCACGCCACGGCGCAGGCGGCCACGCAGGCCGGCGCCCGCATCCTGGTCTACCACGAGGTGCTGCGGCTGCTCGTGGAGGCCGGTGGCAGCGGCACGCGGGTGACGGGCGCGCGTGTGCGCGACGTGGCGCGCGGCGAGGAGCTCGAGGTCCATGCGGCGCTGACGGTCAACGCGGCGGGCGCCTGGGCCGGCCGGGTCGCGGCCACCGCCGGGCTCGAGGTCAACGTCATCCCGGGCAAGGGCATCATGCTCGCCACCAGCCAGCGCATCGTGCATACGGTCATCAACCGCTGCCGCATGCCCGGCGATGGCGATATTATCGTGCCCGCGCACACCGTCGCCGTCGTCGGCACCACCGACCGCCACGTGAGCGACCCCGACGAGCTGACGATCGAGCCCTGGGAGGTCAGTCTGCTCATGGCCGAGGGCGCCAAGTTGGTGCCGAGCCTCGACCGGGCGCGCATCGTGCGCGCGTGGGCCGGTGTGCGCCCGCTCTACCAGCAGCGCCAGTGCGACGCGACGCGCGATGCCACCCGCGCCTTTGCGCTGCTCGACCACGCCTCGTGCGACGACCTGCCCGGCCTGCTGACGATCATCGGCGGCAAGTGGACGACCTTCCGCCTGATGGCCGAGAAGGTGGTCGACCGCGCCTGCGAGCAATTGGGGGTCACCAAACCCTGTCGCACCGCCGAGACGCCGGTGCCCGGTGCCGAGCAGGGCCGCTACTGGCTGGGCCATCGCCTGCACGAGGTGGAGGAGCAGGCGCTGCAGGGCCAGCTCGTCTGCGAGTGCGAGCTGGTGACCCGCGCCATGCTCGAGCATGCGGCGCTGGCCAACCCGACGCACTCGCTCGACGACCTGCGCCGTGACCTGCGCCTGGGCATGGGGCCGTGCCAGGGAGCGTTCTGCACCTACCGCGCCGTGGGCATGCTGCACGAGATGGCCATGCGCGCCAGCGCCGCGCCGGGCGATGGCGGGGCCTGGGATGTGGCCACCATGTCGTCACCCGCGCAGACGCCGCGGCCCGCGGCAGGCGCGGCGCCGGCTGCCATGCGCCAGGGCGCGAACCCGCTGCTGAGGGGCTTTCTCGAGGAGCGCTGGCGCGGGCTGTGGCCCATCCTGTGGGGCGCACAGCTCCGGCAGGAGCGGCTCAACCAGGTGCTCTACCAGTGCCTGATGAACGCCGACCATCTGCCCGATGACGGCCAAGGAGGTGCGGGGTGTTCGATCTGACGGTGATCGGCGCGGGGCTGGCGGGCATGCTCGCCGCCTGCAATGCGGCCAAGGCGGGGCTGAAGGTGAAGGTCATCGCGCAGGGGCTGGGCGCGCTGCACTGGAGCGCGGGCACGGTCGACGTGTTGGGCTACGACCCGGCGACCGGCACCCCCGTGTCGCATCCCCTGCAGGCCATCGAGGCGCTCAGCGCCGCGCAGCCCGCGCACCCCTATGCCCTCGCCGGCACGCAGGCGCTGGCGGCGGCGCTCGACGAGTTCCAGGCCCTCGCCGCCGAGGCCGGCCTGCCCTATGCCGGCGCAGCCACGGCGGGCGAGAACCTGTGGCTGCCCTCGCCCCTGGGCGCCGCCCGGCCCGCGCTGCTGGCGCCCAAGGCGCAACTGGCGGGCGCGCTCGCCGGCGCGCCGCTGCTCATTGTGGGGCTGCAGGGCATGCGCGATTTCTTCCCCGAGCTGATTGCCGAGAACTTGCGCCGCGCGGGGCACCAGGCGCGCGCGGCCTCGCTGCCGTTGGAGCTCGTCACAACCCGGCGCGACAGCAACAACGTGCACCTGGCCCTGGCGCTCGACGACCCGGCGCGCCATGCGGCACTGGGCGACGCGCTCGCAGCGCTGCTGCAGCCCGGCGAGCGCATCGGGCTGCCGGCCATCGTGGGCCTGAAGGAGCACGCGGCTGCGCTGGCCGAGCTGCGCGCCAGGTTGGGGGTGCCGGTGTTCGAGGTGCCGACGCTGCCGCCCAGCGTGCCGGGCCTGCGCCTGAATGCCGCCCTGCGCGGCCACCTGCAGCGCCTGGGCGTGCGCCTCGAGCTGAACGCCGAGGTCACCGGGCTGCACGCCGCGGGTGGCCGCCTGACCGCGGTCGAGACCGCCACCAGCAGCACCCGCCCGCGCCGGCACGAGGCGCACAGCTTCCTGTTGGCCACCGGCGGCCTCTTGGGCCGCGGCATCGACAGCGACCACGCCGGCCGCGTGTGGGAGACGGCCCTCAACCTGCCCCTGGCGGCACTGCCCGAGCGCACGGCCTGGTTCCGCCCAGGCTTCCTGGACCCCGCCGGCCACCCGCTCTTTCGCAGCGGCGTGGCGGTTGACCGGCATTTCCAGCCGGTCGACGAGGCGGGCGCGCCGGTGTACGCCAACCTCTGGGCCGCCGGCGGCATCCTGGCCCACGCCGACCCGGTACAGGAGCGCAGCCTCGAAGGGATCGCCATCGCCACCGGCATCGCCGCCGCCCGCGAGATTGTCGCGACCCGGCGGCCCGACGAAGAGGTGACATCATGACCGCAGCCCAGCGTAATGAGCCCGGCACCGAGCCGGTGGGGCAGGCGTCCTCGCCTGCCGGGGCCCCCGTGCCCGCGGCCCACGCCTCGCTCTACGAGCTGCTCGACCAGTGCCTCAAGTGCAACATCTGCGCCAGCTATTGCCCCGTCGCCGCCGCGACCGACGCCTTCCCCGGCCCCAAGTACGCCGGCCCGCAGGCGCAGCGCTTCCGCGAGCCGGGCGCGCGCCGCACCCCCGACCACTCGGTCGACTATTGCTCGGCCTGCCGCGTGTGCAACGAGGCCTGCCCTTCGGGGGTCAAGATCGCCGAGCTCAACGCGCGGGCCAAGGCCAAGATCGTGCAGGAGCGGGGCATCCCGCTGCGCAACTGGCTGCTGGGCCGCAACGAGGTGCTGGGCAGGGTGGGCAGCCTGGCGCCGCACCTGGCCAACCTGGGCATGCACAACCCCGTCAGCCGCCTGCTGGCCGAGAAGGTGATGGGCATCGCCCGTGAGGCGCCCATCCCCCGCTGGAGCACCCGCGGCACCTTTGGCGCCTGGCTCAAGCGCACCAAGGGCCGTCGCCTCAAATCCGACAAGAAGGTCGTCTACTTTCACGGCTGCTCGACGATGTACTACGAGCCCGCCGTCGGCCAGGCGGCAGTGGCGGTGTTCGAGCACAACGGCTACGAGGTCATCGTGCCGCCGCAGAACTGTTGCGGCCTGCCGATGCTGAACAACGGCGAGTTCCCCGCGGCCGCCAAGCTCTACCGCAGCAACATCGCCAAACTGCTGCCCTACGCCGAGGCCGGCCTGCCCATCGTCGGCACCAGCATCAGTTGCGTGCTCACCCTGCGCGAGGAGGCTGCCGAGCTCTTGGGCATCGACGAGGAGGCCAGCCGCACCGTGCAGCGCGCCACCTGGGACATGTGCGAGTGGCTGCGCGACCTGCACGAGCGCGGCGAGCTGCGCACCGACCTCTGCGAGTTGGCGATGCTGCTGCCCTACCACGCCTCGTGCCAGACGCGCGCCCACCGCATGGGCAAGCCGGCGCTCGACGTGCTGGCGCTGGTGCCTGGGCTCGACGTGCGCGAGAGCGATGCCCGCTGTTGTGGCCTCGCCGGCACCTACGGCTACAAGGTGGAAAAGTACCCCATCGCCATGAAGGTGGGCCAGGAGGCGTTCGAGTTCATCGAAGACCTGGGCGACGAGGTCGAGTTCGTCGCCGCCGACTCGGAGATCTGCCGCTGGCAGCTCGAGCACGGCACCCACAAAGCCGCGCGCCACCCCGCCGAGGTGCTCGCCGCGGCCTATGGCCTGTACGACCTGCGCAAGAGGCAGTTGGTCACGAAACCTGGCGGTTGACGGCGACTTCCCTGGCGTTACAGTCCCGCTGGGCGCAGCGCACGCCATTGAGCGACTACCGGCGTTGTGAAGATGTCGTAGCCTAGCCCCCCTTGGCCGCCTGTGGCGGCCAAGGGGGGCTAGGCTACGCTGTCGTCGTGACGCAGAGTCGTCGCAATGGCTGCCAGGCACTATCCGAACATGGGTGGGGTACGACGCCTACAAGCCGCCCATGGCGGCCAAGGGGCGCTAGGCTACGCTGCATGCGTGCCCTTCGGCCGGCTCGTTCAGGCGGCGCGAAATGTCGCCAGTAGCCTCGACGAGCACCGCAGCGATCTCTTGTGTGCGCTCGCCGCCCATGCGCTCTACCGGTCCCGGCACCCCGATGACCGCGACCACTGTGCCGTCGCTGTCGCGTATGGGGGCGGCGACGGCCCGAACCCCCGGCCTGAATTCCTCGTCGTCGATGCCATAGCCGCACGCCCGGATCTCAGCCAGTTGCGCCGCGAGCCGTTCTGGGGCGGTGATCGTCTTCTCGGTATAGCGCTGCAGTGCGGCGCCGACCACTGAAGCGACCTGCTCTGGCGAGAGATACGCCAGGAAGACCTTGCCGCTGGCGGTGCAGTGCAGAGGTGAACGATACCCTGGGGTGGTGGCGATACGAAGTGCGTGGCGGCTCTGCATCACGTCAATGCACAGCAGCTCGCTCCCTATGAACACACTCAGGTCGCAGGTCTCCTCGAAGCGACGCTCCAGCGCCACCATGAATGGCTTTGCCTCCCGGCGGACTCGGAGACGGCGCAGAATACCGAGCCCCATCTCCATCAAACGTGGCCCCAGCCGGAACTTTTCCCCACCTACGCCGCGCTCCACGTAGCCGGCTTGTTGCAGGGTGACCAGGATGCGCAGCACCGTAGACGCAGGCAGGCCCGCCAACTGAGCGATTTCGGAGATGCCTCTCTCGGGATGCTCATCGTCAAAACAGGCGAGAATGTGCATGGCTCGCTCAATCACGCGCACGTTGTAGACCGTCGTGTCTTTCATCCGCTGCCCGCTCCTCACGCGACGCCTTGATAGAGGCTCCATTCTACTCTGCATTCGCTTCCTGTCCAACCTGTGAGTTGCAGGGGAGCATGTCCCAAGATCATCGGTGTGTTTCAGGCCCGAGTTATCTGCATTGGTGCAGCCCGTCGAGGCCGTAGCCCCTGCCCTGCACCCCCAGGTTGATCCTTGCACAATGCCCATATGGCGCCTACGCATCGTGGATGCGCCCTACGGATGCCGGGTGTTGACAACAAGCACAATCTGTGCTATGATTCATAGGCTGAAATGCCCTTTCGCTAGATGAGACGCACCTCGACACTCCTGCGGTGATAGGACGTCAAGTGGCCCGGCCCCGCGCTCGTTCATGGCGCCTGATCGCCCTGCTGTCGCCGCACTCCGTCTCCGACGGGCCGTCGCGTGTACGGCGGGCTCAGTCGCTGGAAGGGAGGTGATCGCTGACCGTCAGTGCTGGCAACAGGGCCCCTGGGTGGCCCAACCGGTTTCAGAGGGACGAGCAGCGGAATCGCTACCAAGAGACAAGGAGAGAGGAAATGCACAAGAGGCTGTCCATCATCCTGCCTGTGGTCCTCGCCGCGGCCATGATCCTGGCGGCCTGTGCCCCGCAGGCGAGCCCGGCGCCAACCACGGCGCCCAAGCCGGGGCAGGCCACATCTGCCCCGACAACCGCGCCCGCCAAGAAGCTGCGCGTTGGCTACTGCATCCCCGATGCTGCGAACTCGTTCCTATCGGCCCTGACGACGAGGGTGAAGGAGTTGTTTGCCGCCGACGGCATTGAGGTGATCGTGGCCGGCGGCGACAGCGATGCAGCCAAGCAGTACAACCAGATCGAGAACTTTATCTCAATGAAGGTCGATGCCCTGATCGTGATGGCGGTTGACCCGGTGGGCGTGCTGAGCGCCGTGGAGGAGGCCAAGAAGGCCGGCATCAAGGTCCTGGGAGTCCCTGTGGATAACCAGGGGCCGTACGATGCGTACATGCACACCGATCAGTTCGAGATCGGCGAGTTGGCGGCCAAGATGGGCTGTGACTTTATCAACGCCACGTATCCGGACGCGCCCGACAAGAGCGTCCAAGTCGCCATTGCGAGCCAGGAGAGCGCTCCCGAGATGAAAAAGCGCACCGATGGCTTCCGCACCATCGACGCGTGCCCGAAGGCCAAGCTGGCGACCTACGTCGATCTGCCCGCCAATCCGGCCCCTGCCGAGGGTGTGCGCGCTGCCGAGAACATCCTCACCGCACATCCGAACGTAAAGGTGTTCCTGGTGATCGGCGACTCCGCCGCCATGGGCTTCTCCCAGGCCGTCCGTGCGTACGCACCAAAGGAACTGGACAAGTACGCGATCTTTTCGGGGGATGTCAACCCAGAGAACATCCCACTACTCGAGGGCTGCCAAGACCCGTACCGGGGCGCCGTTGCCATTGGCGGCGGCCCCGAGGATCTGGCCCAGCGCACGTATGAGCTGGTGAAGAAGATGGTCCTGGGGGAACCGTTCCCCGCCGAGACTCTGGATCCACTCGTGACGATTACGTGCAAGAAGTAGCCTGGCAGCGGCGACTGCCGGGCAACGTCCGGCGGTCTAGCAGCGATGGGGGGCACAGCCAGCCCCCCATCGCCAATCCTTGACCGGTACGAGCGTGGATGGCCAAAGCGGGCTGGCCGCTATTGGAGCGCTCGCCGCTCTGCCATCAGCGCACCGGTGAGGAGGTGGGCTCGATGCAGGATTCCCAAGTTGTCCTGTCGTTGAGGGACCTCGTCAAGAGGTACCCCGGCGTGCTGGCGCTGGACCATGTCTCGCTGGATTTCACCGAGGGTGAGGTGCATGCCCTCCTGGGCGAAAACGGGGCGGGCAAGTCCACGCTGATCAAGGTGGTTGCCGGGGCAATCACGCCCGACAGTGGCACCATCGGCATCAACGGTCAGCACTTTACGCAGATGGACCCGCACCTGGCCCGAAGCCTGGGGATCGAGGTCATCTACCAAGAGTTCAACCTGGTGCCTCCCATGTCGGTGGCGGAGAACATCTTTCTGGGGAGCCGAGTCGGGGGCCGATGGCTGGTCGATTTCCGCACCATCAGGGAGAGGGCGAGGGCGATCTTTCGGCAGTTCAGCATTGAGATGGACCCCGACACGCCCGTGCGCGAGCTGTCGCCCGCCCAGCAGCGGTTGGTCGAGATCGCCAAGGCGGTCTCAAAGAATGTGCGCATTCTGATCATGGACGAGCCCAGCGCTCCCCTCTCGGTGGCCGAGGTGGAGCACATGTTTGAGATCATCAATCAACTGAAGCAGAGAGGGGTCACGGTCATCTACATCTCGCACCGGCTGGAGGAGGTCTTCCGCATCTCGGACCGGGTGAGCGTGATGCGCGACGGCCGCTATGTGGCCACCAAGGCCACCGCAGAAACCAACCGCAAGGAGCTCATCAACCTGATGGTGGGGCGCGACCTCACGGAAAGCTACCCGCGCCGGAGGATTGTGCCCTCGAAAGTCGCGCTTGAGGTCAAGCACCTCTCCGGCAACGGCGTCAACGACATCTCCTTCTCGGTCAGGAAGGGCGAGATTCTCGGGCTCTCCGGGTTGGTTGGGGCGGGCCGCACGGAGCTCGCCATGGTCGTCTTTGGCGCGGCCGCCGCCCAAGGCGGCGAGATTTCGGTGCACGGCACGCCCGTGAGGATCAAGTCGCCGGCCGACGCCATCCGGCGGGGCATCGGCCTGTTGCCGGAGGACAGGAAGGGACAAGGGCTCTTCCTCGAGATGGGCGTCAAGTGGAACATCTGCTTCCCGGTCGTGCGGAGGATCTCCCGGCGCGGGCTGGTAGATACCAAGGCTGAAGGGGTGATCGCCGAGAAGTACCGGAGGCGCCTGGATATCAGGACGCCCAGCCTCGAGCAGCAGGTCAAGAACTTGAGCGGCGGCAATCAGCAAAAGGTGGTACTGGCCAAGTCGCTCGCTGCGGAATCGGATATTCTGATCTTCGATGAACCGACCAAAGGCATCGATGTGGGCACGAAGCAGGAGATCTACAGGCTGATGTGCGAGCTCGCCGACAACGGTAGCGCGATCATCATGATCTCTTCGGATATGCAAGAGCTGCTGGGAATGTCGGACAGGATCGTCGTGCTCTGCGAGGGCCAACTCGCCGGCCAGGTGGGCCGAGAGCAGTTCAGCCAGGATCACATCCTGGACCTTGCTTCGGGAACACACTGATGGAGGTAGCCTGATGGCGACGAGCCAATCGTTCTTGACGAGCCTGTCGAGGAACGCCGGCACCCTGGTAAGAAAGTACGCGCCGCTGACCGTCCTCATCGGACTGGTCGTGCTGTTCACGTTCATCTCTCCCAATCTCATGACGGTGAACAACCTGACGCTGATGCTGCGGCAGATATCCTTTGCCACGATCAGCGCGGTGGGCATCATGTTTGTGATGATTTCCGGTGCCATTGACCTCTCCATCGGCTCGCAGATCGTGTTCACCAATATCGTGATGGCCATTCTCATGGCGCGCTATCACGTCAACCCCGCCTTGGCCATCCTCTGTTGCCTGGCCATGGGGACTCTGCTGGGCACGGTGAACGGCATCCTGAGCGTCAGGCTCCAGATTCATCCTCTCATCATCACGCTCGGCACGGCCACGATCTACAAGGGCCTGGGATACATCGTCGCCGATGGCAAGAACATCATTGGCCTGCCGGAATCCTTCAAGGTCCTGGGGCAAGGGTATCTCGGCCCGGTGCCGATCCCCGTCGCCATCATGATCGTGATTGCCCTCATCGCCAACCTGATCCTCACGCGGACGTACTTTGGCCGCTACGTGTTTGCCATGGGCGGCAACGCCGAAGCCGCCCGGCTGGCCGGCCTGAACATCGACAAGATGAGGGTGGGCACCTTCGCCATCTGCGGATTCGCGTCGGGGATCACCTCCGTGCTCTTGCTCTCGCGGGTCTTCTCTGGGCAGGTCTTCACAGGCCAGGGCATAGAGTTTGACTGCCTGACTGCGGCGCTCTTGGGTGGGGTCAGCTTTATCGGCGGCGAGGGGACGATCTTTGGGTTGGTCACCGGCGTGCTGATCATCGGCGTTCTGAATAACGCCATGCAACTTGCCGGACTCGCCGATTTCTACCAGAATGTGGTCAAGGGCACGGTGCTCCTGGTGGCCGTCGGGTTTGACATGTACCAGAAGAGAAGGAAGGTGAAGGAGGCGAGCGCACGAGTGAGCGCACAGTGAGATACCCGTCGCCGCAGGCAGTTCGGATAGCGAGGCAACAGGATATGACGCCTGGTATTTCCGGGGATGCCGGACCGCACGACGCAAGACAGGAACCTCTCCGTCCGGCACATACCGATCACATCAAGAGAAAATCTCTCGACATCGCCTATGCTGCCCTTTCTCCCGCGCAGCGGCTCGACATCTACCTGCCGGATGAGGGCGATGGGCCGTTCCCCGTCATTGTCTCCATTCACGGCGGGGCTTTCATGGGGTGCGACAAGGCCGATGTGCAGGTCACGCCGATGCTGGAGGGCTTGAAACGTGGCTATGCCGTCGTCGCCGTGAACTATCGCCTGAGCGGCGAAGCCAGGTTCCCGGCGCTGGTGCACGATGTGAAAGCGGCCGTGCGCTGGCTGCGGGCCAACGCCGGCCGCTATGGCTTCGCCGCGCAGAGAATGGCCGCCTGGGGCGGGTCGGCCGGCGGCTATCTCGCGACCATGCTGGGCACATCGGCTCACGTTGCCGAATTGGAGGACCTGACGCTGGGAAACTCGGAGCAGCCGAGCAGCGTGCAGGCCGTTGTGGCCTGGTTTGGCCCGACCGATTTCCTCAAGATGGATGAGTGGTTGGCCGAAAGCGGGCTGGCTCCCCTGCCGGGCACCGAGCACTCGAGCGCCGATTCGCCCGAGTCGCTGCTCTTGGGGCGGCGGATCACCGAGGTGCCGGATCTGGTGCGGGCGGCCAACCCCGAGACCTACGTCACGCCCGCTGCGCCACCCTTTTTCCTGCAGCATGGCACCGCCGATGCTGTGGTCCCGGTGCAGTCGTCCATCCATCTGGCCGAGAGACTGGCGCGGGCGATTGGCAAGGACAAGGTTCGTCTGGAGCTGCTGGAGGGCGCGGGCCATGCCGATCCCCGCTTCGAGGCGCCCGATAACGTCAGCAAGGTGCTGGCGTTTCTGGATGAACACCTGAAGATGTGACGCTCTTTCGCACGGCCTACTCGGAAGAGAGCAGGGGCAGCTCCACGCCGCTGGAACCGCGGGCTGCTCCGCCAATCGGGGGGAGTGGCCCACAGGCAGGGGGGCGCCGATGAAGGATCCAACAATCTACAACGTGCGCGCGCTGGAACGAGCTATTCTGATTCTCTCGTGCTTCAATGACGACAACCCGGAGCGCGGGGTGGCAGAAATTGCCCGCCTCGTGGGCCTGCACCGGGCCACAGCACACCGCATTGTCGTGACGTTGCTCAACGGCGGGTACCTGGAGCGGGCCTCGGATGGCGAGAGGTACCGGTTGGGGCTGCGCCTGGTGGAGATGGGGTTGGCGGTGCTGCGGCGGCTGGACTTTCGGCGTGAGGCTCTCCCGTATATGCAGGCGCTCCAGGAGCGTTTCGGCGAGACGTGCGACCTGAGCGTATTCAGTAGCGGTGAGGTGCTGTACCTGGAGGTGGTGCAGAGCCGGCATGCGCTGCAGATTGCCGCACGGCCAGGGCAGCGGCTGCCCGCGTACTGCACGGCCAGCGGCAAGGTATTTCTGGCGCTGCTCTCCCCCGACGAGGTGGCGCGGGTACTGAGCGTCCCACTGAGGCGACACACCGACAACACGGTCACGAGCCCGGCCCGGATCGCCGAGCAGTTGGAGCGGGTTCGCGCCTGCGGCTATGGCTTTGACGATGGCGAGTATGAGGTCGGCGTGCGTGCCGTCGCAGCCCCCGTGCGAGACAATACGGGCAAGGTGGTCGCGGTCATCAGCATGCCCGGCCCGGCGGCACGAATGGACGCAGAGCGAGTGGCAGAGATCGCCGCGGCGCTCATTGCCGCGACGGACGGCATCTCTGCGCACATGGGGTGGCAGCGGAACAGATAGAGGACGTGGGGCCGCTGCCCCTACCAGCCCATGCGCCGGGCGATGGCATTGGCTGCGGCCATCAGGGCCTCGCCGAGATCGGGAAAGTGCGCTGCTTCGATGCGGCTGATGGGGCCGGGCATGGCCAGGGTCGCGACGATCTTGCCCTGGCGATCGCGGATGGGGGCCGAGATGGCGCGCACGCCCGACTCGTGCTCCTGATCGTCAAAGCCGTAGCCGAGCCGGCGGATTTCCTGCAGTTGCGCGCGCAACTGCGCGGGGTCGCAGATGGTCGACTCGGTATAGCGCCTGAGGGGGCGCGCGAGCAGGGCGTCGAGCTCTTCGGCGGGCAGGAAGGCGAGGAACATCTTGCCGCTGGCGGTGCAGTGCGCCGGCAGGCGCTGGCCCACCTGTGAGGCGATGGTGAGGGTGCGCCCGCTGTGGATGACTTCCACGCAAAAGACCTCGCCCTGGTCGAAAACCCCCAGGTCACACGTCTCCTGCAACTGGTCCACCAACTGCCGCATGTACGGCCGCGCCTCGCGGCGCAGGTCGAGCCGGCGCAGCACGCGCATCCCCAAGTCAGCAACCTGGAGGCCCAACCGGTAGCGTTCGCCGTCGGTACTGCGCTCGAGATAGCCATGGTTCAGCAGGGTCACCATCATGCGGTGCGCCGTGGCCTTGTGTAGGCCCAGCAGTTGCGCGATCTCTGACACGCCGCGCTCCGGGTGCTCGTCGTCGAACGAAGACAATATCTGCAGGGCGCGCTCGACCGCGCGCACGTTATAGTCGCCTTGGTCCTTCATGACGTACCAACCTCAAGGAATGCCGCGTCGCGGCTGCAAGCCATCTATCTGCGTGATTATCTACCACAAGTGCCACTTTGGCAAGTAGCGGATTGCCCGGGGTCGAGTCAGCACCATCGTGTGCGTGCCACGGGGAAGCCTTGCGGGGGGTAGACGCACGGTGCGCCTACCCCCCAAGAGAGGAGAGGAACGCGGAGGCGGTCGCCGGCCCCCCCGTGGCCGGCCAGCCACCTCCATGCGCTTGCCTGGATGGGTCAGCCTAGATCGTGTTTGCAGACCCGCGTAGCCAAAGGGAGCTAGACTACGGGGTTGCGCACACGACCTAACGCTGATCGAACGGAGGGGCCGGATAGGCGAACTTGGCGGTCGCGTGCTCGGCCGGCCACACCAACTCTAGCTTGCCCTTCTGCCACTGGATGAGCGGGTCCATGACGACGCCGGTGCCGTCGGCGCGGAAGGTCACCGGGCCAACCACCGTCGTCATGTCGGTCGCGGCGATGGCATCTCTGATCTGGTCGCGGTCCAGCGTGCCGGCGCGCGTGATGGCATCGGCCAGGATCTGCACGCAGGCATAGGCCGGCCCGGTCAACAGGTCGGCCGGCCTGTTGAACTGGGCCTGATACTTGGCATTGAGCTCGCTCACACCCGGATACTTTTCGCCGTGGTGCCAACTGGGGAAGATGGTGATATAGTCACCCACCGGCCCCAGCGATTCGCCCCAGGTGATCCCTTCGGGTGCCCGGATCATCAGGGTGAACTTGGGAGCCCAGCCGAGCTCGCTCATCTGCTTGATCATCGCCAGGCCATCGGGCGGGCTGGGCATGCAGAGCATGGTCTCCGCGCCCGCTGTCTTGGCCTTGAGGATGATGTCGGAAAAGTCTTTGTTCCCCGGAGCGTACTCCTCGTAGGTCACGATCTGATAGCCGTACTTGGGGGCGTTCTCGCGCCACAGCCCGCCCAGCTCGATGCCCCAGTCGGTCTTTTCTTGGAAGACGGCTACCTTGGTCGGCCGCTCCCCTTCTGGGATCATCGCATTGAGATACTCGTAGACGTCCTTGCCCTGGTCGGGCGACTTGACGAACGGCGAGAACAGGTACTTGTAGCCCTGCTGGTGGATCTGCCACAGGGCGAACGATATGCCGAGGTAGGGCACCTTGTTCTTTTCGGCGATGGCCGACGTCGCGGCATGCATGTCGCTGGCGGCGCCGCCCAGGTAGGCCGTCACCTTTTGCTCCGAGTAGAGCGTCTCCATCTTGCTCACGGCTTTGGTGGGGTCCGATTCGTCGTCGTAGATGGTGAGGCGCAGGGGAATCTTGGCGTCGTACTCTTTGACGTACACCCCTCCGGCCGCGTTGATATCGGCCACGGCGATTTCGTACCCCGGCTTGACCTGGTTGCCGAGGGCACCGTACTTGCCGGTGAGGGGGATCGAGGCGCCGATCTCGATATTGGCGGGAGCGGGCGGCAGTGGCGCCTTGGTGGGCTCCTTGGGCGCTGCCGGTTGGGCCGGCGGTTGCGTAGGTTGTGGAGCCGCGGGCGCTGGGGTGCAGCCGACTGCCAGCGCAGTGATCAGGAGCACGGCCACGATGACATATCCCAGTCTGGCTCTCATAGCGAGTCCTCCTTGTGCCTGAGAAAAAAAGCAACGCTCTTGGAACGCAGACTCGGCCTCGGCCGCCGGTATGGCGCGATCGATGACCTCCTTTCTCCACTGTCTAGCAACGCACCTATTCGCTCTTGGCAGGGCCGCTTCTCGCTTCGCTGCCGGCAAGGCCGGGCCCTCGCCGCTGCGAGCGGCGGGCCAGCGCCCGCTGCAGCCTGGCCCAGGCCTCGACCAACCCACCGGGCAGGAACAGGACGACGAGGATAAAGAGGACGCCAAAGACAATCTGGTGCAGGTCTACCAACCTGAGCGCCAGGAACTCTTTGACGACGACAAAGAAGGCCGCGCCGATCACAGGGCCGATGGTGGTGCCCGTGCCGCCGAGGTAGGCCATCATCACCGAATCAAAGGTCCATACCGGCGCGAATGGGAGTTGGGGGTAGTAGCCTACGTGGTAGTAGGCAAAAGCGCCCCCGGCCAGACCGGCCAGGAAGGCGCTGAGCGACAGGGCCAGCAGCTTGTGTCGCAGCGCGCTGACCCCCAGCGATTCCGCTGCATCCTCCTCTTCGCGCACGGCCATCATGCCCAGCCCCAGGCGCGAGCGGGCCAGGAAGTAGCTCGTGGCCACGGTAAACAGGGCCAGGCCCAAGAAGAGGTAGTAGCGGGGAAGCAGTTGATAGCTGGCGAGGACCTTTGGCGGGAGGGCAGAGATCGTCGGGAACACATTGCCGACTGTGACGTAGAGGATTTGCGCCAGCGCCAGCGTGCCGATGGCAAAGTACGCCCCTCTCAGTCGAAACGCCGGCAGCCCAATGAGCAGGGCAAAGGCCACGGCGAGGCATCCGCTGGCGGGCAGGCTGAGCCAGAGGGGCGTGCCGGCCCGCCACAGGAGGCGAGTCGCCAGCGTGCCCAGGCCAAAAAAGGCGGCGTGGCCCAGGTTGGTCTGCCCGGTGTAGCCTCCCAGGATGTTCCAGCTCGAAGCCAGCGCTACGTACAGCAGCACCAGGCAGCCAAGGTTGACGATGTTCTCCCTCTTGACCAGCAGAGGGAAGGCCGCGAGCAACGCCAGCGCGACGAGAAGGGCAGCCAGAGCGACCAGTTTTCCGCCTTGAAAATGCTTCCGGGCGCCGTAGCCTAGCCCCTTGTGGGCGTTTTCATCGTTTGTGGCGCCCCTGGGGTCATGATATCTGCTCACTTTTACCCCTGCTTTGTGCCGAACAGGCCCTGCGGCCGGAAGACCAGAACCAGCACGAAGATGAGAAGCCCGACCACCTCGCGGTAGGTGCCGCCGACAAAGTAGGAGGTGGCCGACTGGGTCACGCCGAGGATCAGGCCGCCGACAAACGTGCCCATGATGTTCCCCAGCCCGCCGAGGACCATCACGATGAGGGCGATGAGCGTCCACTCCAGGCCCATCGTGGGCATGATAGAGTAGCCCACGCTCACCAGAGCCCCCGCGACGCCGGCCAACACGACGCCCAGGATGAACGACACGAGGTACACCCGGTGAATGTCGATGCCAACCAGGGTGGCCGCCGCCCAATCTTCCACGGTGGCCCGGATGGCCTTGCCCGTGTAGGTCCGCTGCAGGAACAGGTGCAGGGCGAGGAGGCAGACAAGGGCAATGACCAGGCTCGCCAGGCGCACGACGGGCAGGCGCACGCCAAAGGCGGTGAGCGCCAACCTGGAGTAGGTGGTGGTGATCGCCCGGTCATCGGCAGTCCAGAGACGGAGGGCGATGTTCTGCAGGATCAGCGAGAGGCCAAAGGCGATGAGCATGGTGTTCTTGACCTTGGCCTCTTCGGTCAGCTTGATCATGCGTGAGAAGAGCAGCTTGTAGAGGAGCACGCCGATCAGGAGCAGGAAGAGGATCGTGGATGGCAGGGTGAGGAAGGGGTCGACGCCCAAGAGGGAAAAGACCCAGAAGCTGGCGTAGCCGCCAAACATCAAGAGCTCCCCATGGGCGACGTTGAGGAACTTGGTGACGCCAAAGGTCAGTGACAGGCCCACAGCAGCCAACCCATACAGGGCCCCTACGAGGATGCCGGAGACCAGGTTCTGAGCCAGGGGTACCAGCATGCTGACCTCACTCTCGCATCGGAACCGCGGGCATGGAGAACTCGCTCTGCTGCCCAAGAGCAGAGGCGGCTGCCACGCCGCCAAGACCGCCGTGTTTCGCGTAGGTTGTTACCCCAGATATGCCCGACGTACGGACTCGAACGATAGCAGGTCCCTTCCGCTACCCTCGCCGACGATGCGGCCGTTTTCGACGACATAGGCGCGCTGGGTCAGCTCGAGCGCC
>Ga0116161_1001354_pt1 | contig 25449 bp, 20 predicted proteins | sample AD_JPNAS3_MetaG_FD_89877 | JGI IMG/M metagenome (GOLD analysis project Ga0116161, IMG submission 89877) | Active sludge microbial communities of municipal wastewater-treating anaerobic digesters from Japan - AD_JPNAS3_MetaG | ecosystem: Engineered > Bioreactor > Anaerobic > Digestate | place... | reverse complement strand
GTTCATCCTGAGCCAGGATCAAACCCTCCGTAAGTTACTCTCAACACGGATCGCTCCGCGTCTACGGACTTATGAGGGTGGCCCAGCAACACTGGAACCTTCTCATCACTCTTCAGTTGTTAAAGTCGGCCCGGCAATAAAAAACCGCCGGACCCCGGCGGCAGGACGGCCACCATTTCGGTTGCCTGCGATCACAACTGGAGCCTCAATGAAGCCCAGCGATCCTCCTTCCTGCTGCCGCAACAACTGTCGTTGTTGGCTCGGGTTTCCCCTCACCAACTCTGACATTATACCATGGACTTGTCAGGCTGTCAAATTCACTTTCCAGCCGTCTCTGCGCCCGCCGGGGCTCGCGCCCCTCAACGCAGCAACGTGGGGGAGTATACTCGGAGGGGGGTTCCTTGTCAAATCGCCGACCGACAGTGCGTGTTCAGGCTGTCATTGCGAGGGGGCCGCAGCCGACGAAGCAATCTCCTATTCGCGGGTTGGAGATTGCTTCGTCGGCTGCGGCCCCCTGCTCAGAGACTTGGTCCTGTCATTGCGAGCGTAGCGAAGCAATCTCCACGTCGGGCATTGGAGTTGCCTCGCTTCGCTCGCAACCTGGGGATTGCTTCGGCGGCGGCTGCGGCCGCCTCCTGGCAATGACAGGTCAAGGTTCTGTGCTGGTCACAGGGTTCGGAGACCCTGGGTTACTCGCAATGACAGCCTGAACACGCACGCCTTGACACCTGCAGAGTGATGGGAAGGACTCTGCGGCCACGCCGCACATGCCCCGCAGGGCCGCGCTCGTACCGGGAGCCGGCTGCCTCACCCCCTTGGTGAGGCCAGCCCTGCTCAACCGGAAAAGAGGTGGTCCAGCCGCACCTTCCGGTACGGCTACCGTGCTACGACTTCGTCCCGGTTGCCGCCGCCGACCTGAGCGGCTGCCTCCCCGCCATTGGGTTGGCAGGGTTGGCCCGCCGCCTTCAGCCGGCGTTGGCTCCCCGGACGTGACGGGCTGTGTGTGCAGGGCTCGAGAACGTATTCACCGCCGTGATGCTGACCGGCGGTTACTAGCAGCTCCAGCTTCATGCAGGCGGGTTGCAGCCTGCAATCCGAACCGAGGCCGGCTTTGTTGGGATTAGCTCCGCCTCGCGGCTTGGCAACCCATTGTACCGGCCACTGTAGCGTGCGTGTCGCCCGGGACATCAAGGCCATGCCGACTTGACGTCATCCCCTCCTTCCTCCAGCTTGCGCGGCGGTCTCGCCAGAAAGATCTAACTGGCGACGAGGGTTGCGCCCGTTCTGGGGGTGAGCCCAACGCCTCACGGCACGAGCTGACGACAGCCATGCAGCACCTGTGCGCGCTCCCCCACGTTTCCGTGGGGGTCACTTGGCTTTCGCCTTGCTAACACGCGCATGTCAAGCCCCGGTAAGGTTCTGCGTTTGGCATCGGATTGAACCGCACGCTCCGCTGCTTGTGCGAGCCCTCGCCAATTCTCTTGAGTTTCAGCCTTGCGGCCGTATTCCTCAGGCGGGATACTTGGCGTTAGCTTGGGCCCTGAGGGCTGGCCCACGATGGGGTTGACCCCAAGGCCGAGTATCCATCGTTTACAGCCAGGAATACCAGGGTATCTGATCCTGATCTCTCCCCTGGCTTTCGCGTCTGAGCGTCAGGAGCAGGCCAGGAAGCTGCCTTCGCTCTTGGGGTTCTTCCCGATCTCAGCGCATTCCACCGCTACACCGGGAGTTCCACTTCCCCCTCCTGCCCTCGAGCGGCGCAGTTTTGGGCGACCCCTCCCGGTTGAGCCGGGAGATTTCACGCCCAACTTGCGCTGCCGCCTGCACGCGCTTTACGCCCAGTACATGCGGATAACGCTCGCCTCCTACGTTTTGCCGCGGCTGCTGGCACGTAGTTATCCGAGGCTTATTCCTGGGGTACTGTCCTCTCTCATCCCCCAGAAAAGGGGTTTACGGCCCGAAGGCTGTCGTCCCCCACGCGGCGTCGCTGCATCGCGGTTGCCCGCATTGTGCAAGATCCCCTACTGCTGCCTCCCGTAGGAGCCTGGCCCTTGTCTCAGTGCCAGTGTGGCTGGCCGTCCTCTCAGACCAGCTACCCGTCGTCGCCTTGGTGAGCTTTTACCTCACCAACAAGCTGATAGGCCGCGGGCCCCTCCCGACGCGGCTTCGTTGCCTGTTCGCGAACCGTTGTGGTGGGCGGTTCGCCAACCACCCCTACAAAGCCTTTCATCCGCCGCCAAGGCAGCGGATCACATGCGGTATTATCCGCCTTTTCGGGCGGCTATCCCCCGCATCGGGGCAGGTCACCCACGTGTTACGCACCCGTTTGCCACTGACCGGCCCTGCGCGTCCCTTCTTGGGGGATGAGTATGGCTCACCCCCTCCAAGCGTACGTCAAGGCCGGTGCGTGCGACTTGCATGTATTACGCGCGCCGCCAGCGTTCATCCTGAGCCGAGATCATGCTCGCATTTCCACAGTGCAGTTGCCTGCGACTGTGGCTTTGGCGGCCCGGCTCGCAAGAGCCTTCCCATCACTCTGCAGTTGTTAAGGCGCCCCTTGGGCATAGTCACACCTACGCAGACACATATCCTTGTGCGCCCGGCGGGCCGATAAGCCGCCGTTCCACCGGCGGCTGGAATGTGCCTGGTCGACAGCGCGCATTCTAGTGCAGGGCCAGGGGGCGGTCAAGCCCGAATCGCGGCGCTGGGGCTTAAAAAGTCGCTGCCCAAGCCTGTAGGGGCGGTTCGCGAACCGCCCCTACAGGGTCACATGCGGATGGGGGTTCTTGCGGCAGGCGCCAGTTGTAGTACTCTGAGTGCGCTCTTGTGCCCCGGCCTGGATGATGATAGCCCATACCTGGAGGTATCTTGATGGCCCAAGCCCGGCACGTGGTCCTTTTTGTCGTTGACGGCCTGCGCCCCGACGCCTTGCCGCTGACCGAGACGCGACACATCGACCGGCTGACGGCTGCAGGCGCGCATACCTGGCAGGCGCAGTCGGTCTGCCCATCAATCACCCTGCCCTGCCACGCCTCGCTGTTCCTCTCGGCGTCGCCCGAGCAGCATGGCATTGTGAGCAATGTGTGGACGCCGTCGCAGCCACTATCGCCCGGCCTGTTCGACGTGGTGCACGAAGCGGGCCTGGGCACCGCGGCCTTTTACTCGTGGGAAGAACTGCGCGACCTCGGGCGCCCGGGCACGCTCGATGCCGCGCACTACCACCGCCTGGGCGATTGGCCCTGCGAGCGCACCATCGAGCTCGGCGCCATGGCGGCCGGCTATATCGCCACGCAGCGGCCGGCTTTCGCCTTCGTCTACCTCGAGGCCCCCGATGCGGTCGGGCACGACCACGGCTGGATGTCGGCGCCCTACATGGAAGCGGTAGCCGCGGCCGACCGCGCCATCGGGCTAGTGCTCGAGGCGCTGGCCGACCGCGGCGCCCTGGCCGACACCTGCTGCCTAGTCATCGCCGATCACGGCGGCCACGGCAGCGGCCACGGCAGCGACGCGCCCGAGGATATGACCATCCCCTGGCTGGCGGCGGGTCCGGGCATCGCCCGGGGCGTGCGCCTCAGCGGCCCGGTCAGCATCATCGACACGGCGCCCACAATCGCTCACCTCCTGGGGCTGCCGAGGCCGGCGAACTGGCGCGGCTGGGTAGTGTCGGAGGCGCTCCAGGTTTGACGCGGCGCCTGCCCTGCCCTATAGTACGCGCAACGGAGGTAAGCCGTGGCGTATCGCTTGCTGGCTATCGATGTGGGCTCGGGCACCCAGGACATCCTGCTCTATGAAGAGGGGCGGACGATCGAGAACAGCGTGCACCTCGTCCTGCCCTCGCAGACGGCCATCCTGGCGCGGCGCATCGCGCGGGCGACGGCGGCGCGCCGGCCCCTGTTCCTCTGGGGGCAGGTGATGGGCGGCGGGCCCTGCGTGGCGGCCATCGCCGGCCACCTGCGCGCGGGCCTGCCGGTCTACGCCACCCCGGCCGCGGCCGGCACCATCCGCGACGACCCGGCCGAGGTAGAGGCGATGGGCGTGCAGATCGTCGAGGCGCCGCCGCCGGGTGACGCGCTGGCCCTGGAGCTGAAGGACGTGGACCTGGGCGCCCTGGGCCAGGCGCTGGCGCTCTTTGAGGAGACGCTGCCCGAGCACTATGCCGCAGCGGTGCAGGATCATGGCGAGTGCTTTGGCGAGGGCCAGCGCCGCTTCCGCTTCCGCCACTGGGAGCAGTTCATCGCCGATGGCGGCGAGCTGGAGGGCATGGCCTACGGGCCGGGCGAGGTGCCGCCCTACCTCACGCGCATGGTGGCGCTGCAGGCGCTGTTGCCCGGCGCGTTGGTGATGGATACCGGCGCCGCGGCCATCCACGGCGCCCTGCTCGACCCCATCGTCGATGCGCAGCGCGCCAGTGGGGCCATCGTGGTCAACGTGGGCAACGAGCACGTGCTGGGGGCGGCGGTGCGCGGCCACCGCGTCTACGGCCTCTTTGAGCACCACACCCACCAGGTGGACCTGGGCCGGGCGATCGAGCTGGTGGGGGCCTTGCGCGAGGGCACCCTCACCAACGATGACGTCTATGCCGACGGCGGGCACGGCGCCGCCATCGCGCCCGACTACCCCGGCGGCTTTCACTTCCTGGCCGTCACCGGGCCGCTGCGCGCCCTGGCCCGCCCCATGGAGCCCTACTTTGCCGCACCCCTGGGCGATATGATGCTCTCCGGGGCGTTTGGCCTGTTGGCGGCGGCGCTGGAACGGCAGGGGCTGGCCGTGCCCGATTTGTAGAAAGGACTCTCCATGTCCTCCTCTCCTATCGATCGCGTGCGCCGGGCGCTGGCGGCGCAAGGCCTGCGCGTCGAGATCACCGAGTTCGACCGCGCCACGGCCACCTCGCAGCAGGCCGCCGAGGCCCTCGGCGTGCCGGTGGCCACCATCGTCAAGTCGCTGGTTTTCCTCGTGGGCGAGCAGCCCGTGCTCGTGCTGGCCTCGGGCGCCAACCAAGTCGACACGGAAAAGCTGGGCCGGGCCGCGGGCGGCACGGTGCGCCGCGCCGACGCCGACCGGGTAAAGGCGGCGACCGGCTTTGTCATCGGCGGCGTGGCTCCCGTGGGGCACGCTCAGCCTCTCGCCACCTACATCGACGCCGACCTGCTGCGCTACGACCGCCTCTGGGCGGCGGCCGGCTCGCCCTACGCCGTGTTCCCGGTGGCGCCACAGGAACTGGTGCGCGTGACCGGCGGGAGTGTCGTGGAGTTGAGACGAGAGGCGTGATGCGTGATGCGTGTTCGCGACTCCGGGCGAGCCCAATCCCGGACTCCCCAACTTGTTGGGGCGTTCCCCGCCCTGGCGCCACGCCGAGGCACGGCCCAAACAAGTTGGGGAGTCCGAGCGATCGTCCCTGCCCTGGCGCCACGTCGAGGCACGGCCCGAACAAGTTCGGGAGTCCGAGCGGTCGTCCCCGCCCTGGCGCCACGCCGAGGCACGGCCCAAACAAGTTCGGGAGTCCGAGCGATCGTCCCCGCCCTGGCGCCACGCCGAGGCACGGCCCAAACAAGTTCGGGAGTCCGAGCGATCGTCCCCGCCCTGGCGCCACACCGAGGCACGGCCCAAACAAGTTCGGGAGTCCGAGCGATCGTCCGCTTTGACAGGCCCTGGGAGTTGTGCTATAAGAGAACCAACTGAATATCGCAGCGGCCCAGGTGCTCATGGCCCGGATGCCAGAGCTCAAAAGGGAAGCCGGTGAGAGTCCGGCGCTGTCCCGCAACTGTAGTCTCGCCCGACCCGCCAGGGCGGCGAGAGAGTCAGGATACCTGCCTGGTCCGCGCTCCAGTCGAGGCCCTCGAGGATAGGGGACGGAGCCGGTGTGACAGCGCCAATCCGAGCCCCCCAAAAGATGGGGGGTTTTCTGTTTCCCGGCCACATGACCCTCCTCGGGGCCACCATCACCGTCCTTCGAGGAGGGGACAACACCGATGAAGACCATGCACCGCTTCGCCTGTATCGCCCTGGTGGCCGCGCTGGCCGCCGCCGTCCTCGGTGCCTGCAGCCCGGCCCCGGCGCCGACGCAGGCCGCGCCCACCGCGGCAGCGGTGACCGCCACGCCGGCTCCCGCCGCCTTCCCCGTCACCCTCACCGACGACGACAAGCAGCAGGTCACCGTCAAGGCCGAGCCGCAGCGCATCGTCTCCCTGGTGCCCAGCATGACCGAGATCCTCTTTGCCCTCGGCCTGGGCGACCGCGTGGTCGGCAATACCACCTTCTGTGACTATCCTGAGGCGGCCAAGGCCGTAGAGAAGGTCGGCGAGTTCGCCAACATCGACCTGGAGAAGGTCGTCGGCCTCAGCCCCGACCTGGTGCTGGCCACCAGCCTGCACTATCAGACGGTGGCGCCAGCGCTGCGCGAGCGCGGCATCGTGGTGGCTGTGTACGAGGCGAGCGACGTGGAGGGCACGCTGGCCCAGATCCTCACCATCGGTCGGCTCACCGGCCGCAGCGCCGAGGCCGAGGCCCTAGTGCAGGAGCTGCGCGGCCGGCTCGACGCCGTGGCCGCCAAGGTCGCCAAGATGGCCCAGGGCGCAAAGCCGCGCGTCTTCTGGGAGCTCGACGCCATGCTCTACAGCGCCGGCAAGGACTCGATCATCGACGACATGATCACCCGCGCTGGCGGCGACAACATCGGCAGCCACCTAGCCGGCGAGTGGCCGCAGTTCAACATGGAGTCACTCATTGCCGCCGACCCCGAGGTCATCTTCCTGGCCGACCACGATTTCGGGGAGACAGCCGACAAGGTCAAGGCGCGGGCCGGCTGGAGCGGCATCACCGCCGTCAAGCAGGGCCGCATCATCGAGGTGGAGGACGTCAACCTCATCTCGCGCCCCGGCCCGCGCGTCGCCGAGGCGGTCGAGTACATCGCGCAGCAGCTGCACCCGTAGCTGCTCAAGTAGAGGAACTGACGGAACTGGGGGAACTGGGGGGATGGCACAAGCTCCCTCAGTTCCATCAGTTCCCCGGTAAGGCAGTACGTATGAAGACTCCTGCCACAGATTGGACCCCTTTCTGGACGCAGCGCCGCATCATGACCCTGGTGCTGGCGGCTGGCGCGCTCGTCGTGGCTGTGGGCCTCGGCGCGGCGTACGGCTCGGTCGCCATGCCGCTGCCCACGGTGGCGGCCATGCTCGGCAACAAGCTGCTGGGCCTGGTGCAGACGGCAGCGGCGCTGGCTGGCGAGCGAGCGGCCGCGTTCATACTCAAGCTGCAGGGCCTGGAGGTGACCCCCAACTGGCCCGGCAGTTGGGAGACGATCTTTTTCCAGGTACGCCTGCCGCGCGTGTTCCTGGCCGCCATGGTCGGCGCGGCACTCAGCCTGGCCGGTGCCACGTACCAGGGGCTGTTCCACAACCCGCTGGCCGATCCCTACCTCATCGGTGTGTCGTCGGGTGCCGGGCTGGGGGCCACGCTGGCCATTTACCTGGGGGCGAGGCTCTCCTGGGCTGGGCTGGGCGCCGTGCCCCTGTTCGCCTTCGCCGGGGCGCTCCTGGCGACAGCCGTGATCTATGGACTGGCGCAGGTGGGCGGCAGGACCCCGGTGACCACCCTGCTCCTGGCCGGCGTGGCCGTCGCCGCGCTGCTCTCGGCGCTGACCACGGCCATCTGGATGGCGGCGACCACCACCTTCCAGCACATGACGGTCATCTCGTGGCTGATGGGCACCCTTTCGTTGTCGAACTGGGCGCACGTGCGTGCCTTGGCGCCCTACCTGCTCGTCGGCGGGGTGGTCATCACCCTCGGCGCCCGGGCGCTGAACCTGCTGCAGCTCGACGAGGAGCAGGCTCACCTGCTCGGCCTCAATGTCGAGCGCACCAAGCTGGTGCTGGTGGCAGCCACCGCACTGCTGACGGCCGCGGCGGTGGCGGTCAGCGGGGTCATCGGCTTTGTGGGGCTGATTGTGCCCCACGCTGTGCGCCTGGCCTGGGGGCCCGACCACCGCTTCCTCTTGCCCATGTCGGCGCTCGTGGGCGGCAGCTTTATGATCGCCGCCGACGGCCTCGCGCGCACCATCTTTGCCCCCAGCGAGCTGCCGGTGGGGGTCATCACCGCCATCTGTGGCGTGCCGTTCTTCCTGTACCTGCTGAGGAAGAAGAAGCAGGCCGTCTTCTAGCAGCCTATCGGAGGGGGCACTCGATGCCCTCAACATCCTGGCAACAGCCGGGTGTTCGGCGCTGCTACCACCCGGCTTTGGGCCAGGAAGGGGTTTTGGCGGGTTGGTTGGCCTGGCTGGCTGCCCGCGGGCGCGCCAGGGGGCAGCCAGCCAGGCCAACCAACCCGCCAAAACCCCGCCAAAAGAGGCTCACACCGGGCTGGCGCGGAGCGTGTAGGCCGGTCGCCAGCCCGGGCAGTTGCACTGGGGAGGGTGTTGATGGATGTGTCAGAGGCTGCCCGCCTGAGCGCCCGCGATCTGTGCTTTGGCTACGAGGGCCAGCCGGTGCTGCACAAGGTGTCGCTCGACCTGGCGCCGGGCCGGCTGCTGGGCGTGATCGGGCCCAACGGCGCGGGCAAGTCGACGTTGGTGCGCCTGCTGAGCGGGCTACTCACACCCCAGTCGGGCGAGGTGGTGCTCGACGGCCGGCCCATCGGCGCCTGGAAGCCGCGCGAGCTGGCGCGGCGCCTGGCGGTGGTGCCCCAGTCGCCCACGCTGCCCGAGACCTTCTCGGCCGGTGAGGTCGTCCTCCTGGGCCGCTCGCCCTACCTGGGGCTGCTCGGCAACGAGTCGGCCCACGATTGGAAGGTGGCGCGGCAGGCGATGGAGCGCACCGAGACGCTGCATCTGGCACCACGCCTGATCGGCACCCTCTCGGGCGGCGAGCGGCAGCGGGTGGTGGTGGCGCGCGCGCTGGCGCAGGAGGCGCCCATCCTGCTGCTCGACGAGCCGACGACCCACCTCGACGTCAACCACCAACTCGGCCTGATCGTGCTCGTGCGCCACCTGGTGCAAAGCGCCAACCTGGCCGCGCTGATCATCCTGCACGACCTCAACCTGGCCAGCGTCTATTGCGACGAGGTCGTCCTGCTCGCCGGCGGCGAGGCCGTGGCCCATGGCGCCCCTCAGGAGGTGCTCACCCACGACCGCATCGCCAGCGCCTACAAGGCCGACGTGCTCGTCATGGCGCATCCGCAGACCGGCCGGCCGATCATCGTGCCGGAAGTGTGGAACACAGGACACTGAGGAGCTCACCTTGACCCTACTCGACTCTACCCTCGCCGCCATCGGCCCGCTGGATCGGGCAGCGATGGCCGCAGCACAGGCACGGCAAGACTTGCTGACCAAGCCGCACGGCGCCCTGGGCCGGCTGGAGGCCATCTCGGTGCAGGTGGCCGGCATTACCGGGCGCGCGCTGCCACACGTGAGCAACAAGGCTGTGATCGTCATGGCCGGCGACCACGGCGTGGTGGCCGAGGGGGTCAGTGCCTATCCCTCGGCGGTGACACCACAGATGGTGCTGAACTTTTTGCGGGGCGGCGCGGCCATCAACGTCCTGGCCCGCCATGTAGGTGCGCGGGTGCTCGTCGTGGATGCCGGGGTCGCGAGCGACATCCCCGTGCAGCCAGGGCTTGTGGTCAAAAAGGTAGCCTATGGCACGGCCAACATGCGCCGCGGCCCGGCAATGACGCGGGCACAGGCGATCCAGGCTGTGGAGGCCGGCATCGAGGCGCTGCAGGCCGAGCTGGCCGGCGGGCTCGACGTTGTGGCCACCGGCGACATGGGCATCGGCAACACGACGCCCTCGTCGGCCATCGTCGCCGCGGTGACCGGGCTCCCGGTGGCCCAGGTCACCGGCCGCGGCACTGGGATCGACGGCGAAGGGCTGCAACGCAAAGTCGCCATCATCGAAGACGTGCTGCGCGCCAACCAGCCTGACCCCCACGATGGCCTGGACCTCCTGGCCAAGGTCGGCGGCTTTGAGATCGGCGGCATCGCCGGGGTCATCCTCGGCGCGGCGGCGCACCGCGTGCCGGTGGTCGTCGACGGCTTTATCTCCACTGCAGCGGCGATCATTGCCGGCCTGCTGGCACCACAGGCCAGGGACTATATGATCAGTGGCCACAAATCGGTCGAAATCGGCCACCGGGCCGCCCTCGAGTACTTGGGGCTCGTGCCCTTGGTGGACCTGGACTTGCGCCTGGGCGAGGGCACCGGCGCCGTGCTGGGCATCAGCCTGGTGGAGGCAGCCTGCAAGCTGCTCTGCGAGATGGCGACGTTCGATGCGGCGGGGGTGGAGAGGCGCCAAGTGTGAGACGCTTGACGTTTGATAGACGGAGCGCTTATGTCCATTCTACTCGCCTTCAAGTTCCTGACGACGCTGCCCATACCTGCCCCCAGCAACCCGCCGCCCAAAGCCATGGGCCGGGCGGTGGCGTTCTACCCGCTGGTAGGGGCTGTGCTGGGCCTGCTGCTTGCAGGTGCCGACTGGCTACTCGGGCTGGTCTTTGTGCCGCTGCTGCGTGCGGCGCTGGTGCTCGCGCTGTGGGTGGGCCTGAGCGGCGCCCTGCATCTCGACGGGTTCCTGGATTGTTGCGACGGGCTGCTGGCGCCCCGCTCACCCGAGCGGCGCCTGGAGATCCTGCGCGATACGCACGCCGGCTCGTTCGCCGTGGTGGGCGCAGTGCTCCTGGTCCTGGTCAAGTACGCCGCTCTGGCCAGCCTGCAGGCGCCCTGGCGCCTGGTCACGTTCGCCGCCATCCCGGCCCTAGGCCGCTGGGCCATGGCCTACGCCCTCGTGCGCTACCCCCTTGCCCGCTCGGGTGCCGGCCTGGGTGGGTTGGTGAAAGCGGGCGCAGGCGGGCGCGAGCTCGCCATCGCCAGCGCCTTGGCCCTGCTGGCGGCCGCGGCGGCCTGGGCCCGGCTGGGGCCGACCTGGGGCTGGCTGGGCCTGGCCACCCTGCCCCTGACCTGGGCCTTCACTGTCGTGCTGGCGCGCTGGATCATGGGGCGCATCCCAGGGCTGACGGGCGATGCCTATGGTGCGATCTGCGAGCTGGTCGAGGTCGCCTGGCTCGTGGGCCTGGCGGCATTGTAGGAGGGAAACGGATGGCGAAGCGTCTGATCCTGGTGCTGGGCGGCGCGCGCTCGGGCAAGAGCCGCTGGGCCGAGGCATTGGCCGGCCGGCTGGGCCGGCGTGTGCTCTACCTGGCCACCGCCGAGGCCGGCGACCCCGAGATGGCGGCACGCATCGCCCACCACCGCGCGCGGCGCCCACCCTCGTGGCGTACGCTCGAGGCGCCGCGGCGCGTGGGTGAGGCGTTGGCGCGCGAAGCGCAGGACGCGGACGTCGCACTCCTCGACTGCCTCACCCTCCTGGCCAACAACATCCTCCTGCCGCTCGGCGATGACCCCGACGAGGGCGAGGCGGAGGCCCGCCTACAAAAAGAACTCGACGCTCTGCTCGCTGCCTACGAGGCCGGCGCGGCCAGCCTGATCGTCGTCGCCAACGAAGTGGGCTGGGGGTTGGTGCCTTCCTACCCCCTCGGCCGCGTCTACCGCGACCTGCTGGGCCGCGCCCAGCAGCGGCTGGCCGCCCACGCCGACGGCGTCTACCTGGTCGTGGCAGGCATCCCGGTGGACCTCAAGAAGCTCGAGGCGTCGCTGGAGGACCTCTGAACTGGTCTGCGCCAGTGCCTGTCTCGCCGCCAGACTGCAACCTTTCTCCGGCTGCATACGTCTATAGCATGGCAATGCAGACACACCGGTCGCTGCATCCACATAGCCCGCGGTGCAGTTGTACCCGTGGCCGGCCCCCACACAGAGGAGAGACCTTCTATGGCGTACAGGAATACCCTCGCCCGCAGTCCTCGGCGCAGGGCCATCGCCCTCGCCCTCGGCGCGCTGCTGCTCGCGCCGGCGCTGGCCGGGTGTGCCACAGCGACGCCGGCCCCTACGGCCCCGGCGACCGTGGCGGTGGCGCCCACGCAGCCGCCAGCGGCCACGGCCAAGCCGCAGCCCACGCCGACCGACCAGCCATTGCCCGGCGACACGCCGGTGGCCTCCGCCGGCCTGCAGGCGGTGACGAGCCAGGCGTATGGCGTCACCCTGCAGTGCCCCGCCGCCTGGAAGCCCGTCGCCACCGAGAAAGTGCGCTACGAGGGTGACGACGGCTTTCTCATGCTCTCGCTGATCTCGGGCGAGGGGCTGTCGCTCGCCGAGGTCGCCGGCGACGAGGCGCACCACAGGCTGCAGCCCTATGGCTCGGCGCCCACCGTCGAGCCACGACTGGTGCCCGGCCGGGGCGCGCGCCTCATCCTGCCCTCAGCCGACCAGCCGGCGGAAATGCACGGGCAGGCGGCCATCGTCGCGCTTATGCCCGAGCCGGTCCAGCGCGATGGCGTGACCTACAACTATCTCGTGCTCTGGGCCGACCAGGCGCACATCGCCGACATTGGCGCCTCGCTGACCTTTGCGCCCCGTGGCTAGTACTGCAACGTCACTTTGTCATTCTGAGGAGCGGAGCGACGAAGAATCCCAGCCGCACAGGCAGACTCGCCACGCTGAGGCAAGGATTCTTCGCTCCCTCCGGCCATTGGCTAGGCGCTTCCGGCTCTCGCTGCAGCCATGGGCCACTGGCCCACGGCCAAAGGCCGGGGGTCGCTCAGAATGACAACGCGATGGAAGTGAGGTTGCAGTACTAGCGCACAGGGGCCAGCCGCAGCGGCTTGAGGCCAAGGCCGCGGGGAACCGGGTTTCACGCTTTGCGCGAGCCCGGAACGGTGCCCTTTTCAGGGGTTGTATGGACCAGCGAGGGCCGGCTGCCGCCCCCGCGGGGGCGGCAGCCGGCCCTCGCTGGTCCATACAACCCCCGCTCCCGGTTCGCCCCGGGCGGCAGCGGAGCAGGTGTCCGGTCTCCAGCGGGATTGCCGGCACTTGTGGGGCATGCCTGCAGTTTGACACCCCATCGCTGAGGCTGTATACTCTATACATTCTCACTTGATGGAGGGAAGCAGGGATGGGTGACAGCGCCGCGTAGCTTTCTGCCGGGCACTGTGCATCCCTGATTCTTCTGCCGTTCGAGGATTCCAAAGCTGAGCCGTGGGTGCGCACGCCCCACGGTTCTTTTGATTCCCGCAATCAAGTGAGGCTCTATGCTACAAGTGACTGCCATCGACAAGCGCTACGGCGCTGCGACCATCCTCGAGCAGGTGTCGTTCACCGCCAACCCCGGCGAGCGGCTGGGGCTGGTGGGGCCCAATGGCTGCGGCAAGACGACACTCCTCGGCATCATCGCCGGCCGCGAGGCGCCCGACGCCGGCTCAGTCGTGCTGGCCCCGGCGGGCGTGCGCCTGGGCTACCTCGAGCAGGGGCTCGCCGGTGCGCCTGATGAGACGGTGGGCGAGGCCCTGGGCACCAACTCGACGGGCCTGCAAGCGGCGGAGCAACGGCTGGCTGAGCTCGCGGGGCAGTTGGCGGCGGGCGGCGCCGGGCAGCGATGGCTCGACGATGCCTACGCTCAGGCGCTCGCCGAGCTCGAAGCGCTGGCGCGCACGCAGACGCCCGCCCACGAGGCGCAGACGGTGCTCGCCGGGCTCGGGATGGCCGGCGTGGCCCTGGATGCGCCGCTGGCCACGCTGAGCGGCGGCCAGAAGACGCGGCTGGGCCTGGCGCGGCTGCTGGTGGCGCGGCCGCAGGTGCTGCTGCTCGACGAGCCCACCAACCACCTCGATATCGAGGCGCTGGAGTGGCTGGAGGCGTGGCTCGTCGCCTTCCCCGGCGCGGCAGTCGTCGTCTCGCACGACCGCGCCTTCCTCGACCGCACGGTGAGCGCCATCCTCGAGCTGGACCCGGCGACCCACACCGTGCGCCGCTACGCCGGCAACTACTCGGCCTACCTCGACGCCAAGCAGGCCGAGGTCGACGAGCAGTGGCGCGCCTACTCGGACCAGAACGAAGAGATCGCCCAACTGCAGGAGGCAGCGGCGCACCTGCGCCACGTCGCGCGGCGCAAGCGCGGCGGCAAGGGCGACTCGGGCGACAAGTTCGCCAAGGGCTTCTTCGCCAACCGCGCCACGGCGACGGTCGGCCGCGCCACGCAGCTCGAAGCGCGCATCGAGCACCTGAGGGGCGAGGGACGCGTGGAGAAGCCCAAGCCGACCTGGCAGATGAAGCTCGAGTTTGGCGGCGCGCAGAGCGGGCGCGACGTGCTGGCGCTGGAGGGCCTGGCCGTGGGCTATGAGGGCCAGGCGCTGCTTTCAGGCATCGAGGCGCGGCTGCGGCTGGGCGAGCGCGTGGCGCTGGTGGGCCCCAACGGCTGCGGCAAGACGACGCTCTTGCGCGCCATCGCCGGGCAACTGGCGCCACTCGCGGGCCGGGTGCGCCTGGGCGCGGGCGTGCGCCTGGGCTACTATGACCAGGAGCAGGAAGGCCTCGACCCGGCAAGCACCCCCTTCGCCACCGTCGCCGCGGTCGCCGCGCTATCGGAGACGGAGGTGCGCAGCTTTCTGCACCTCTATCTCTTTGCCGGCGACGCCGTGTTCACCCCCGTGGCCTCCCTGAGTTACGGCGAACGGGCGCGGCTGGCCCTGGCACGCCTCGTGGCCATGGGCTGCACCTGCCTGCTCTTGGACGAGCCCATCAACCACCTCGACATCCCCAGCCGCGCCGGCTTTGAGCGCGCGCTGGCGGGGTTCGGCGGCACCGTGCTCGCCGTGGTGCACGACCGCTACTTTATCCGCCAGTTCGCCCAAAAGGTGTGGGCCGTGGAGGGCGGGACGATGCGGGAGTATGTGGACTTGGAGGCGTGGGGCGTGAAGCGTGATGCGTAATGCGTGATGCGTAACCGAAGCGTCGAGATGCCGGCCGGGTGCGTGCGCATTGGGCTATCCGAGGCTCAGTGCGGCCCCTGCCTCCCGGAGCCGGGCGGTTCAGGGGCGGACAGAGCGTCAACTTGCTCTCCCTCGGAACGAGAGGGCAGGGGGTGAGTGGCGAGCAGGGCGACAGCTTCCCCCTCTCCCTCGGAGGGAGAGGGCGGGGTGAGGGTGAAATGCCGCATGAGCGGCCAAGTCGACACGCTGGCGAGCCTCTTCCGGCCCGTCCAGGCGCTTGCCACGCCCTGGAGTCCCCCTCACCCTAACCCTCTCCCCTGCGGGGGAGAGGGAACAGGCCCGGCTGTCGGCCCCTGAAGGGCCGGGCGGGGAGGGGTGCGGTTGGGCATCGCCGGCACGAGCCCTGTGCCCGACAGATCGCTGGCCGGGCGCAGGCGGGCCCGGGTGAGATCGCGGTGCTACCGTGCTCCCTGGGCCTCGGATAACGCCCGCTCCAGGAGGTCCGCAACCCCAAGCGGGGGCGCCCAGCGGCGCAGGTAGGCCAGGTCCAGCCGCCCCTCCTGCGCCATGAGCACGCCGAGGACATCGCGCCACTGCCGCTCCGATACCTCGCCGCCCATACGGTACCACTCCAACTTGGTCAGCACGGTGTCTTCGGCGCTGGCCACGCAGGCGGTGCGCTCGGGCTCGGTGGCCACGACCTGCTCGGTGCGGCGGGCGAACTCGGCCTGATCGTAGGGCCGCCGCTTCAGCACAAAGACATCCACCTTGAACATGGTCTCGAGGTGGATGAGGTTAAAGCTGCCCTGCCGGCGGATGGCGTCGCGCATCGCCTCGACGTCGAGGTAAAAGGCATCGTGCAGGGCGGCGGCCAGCGGCGCCACCTGCTCCATCGGCAGATCGGCCACCAGGTCCACGTCGAGCGTGGAGCGGGCGACGCCATAGACGGCGCTGGCCAGCGAGCCGCCGATCATGTTGGGCACGCCGAGCGCTTCGAGGGCATCAATGACCAGCAGGGCGGCGGCAATGGGTTCGTCAAGCATGGGCCTGCCCTCGCTCGAGCGGTCCGTACGCCTTTTCCGCCAGCTCTGGCCCCAGCAGGATATCGGCCAGGCGGCGGCGCAATTCTTCGGGCGAGGCCTCGGGGTAGCGCGCGCGCAGGCCGCTCAGAGCGAGCGTGCGCACGGCACGGTTCAGCTCGGCCACCATGTGCAGCTTGCGCCACGGCGGCGCCTGGCGCAGGAGGTCGAGCAGCACCGCCTCGGCCTCGGGCCGGGTATCGGGAAAGAGAACGGACACGCCTTCGCTCCTCTACAATATGCGAGTCGTGGCTCTATTATACCCGCTTCTCGGGCCGGCGTGAAGCCTTGGCCCATTGGGGGACCCGACAACCGGTCATACGCTCCGCAGGCTCCCGGTGCAGACCCTTCTTCAGGGGGTTTTTTGGGCTGGGTGGCGTGGCCGGTCGCCCCGCGGGGCGACCGGCCACGCCACCCAGCCCAAAAAACCCCCTAACATCTGAGTCCCTCTGCGGTATGCTACCCCTTCTGAGGCAGGATGGGATAGGTGCTGCCGCCGTGCGGGAAGACGAGCACCTCGGCCCGCGGCCCAAGCTTCTCCTGGGCGCGCGCCAGGGCCTCGTCGACCGAGCCGACAAAGCTGGCGAAGGGCAGCCGTGGCTGGATCTCGGCCGGGATGGTGGGCGCGTAGAGCAAGAGGTCCGCGCGACGCATGGCCTGCAGGGCAAAGTAGAGGAAGAAGCGGTCCTCCTCGCCCATGCCCTTGAGCTTGAGCCCAGGCAGCACCTTGAGCAGCAGCGGCGCAAGCAGGCGCAGGCCGCGGCGGCCCACCGGCAGCTTGCGGTTGGCCAGCCCAAAGACGCCCACGCCCTCGTCGGCACGGATGAGCGTGATCATCACGCCGCCGGGGCGCACGGCGCGGATAGTATTGGCCAGCGCCTTGACCCCCTGGCGCAGGTCCTGGTCCATGGGGTGCGAGCAGGCAATGACCACATCGGCCAGCCCTGGCACCGGCACGCCATAGATGGCCGCACTGGTGCGCGCGCCCTCGCGGTGCGCGTCGATGGGGTGGCCACAGACCACGCGTACCAGCTCCAGGCGGCTGTTGAGCACGGCGTTGACGATGAACACCGGCGGCGTGACCATCTTGCCGGCCTCTTCCAGGTCCAGCCGCATGGGGTTGCCCTCGATAGGCCGGCCGACGTTGTTGAACGACTCGGGCCGGCAGTTGAGGCTGTGGTTGTGGGCGATGGTGGCGCGGCCGGCGATGCCGGGGAAGAGGTTCTTGTAGCCCCCGCCGAACGAGGCGATGATGTGCGGCTCGATGCAGCCGATGGAGACGATGAGGTCGGCCTCGGCCGCCGTCTTGTTGATGGAGACCGGCGTGCCGCGGCTGGTGGTGCCGAGGTCGGCCAGCTTTCCGGCGTCGTCGCAGTCGTGCGACGTCCAGCGCAGGCGCGGCAGCCATGCGGGCCCGATGCGGCGCGCCAGCTCGTCTTCGGCCATCGCCCGGTGCACGCCCAGCGCGGGGATCACCGTCACCTGCTCGAGCGCCACGCCGGCACGCTCGAGCTCGGCGAGCACCGGCGCCAAGAGCAGGCGCACCGGCGTGGGGCGGCTGTCGTCGTCGATCACCAGGGCCACCTTCATGCCCGGCCGCGCCAACTGCGAGAGCGGCGGCAGGCCGATGGGCGCCTGCAGGCTGCGCGCTGCCTCGGCCTGGGGGTCGGCCACGGCCGGGAGCGCCGAGGGCGCCATCACGCCCGCCAGGTGCCAGCCCTCCGGCAGCGTCGCGGCGAGCTGCTCGCTGCCCCAGGGCAACCGGATCTCACGCTCGGTCATGGTCACTGCCTCCTTCACTGTAACCTGCGAACCAGCGCTCGTCGGCCAGGACGACGCTGGTCTCGACCTGCCGCGTCGGGATGCGCCAGTAGCGGCCGAGCAGGCGGTCCTTCTCGGCCGGCGTGACCAGGCGAAAGCCGTGTTTCTCGTAGAAGCGGACCGCCCAGGTGGCCGCGGCCCAGGTGCCGACGAGGATGGGGTGCTGGGTGAGGGCGCGCAGGTGGGCGAGGAGCCGGCTGCCGACCCCCTGGCCACGGCGCGCCGTGCGCACGTAGGCATGGCGGATGAGGGCCACATCCTCGACGTGTTGCAGGCCCATCACGCCGACGAGGTCGCCGCCCGGTTCATACCCCCAGAAGACGACGCCGCTCTCGATCTCGTGCTGCAGCTCGTCGCGGGGCATATAGGGCTCGTGCCAGCGGTCTGCGGGGATGACGCCGTGATAGGCCTGGGCGGCGTCGTTGACGATGCTCAGGATGGCGTGCAGGTCGCGCTCGGTGCAGCGGTGGATCATAGCTCCTCCTGAAAGCGCGCTGTACCTCTACAGTCTACCCGCTCTGCCCATCTTGCGCAAGTTGCCCGCCCCGTTGGTAGTGAGTGAGAGAGGGCGCTGGGCGAGCGCATGCCGCGGCATGCGCTCGCCCAGCGCCCTCTCTCACTCACTACGAGCATGCTCCTTTGGAGGCTTGGCCATTCGTGCTAGAATGGGGCATCTTTGGTACGATAACCGTACTTGCTGCGGGCGGTTGGTAGCGGTCCAGGTGGCTGCCGGGTGATCCGCTGCGCGTCCGCCCGGCCCCGGCCCGGAGGGGGAATTCTCGGCGGGTTGGCTGGTCCGCGGCCGCCCGCTGGCGGCCGCGGACCAGCCAACCCGCCGAGAATTCCCCCAAAAGGTTCAGTTCCGGCCATGCGCGAAGCGTGAAGCCCGGATAGGGGGCCGTTACGGACAAGTACGGCTGCCGTATTAGTGCGACGTTGCGGGAGAAAGATCAAGTATGGCAGGACACAACACGCCCGGCGCGGCCGTTGAGCGGCGTGCTGGCCTCGACCTGGGGCTGCTGGCCGTCGTCTTGGTGACCGTCATCACCTGGGGCTCGGCCTTTGCCGGCATCCGCATGGCGTTGGAATTCTACACGCCGGCGCACCTGGCGCTCTTGCGCTACCTCATCGCCTCGCTGGCCCTGGGGGTCTACGCGGCCTTTGCCCGCATGCGGCTGCCGCGGCTGCGCGACCTGCCCGGCCTGGCCCTCATCGGCTTTGTCGGCATTGCCTTCTACAACCTGGCCCTGATCTATGGCGAAACGACCATCCCGGCGGGGACGGCGAGCCTGCTCATCGCCTCGACACCGGTGTGGATGGCGCTCTTTGCCGCGCTGATCTTCAGCGAGCGCCTGCGGCCGCTGGGCTGGCTGGGCATCGCGGTGAGCTTTGCGGGGGCGACGGTGATCGCCCTGGGCTCGGGGAGCGGACTGGGCCTCGACCCGCAGGCGCTGATCGTGCTCGCCGCGGCGCTGGCCTCGGCGGCCTACTCGCTGGGCCAAAAGCCCTTCCTCGCCCGCTACAGCGCACTCGAGTGCACCGCCTACGCCATCTGGGCCGGGACGCTGGCGCTCCTGCCCTTCGCCCCCGGCCTCTGGGCCAAGGTGCGCGCGGCGCCACCGACGGCGACGCTGGCCGTGGCCTACCTCGGTGTGGTGCCCGCGGCCCTGGGTTACGTGCTGTGGGCGCGCATCTTGGCGCGGGTGCCCGCGGCCACGGCGGGCAGCTTTCTCTACCTGGTGCCGGCCTCGGCCATGCTGGTCGCCTGGGTCTGGCTGGGCGAGGCGCCAGGGCCGCTCGCGCTCGCCGGCGGCGCGCTCATCATCGCCGGTGTCATCCTCGTCAACCGTTGGGGGCGGCAATCGCCGGCGCAGCGTTAGATCGGGGCCCGGGAACCACAAAGGGCACGAAGGCGATTGGCAATAACCCAACCAGACGCCTGCTCATGCCGGTGGTTGAGGCCCCCCTACCGTTCCCCCGTCGCGGGGGAATTGGGTTGGCTTCCGCCACGCCGCACCGCTCGTTTGCCGCTTCTTCGCCAGGCAGGCCGTGGTCCTACGGCCCAATTCCCCCGCGACGGGGGAACGGTAGGGGGGCCTCAACCTGTGGGAAGCAGAGTCGTCCGTCGATTGCGGCGCCAGTTGGGCCGAGTTGTTGCCAGAGAGCGGGCGCTGGCCGCTCATCAGGGTAATCGGTGCGTCACATTTGGGCGCGCCAGGAGGCGCCTTCGCGCAGGAAGGCGGCGGCGAGGGGCAGGAGCGCCAGCAGGAAGAGCGCCCCGCCGGCGAGCGAGCCCAGGCTCAGCGTCGAGTTCTGCAGCACGACCCCCACCATGCCCATGATGCAGGCCACGCCGTTGAGGGCGAGGAGCACGCCCCCCAGGCGCACGATGCCGCGGCCGCGGGCGAGCACCCCACCGTAGATCAGCGAGGGCACGCCGAGGATGGCGTAGGCCAGGTTGTTGAAGATGCCCGCCGCCGAGCCCGGCCACTGCTGGATGGTCATGCGCAGCAGCACCGTCGCGACCGCCTGGTATTCGCTCACCTGCTGCAGGGCTACGAGCTGCGGCACCACGGTGATCTGCCCCAGGTAGACGACGAGGTTGAGCAGGCAGTACACCGGCACAAAGACAAAGCCGATGAGCGACCAGCCAGAGGCGGCCGGCTCGCAGTAGGCAAAGAGGCCGGCAAAGAGGGCCGTGACCACCAGGGTGAGCACGGTGGCGTTGGCGTAGGTCAGGTAATAGAGCGGGTCGGGCCGCGCCAGCGAGGCCAGCATCTGGTCAAAGGTGCCGGGCAACCCCGAGCGCACCAGGCTGACGACGAGCAGGCCCAGCCAGAGCAGCGTCAGCGCAAAGGAAGTCACGGCCAGCGCACCCAAGCTCCTGATCTTCATGGTCCCGAGTCCTTTCCAGTCTCCTCGCCATGGCGTGTGTGCACGCCAGCGCCTTCTGACAGCGTGTCGGGGGGCTCCCCACTCTCAGCATCCTGGTTACAGCCGGCCGTTTCGCGCCGCTGCTGCCCCTCGGGTGCAGACAAGCCTGCGCAGACCCGCGCCCTCGCACGTCCGGCTCTGGGCCAGGAGGGGGTTTTGGCGGGTTGGCTGGCCTGCCGGCTGCCCCTGGCGCGCCCGTGGGCGCGCCAGGGGCAGCCGGCAGGCCAGCCAACCCGCCAAAACCCCACCTTAAGGATCCTGCACCGGGGTAGCGAGTAGCGTCAAAGCCGGTCGCCACCTTGGGGCATCTCTCTCCCGACAGGCTGTGAGCCTTGCAGTTCAATACGATACACAGTGAACGAGAGCGCGCCATCAGCCCGGTAGGTGCGATAGACCGGCGTCAGTTGCCAGCCGCCCGCCTGCAGCGTGGCCTGCAGGCCGCTGGGGTCCGTCCAGCTCGCAAAGGCGACGTACTTTTCCTGGCCGGGCGGCAGGCGCTGCGCGAGGTCGAGCACGTAGGGCGCATCTGGATAGTAGTAGAAGCTGTAGGGATAGTCAAACATGTAGAAGGAATAGTGCCAGCCCTCCCAATGGTGGAACACGGCGGCCCCCGGCGCGACATTGCCCTTGAAATAGGCGGCCACGTCGTCGATGCCCTCGAACTCGCCGCGGTCGCTGCCCACCGGGTAGCCGAGGCGCAGGGCCATGTGCGCCGGCCACAAGAGCGACGCAGCCAGGAACACGGCCATGATGGCGGCATAGACCGGCGTGTGCCAGGCCGCCGCACTGCCCCATGGCCTGACGTCGAACGGCAGCAGGACGACGCGGGCCAGCAGTAGGGCCAGGACGGGCACCAGGCCCAGCAGGTAGCGGTCCCAGGCCTGGAAGCTCAGCACGGTGTGCGCGGCGATGAACAGGACGGCAAAGCCGGCGAGGGCCAGGTCGTAGCGCCAGCCCGGCCTGCGCTCGCGGCGCCACAGGCCATAGCCCACCAGGAGCGGCACCCCCACGAGCAGCAGCGCATCGATGGGCCGCGAGGCGGTGAGGTACCGCATCTGCCCCAGCCACTCGCCCAGGTGCGGCAGGAGCTCAGCCAGCGGCACCAGGGTCATGCCGCCATAGTGCGCCGTGCCGGCGGTCACCACCGAGGGGCTGCCGGCACGGATGCCGATATCCCACAGCGCCCCGACCGCGATCAGCGCGCCCAGGCCCGACGCCAGCAGCCCTATCCGCTTGTAGTACTGGAGAGCGGGCGGCGTGACAGACTTGGGTCTGTCACGCCGCCCGCTCTCCAGTACTACAAACAGCAGCAGGGGCACGAAGATGAGCGCCGTCGGCTTGGTCAGCAGCGCCAACCCGGCGAGCAGGCCCGCCGCGAGGAAGCGCCCCTTGAACGCGGCCAGGCAGCCGGCCAGCGCCAGGGCCACCATCAGCGGGTCGGTAAAGGCCGTCGGGGCGAAGAGGATGTCAAAGGACGAGAGGGCCAGGAACAGGGCGGCCAGCGCGGCCACGCGACGGCCGTAGAGCCCGCGCGCCAGCTCGTAGAGGATGGCGATGTCTGCGACGCTGGCGATAATGTTGGGCAGGCGGGCAGCCGTCTCCGTCGGCCCGAAGAGCTTGAAGAAGAGCGCCAGGGTATAGAAGAAGACGGGGGGCTTGTCGACGATCTCGGTCCTGAGCCAGACGTCTTGCCCGCCGGCAATGAGCAGGCCCCAATGGGCATAGAGCGCCTCGTCGCCATGAAAGCGGTTGGCGGCGATCAGGCTGAGCCGCAGCACGAGCCCCAGACCGGCGATGGCGCCGACGACGAGGTAGGGCCGCGCCAGCAACGCGCGCAGCCCGTCCTGGAAGTGCGCGAGCACGACCGCCGCCTTGAGGGCGAGCGAGAGGGCCACGGTGGTGAGGACCAGGTACGTCGCCGCGTTGACGGTGTGCTGAAAGATGGGCAAAAAGTACGCCAGCAGCGCCACGAAGGGCAAGTACGAGATGAGGTCGAGGCGCAGCGCCTGCTCGTAGGGCACCTGGAGGAGCCTGGCCAGAAACCGGGCGTACGCCAGCCACAGGCCGGCCATGGCGGCCGCGAGCAACAGGCCGCCAAGCCAGAGGGGGACGCTCACGTTGGCGTAGCCATGCCGCCGCATCAGTTCGGCTAGGAACAGGGCGGCCGACAGGCCGGGCAACAGGTGCAGCCAATACAACCGTCTCATGGAGGAGCATTCTACCCCAGGCGTAGACCAGGTGCAAGCTTTGAGCCGGAGCCCCGAACTTGTTCGGGAGTTCACCTTCGAACGCCACTCGAGCAGACAGCCTATTCCCCCGCGGGGGGAACGGTAGGGGGTCTCCTGCCACCAGGTCGAATCATGCCTCCCGGTCAAAGCCGGCGACGGCCTGCTCCCACACCTCGTCGGGGATGACGGCGCCGCCGGCACAGCCGGCCTCCGCGGCCAGGCGCTCGATGTGCGCGACGAGGCGACCGGAGCAGTTCTGCCCAGTCTCGATGTTGCGCAGGCAGGCGTGGGCGAAGGGGCCACCCTCGGCCAGAAGGCCGCTCTCGCGGTAGGCGGCGCGGATCAAGTCCAGGTCGTAGGCCACGGCGCGCAACTCGGCCTGCCAACAGCCGCCCCGCCAGGTCAGCAGGGCGTAGCGGGCGCGGGGGTCGCCTTCGAGGGGCTCGCCCGCCGAGCCCGGATTGAGGGCCAGGCCGCCGCTCCACCGTTGCTGCCAGGCGATATGGGTGTGCCCGCAGACGAGCACCGGTTCGCGCACCCCGGCGAGCGCCGCTTCCAACGGCGGGGGCCCCTGGCCTGGCGCGAGGAACCCGGCCTGCTCGAAGAGGCGCAGCCTGGCCGGGTCGCGGTCGGGAAAGAGCATCTCCGAGAGCCGGCGCGGCGAGCCGTGCACCACGCGGATGGGCGCCGCGCCCGGCAGCGCCACGACCCGCTGCTCGGGCAGCGCGGCGATGAGCGCCAGCGCCTCCGGCCCCAGGTGCTCGCTCTGCCAGCGCAGGGGCGCCCACTGCCGGCTGCACCAGCGCGGGTCGCCCGGGCCCAGGCCCTCCAGGTAGCGGTCGCGGTTGCCGTAGATCATCCAGCAGTTGTCGCGCCGCGCGAGCAAGCGCACGACCTCACCGGTCTGTGGGCCGGTGCAGAAATCGCCGGCCACGATCAAGCCATCGGCGCCGTGCCGCCCCGCGTCGGCCAGCACCGCCTGCAGCGCCGGCAGGTTGCCATGGATGTCGGAGACGACGGCCAGGCGCATGGTGTCTTCTCCCATTTCAGGGGTTTTGGGTTGTGTGGTGTCGTTGGCCCGCCCCGCGGGGCGGGCCAACGACACCACACAACCCAAAACCCCTATCCGAGAATGGCGCGCTGAACGAGGCCGGCCAGCTCCAGCGGCTGCGACGGGCCGACGACGACCTCGGGGGTGCCGTGCCAGGCGGCACACTCGGCGAGCGCCTGGGCGAGGTCGACGGCCAGTAGGGGCAGTTCGCGAACTGCCCCTACCCCCGTGGCGACGCCGGGCTCGAGGTAGAGCGCCTTGACCTCAAAGCGGCCCTCGGTGCGGTGCGCCTTGGCGTCGAGCCGGCCAATCAGCTCGCCGCGGCGCAGAATGGGCAGGCAAAAGTAGCCATAGCGCCGCTTGGGGGCGGGGACGTAGCACTCCACGGTATAGTCAAAGCCGAACACGGCGCGGGTGCGCGCGCGGTCCCAGACGAGCGGGTCAAAGGGGGTGAGCAGGGTGGTCAACGTGGGCACGAGCGCGCCCGACGCCGCCTCCTCGGCCAGGCCGGCTTGATCGGGGTGGAGGTAGCAGGGGCCATCCCAACCCGCCACCTGCACCGCGCGCAGCGCGCCCTCGGCGGCGAGCCCGGCCAGCAGCGCCGGCGCCTCACGCGCCTCCCCCTTGCGGAAGCGGAAATAGTCGGCCACCCAGCCCTCGCGCGCCACGCCCAGGGCGCGCACGGCCTTGAGCGCCAGGGCCCGCTGCGTCTCCTCCTTGGGCGGGAGCTGCGCATCGCTCCACCCGGGCAGCACGCGCTCGCGCAGGTCGTAGACGCGCTGAAAGCGCTCGCGGCGCGCCACCATCAGCTCGCCAGCCGCAAAGAGCGACTCCAGGGCGATCTTTTCCGGCTTCCAATCCCACCAGCCGTTGCCCTTGCCGCCCTGGCGCACGAAATCGGCCGCGCGCACCGGGCCCTGCTCGCGGATGTGGGCCAGCACGCGCTCTGCCACCTCGCGATGCGCCGCCATCCACGCGTGCGAGTACCGCCAGCCGAGCGAGCCGGTGTCGGCCATGCGGTGGCGGTAGAGTGGATAGTCCTCGATGGGGATAAAGCAGGCCTCGTGGGCCCAGTACTCAAAGAGCGCGCCCTCGGCCTCGAGCTCCTCCAGCCAGCGCGGTTCGTAGGCGCCCAGGCGGCTCCAGAGCGCAAAGTAGGGGGCGCGGGCGACCACGTGGATGGTGTCGATCTGCAACACGCCCATGCGGCGGATGGTCTGGAGGACATCGGCTTTGCAGGCCGCGCCCTCACGCCGGCGGTCGAGGCCCTGCGCGGCGACCATGAGCGTGCGGGCGGCGGAGGCGGAGAGCACTAGCGGCATGATGCACGTCCTCTGTCTTAACGGCGGGAGCGGCATTCTGAGCAACATACTATAGCTGAGGTGGGCTGAGGAGCCAAATGGGGGATGGGGGTGTAGTTCAGTTTTGGGGCGAGTTGTGGCATAATAGGGGCAAGACTTTATGTTTAGTGTAGGTGGTTTGACGAATGAAGCGTACCCGTGTTGAGATGAAGGCTGAGTTGCTGGCGCAG
>Ga0116161_1001349_pt1 | contig 25474 bp, 21 predicted proteins | sample AD_JPNAS3_MetaG_FD_89877 | JGI IMG/M metagenome (GOLD analysis project Ga0116161, IMG submission 89877) | Active sludge microbial communities of municipal wastewater-treating anaerobic digesters from Japan - AD_JPNAS3_MetaG | ecosystem: Engineered > Bioreactor > Anaerobic > Digestate | place... | reverse complement strand
CACGTCCAGGTGCCAGTGCCCAAACGCCTTGTCTATATCAACCATCGCAGAGCCTCGCCCATGGCATTGTTGCCGACAGTGTACCGCGTCTGCCCTGCGGGTTTCAAGCCGGATTCAGTTTAGTAGCCTGTCGCACTGATTTTGATGGGCGTAGCCTAGCCCATTGTGGGCGTCGTAGCCCATCAAAATCAGTGCGACGGATTACTAGTCGCCCATGCCCGATTGGGCACAACGTACGATGAAAACGCCCACAAGGGGCTAGGCTACGGGTCTGCAGACACGACCTATCCGTTCGATCCGTTCCGGAAACCCGTTGACAGCCCTACTCGACCCACCACGGCCCGGTCGCGCCGTCACGCAGGTAGGCGTCGATATCGGCGGCAGCGCGCTTGCCGGCGCCCATGGCGCTGATGACGGTGGCCGCGCCGGTGACGATGTCGCCGCCGGCCCACACGCGCTCGAGCCTGGTGCGGCCGGTCTCCTCGATGGCCACGACGGTGCCATGGCGGTTGCGTTCGAGCCCCGCGCCGTGGCTAAAGACCATGGGGTTGGGCCGCGTGCCCAGCGCCATGATGACCATGTCGACCGGCATCTCGAACTCGGAGCCGGGGATGGGCACCGGCCGGCGTCGCCCCGAAGCGTCGGGCTCGCCGAGCTGCTGGCGCTGCACGCGCAGGCCGCGCACGCCGCCATGCTCGTCGCCGAGGACCTCGACAGGGTTGGTTAGAAAGTCAAAGATCACGCCCTCTTCCTCGGCATTCTCGAACTCTTCGGCGCGGGCGGGCACCTCTTCGCGCGAACGGCGGTAGACGATGTGCACCTCTTCCGCGCCCAGGCGCAGCGCCGTGCGCGAGGCATCCATGGCCACGTTGCCCGCGCCGACCACCGCCACCCGGCGGCCGATCTTGATCGGCGTGTCGAACTCGGGGAAGCGGTAGGCCCTCATCAGGTTGTTGCGCGTGAGGAACTCGTTGGCCGAGAGCACGCCGATCAGGTTCTCGCCTGGGATGTCCATGAACATCGGCAGCCCGGCGCCGGTGCCCAGGAAGATGGCCTCGTAGCCCTCGCCGAGCAGCTCGTTGACCGAGCCCAGCTTGCCGATGACGCTGTTCAGACGCAGCTCCACACCCAGCTTGAGCACATAGTCGACTTCGGCCTGCACGATGTCTTTGGGCAGACGGAACTCGGGGATGCCGTACATCAGTACGCCGCCGGGCGCGTGCAGCGCTTCGAAGAGCGTGACCTGGTAGCCGGCGCGGGCCAGGTCGGCCGCGCAGGTGAGCCCCGCCGGCCCGGCGCCGATGACCGCCACGCGCTTGCCCGTCGCCGGCGCGTTCGCGGGCACCTGCACGCCGGCCTGGCGCTCCCAATCGGCCACAAAACGCTCCAGCCGGCCGATGGCCACCGGCTTGTCCTTGCGCCCGACGACGCACACCGCCTCACACTGGCTCTCCTGCGGGCACACACGGCCGCAGATGGCGGGCAGGTTGTTCTTGTCTTTGAGGAATGCGGCCGCAGTGCGAAAGTCCTGATTGCGCAGCGCGCCAATGAACTCGGGGATGCGCACCTGCACCGGGCAGCCCGGCACGCAGCCCGGCTTTTTGCACTGCAGGCAGCGCCCAGCCTCGGCCAGCGCCATGTCGAGGGTATAGCCCAGCGCTACCTCGTCAAAGTTGTGGCGGCGCACCTCGGGCGCCTGGCGTGGCATCTCCTGCCGTGGTGTTTTTTCCTTTGGCATTGTCGTCTATTCTCCTTGGAGCCGGTCCGAAGAGGCCGCAGCCCAGGCGCCTTGCGGGGCTCGACGCCCACCAAGCCGCCTGCGGCGGCCAAGGGGGGCTGGGCTACGCCCGCTATGAAGGCTGTTCGACGCCCATAAGGGGCGAGGCTACGCCCGCTGGGCAGGCTGTCAGTGGCCGCCACTCCGGCAGGATGGGCACTGATCCTCATGGAGCGCCGCGGCGCGCTTCTCCTCGTCGAGATAGATGCGCTGGCGCGCCATCAGGAGGTCCCAGTTGACTTCATGGCCGTCGAACTCGGGGCCGTCGACACAGACGAAGCGCGTCTTGCCGGACACTTCGACGCGGCAGGCGCCGCACATGCCGGTGCCGTCGACCATGATCGTGTTCAGGCTGACCAGGGTCTTGACGCCAAACGGCTTGCTGGCGAGCGCGGCGAACTTCATCATGATGGCGGGGCCAATGGCCCAGATGCGGTCCACGTGCACGCCGGCCTCGAGGATTTCCTTCTCGGCGTTGGGCACGAGCGCCTTGCGGCCGTACGAGCCATCGTCAGTGACGACGACAAGCTCGTCGCTCACGGCGCGCATGTGGTCCTCCCAGAAGAGGAGTTCCTTGGTGCGGGCACCAATGACCGAGATGACCTTGTTGCCCGCATCGTGCAGGGCCCTGGCGATGGGGTAGATGGGGGCAACGCCCACGCCGCCACCGACGCACATGACGGTGCCGTACTCTTCGATCTCTGTGGGCAGCCCCAACGGCCCGGTGAAGGCGAACAGCTCGTCGCCGGCCTGCTTGCTGCCGAGCCAGCGCGTCGTCTTGCCCACTTCTTGGAAGATGATGGTAACGGTCCCTGCGGCGCGATCAAAATCGGCGATGGTGAGCGGGACGCGCTCTCCGTGCTCGCCGACGATGACGATCACAAACTGCCCAGGTTCAGCCTTGCGGGCGACCTCGGGCGCCTCGACGACAAAGAGCTTGGTCACCGGGGCCAGGTCCTCCCTGGCGAGGATGCGGTACACTGGCAGACCTCCTATCATTGCCTGGCGCCGTCACAGCGCGGCCGTCAGGCGCGACCCATGGATTCTTGAGCCGGCTCTGCTCCCTGTCAGCGGGGGTTACGTCCACTTTCGGGCCGCAGCCAAGATGCATCGAGCCACTGCGAGCATTGTGCACAACTTGGCGCCTATTGTCAAAATCGCGGACAACTGCTCAGCCTGTCATTGCGAGCCGCAGCGAAGCAATCCCCAGCCATGCGCGTCACGGCCACGTTGGAGATTGCTTCGCTGCGGCTCGCAATGACAGGCTGAGCAGTGACAATCGCGGGCAGGCTGTGGGGCGCGGCACAGATTGTGCTCAGGGGCGGCAAAAGGCGCCGATTGGAGCGCACTGCGGAGAGTGGACAATGTCGTACGAGCAGATGTACGCGCGCAACTGGCAGGCCATTGCCCTGCGCGGCGGCGCGGCCGTGATCTTTGGCCTGGCGTTCCTCTTCTGGCCGGCGCCGACGCTGCTGACGCTGGTATCCATCTTTGGCATCTTTGTCATCGTCGAGGGCGTCGCTGCGCTGGTCGGCGGGCTACGGCCGGCCCGGGGCCAGGGGCGCGCGGGCGGGCTGATTGCGTTGGGGATCATCGGCATCATCGCCGGGATCGTCACGCTTGTCTGGCCGGGCATCACCGGGCTGATCCTGGTCTATCTGATCGGCTTCTGGGCCATCGCTGCCGGGGTCGTCGAGATTGCCGATGGCATCAGGCTGCGCCGGGCCATCGCGAACGAATGGCTGCTGATCGCCACCGGCATCGTGTCGCTCTTCTTCGGCCTGATCCTGGTGATCACCCCGGTCGCGGGCGCGCTGGCTGTCGCCTTCTTTATCGGCTTCTTTGCGCTGATCTACGGCGTGCTGCAGCTCATCCTGGCCTTCCGCCTGCGGGCGCTGGCGCAGGGCGGGCGGGCCTAGTACTTTGTCAGCAACAGTACTTACGCGGTTGCTCGGAACAGCGCCAGCCACTGCGGGGTTCCCATCCCCCCACCCCCCTTCCCGCCGCGGCGGGAAGGGGGAGGTCTCAGTATGGAGGTTTGGGCGGGCGCTACGCGCCCGCCCAAACCCCTTGCCCCGCCAGGGGCCCCATTCCTCCAGTCTCCCCGCCCCCGCGCCGGGGGCGGGGCCGGGGGTGGGGCGTCCTACCGCGCGCGAGACCGCCGACCGCGTAAGTACTATCAGTAATCGCCATGTGCAATGGGTTCGTAGTCGGCGCTTGAGCGCCTTGACCCTCCAACATGGCGCCAAGTGCAGATGCGGCGCCAGTCCGCAGGGGTCAAGGCGCTCAAGCGCCGACTACGAACCTGGCCAGCCGCTTCGTACGGCATAGCGACAAAGTACTACTGGAGCATCGGCCAATCAATCGTGCAGGCGACGTAGCCTAGCCCTCCTTGGCCGCCGCAGGCGGCTTGCTGGGCGTGGCAGGGTGACGATTCAGCCGTCTGCGAGCCTCCACAGGAATACTGGACCGATGCTCCAGCACTCCTCTGCGGCACGGACCTTGCTGTCGTTGCGGCAGGCCGAAAAACGGCCATTCCTGGAGGTGAACCATGTCCAGACAGAGGCTTTTGGTGGTGCTCACCGCTGCCGCAGCCCTTATCCTGTTGGGTAGTTGGGGCGCAGCGGCGCTGCAGACGAGCAGCCCTCAGGCTCAAGCGACGCTCCCGTCAACGGCAGGGCCCGGGGCGCAGACCGCGATCCCTATGGCGCAGACCGCCATCCGCGACCTGGCGCAGACCGCCGCGCCCGCGGTCCAGACCGCCGCGGTCGAGCAGCAGACGGCAATACCCAAGATCCAGACAGCGATCCCGCGCTTGCAGACGGCGGCGCCGACACTCGAGCCGACCGTCAGGGCTGCGGTGAACGATCTCGCTCAGACGGCGCAGCCTCAGATGCAGACTGCCGCCGCCCAGGTGCAGACGGCAGTAGTCGACATGCAGACCAGGGTACCCGAGCTACAGACCGCGGTGCCTGCGTTGCAGACATGCGTGCCCTCTGCCGCTACAGCCGCGGCCGGTGGTTCGCCCGCTGCCACACCGGCGCCCTGATGCCGCGGTTTGATGATGCCGGGCGGGCCGCCGCGGTCCGCCCGGCATTTGATTCCAGGCCCCAGCCTCCAAAAACCCCTCCTTGAGGGATCTACCGGGCTCGCGCAGCGCAAGCCGGCCACCAGTTCCGGGTGCCTCGGGCAGGCTGAGCCCCTGCGCTACAAAGCTAAGCAATCTCCAGGTTGCGAGCGGAGCCTACTGCCCCAGCTCGGCCACCTGCCGCAGCAGCCCCAGAATGCCCAGGGCGATGCGTGCGATATCGGGCAGCCCGATGGCGACCATCGGCCTGGCCACCCCCGCCTCCTCAGCCTGGCGAATCAGCGCACGGCGATAGGCCCACACCAGCACGCCGCCAACCAGCGCCCCAGCAGCGGCGCCCAGGACGATGGCCGTCCGATCATCGCGCTCGGCCTGGACGATGGCCTCCTCATCGGCAACAGTCAGTTCGGTGCTCATCAGTCTCTATCTCCTTCTCAAGGCGCGCGCGCCTTCTTCAAGCCCGGCCCGCAACCCAGACAGGAAGAGGATAGGCGCCAGCAGCCAGCGCATCAGCGTAACGATCAACTCCTCGACCTGCAAGAGGTAGGCGAACCCGGTCCGCAGCCATGTGCGGACCTTGGGGACAACGGGTGTCACTGCACGGGCCACCAAGTACAGCGCAACCAGCACCACCAGGTTGATGACAAAGATCTCGATCGCAAGAATGATCGCGGCCACGCCACTGGCCTGGCTCAAGACCTCCATGCGCCCCCTCTCCGCTCCGGTTTCTCGGGGCCTGGCGGCAAACCTGACAGGTCTCCGAAGGCCTGTCAGGTTTGCCGCTAGAGCAACTCGATCTCATAGTCGATCAGGGTTACATCGAGCCGGGTTTCGTCGATCCATTGCACGACGCGGGCCAGCAGCCCCTCGGCGTACGCGGGCTCGTTCGACACTGCGGCCACCCCGAGCACCGCCGACCGCCAGCGATCGTTGTCGCCCACCTCGGCAATCGACACGTTGAACTCGTTGTGCACGCGGGCAATGACCGACTTGATGACGCTGCGCTTGTCTTTGAGCGATTCGCTCGCCGGCAGGTCCAGTTGGATGGTGCATACGCCGACGACCATAGCATCTCCTGTTAGCGCGGGCCTTGCAGCGCGCGCCACACGCGCTCGGCCGTCGCCGGGAGCTCGTTGACCCACACCCCGGTGGCATCGTGGATGGCGTTCAGGATGGCAGGCGCCGTGGGCAGCGTGGGCGTCTCGCCCAGGCCGGTCGCGCCGTAGGGCCCGTTCGGGTCAGGGACCTCGACCAGCAGCGACACGAACTCGCGCGGCATGTCGGCCGCCGTGGGTATCTTGTACTCGCTCAGGCGGTCGGTCTTGATGTAGCCATCCCGCATGACGAACTCTTCGGTCAGCGCATAGCCCACGCCCATGTGCGCGCCGCCGGCCACCTGGCCGTAGCACTGCTGCGGGTTGATGGCCTTGCCCACATTCGTCGCCGCGACGACCTTGACCACGTCGACCGCGCCCGTCTCAGTATCGACGTCCGCCACAGCAATTTGTGTGCCATAACCGTAAGATATGTGGGGGTCGCACTGTCCAGTCTCGGGGTCATAAGGAGTCGTGTGGCGGGCCATGCTCCCTTCAAAGGTCACCTGGGCCGAGACCTGGGTCTCCCCCGTCTCCTCGCGCAGCACGGCATCACGCTTTTCGAGCGCCGCGCGGCAAGCGCGCAGCACGGCGTTGCCCGACGAGAAGGTGTGCCGCGAGGCCGAGGCAGAGCCGGCATCGGGCGTGTTGGCGGTGTCGACCAGGGCCATGCGCACGCGCTCGAGGTCGATGCCCAACGTCTGCGCCGCGATCTGCGCCAGCGTGGTGGCCACGCCCTGCCCCACGTCGACGGCCGCACAGCGCACCTGCGCACGGGTGATGGCGCCATCCTCGCCCAGCGTCAGGTCCACGATGGCGCTGGAGCGGTCGGGGAAGCCAAAGCTGTAGCCGATGTTCTTGTAGGCGCAGGCGACGCCGATGCCGCGGCGCAGGTGCGGCCGGGCGGGCGGCTCGAGCTCGGGGCGCTGCCAGCCCGCAGGCGTCTCGCGCCAGCCGGCAGCCAACGCGGCCTCGCGCAGCGTCTCCACAATGGCCGTGCCGGGGGGCATGCGGTTGCCGGTGACGGCGCTGGCGCCCTCGGTGAGCAGGTTGCGCATGCGCAGCTCCACCGGGTCCATGCCCAGCGCCTCGGCGAGTTTGTCCATCTGCAGCTCGTAGGCCGCCGGCGGCTGCGTGGCGCCAAAGCCGCGCATGGCCATGGTCACGGCATTGTTGGTATACACCGCATAGCCGTCGAGCCTGACGTTGGGGAACACGTAGGGGCCCGCCAGAAAGCTCATGGCGTTGCTCAGCACCGGGATTGTGGACGAGGCATAGGCCCCGGCGTCGAGCACGGCGCGCGCCTCCACCGCAAGGAGCTTGCCGTCGCGCGTGGCCGCCCAGCGCTGGTGCATGGTAAAGGGGTGGCGCTTGCCGTGGCCGCGCAACGACTCCTCGCGCGTCCACACCATCTTGACCGGCCGGCGCAGCTTCCAGGCGGCCAGGGCCAACAGGATCTGCAACGACACATCCTCGCGGCCGCCGAACGCGCCACCCACCGCGGGCACGATCTCACGCACCTCGCCCTCGTGCAGGTTCAGGGCGTGGGCCATCTGGCGCAAGTCGTCCTCGGGCCACTGTCCGGCGCAGATCACGGTCACCCGGCCCTGCTCGTCGATATAGCCCAGCCCCGCTTCGGGTTGCAGGTAGGCGTGCTCCACAAAGGGCGTGTGATAGTCACCCTCGACGATGACATCGGCCGTGGCGAAGGCTGCATCGACGTCGCCGCGGTGAATGGTGACGTGCTTGAGGATGTTGGAGGGGTAGCACTCGTCGTGGAGCAGCGGCGCGCCCGGCCCCATGGCCTCGATGGGGTCGGTGACCACCGGCAGCGGCTCATAGTCGACCTGCACGCGGCGCCGGCCCTCCTCGGCCGCGGCCAGGGTCTCGGCCACCACCACCGCCACGCGATCGCCCAACCAACGCACCCGGTCGGTGCAGAGCACCTGCTGGTCATACTGGTTGATGCCATACTCGTTGACCGGCACGTCATCGCCCGTCAGCACGGCCACCACACCCGGCACCGCACGCGCCGCAGACGTGTCGATGCGGCGGATGCGGGCGTGCGGCTGCCCGGCCCACACGGTGACCCCGTGCAGCATGCCCTCCATTGTGAAATCGCCAGGGTACTTGCGCTGCCCACGCACCTTGGAGCGGATGTCGAGCCGCTCGACGCTCCCGCCTACGGTCCGCTCGCTCATTGGGCACCTCCCCGGGCTGCCAGGCGCGCCACAGCCAGTTCGACGGCTTCCTTGATCTGATAGTAGCCGGTGCAGCGGCAGAGGTTGCCCGCCAGCCCCTCCTCGATCTCCTGCGGCGTGGGGTGGGGGTTGTGCGCCAGCAGCGCCTTGACCGCCAGGACAAAGCCCGGCGTGCAATAGCCGCACTGCACCGCCGACGTATCGAGGAATGCCTGCTGGATGATATCCAGCTCGCCGTCGCTGCCCAGGCCCTCGATGGTCGTGATCTCGCGGCCCTCGGCCTTGAGCGCGGGGTACAGGCAGGAGACGACCGCCTCGCCGTCGACCAGCACCGTACAGGCGCCGCACTCGCCCTCGCCGCAGCCCACCTTGGTGCCGATCAGCCCCAACTGCTCGCGCAGCACGTCGACGAGCAGCGATGCGGGGTCCACCTCCAGCGAGACGGGCTTGCCATTCACCACCATGCTCAGCATCGCCATTCGACTATCCCTCTTTGCATTTCGCACGTCACCGGCGAGTTACAACGCTTCACACCACAAAGTGCGAGTGGCTCGCCGCACTGGCTCTGATGGGCGTAGCCGAGCCCCCTGGCCACCACAGCGGCTTGGCGTCGTAGCCCAGCCCCTGGTGGGCGTCGCCGCAGGCGAACTCGCGCCATGGCGGGGCCAAACGGGTACAAAGCCCCAGCAGGCTGTCGGAGAACCATCCCGATACCCTCAGCATCCTGGTAGCAGCCGGGCACGCTGCTCCGCCACTGCCCGGCTTTGATCCAGGGGGGTTTTTTTCGGGTTGGCTGGGCCAGCCAACCCGAAAAAAACCCCCCAAAAGGGCCCATACCGGGCTCGTGCGGAGCGCATAACCCGGTCACCGGAAAGGGCTAGGCTTCGCTGCCGGACGCGGTGCCTTCAGAGCAGGACACCAAGAGACACAGCCCTTGTGCTGCTGCCTTCGCCTCCTCGTGTCCTTCATGCTCTCCACGTTTTGTGTCCTTTGTAGTTCAAATCTCCGGGCTCCCCGACACGAGGCCGCTGATGCGCTCGAGCGCCCGGCGCACCATGACGCCTACGAGCGCCTGGCGGTACTCGCCCGAGCCGCGCAGCAGGCTGTCGCGCGGGTGGCAGAGGGAGGCCGAAAGGTCGGCGACCTCGCACAGCAGCACCGGGTTCGCCGGCCGGCCCTCGAGTATCGCCTCGCACTCGCGGGCACGCAACGGCCGCTGCGCCACCGGGCCAATGACGATGCGCACGTCGGCGAGCCGGCCCTCGCGCCGCGCGCCCACCGCAGCGACGTTCAGGATGGGCAGCGCGTGCACCTTGCGGCGCGCCAGGCGCTCGTGGGCGCAGCCATACTCGGCGCCCAACGGCCGGAAGCGCAGCCGGCTAATCATCTGCACACACGGATCCACGCGGCAGCGGCGAATGCCCTCATGGAACTCGGCCAGCGGCAACCATTGCCGGCCCTCTGGCGACACTACCTCGGCCTCGGCGTCGAGCGCGATGAGCGCCAACGCCGCATCGGCCGCCGGGAGCGCGGTCACCAGGTTGCCCACCAGCGTGCCCACGTTACGAATCTGCGGGCCGCCGACCACGCCACAGGCATCGGCCAGGATGCGCCCCGTGCGCCGCAGCAGGGGCGAAGCCGCCGCCTGGGCGTGGGTCACGTTCGCGCCCATTGTGACCCAGCCATCCTCCTCGGCGATGTCGCCCAGGCCGGGGACGCGGGTGATATCCACCAGCATACGCGCCGGGCACTCGTCGCGCTGGCACTGCAGCACCAGGTCGGTGCCGCCCGCGATGAGCCGCGCCTCGCCGTTGCCCTGTGACAACACATGCAGCGCCTCGTCGACTGACGCTGCAAAGCGGTACTCGCGCCACATCGATGTGTCCTCCTCCACCGCGAGACACTACCAGCAAAAGAGCCGCCTGCCAAGCTCCTCCAATATACCGCGCCCATGGCCTGCGGTCAAACCGCCGGACCACTGCGATATGCCCCAGAACTGCCGGCGAGATCCGTTCGAGGTACCGGAGAGCGGGTGCATGCCGGGGAGACACCTGACAGTCTCCGGAGACCTGTCACACCGGTTTCCATGGCGGGCAGGCGATTGGCAAAAACTCCGGCAGGGGCTCGCCCATGCCGCGGCTGGGCCCCTCGCTGCAGCAGGAGCAACCGTCTGTCAGCCGCGGCGCGAGCTGGACCGAGTTTTCGCCAGAAAGCAGGCGCTGGCCACCTGCCATGGAAATTGCTGTGTCGGGTGTCTCCCCGGCATGCACCCGCACCATCGCCCGGCGAAACGGTTACGAAACGCTTACCATGCTACACTGCTGCCGCACTGCATGAGGTTGCAGGGCCGTGCGGTAACTTTACGAAAACCGCTATGTGTACTAAAATGGAGTAGCAGAACTCATGCGCCAGCCTATCGTTGGGCCGTTCAACCAAGGAAAGGACTCCTTATGTCAGATGCATCAGTTCCAGGTTCCGCACCAATCCAGCCCCCGCAGCAGCCGGCGATGCCCGCCGGCGACCAATCGGTCAGCGACAACGACCGGCTCATGGCCGCGCTTTCCTATGCTATCACAGGGATCGTCTCGCTGATCGTTCTCCTCGGTGAGAGCGGCAAGACGCGCGCATTCCAGCGCTACCACGCCATCCAGTCACTCGGGCTCGCCGCGGCTATCATCATCTACGAGCTCCTGTTCAGCCTCTGCTATTGTGTGCTGACCACAGTGACCGGCGGCGTTCTCGGCTGCATCCTCTGGATCCTTGGCTTCGTGCCCTGGGTCCCTGCCCTCTACTATGCCTACCAGGCGTACCAGGGCCAGATGTTCGAGATTCCAGTCCTCACGCAGTTCATGCGCCAACAAAAGTGGTTGTAGCGTTCGAACGTACAGGCCGCAGAAACGCAGCGAAAAGGAGGTCGCACCCATGAACACCGCATCCAATCAGGCTATGCCCGGCGACGTGACCAGCAATGACCGCCTGTGGGCAGCGCTGGCCTACTTTCCCAACCTCGTCATCCTGCCCATCCTCATCCTCGTGATGGAGGAGAACAAGACGCGCGCCTTCCAGCGCTACCACGCCATCCAAGCGCTCGGCATGCTAGCCGTAGCCGTCGTCTACGGCGTCGTCATCGGCCTCCTGCAGTGTGTCCTCGGCTTCGCGTTGGGCGCCGTGAACGCCGGGCTCATCAGCACCGCGCTGAGCTGCCTGATGACGTTGCTGAGCTTTGTGCCTGCAGCGGCCATGCTATACTTTGCCTACCAGGCCTACACGGGCAAGATCTTTGAGATCCCAGTCCTGACCCAGTTCCTGCGCCAGCAGAAGTGGCTCTAGCGCAAATGGGAGACACGGAGGAAGCCCGAGACGGTGGCCAGCCGCGGCTGGCCGCCGTCTCGGGCTTCCTCCATGTCTCCCACCGGCTGCAGCACTTGCGCAGCCCGTCAGACGGCGCTATAATCCCTCTGCCGTCACTCCTGTCTCCATGACGGCAGAGGAGCCATTGTGTCGAGCCTGGGGAAACGCTGGCGGCTGCCGCCGGAGGCACCGGCGGGCTTTTGCGCCGCTCTGCCCGACCTGCCCCCCCTGGTCTGCCAGATCCTATACGCGCGCGGGCTGACCACCGCCCAGGCCGTGCGGACCTTTCTCGACGGCGAGGCCGACCACGCCAACCCCTTCGACCTGCCGCAGATGGGCGTGTTGGTCGAGCGTCTGCGCCGGGCCATCCGCCAGCAGGAAGAGATCGCCGTCTATGGCGACTATGATGCCGACGGCGTGACCGCCCTGGCAGTGCTGGTGCGCGCGCTCGAGGCGCTGGGCGCGCGCGTGCGGCCCTACATCCCCCATCGCATGACCGAGGAGTATGGGTTGAGCCGCCAAGCCTTGGCGAGGCTGCGCCAGGAGGGCGTGCGCGTCGTCCTGACGGTCGATTGCGGCATCCGTTCGGTCGACGAGATCGCCTACGGCCAGGCGTTGGGCCTCGACATCCTGGTCACCGACCACCATACCGTGCCCGAGACGCTGCCGCCCGCCGTCGCCATTGTCAACCCCAAGCTGCCGGGCTCGCGCTATCCCTTCTGCGAGCTGGCCGGCGTGGGTGTGGCCTACCGCGTGGCCCAGGCGCTGCTGCGCGTGGCCCGACGCACGGCGCGGCGCGGCGATGCCCCCATCCCCGCCGACGAAGAAAGCCTGCTCGACCTGGTGGCCCTGGGCACCGTGGCCGACCTGGTGCCGCTGACCGGTGAGAACCGCAGCCTGGTGCGCCGGGGGCTGGCGCAGCTCAACGCCTCGCCGCGCGCCGGCCTGCAGGCGCTGGCCAATGTGGCTGGGCTCACCGTCGGCCGCATCGATAGCGAGGATATTGCCTTCGCCCTGGCGCCGCGCCTCAACGCCGCTGGCCGGCTCGACACCGCGCTGCGCGCCTTTGAGCTGCTCTCGACCACCGATGCGGAGCGCGCGCGGCCGCTGGCCGAAGAGCTGCAGGCCATCAATGCCGAGCGGCAGCGGCTCACCCAGGAACTGGGCGAGCGCGCACAGCAGAGCTGGCAGGCCGGCCTCCAAGGTGAGGGCAGGGAGGGAGGAGAAACCCCACCCCTGCTGTTCGTGGCCGGGGAGGGTTATCACAAGGGCATAGTCGGCCTGGTGGCCAGCCGCCTGACGGAGCACCATTACCGCCCCTCGGTAGTCATCGAGATCGAAGGCGAGCACTGCCGCGGCTCGGCGCGCAGCATCCCCGAGTTCCACATCACCGAAGCGCTGGCCGAGTGCCAGGACCTGCTGCTGCGCTTCGGCGGGCACGCCATGGCCGCCGGCTTTGCCCTGGAGGCGCGCAACCTCGACGCCTTCCGCGAGCGGCTGCTCTCCGTGGCCCGCAGCCGGCTGCTGGGCATGGACCTCGTGCCGACGATTGACGTCGACGCCGTCTGCCCGCTCGGCGCAGCCTCGTGGGAGAACGCCCGCGCGCTCGACCAGCTCAGACCGTTCGGCCGCGGCCACCCCGAGCCGACGTTCGTCAGCCATGGCGTGCAGGTGCACGACGCGCGCACGGTGGGCCGGGGCCACCTCAAGCTCGAGGTGAGCGATGGCCACGCCGTGTGGGATGCCATTGCCTTCCATCAGGGCGGGGCGCTCGGCCAATTGGCGCCCACGCTCGACTTGGCCTACAATCTCAGTATACGCTATTGGCAGGGCGAGGCCCGCCTGCAGCTCGTCGTCCGCGACTTGCGCCCGGCCGGCGCCCAGCGGCAAGCCTAACGAAAACGGGATTCTCCGCAGAGGACGCAGAGGTGCTCCAGAAGGCCCTGCGCCCTGCCGGGTTCGTAGTTGGCGCTTGAGCGCCTTGACAGCGGCAAGCCTGACGAAGGGAGGATGCACCGCGGAGGCGCAGAGGACGCGGAGGTGGTCCAGAAGGCCCTGCGCCCTGCAGCCATGCTGCCCAAGCCGCCAGTGCGACAGGTGGGGAAGGTATGGCGGTTCGCGAACCGCCTCTACAGCGCCCTCTGCGGCTTTGTCGGGCGCTGCAAGTGGGAGCGTTTGGCCCATGACGAATCTGCCCGTCTGGCCGCCGGCGCCGCCGCTGGGCGGCCGCCAGGCCGAGATCCAACAACTCACTGCCGCGGCGGCTGAGGGCCGCTGCCTGTCGCTCGTGGGCATGAGCAACGTCGGCAAGTCGTACGTGCTGCGCGCCCTGTGCCAGGCCGCGCCGGCTGCGACGGCGGCCTTCATCTACATCGACTGCAACCGCATGGTCGAGTTCAGCGAGCAGGGGCTCTACGAGCTGGTGCTGCGCTGCATGAACGCCGGCCTGCCATTGCAGGGCGAGCTGGCCCCACTCGGCGCCGAGCTCGAGCGCTGCTACGGCGACGTGGTCTCGCCCAGTACCCACTTCCTGGCCCATCTGCGCTTCAACGCCGGGCTGGCGGCGGCCTGCGAGCAGCTCGACCGGCCGCTGGTGCTCGTGCTCGACGCCCTTGACGAGATCATGCAGGGCATCGACGACCGGGTGTTGCTCAACCTGCGCGCCCTGCGCGACACCTACCCTCAGCGGCTCAGCTACCTCACCGCCTCACGGCGTCGGTTGGGAACCGCCCGGCATGCACGAGGCGCGGGCGAGTTCGCCGAGCTCTTTGCCCAGAACACCTACTTCCTGGCGCCCCTCGCCGGCCAGGCCGCCACAGCCGTGGTCGGGCAGTGCGCACGCGAGGGCAGCCTGTCGCTGGCACCGAGCGACATGCCGCTGCTCTGCGACGAGACCGGCGGCCACCCGGCGCTGCTGGTGAGCGTCTCGTACGCCCTCAGCACCCTGCGCCAGGATGCGCAGGCCACTCGCCGGCACCTCTCGGAGGAGCGAGTGCACGAGCAGCTCGACTCGGACGCCGCCTGCCAGGCCGAGTGCGCCAAGCTGTGGCAGGAGCTGGACCAGGAGGAGCGGCAGGCCCTGCTGCACTGGGAGGCGCAGGATGCAGCCCGGCGCCAGGCAGCGTCGCAATCGCTCCTCGAACGGCACCTGCTGCGCCACAGCGAGGACGACCTCGTGCCCTTCTGCCGGCTCCTCGCCAGCTTTGTGCGCCGTCAGCGCATCGCGCGACGCGCCGAAAACCGTGGCGTGCGCGTCGACGTGGAGGCCGGCGACGTCTGGATCGACGGCCGGCTGCTGCCCACCCTCACCGACCTCGAGTACCGCCTGCTGCTCTTGCTCTACGGCCACCTCGACAAGATCGTCGACAAGTACACAGTCGTGCAGGTCGTGTGGGGCCAGGAGTACATCGACGAGGTCGACGACGGGCGCATCGAAAAGCTCGTGAGCCGGCTGCGCCAAAAGCTCGAGGCCGACCCGGCGCGGCCACGCTATCTGCACACCATACGCGGCCGCGGCTACAAGCTGGTCAGCCCGTAGCAGACTCGAGGGGCCGGCTCGTCGCCTCAGCGTCCTGGTGACAGCCGGGTACCTGGCTCCGCAGCCACCCGGCTTTGGACCAGGAAGGGGTTTGGGTGGGCTGGTTGGCTCTGCCGGCTGGCCCCAGGCGCGCCTGGGGCCAGCCGGCAGAGCCAACCAGCCCACCCAAACCCTGCCTTAAGCCTCCCGGACCGGGCTCGCGCGCAGCGTCAAACCCAGTGGCGCGCGATTGTCAGCTTGGTGTCAGCCTGGCTTCAGGAACCCGCAGCGCGGCTGTGCTATGATGTGGGCGGTACACTGCAATGGCCCATTTCGCCGAGTGCACATGAGGAGGAGTATACGATGGCATCTCTGCTGGAGCGTGTCGGCATCCTGATCTCGGCCAACCTGCATGCGTTGGTCACATCGGCCATGAAGGCCAACAGCATGGCCGTGGTCGACGAGTACATCCGCCGCGTCGAAGACAACCTCGAAGCCCTCGAAGACGCTGCGGCCACCGTCGGCGGCCAGGTGAAGACCCTCAAGCGCAAACATGACGAGTATCGTGCCAAGGCTGAGGGGCTGGACCGCGATATCGACCTCTTCCTGCAGCAGAACAAGGAACAACTGGCGATCGCCGCGCAGAGCCGCTACAACACCTTCAAGCAACTGGCCGATAGCTATCAGCAGCAGTACCTGGCCCAGGAAGCCGAGTACCAGAAGCTGCTCGACGCCCGGCTCAAGCTCGAGGCCAAGCTGACCGAGATCCGCCAGCAGCGCGTGGAACTGCAGGCCAAGCTGGAGTTGGCCAGGTCCAAGGAGACCACACACAAGGCCGTCCAGAGCGTTGGCGACGTGGCCGTGGTGACCGACGGGCTCGGCGCCATGGGCGAAGAGATCCAGAGGCGCCTCGACCGCGCCACCGCCCAGGCCGAGATCGATGCCTCGCGGCTCGATAGCCAGATGTCGGAGGTGCTCGAGGAGCACGCCATCAAGTCGCAGATCGAGGAGCGCCGCCGGCGCCTCGGCCTCGGCTCGTAGGCGCGCACTCGTGCCGCGTTCGCTGCGCTGGCTCGTGCGTCGCATCGCCCGACACCTGACATGCCGGTTTCCCTGACGAGCGGTCGCTATCCGCTCTACCGCAATAACACGGCCAGGGCGGCGCCGCGAGCGACGCTCGAGTCCAACGCATGCTTGGCAGGAGACCCCCTACCATTCCCCCTGCGAGGAGGAATAGGCTGTTCGCGACGGCGATGCTCGCAGGCTGGCGGAAGCTTGCCATGCGACAAGCGCTGCGATACCAACCTATTCCCCCTCGCGGGGGGAACGGTAGGGGGTCTCCCAGCCGGAGGGACTGGGGCATGAACCGAACCCGTCTGATCTTCTTTGCGATCATTGCTATCGCGCTTGTCGTCGTCGTCGCTTCGCTTGCCTTGCGCCAGGCGGGGGTACGCACACCCATCGTGCAGGCACCGGCGACCGTCGAGGTGCGCGTCGTCTGTGCGCTGCCGGTGGAGCCCTTTGTGCGCCAGGCCGCCGAGATGTACAACAAGGGCGACCACAAGCTCGAAGGGCATCCCGTGCACGTCACAGTGACCCAGATGGACGGCCTGACGGCGATGGGGCGCTGGGAACGCGACGAGATGGACCCCATCCCCACCGTCTGGATCCCGGATAGCCGCTACCTGGTGGAGCTGGTGAATGCGACGCTCAAGGAGACGCGCGGGCGCGACGTGTTCCTGACCGGCGGCGAGTACCGCACCCGCCCCATCGCCATCTCGCTCTTCTCCTGGGGCATTTACCAGAGCCGCGCCGACGTGCTGCGCCAAAAGTACGGGGAGATCGACTGGCGCGCCATCCACGATGCGGCCACGGTCAAGGGCGGCTGGCCTGACCTGGGCGGCCAGCCCGATTGGGGCTACTTCAAGCTGGTGGTGCCCAACCCACACAAGAACGTCGGCGGGCTGATGGCCATGGTGGCCGCCGGCGGCGAGTACTATGGCAAGACCCGGCTCGACGTGGCCGACGTCACCAACCCCGAGTTTCAGCGTTGGCTCAAAGAACTGATGGGCGCGGTGACCGATTTCTCGAGCCTGGGCGCCTACTCGGTCGAGAACCTGGCCCTCTTCGGCTACTCGATGGGCGACGGCGGCCAGCTCCTGGAGAGCGACCTGCTGCAGAACATGGCCGGCATCCAGACGCGCTGGGCCGACCCGCTGGTGATCGTCTACCCCAAGTACCTGACCTGGTTCGACTTTCCGTACACCATCTGGATGGGCGACGAGACGAGCGCGCTGGAGAAGAACGCCGCCCTCGATTTCGAGCAGTTCATCCTGACGCCCGATGTGCAAAAGCTGGCCGCACAGCGCGGCCTGCGCCCGGCCAATGCCGAGGTGGCGGTGGGCGGTGACGACAGCCTGTTCATGCGTTGGCAGGCGCAGGGCGCCATGAACATTGTGCCACGCACCACCGCCATGGCCTCGCCCGATCGCGAGGTGCTTCTGGCCCTGTTGCGTTGGTTCGATCTCAACGTCAGCGAGCGCTGAGGAGGAGGATGGAGATGCCTCGCAACACGCGCCATCCGCAGCGCTCGGTTCTCTGGCTCGGCCTCGCGGCGCTCGCCCTAGTTGTGATCGGCAGTATCTGCGTCTGCAGCTACGTCCCGGCGCTGGTCCGCAACATGCAGGTGCGGAGCGAGCCTGTTGTGTTGGAGGTCGCCTACTCGCCCGAGAAAGAGGCCCTCTTCACCGCCCTGATGCGCGATTTCAAGGCACGGGGAGAGCGACTGCCCGGAGGCCGGCCGGTCGAGATCCGCGCCACCGCCGTCGATCCCGACGTCATGATCGAAGACGCCCTGGCCGGCAAGTACCAGGTCATCACGCCCGACTCGTCGCTCTGGCTGATGCAGCTCGACGTAGCACACCAGGGTGAGGGAGGCGAGGCGACGTCGATCGGCCAGGCGGCGTCGCTGGTGGGCGAGGTGACGCGCTACGCCGTCAGCCCCGTCGTCATCGCCATGTGGGACGACGTGGCCCGCTCCATCGGCTACCCTGGCAAGGCCATCGGCTGGCGCGATATCATGGACAAGGCGCAGAGCGACGCCAATTTCAAGTGGAGCCATCCATCCACCAGCTCGGCGTCGGGGATGTTGGCCACGCTGGCCGAGTTCTACGCCGCCGTGGGCAAGACGCGCGGCCTGAGCAAAGACGACGCTACGGCCCAGGCCACGCTCGATTATGTGGGCGCGCTGGAAAAGACCGTGCGCCATTACGGCGAGGGCGAGGTCGCGCTGATCCAGCAGATGGCGCAGAACGGGCGCTCGTACCTCGATGCCGTCGTGGTGCAGGAGCAGCTCGTCATCCACTTCAACAGCCTGGGCAAGGGCAAGCTGGTGGCCGTCTACCCAGCCGAGGGCTCGCTGTGGGAGGACCACCCGTTGGCACTGCTCGAGCAGCCCGGCCTCACCGCCGAGCAGCGGCAGGCGTTTGGCATGCTGCGCGACTATGTGCTCTCGCCGGCAGCGCAGCAGCGCATCCTGCAGGCCGGCTACCGCCCGGTGGACCTGAGCCTCTCGCTCGACGACCCGGCCTCGCCGATCAAGGCAGCCAACGGGGTCGACCCGCTGCAGCCCAAGACGGTGCTGCAGGTGCCGGGGGCGGGCGTGCTGCGGGTGGTGCAGGATGTGTGGTGGTACACCAAGCGCCACACCAACGTCTACCTGGTGGCCGACGTCTCGGGCAGCATGGAGGGCACCAAGCTCAGCGATGCCAAGGTGGCGCTGCAGACCTTTCTGGACCAGATCAAGGGCAATGAGGAGCGCATGGGGCTGATCAGCTTTTCCAGCCGCGTGCGCGAGGAGGTGCCGCTGGGCCAGCTCACGACCAACCGCGACAAGCTCACGGCGGCCATCGGCGGCCTCGAGGCGGGGGGCAACACGGCGCTCCTCGACGCCGTCAACCTGGCCTACAGGCGGCTGCAGGCGCTGAACGACCGCGAGCGCATCAACGCCATCGTCGTCATGACCGACGGCCAAGAGAACAACTCGTCGATCGGGCTCTCCGACCTGGTGCGCTCCATCCAGCTCGGCAACCGGCAGGGGCCGCCGGTGGTGGTGTTCTGCATCGCCTACGGCAAGGATGCCGACATGCGCACGATGGAGCGCATCGCCGGCGCCGCCGATGGCCAGGCGCGCCAGGGCGACCTGAACACGATCCGGCAGTTGTACAAGATGATTTCGGCGTATTTCTGACGGCTGGAGGTTCCTCGTGGCCGACACCAAGCGCAAAGACAGTCTCGAGGCACGGGCGCTCGGGGCGATGCTCAGCCACGCGTTCTTTCGCCTGGAGAGCGCGCTGACCATCGCGCTCACCATCGTGCTCATCTTCCTGTACCCGGCGCCGTTCTACTGGTGGCAGTGGTGGTACTGGCTGATCTTGGGGTTGATCGGCGAGGCGCTGATCGTGGTCTCGAGCCTCAGCGACTCGGCGACGGCGGCGCAGGTGGTGGCCGACATGCTGCGCGAGAGCTGCAACCCCGCCGAGATTCACAACGAGGGGCTGCGCCGGCAGCTTGAACGGGCGCTGGAATACCGGCGGCGCATGGCCGACGCTCTGGCCAAATCACCTGCAGGCCCGATGCGCGAGCACCTGCAGGATACGACGGCCGGCATTGCCGACTGGATCCGCAACATCTTTCGCCTGGCCAAGCGCCTCGACGACTACGAGCGCGACGACCTGCTCCGCAGCGACCGCGCCAACGTGCCGCGCGAGCTGGAGCAGCTCCGCCTGCGGCTGCAGCATACGAGCGACCAGGCCACGCGGGCCGAGCTGGCCGAGGCCATCCGCGGCAAGGAACTGCAGTGGCAGAACCTGGCGCGCCTGCAGAGCACCATGGAGCGTGCCCAGGTGCAGCTCGAGGCCACGCTGACCGCGCTGGGCACCGTGTACTCGCAACTGCTCCTCGCCGGCGCCAGAGACCTGGACTCGGCACGGTCGCGCAACATCGAAGCGAGCATCCGCGAGCAGGTAGCCTCGCTGAACGACCTGCTCTCGGCGATGAATGAGGTGTATGCGCGTGATGCGTGAGGCGTACTGCGTAATGCGTACTGCGTAATACGTACTGCGTGATGCGTAATACGTCCTGGGTAATGCGTAACCTGCATCGCAGCGGCCTGCCTGCTCATGACAACCTCACGTATTACGCATTACGCATCACGAATCACACATCACGCAGTACGCGCCCCACAAGGAGCCATCAGGATGTCGAGAATACTCTCGCTGCTGTCGCTCGTATCGATCCTCTTCGGCCTGGCCGCGTGTGGCGGGCCTTCGCTCAAGGGCGACGTGACCGTGTACGTGGCCGCGCCGCTCTCGGGCTGGCAAGCGGAGGGCGGCCAGACGGTGGCCGGCGGGGTGCGCCTGGCGGCCGAGCAGATCAACCGCAAGGGCGGCCTGCTGGGCTACCGCGTGAAGGTGGTGGCGCTCGACGACGAGGCCGATAGCGACGTGGCCGCCGAGGTGGCGCAGGACGTGGCTGCCGGCATCCAAAGCGAGCACGTCGTCGCCGTCATCGGCCATTACAACAGCGACCAGACCGCCACCGGGCTCGAGGTCTACAAGGACCTGCCGATCGTGGTCATCACCCCCACGGCCACCGACCCCTCGCTCTCGGCGCAGGGCTACCGCAACTTTTTCCGCGTCAACGCCACCGACGCCGCCCAGGCCCCTGCCGATGCCGAGTTCCTGGTGAAGGACCTGGGGCTGAAGCGTATCGCCATCGTGTACGCCAACAACGGCTACGGCCGCGGCCTGCGCCAAGAGATGGTGCGCGCGCTGCAGACGCACGGCGTGTCGCCCGCCGCCGAGATCGAGATCGTCGAGGCTGCCAACACGCACAAGGCCGCCGTCGACCAGATTGTGGCCCTGCGGCCCGACGCCATCTTCCTCGCCGGCTACGAGACCGAAGGGTACGTCATTCTGCCCGAATTGCGCGAGGCCGGCATCACCGCGCCCTTCCTCGCCTCCGACGGCTGCTTCCTCTACGAGTTTGTCGACGGCTCGGGCCCGGCTGCCGAGGGCGCCTACGTCTCGGGCGTGACGCCCGACTCGCGCGCCGTGGCCGATGACGCCTGGTGGAAGGATTATCAAGAGGTCGAGAAGCGCAACCCAGGCACCTACTCCGTCGCTGGCTATGCCGCCATGTCGGTGCTGGCGCAGGGCATCGAGCACGCCAAGACCTTCGATGGGCCCCAGGTGGCCCAGGCGCTGCACGAGCTCAACTACGCCTCGCTCATCGGCCCCGTGGCCTACGACGACAAGGGCGACCTCAAGCAGCAGAGCATCTACATCTTCCAGGTGCAAGACGGCAAGTTCGTGCAGATCAAGCCCAAGCCGTAGGGCGTGATGCGTAATGCGTAAAACGTAATGCGTAAGGTATCCGTGTTGCGTGTTCTGCCGGGGCCTGGTGGGGCACGCAACACCTTCTCAGTTCAGCCCCCTGGCCCCCCCAGCGAGCGCGCCGACGGCCACTCCTCACCGACACCCAACCAAGCGAGCTGGGGCACACCCCCGACCGTGGGCCGCCTCTGGCTGCAGCGTGAAGGTCAGGCTTGCGTCGCACGCTCGATCCACTGCAGGTAATCACCGGCCCCGGCGACAATCGGCAGGGCGATGATCTCGGGCACGTCGTAGGGGTGCAGCGCCTTCACCGCAGGCACGAAAGGGCCCTGGAAGACGGCGAGCGTCGTCTTGGCGACGAGCAGCACCTCCTCCTCGCGGCACGTCTTCCCCTCCCAGGTGTAGACCGAGCGGATGGGCGCGACGATGTTGACGCAGGCGGCGAGTGTACCCTCGACGAGCGCTTGCGCGATGCGCTCGCCCACCTCGCGTGATGGCGCGGTGATGAGGGCGACGACTTGGTTGGTGCCCATGGGCGGCTCCTCGGCGGCCGGGGCGGTTCCCGAACCGCCCCTACGAGCATTCGGCTGCCCAGCTATCATACCTCGCGAGGGGGATGTTGGCAACCGTATCGGGCGGGGAGACACCTGACAGGTCTCCGGAGACCTGTCAGGTGTCTCCCCGCTCAATCGCATGGGTATGGCCGTTTGCCTCTCCTAGCGCAATGTCGTATAATTCACAAGTAGTGAAGCGTCTTTGTGCAGCATGAGAGGAGACCGCAGGTGACGCAAGCTGTGCCGCACGATGCTGCGCTCGTCCTCGGCGGCGGCATTGCCGGGATGCGAGCCGCTATCGACCTGGCCGAATCGGGAGTCCGGGTCCACCTGATCGAGCGCTCACCGACCCTGGGCGGCAAGATGGATCACCTCGATACCACCTTCCCCACGCAGAACTGCACCCTCTGCCGCTCGACTCAATCCCACGGTGTGGGCTGCCCCCGGCCATCGATCGCCCCCCATTTCCTCGAGCACCTCGCGCGCCCCGAGATCCAGGTGCATACGCTGACGGAGCTGGTGCGGCTCGAGGGCGAGGCCGGCGCGTTCACGGCGACGGTGCGCCATCTCCCGCGTTATGTCGATGTCGAGCGTTGCACGGCCTGCGGCGACTGCCGCTCGGTCTGCCCCGTGGAGTTGCCCGACGAAAACAACGTGGGGCTGACGCGGCGCCGCGCCATCGACCGCCCCTCGCCCCAGGCGCTGCCCCGCGCCTACGTGTTGACGCGCACGGCCACCTGCGCCACCTGCCGGCGCTGCGTGGAGGTCTGCCCCACCCAGGCGATCGACCTGGATGCGGCGTCCCGTGAGCAGGCGCTGGGGGTGGGCGCGGTCATCGTCGCCACCGGCTACCGCATCCACGATGCCAACGCCGATGCCGAGCTTGGCCACGGCCGCTACGCCAACGTGGTCACGGGCGTGGAGCTGGAGCGCATCCTCAGCGGCCCCGGCCCCACCTGCGGCCAACTGCGCCGGCCCTCCGACGGCCGGGCGCCGGCGCGCGTGGCCTTCCTGCAGTGCGTGGGCTCGCGCGATCAGACGCACGCCTACTGCTCGTCAGTCTGCTGCATGTATGCGCTCAAAGAGGCAATGCTGGTCAAGGACCAGGCGCCCGGCGCGCAGGTCGAAGTGTTCCTCATGGACATGCGCACCTTCAACAAGGGTCACATCGCCACCTTGCAGCAGGCGCGCGACGAGTACGGCGTGACGCTGACGCACTGCCGCGTGTCGGGCCTCAAGGAGGACCCGGCGACGCGCGATGTGATCGTGCGCTACCTGGGCGAGGACGGCGCGTTGCACGAAAAGCCGTTCGACCTGGTGGTGCTTTCGACGGGCCTGGAGCCGGCCGACGGCACCGCGGCGTTGCTGGGCACGCTGGGCGTGGCGGCCAACGAGCACGGCTTTTGCCGGGTGGAGCCGCTGGCGCCCTGGCGCACCAGCCGGCCCGGGGTCTATGCCTGCGGCGCGGCGGTGGAGCCACAGGATATCCCCGAGAGCGTGACGCAGGCGAGCGCGGCGGCCGCAGAGGCGGCCCAGACGCTCAACCCATTGCGCATGAAAGCAGATTCGCCGCAGAGGCACGGAGAACGCGGAGGCGAAGGACTGGAGACTCCTCTGCGCCCTCCGCGTCTCTGCGGTGCAAGCGGCAGCCGCTTTCCGGGCAATGGGGACGGGGAGGAGCTGCTGCAGGAGCGCGATGTCTCGGGCGAGGCGCCGCGCATCGGCGTGTTCGTGTGCCACTGCGGCGCCGAGATCGATGCCGCGCTGGATGTGCCCGGCCTGGTCCGGGCGGCTCAGGGGCTCGAGGGCGTGGTCTATGCCACAGACCTGCCCTATGCCTGCCTGCCCTCCGGCCGCGATGCGATGGCGACGGCCGTGCGCGAGCAGCGGCTGAACCGGGTGGTGGTGGCGGCTTGCAGCCCGCGCGCCTACGAAGGGTTCTTCCGCGAGGCGGCGCGCCAGGGCGGCCTCAACCCCTACCTGGTCGAGGTGGCCAACATCCGCGAGCAGGGCGCCTGGGCGCACCCGGCCGATCCTGCAGGGCAGGCTCGCGCCGAGGCGGCCGTGCGCGCCGGCGTGGCGCGGGCGGCGCTGCTGCAGCCGTTGCAGGCGGCGCAGCGCCCTATCGTGCAGCAGGCGCTGGTCGTGGGTGGCGGCGTGGCCGGGCTGACGGCGGCGCTGGCGCTCGCCGGCCGCGGCGTCGGTGTGACCGTCGTCGAGCGCGAGGGCGAGCTGGGCGGCCAGGCGCGCGGCATGGCGCGCACCGAGACCGGCGAGGACATGGGTGCCTACGTGACCGACCTGATCGCCCGTGCAAGCGCCCATCGTGCCATCGAAGTGCTGCTGCACAGCGTACTGACCAAGGTCTCGGGCGAGCCGGGCGACTGGTGCGCCGAGGTCAGCACGGTTGGGGCTGCCGAGCCAGCCCAGCGCCGCGCGGGCGCGATCGTGCTGGCGAGCGGCGGCCGCGAGTACCGTGGCAGCGAGCACCTGCTGGGGCAGGATGCCAGGGTGCTGACGCAGCGCGACCTCGAGCAGGTCCTGACCCGCGACCCGGCGTCGCTGGCGGGCCAGCGCGTGGTGATGATCCAGTGCGTGGCGCCCGACGAGCGCTGCAGCCGCGTCTGCTGCGCGCAGGCGGTGGCCAACGCGCGGCGGCTGCGCGCCCTGGCTACGCCGGCAAGCGTGCGCGTGCTCTACCAGGACGTGCGCACCTACGGCTTTGACGAGACACTCTATACGGCCGCGCGGCAGGAAGGCGTGCTCTTTGACCGCTACGAACGCGCCACGCCGCCGCGGGTGCAGCGGGCAGCCGGCGGGTTGCAGGTGCGCCTGCCCGACCTGGCCATGGGCGGCGAGCTGGCGCTCGAGGCCGACCTGGTGGTGCTGAGCACGGCCATCCTGCCGGCCGAGGGCACGGCCGAGTTGGCGGCGACGGTGGGCGTGCCGCTGACGGCCGAGGGCTATCTCGCCGAGCTGCACCCCAAGCTGCGGCCGGTGGAGGCGTTGGTCGAGAGCGTCTACATGTGCGGCGTAGCGCACTACCCCAAGTTTGTTGACGAGGCGATCGCCCAGGCGCAGGCGGCGGCCGGCAAGGCGGCGGGTTACCTGGCGCAGGGCGTGCGCTGGGGCACGCCGCTCGTGGCCACGGTGACGCCGGACAAGTGCGTGGGCTGCCTGACCTGCGTGCGCGTGTGCCCTTACGAGGTGCCGCGCATCGATACGAGCCTGACGGGGAACGGCGGCATCGTGGGCGCGGCGCGCATCGAGCCGACGCGTTGCCAGGGCTGCGGCGTCTGCGCCAGCGAGTGCCCGGCCAAGGCGATCCAGTTGGAGCACTATCGCGATGTGCAGGTGCTGGCGGCAGTCGAGGCGTCGTTGAGCGTCTAGCAGCCCCGGAGCCCCGAACTTGTTCGGGCGGCCAGGGTTGGGGAACGCCCCAACAAGCTGGGGAGTCCGAGCCCCGGAGCCCCGAACTTGTTCGGGCGGCCAGGGTT
>Ga0116161_1001328_pt1 | contig 25724 bp, 25 predicted proteins | sample AD_JPNAS3_MetaG_FD_89877 | JGI IMG/M metagenome (GOLD analysis project Ga0116161, IMG submission 89877) | Active sludge microbial communities of municipal wastewater-treating anaerobic digesters from Japan - AD_JPNAS3_MetaG | ecosystem: Engineered > Bioreactor > Anaerobic > Digestate | place... | reverse complement strand
TAAAAGATGATGCCGAAAATGCTGATAAGATTGTTGAAAAGATTTCGAAGGGCTATCCGGACCACGGTTTCTGCATAAATCGCCAAGAAGCGATAAATATGGGGCTCAAGGCCGAGGCGATTCAAAATCCTTTATTGAGAAAAGTATGGGCTTTGAAGATGCTAGAGAACAAAAAAGAGGGGATTGATATAGTGGACAGTTTTAGGGAAGCCTTTGAGCAATTAGAATCAGAAATTGGCAGCGAGTTTGAGGGCTCTATTGATTCTTCTAGTGATGGCCATGAGGGGATTATAGAAACAGGTGATGAGGCTACCTCCCACTCTTGACTTAAGGGGGATTTATTGGAAGCTTTTTAGGGGGATAAACATGATTATTGAACCATACGATAATAAAGAGGAAAAAAGGTCCGATAAAAAGGATACCATTCTTCACTTAGATGAGGATGTAGTCGAGAGGGCAAGAGAACTGGATTTAGACCTGTCAGAAATAGCAGAAAACGCAATCAGGATGGAACTAAAAGTGCATAGCCACGGGAAATATTTTGATCCACCGCAACTACTTGAGGACATGAGGCGAAAAGGTCTAGTCTACAAGATACCCTTAAGGGTTGAAAGATTGGGGATAAGTGATTTAGGGCCGTTCAAAAGTATCGAGACTAGATTCAAAGACAAAAACATTATATTGGGTAGCACAGCCACTGGAAAGACTACAATGATTAATGCAATTAAGATGTTCTTTGACAACTCATCCGATCTTATGGGTGGATTGGATATAAAAATATCTGGCGTTGAGCCTAAGATAAATCTAATCTTTGAGGAAGGGCAATCTTCCGTCTCTAACGATATTCTTAAGCATGGTATAAACGAGGGAGATGGATGCTTACTCTTAGACGATTGTGTCGAAACTCTCTCCATGGAAGGGGCGACTAGCTTTTTGAGATATCTCTCAAGACGGCAGGAGCAGATTATAGTGACATACTCTCTAGGAGAATACCTAAATCCTCGGAGTTTTAAGGAGTTTGAGAGGATAGATCTATTGGAGGTGGCGAATTACAGAAGCAAACCCCCAGGCCATTCATATGATGCCAAATACAAATCAGTTGACCTTGATAAATTTTTTCAATAATTTTATAAATTTAAAATTATTACATCTCATTAATCCTCAAACTCTATAGACCCGTCCTCCATAATTCTTGCAACGTTCCAATCATATTCCTTATTTTCTATGGCTTTATGGATTTGTTTTCTGAGTGTATTAATTTTGGGGTTTACCGTTTCATATGAAAAGAAATTGATTTCCTCTATCGAATCATTTTTTGCCATTCCCTTAAAAATCAGATAATCTACGGGATGTAATATTGGCTTGATGTCATAAGGATCAATCTTTAGATTACTAAAGGTTGGATTTAGTTTAGAAAATACTTCTTCAGCGATCTTTCTCCCTCGCTCTGTGGCTTTTTCTCGGGTTTCACTTGCTATTTTTGAAAACTCGTCTTCTTCTTTTTTTATTTGATTTATTTTTGCTTCGTGTTCATCTAACCATGTTTTCTGAATTTCTCCTTTAACATTAATTTTTAGATCTGATAATCTAACTACCTCGCCACAGCAGGGGCAAAGGCAGAGAATCTTCCTAAACTCCTGAAACTCTTCTAGCATTATATCACCATGTAAGATATTCTTTCTTCGTTAACGGCGTCCCTGACCGCTTTTTGATGTTTGTTAAGTGTTGCATTCCCGCTTTTTACCTCAATAAAACTAATTGAATCAATTTTGTTTATTGAAAGCCCATTAAATACAATTGAATCTATCGGATCAGAAAGAAATCTACAGTCAGTTGGGCACCACTTAAAATTAATCATTGTTGGGAAGACCTTTTCCAGGCTTTTCCCAATGTTTACTGAAGCTGTAGTCTTTTCAGCCTTTTTACTGGCAAGATTTATTTTCTTTTCTAGGTCTTTTCTTCTCTTCTCAAAGTCTTCTAACATGGCCTTTTGGATATCCAATATCTCACTAGGCAAGGATTTAGTTCCATCAAACAAAAGGGCCTCAGAAATTCTAAATTCCCCCCCGCATCTGCATTCTGCCCATAGGTCAGATTTTTTAAGTTCATTGATTAAATCTTCAGTTTGCATAAATACCATCAATATATTATTGTTTTAATACTATATAAAAATGTGCAAAAAGTGACAATTCATATAAACTCTTTACCCAGTCTAGATACTCATTTGATTGTCTTTTCTTGCAAAAATTAATCCCTACGGCACAGTCATTTCTGGCCTTAAAAATAGAGTTGCATTACTGGAGAAAGAGCTCTCCATAGTTGGGCAGGATGGCAATCTCTACATAAAAGATGTTTCAGAGCCTAAGTTTTCCTCGATACCAAAGGAGAAGATACTGAAATACTGCGATTATTCGCCCATTGTCCAACCGATACACAATGCAATAATCCGTGAGGTAACAAATGCCGGATGGTCAATCAAGCCTCTTTTCAATTCAAAGTGCAGCAAATGCAGCCAGACCTATGACAAAACTTTATATTCAGACAGATGTAAATGCGGAGGGCAAATTTTACGGCCAGACTTGGAACAGAAGAAAAAGCTTGAATCATTCATAGATAATCCACATCCAGATATAGACCTTTACTCAATAATAAGGTCGGCCCTAAAATGGGAGCTTTCAATTGATGACTATTATCTATCACTTTCTTACATAAGGCAGAACGATAAGGGAAAGTTCTTCATAATGGACGAGCCCCAGGCGCTTTGCGTTGAGAATCCTCTCCTGATTGGCAAGGTAAAGCGAGGAGATTCCAACTGGTCGTACTTCTGCCCAATATGCAATATCCTTGAGGAGGAATACCTCTCAGATTCTAAAGGGAAATGCCCAAAGCACAGGATAGAACTCTGGGAGACGGCCTACATCCTTTATTCTGGAAGCAGCATAAGAAGGCGCTATTCAAAGAAGGAGATAATCGAGGGGCACTTCAATAGAAGGCTCCCTGAGGATTACGGTACGCCGATAATCCAGGCATGCATAAATCAGATTGAGGCGGCCTTAAATCTGGACCTCTTGAACAGAGATACCTTTGAGAAGGGCACCCTTGCAAAGATATTTGCATTCGAAGGCTACACACAAGAGGAAGTCGCTTCACTTGAGCAGGCCATATCATCAATGGCAGAAAAGAGGAAGAGCATCGGCTCAAAGCTATTCAATCTTTTCCTTGGAAATTCGAAAGGAAAGATTGAGATTCATGACGTCCTTTCAGATCCTTCAAAACTTCAAGCTCTGGAATGGCACCGATACTATCGTGACATGCTTCTTTCAAATTACGGCGTGACGCCAGTCTTTGCTGGGACGGTCGAAAGCGGGAAGGCGGGAAACAACCCGATGCTGCAGATTGACGTTATGGCAAACACCACAAAGGCCTGGATGAGAACTATCTCTGAACCAATAAACACGATCCTGCTTTTTGCCCTCGGCATCACTGACTGGTATTTTGACTTTGATGAGATAGAGAGGGAAGACAGAAAAGAATTGGCTCTTGTCCAGAAGCTGAAAGCCGAGACAGTTGCGATTTATAGAAAATCCGGTCTTGAAGTTGAAATAGCAGAAGACGGCAGCATAAATCTTATCCTAGAAAATAGCTCAAAGGAATCTCATGAAGAGCTAGAAAAACAGAATAATCAAGAGGATATTCTATTCAATTATCTCTCAACAGCCCTTCTTAATATATCAAAGGATTACGAGAACTATCTTTTCCAAATCCTAGAAGCCGGTGATAAAGATAAGGCCAGTTTCACAAATGAAGTAAATGCGGCCATATCGGATGCATCGAGAAAGCTTGATGCAGAACTTAGAAATCATATTTATCTAATTTTTAGTCATAGCTACAATCAAACTTATTCCACTTATTCCAAAATACTATCCAAAGAGGATATCAATCCTTTCATTCTGAAGCACCTTAAGGAGTATTTTAATATTTACTCTTCACCATTCTTTGAGAAATGGGAAGAGATGGAAAAGGAGAACATATTCAGGATCATTGAAGAAGAGGTGCTGAAAGGGTACAACTGGCAGACCGTCAGGAAAAGACTATCTGAAGAGTATTTTGACAGAAGGGACTCTTACTACTGGCAGATGGTCGCAAGAACAGAGGGCACAAGGGCTTTTAACTTTGCATCTGAAAAGGCCGCTAAAGATCTAGGGGCAAATGAGAAAAGATTTGTTTTTACCGAGGATGGCCTTGCATGCACAAGCTGCATCCGGGCTTCAAAGGAAGGTTGGATATACATAGATTCAGAAACTTCATACGGCAATCCCCCGCTGCATCCAAACTGCAGGTGCTACTACGAGTTTAGAGTTGGGCCAATCAAAAGAAAGTGGGATGAGTCTCCTGCAGAGAAGAGAAAGGACTTTACAGAGGAGATGCATGACGCCCTCTGGGAGTATTCCTCAACTTCATACTACATAAACACTGTATTGAGGCACCCTAAGGATTATCTTGAAAGAATAACTTACAAACTTCAAATTGAGCGTGCTCTAAAGGCGATTGGAATCTTAAGGAAGATACTCAATCTCCCAGATAGCACAATAAATCAGGAAGGAGTCGTACTCTGGAGGGGCCTATCCGAAAAGGACATCCTCTCAAATATTCTAGATCCTGAAGATCCAGATCTAAAAGATTCCTTCGATGACAGGGGATTTTCAAGCACAAGCAAGGAAAGTTCAATAGCACTTGCCTTTGGTTACCATTACATGGATCCAAGTGATGGCCACATAACAATCCTAAAGATACACGTCCCATCCGGCACAAAGGTGATCCATGTAGGGAACTCATATGGGTATGCCCAAGAGGAAGTTATCCTGGCAAATGGTTCAGTATTTCATATTAATGCCACCTCTATAAGAGATCTAACTGAATCTGAAAAAGAGCTCTTATACAACGAGGGGTGGGATCCAGAAACCCAAAAGAACATAAAGGTCAAAATCTATGATGTAGACTACCTAGGTGATGCAAATATCTGAACTACCTAAAGATCATCCGGGCAATAGATTTGTCGCAGGCGAATTTGTGATAAGCGGCATAAATCTGTGCCTGATGTGCGTTCATTATCGTAAAGACAAGAAGTGTGAGGCATTCCCCGATGGCATACCCCACGAGATATGGATTCTCAAAGTATTGCATAAAAAGCCATACCCTGGGGACAACGGGATTACCTTCAAGCCGCTTCCGGAGTATGACAGTTCAAATGAGGCACTTGGCATAAAATGATTCAATTCAATCTTGACATTAGAATGGAGCCAATAAAATCTATTTTAGCAAAGGCCCCTTCCGAATTTAGAATTATAGTTTCTGAAGAGATTTCAAACTGGGCCCTCAGGACATCAAACCTTGCAAAGTCGAGATCGCCTGTAAGAACAGGAAATCTAAGACAATCAATAGTACCTGCAAAGACCTCAGATTCTGCAAATGTTTCTGCCCTTGCCATGTATGCCAAGTTCGTTGAGCCCCCTCCTCTAGGGGTTCCAATGAGGAGAAAGATGACAAGGACACAGTTCCTTTACAACTCTGCAGTTGAAGAGCTTGATAGGGCTGTTCTAAAAATAAATGAAAGAATCAAAGAATTGCTTGAAGTTTAGATCATGAACGATTCATTTAGATTTCAGGGAGAGTTCTTCAAAGTCAATGAGGAAGGCGATTTCTTCATATTCGGCCCAGCTTCGGCAGAGCTGCTTGATAGCCAGGGAGACGTCATAAGAATTGACGCAGTAAAAAAGGCACTGCCAGAGCTGTTGAAGCGGGCTAGGGTCACGGTCGACCACAAGGACCAGATAGTTGGGGAGATCGTAGAGTCCTTTGAGAAGAAGGGCCTTATCTATAAGACAGAGGTAAGGCCTCCAAACGACGAGGAGCTTTCTAAGTTTTCTAGCCTTGAGAAAGAGAAAGAGGCTCTGTTCGTCCTTGCAAAAGTGTGGGACGACACTGAGTACTGTAGAGAGGTCAGAAAAGCTATAGAGAATGGAGATTATAGGTCCTACTCTATTTCCGGGAACGTCCTTAACTCCAGACCATGCAAATCAAGCGAGGGCTGCACAAGGATAGTTTCGGACCTAAACCTTTCTGCAGTAACAATCTGCCGCTCGGGTGCTAATCCTGCGGCACAGTTTGACATCCTGAAAGAGGATAAAATGCCTGAAGAAATAATAGAGCAAGAGAAGAAGGAGCCAGAGTTTCTTACCCGCTCCGACTTTGAGGCTTACAGGAATGATCTTGAAAAGAGGCTTGAGCCGCTTTCAAGAATAGATGAGATCCTTGGCATTCTTAAGGCTGAGGAAAAAGACACCGGCCCTAAAATAGAGCTTGAAAAGATCAGGGAGGAGATAAAGAAGGAAATCCTCTCTGAATTCAGGCCGGTGCAGAAGTCAGAGGGCGTATCCCAAAAGGAAATCTCAACTGACGATATAGTTTCAATCCTATCGGAGAAGAGGATCTAATGACCGCTCCATTTTTCAAGAGCTACGAGGACATGCTGGACTACTACTACTGGCAGCCGCTGAAGCAATCAGGGGTAGACCCAAGGGTATTCCAGAAGTATAACAGGGCAAGCGACATAGCAGAGGAAATCGAACTTGCAAAATCAGATGCACCTGTTCTAACATCGAGCACAGCAGTGAGAAACGTCCTTTTTGGCGCAACACTTTACTCTCAAATTGTTACCGAATCCAATGCATTCGCACTGCTTCCAAAAAGGCCCTGGTCAAAATCAGGTTACAGGGCGCTCACTGCTGCAGGGCTAACGACTGGAGGCCACGTCACAGAGGACGGCTCAATACCCGAGACAAAAAAGCCCACATTTGCAGAGATAACTGTTACACCGCATACCGTTGCACGAGCCACAAACATCTCAGAGATGGAAAGGCTTCTCGAGCAGAAGGACGACACCATAAAATGGGCTGATGTTGTTTCATACACCGCTGATGAGTTCAGGAACACACTAAACAGGAACATCCTGGCAGACGCAGACGGTGCTGCAACTGACGGCAGTATAATAACTCCGCTTGATAGGATTATCTCATCCTACTCTGAAGTAGCAGAAACAGAGCTCACCACAAACGAGGGGGATGTCTACGGCCTTGATAGAGATGCTGCTGCAAGCTGGACGGATGCAAACGTATCGCATGGCGGATCATCCGGCACAGAGACTGACAGGACCCTCACGCTTTCCATGATAGATGACGTCATAGCGGAGTGCGAGCCCTACTGGGACGGTGGCGGCAGGAAGAACAAGGCGATACTTACCGGTTACGACACTGCAAAGCGTATAGCCCAGCTTGAAAGGCCAAAAGAGGTCTACACACCTGACGCCTACATAGAGTTCACTGTGAACGGGATAAAGGTCAGGGGAAAGGAGGCCGGGGTCCCAGTTGCAACTTTTGATGGAATCCCAATTCTAAGGAGCAACAACGTCCCAAAGGACACTATATCCAGGATTTACATTCTGGACCTTGACCACATCTCGCTTGAAATGTTAAAACCCATAACATATGTTGAGACATCCGATCCCTTCATACAGGACAAGTTCGGAACTGAAGGGGTATTCTCATGGATAGGCGAGATATGGTGCGACCGTTTCAAAGCCCAGGGAAAGATCAGGGGTCTGAAATAGGCCCTATTTTTATTTTAGGTGATCAACATGGTAAAAGTTAGATACGATGGGCCCGAGACATACTACACCTTTCAGGGCACAACTGGTATAGTCTACCAGTTCACAGGTAGGGACAAGGTCTCAGAGGTAAGGGATCCAGAGGACATAGAGCTTCTGAAAAACAAGGGCGGATTTACAGTCATTGAGAACATCGAGCTTGGGGATATCAAGAAGGATAGAAAGGTGAAGTGATGGCATTTTCTAGCGAGATAAAGGGATATGGGAAGAGCGGGGACAAGATAACTACATGGGGAACTTTCACAAACGGAGGCTCAGACACAGGAGGAGACATAAACACGGGGCTTGTCATTTGCGAATCACTCTCAATTGAGTTTACAGGCTCTGCAGTAGTCTCCGATGCCGCTGCAATAAATGAATCCTTCCCATGCAGCGGAAATGCTGTAACGATAGTCACGGCAGCAGATGCTGACGGCATCTGGAGGGCTGTCGGCTACTAGAGGCTTAACATGGATCCCGCCGATCACGACATCTTAATTGAGATAAAGACAGACCTCTCATGGATTAAGAAGAAGCTGAATGACCAGTGCGAAGCATACAAGAATCATGAGGAGAGGTTAAGCTCTCTTGAGACCTGGCAGGATAGGGCGTCAGGGGCAATCACCATAATTGAATTTGCAGTTGGCGGCGGGATAATCTTCTCAATAATTTCAATATTGTTGTGGCTTGCGAGGCCCTAAATGGAAGCACTAGTTATTTCCTACTCAGGCGAATCGGAAGCAACGCTCTGGATTGAGAACTCGATTTTGACCCTCAGCCTTGATACAGAGACTGAATTTGATTTGGCAGATACGACGCTTGGGGAGCTATCACTGGCCCTAAATCTGGTAGAGGGTATAACTTCAAATCTCATATCGGATGCAGATATGGAGGCATCAGAGCTAAACGAAGTATCAAGAGCATACCCTGCCGACATAAAGTCGCAACCCTATTTTTTAGGCCATGGAAACTACTCATCCCCAAAGAAAGTATCTGAAATCTCCCACAAAAGCGCCCACGATATAAAGAACTCCTGGCTTGACGAAGCTGACGCTCTGATTGAATCTATAACTGGCCTTATTTTTAGGGCCAGATCAATCGAAAGCATCTCAATTGACATAAATTCAAAAGATGTTTTTTCTGCAAACGATTACGGCATTTACTGTTCAGCAAACGGCCTTTATCTAAAGAGTTACGCCCCTATAGCTTCACTTGACATGCTGAAGATAGACGGCGTTCCTGTAACGGCATCTACTGTACTCACAGATTATGACAGATTGACCCTAACTTCAGATTCTGAAGTAAATTCATGGCCCATCGGAAGATCAAAGGCTGAGGTATCCCTATCATACGGATACCCAAAAGGTTCAAGAGAGTCAATCCTGGCATCAGAGTTTGCAACACTCTACGCCTCTAACAAACTCTTTGAGTCAGACCTAAAACTTAGGCAGAAATCAGGCGCCACAAAGATAACGCATGCATCCGTGATCTTTGAAAACGATACATCTTCTGAAGAAACACTCTCACTAAAGGAGATTGAGCTAAGGATGGAGATGATCCTAGAGCATCTGCCAAAGAAGATGAGGGGTGTTTTGGGATGAGCTTTGACCCCATATCATTTCTTTCTAACGTTGAGAGGCTGTTCAGTTCTGAGAAAGGGCTCTCTTCAGTTAAGACTTGGACAAGACCTGCAAAGATGACAGATTCATTTGAAACGCCTGAAGTTTCTCTGGAGCTAATTGCCGGAAGCATCGATTCAGTATCCCTGTCATACCCAAACAGGCAGATTGAGTTCTATGTCAGATTTGTTATCTTTGAGGAGCAGACTCTAAGCTCTTCGATCATTGGAACAATATATTCTGGCATAATTGAGGGAATCAGGAAATATCCAGATCTTAAGGATCAATTAGGAAAATCGACATGCGATTATTTTGGAACTTTTTATGGGAGGGCTATTAGCTTTGATCTTGCGGCAACTGAGAGAAATGGTGTCTCTGTAAATGCAATGAAAATTGACGTGCCCTGTCTTTTAAGGGATTTATAGGTGAGGATTATGGCTTACACGAAAGGAGATATTTTTGTTAAAAAGGAATCTACATGGGGCGTTGGCATTGACCCCACATCGCCCACTAGTGGCATAGATGAAATATTGGGGCTGGACTCTGAATACGAGTACGGCCTTGAAAATCAGATAACAGCGGTAAATCCAGCTGCGATGGCTTACCCGTCAGAGATATCCTATCACACAGCAAAGGCTAAAGGAAAGATAAACTTTGTCTATAACGGTGCACTTCCATTTGCGGTAATGCTTGGAGGAATTTCAAACTCTGACCCTCTGGAAGAGGAATCACCGTATACGTGGACGATAACCCCATCAGGAAGCCCCATACCGTTCACGGCTTCCTTCATGATGAAAGGGGCAAATGACAAACTGGCGCAGATGTCAGGATGCTTTGCAAAGAGTCTGTCTTTTAAGATGGCCCTAAACGAGCCTGCCTCCGGAACTCTTGATCTAGTGGGAAAAAATCTGGCCTTAAATTCACCGTTTACTGTACCTTCAACAGTTGCTATCGATGATGCATCTTCTTGGAAGCCCCACGAGTTCACTTATTCTATTGGAACAATTTCTGGGATAGACTATATTACGGATATAGAGTTCAACATATCCAGATCGATTGATGTTGGACACGGCCTTGCAGCAAGAACACCTTCAACATCCTACTCTGGAAAGTTTGAGGCTGTAAACGGCTCCATAAAATGCTATATCCCAGATTCCAGTACGGCTGATGAAATCGAACAGCTAGTGCTTGGGGGAAGTTCAATCGGTGAGGCCCTTTCTCCGAAGGACATAGTTATTGACAAGGGTTATACAGATGAAGCAGAAGACGCTGCAAAGATAACACTTTCTAACTGCATATTTTCTGATTACAGTGCGGTGTTCCCTCTTGATACAAAGCTGAGCTACAAGTTTTCATTCTCGGCCACGTCTGCATCAGTTCTTTGGGAAGCGCCCTTTGCAAAGACAAACTGGTAGGTGGTCAAAATAGCAATTATAGACAAATCATACTTCCTCCATGAGAGGGACGGAAACGGAGAACTGAAGGCCATAACAGTTGAGATAGAACCTGGGAAAGAAGTCAGGCTCATTCCTTTACCAGAGGGGGAGCTGGATCAACTGAGCGACCCTGCTAAAGGCTATGCAATCCTGGCCTCGCACATCATTGAGCCGAAACTGACTCCCGATGAAATAATAAAATTCGGAAAAAACGGGGCGATAGCAAAGGTAGTCGAAAAGCTCTTTGAGATAAGCGATATCAAGGAATCCTTTCGTTCCGGATCTGCAGGCAAAGGCAAGGCTTCTGGAAGAGCAGGTGCTGCATCAGCTGGGCTATAGGGTCTGGGATATCCCAAGACTTACGCCTCTAGAAAAGAGAAGATTGTTACGAGGGTACGCATTATTAATGAATCCTTCAGACGACACCCAGGAAGAAAATAGGATCAAGGCAGAAGAGCTGATAAGGAAAAGAAAAGAGCATGCCAGAGCAAAACGTCAAGATAACGGTCACAGCAGAGGATAGGGCATCTGGCCCTATAAAAAACGTACAAGGCGCACTTGGGGGTCTTGAAAAAGGCTCGTCTCGGGTAAGCAGTGTCATGACCTCCCTTGGCCATGCAGCTGAAGTTGCAATTGGTACAATGGCAACAGCCATAACGACATACGGAATTTCAGCCGTTCAAAACTTAAGCCAGGAGATGGTGAGGCTTTCTATCGAACAATCAAAGTTTCAATCCCAGACCCAGAATCTTTTGAAAAATGCAGGGATGCGGTCTTATTCAAAACAGATTGAAGAAGTAATTGGAAAGCATGAAGAAATGACCTCTCTTGATGACGTTTCGATTAGAAAGAGCTTCAATAATCTTATTGCAGCAACAAAAGATTATGACAGATCACTCAAGCTTTTATCATCTGCTGAAGACCTTGCCGCTGCAAAGGGAATAAATCTAGAAACTGCCACCGGATATATAGTATCGGCGCTTGAAGGAAGCTTAATATCCCTGGTAAATATCGGCGTTGAGCTAGATGTAGTCAAAATGAAATCCATGTCTGCAGCACAAAGTATGGATTATCTTGCAAAGCAGATTGAAAAATCATTTGGTGGATCTTCAGAAGCACTGAGAGGGTCGACTGCAGGGATATTTGCAAACTATGAGAATCAGATCCAGAATCTAAAAAAGCTCTTCGGTGAGGAACTCACATCATCACTCTCACCGGCCATTGAAGGTATTGCAGATAAGATTTCAAATATGATAAGCTCTGGCGAGTTACAGCCGCTTGTAGATTCTTTTGGAAATTTAATTACCCATGCGATTAGCTTTGGCTCCGAACTTGGCGGCATAATAATGAAGCTTACAGGGGTCACGTCTACTGAAGAAGGGGTAACAAGATTGTCAAACGCCTTTGACCGGGTGGCATATGTTCTTGGGATAATTGAAGATGCGCTTTCCAGGATTAATGTGATCATCCAGGATCTCCATTTAGATAGGGTAATGGAGCTTGGACTTAGGGCATCCATGCCGGGCAACATGGCCCTATGGGATTATGCCGGTCAGCAAGTAGAGTATGAGAAAGCAAGCGCTTATACGCCATATGAAGCTGCAAGTAGGGGATTATGGCAAAGCCCTGACACTGTGAACACTCCCCCTCCAGCAGAATCAGCATCCGATATGTTGACAAGGCTTCGTGAAGGCACAAGGGCAGAAACAGAAAATCAACAGAGCAAAAAGGATAACTCTCTTGCTGTACAGAACAACACACAAAATGTGCTTACCGCAACAGAGCTTCTCAAACTGTACCGTGATGAGACATCGAAAACAGGGACAGAAGTTGATGCCCTTGGCAAAACTGCCGGCTCTGCGATTAGCTACATGAACAGCGCAATGAACACGGTGAGGCAGATGCTTGCACCTTCTGGGGGCGGGGGAAGTGGATGCCGAACTTTTGGATCTTCAGAAAGGGTGCAGGCCGGAAATGACATCGTTTATGAAGGCCCTGAAAGAGGGAGCGCATACGTTTCAAACTCTTTTGTCAGCGGCGGAACAACTTACGAAACAATCAGGAATAGCTCTGGCGGGGCTTTAGTTGGATACTACAATACTTCCAATGGCGAGATATCAAAGAGAGTAAATGACGCTTTGATCACAAACAAGGGAGAGGTCATACAGTTTCATCCTGACGACAACATCCTCGCGTTTAAGGACAGTTCAAAGCTCAAGGGAAAAGAGATTGTGATAAACAACACATTTAATATTAACGGTTCGGGCGATCCGGACAGGATTGCAGATGAGATTATGAAAAAAATCACAAGGGTAGGAAGGATAGGATTCTGATGGACATTCCGCTTAAGGCAAAGATAGAGCTTGAGCTTGTCCACAGAAACAAGGACGGCCAAATAATAGAAATAATAAAACTTGACAACGAGGGGAGTAAGAATGGCAACTGTAGTAAACAAGGGGCTTGAGATGATAGCAAAGCTAGTTGGCGGTGTTTCAACTGACAAGATGCAGTATGTGGCCCTTGGATCCGGGACAACGGCCGAGGCAAACGACCAGACAGGCCTTGTAACAGAGATCACCACAAACGGAGGCGCAAGGGCTGCAGGCACTTGCAGCTATGAAGCGGACTATAAGTTTAAGGTTGTGAAGACCTTCACGTTCACTGGGGATCTTGCGATAAACGAGATAGGGATCTTTGACGCGGCCTCTTCTGGAAACATGCTTCTAAGAGGAAAGCTTTCTGCAGCCAAAAACGTGGGGGATGGCGATTCTCTTCAAGTTACTGTAACTGTGACATTTGCAAGAGCGGCCTAAGGGGTAGTGGCATGGTAGAGATAACAAATATTGAAAAGATCCTGACAGATAAGAACGAGGTCTCTGACTTTGTCCTTATCACATTTACGACTGATCTGGGGAACACCCACACAACACGCTACCCGATACAGGATGTTTCTGACGAGGCCAAGATGAAGCAGTTCGTCTATGAGAAGGCGAAGTTCTTTGATGCCAAGGACAGCTTTCTGCCAATCTCAGACAGTATAACAATTTCTGAAGAGGAAATTAATCCAACAGATACAACGCCTATAGAAGAGCGGATATTCTTGGATTCCATACCTGAGCTTGAGCAGTGGAATAAATATCTCGAATTAGGATTAATCACAGAGATACAATATGCGGCCAAGCTAAATGAAGTAAAAAAGCTGATCCCGTTTGGCTATTTTGATACTAACCTAACAAAAGAGTAATTTGGAGCAAAAGCTAGATGGTCTTTCTTTACTCCCGGGAAATTGCACTAAACGCAGACGCATATATCTCTTCAGCGGTATCAAACTACCCGGTCTTCATAAAGTTCAATTCCACAGACCATCCGAATCTTTTTGACGGGGACGATGGGGATAGCGTCTGCTTCACTAGCGATGCAGAAGGCTCGACCCAGATCCCCCATGAGTGCGTTTTGTTTTCAAGTTCTGAGGCCATATTTTATGTAAACTGTAGCCTGTCGGCATCGGCTGACACGTTAATCTATTTCTGGTATGGCGATAGTGCAAATTCTGGTGAAGAAAATAAGTCAGGGACATGGTATGCTGGGTACAGCATCCACCATTTCCAGGACTCACTTTCTAGCAGCGTCTCGGGCGGGTACTCCTTCTCCATGGCTGGAAGCCTTTCGTACTCTTCAAACGGTGTAAGCGGAAAGGCGCTTACCGGATGGAGCTCCTCAAACTACCTGACCGCATCGAGCTGCGGGACGATATTCAACAAGGCCTACTCCACAAGCAATGATGACTCTGTAATTGTCATGGCAAAAAGCGCAGCAAGCGGTGTAACATTCTATGGAGGGAACACATCATGGAACGGCAGAGGGCCCAAGATGTATTCCCGCGGCGGCACGTCCCTCTACGGGCTTTCCGACTATTACTATGCAGGCGTAAATCCTGGGGAGCAGAGCACCACAGACTGGGTTTTGGCCATGAACGCACTTGACGGTGCGACCGTTAGGGCTTACATCTATGACGCAGTTACCGGGTACAAGACAGGATCAACAACAACAAAGACATCCTACTCATATTCCGACAGGGGGATAATAATAGGAAGGTGCTACGCTCCCTCGAATCTAGGAAGCTCAGATCTGATAGATTTTATCTGGGTATTTACTGAAGATAAATCGGCTGATTACTTCAAGGCTGTCTATAACAATCATATCAACTATTCAGCATTTGTCACCGTTGGGAGCGAAGAGAATCTAGGTTCGACAGAGTATGAGGAATCCTTATCGGTGACCGTTTCAGCCTCCGCTTCCCTTCCTGCAATACAGACACTTATCCAAAGCCTGGCATCTTCAGTTACCTGTGCGTCCTCAATCACACTTTCGCCAATATACATCGAGGAGCTATCTGCAACAGTTATTCTGGCCCCATCTTTACTAAATGCAACTGGGTATAAGATCACCTTGCCTGCCTTTTTGGAAGCGTCACCTGCTCTAGAAACAACAGCGGATTATCATGTAATGCTTTCTCTTGTTGTTGACGCCATACCATCAATTTACACTTTTGAAGAGATTTTAGCAGAGGCTAGTGCTTCAGCAGAAGCGGGCATGGTAGTGGGCATAGCTTATAATGAAACTTTACAATCCCTTATCAATATAGAATCCGAAGCAGATATGCTCTTGGTAGACCTAGAGCTCCTTGAAGCCTCTGTCACAGTTTTTCCAAGCAGGCTGTATTTGGGCCATGAGGGCCTTGATGCTTTTGTCACAGTAGCGCCCAGCATCTCTGTTGTCAGCACCGGAAGCACCGTCCTCTTCTGGTCGATAGAGGTCAATGGCGAGAGATTGGAGCAGAAATACGATTTGGAGCATGCAAGATTTACTGACGAGAAGGGCAAAAGATCAGACTACTTTGAAATCGTCCTGAACAATAACGATGGATCGCTCTCGGAAAAATTCCAGATCGGGTATGACGTCTACCTCTATTTTGACGAGAATTACCCAGTGGAATCAAAGATCTTTCACGGCCTCATCACCGGCATTGACTTTGAGATTGACATGTACGGCAGCAACAAGCTGATCCTATCGGGCGAGGATTACGGCTCAGTCAGATTCGGCCAGACCATTATATCTGGTGCGGAAAACTATTCAAACTACACGGCAAGCTATATTGTCGATGATCTTATACTGAGGTACTGCCCCGAGATAACAACAGATAATCTTGAAACGTTTACTGAGCAGATACCCTACATTTCTCTTGCCTGGGAATATGTGGGCCAGGCGATAGAAAAGATTGCAAATCTTGTTGGTGCTGATTATTATGTCGATGAAAACGATGACCTGCACTTTTACGATCCAACGGATCTAGCTAGTTCACACTCGATCACATCATCACAGATCCTAAATGCAACAATAAAAAAGGATTCTTCAAAGTTCTTTGACAGGGTGTTTGTTGTTGGCGGCAAACAAGGCTTTTTGGACCAGAGCCAGACGTCAACTGCAGCTGAGGTCTCGTTGCACGATAAGAATTACGCCTCACCTTTTACCCCTTCGAAAACAAATCTTCTGTATGTTGAGGCGTATGTGAAGAAGGCCGGAAATCCCCTTGATGCTTTCAAATTTATGATAGTCGAGGACAACTCCGGACCCACAGGATCCATTGTCGGATTTGGGACAATCCTCGCAAAGAACACATCAGCAGATGGGTCATGGGTAAAATCAGATTACATTGACGTGCATCTTGACATCACAAAGCTCCACTGGATAGTCTACCAAAAGGTTGGAACATCTACGGATACTTTCAAAGTTGCACATGACAACACGACTGCAAGCGGGCACAAGTATTCTGCCGATGGATCGTCCTGGACCAGCGGCACCGGGAAGCTGGCATTTAAGACCTATTACGGGGTCCAGATAGTGAAAAATGCATCCGGGGCAAAAATGTTTGACAATCACACCGATATCCCGATTGTTGATCTGTCAATCAAGGACACAGATACGGCGCTGATGCTGGCCCAGCAGAAGGTCATAGAATATGCACTCGAGAACTCATCCAAACTGATGATAAATCCTCCCGGGAAGAGGCTAAAGGCAGGAGAGGTAATATCTATTATGATCCCTGGCGTTTCTTTGGATGATCAGACAATATTGTCTGTTTCTTATGAGATAAATGACCCGCACATTTCAACAGTAAAACTGGAATGCACATCGGCAGAGGATTTCTACTCGGCATTTTCAAATCTGTTTTCTGAGCTTAGGAGGATCAAGGTTGAGAACGTCCTGCAATCCCAGGAGACCTCCACAGATTACAAGGAAACAAATGAAACTCCGGCAATATCGCTCTTAGAGAACATAACTGAAGCGGCGGCCGGGTATGGTGCAATGTTTGATGACAGTAGATCCAAATGGGACGTGAGCAAATGGAAATAACTGAACTTGTTAGAGGGGATAGAAATCCCTACCTTGGAAAATTCAAAATTGATGAGTATGATATTTGCCGGGATAAGATCCTTTGCGGGTCTTGGCAAAAGAATCTAATCACTAGCAAACTGAAGACAGCACTTGCAGATATTTTAACGGGGGATTATGATGCCGATAAGCACGTAATCGGAAAACTTGCGATAGGGACTGGAAGCACGGCACCCTTGGCGTCTGACCTGTCCCTAACAACGCAGCTGGGCTCTTTGAAATCCTATGTTCCTAACAGCCTGCACAACGACACTTACTCAAACAAGGCAGAGTCCACATATTACTTTGACAGCACCGAGGCAAGCTATTACGGCACCTGGGCAGAGCTTGGGCTGTATGCCGCAAACGAAACAGATCTTCTCACCCACTCATTGATCTCGCCAACAAAAAGTTTTGACAATACAAAAACTATGACCGTTTATTATGTTATAGAATTTTGAGGCATTATATGACATTCACAAAAAAGGTATCGGCCGGGCAGGACATCGCCTCGGCAGATTTCAGGCAGTACTTTGGGGATTTTTTTCCTGAAGGTATAAAGACAGGGTTTACAGTTTCAGTTGACAGTGGGCTAGATCTAAACGTTACAGCTGGGACGGCTTATATAAAGGATTCAAGTGGGGGCATGTTTCAAGTCGTATCAAGTGCAACTGAAGCACTCACAGCAACTGCAAGCAGCACGAACTATGTTTACTTGCATTCTGACAACGGTGCAAACTGGCTCACGATATCAACTTCCTCCTCCGTCCCAAGCGATGCGATGCTCTTGGCAACAGTTGTGGCCGGTGCAAGCTCGATTATTTCCATAACAAATGTTACCTCTGGGCTACCGTCTTTTGTGCCCCCTGGGATTATAGTCGCATGGTCTGGTGTTCTTTTTAGCATTCCATCCGGCTGGCTACTTTGCGATGGTAACAATGGAACGCCTAATCTGATCGATCGCTTCCTTCAGGGCATAACAACTTCTTCAACTGACCCAGGGACGACCGGCGGTAGCCATACTAAAACAGTAAACGGGTCCTGGACTTTTGCAGGGGACACAACTACAAGAGTGGCTGGATTTACAATAGACATAAGGCCGAAGTATTACGAAGTTGCATGGATCATGAAAGCATGAGGGAATACTATTGTGCTAGGTGCGGGGTTGTACTGGCTAGGCCGATTGAGCTAGCGGCCAGCTATTGTTATGATCTAAAAAGTGAGAAGACGTTTTTAGTCTGTAAGAAATGTAGAAGGAAGAAGGATAGGGTTATTTGGTAGAATCATGACTTAATCTTACTATCCTTAAATTTATGCATATACGCCAGAATTCAGCTTAGCCATCTTTCCAAGATATTAAGTGATAAAAATATTTTTTAGTTCTTCTTCATTATCCTTTGGGAAATACTTAATCTTAGTTTTGGGTACACCCCTTTGGAATTCATAGGGTAAAGTGTTGTAATATACTAAAGTCTTTATATTCTTGCCATTTTGGAGAAGATCAAATTTGGTAAACTCTTTAGCAGTGCCCCTGAAGAGATTTATTTTTCTGAATGAAGTTAAGTTGATCTCATAATTAACATCATAGGGTACATTGCCATTATTTACGGACTAATGAACAGATGATTTTTATGGAAAAAAAATTTGGTAGCGGGGAGTGGATTTGAACCACTGGCCTGCGGGTTATGAGCCCGCCGGGCACTCCTAGCTGCCCTACCCCGCTAGAATAAACATAAGCGGACCCGGAGGGATTCGAACCCTCGATCTACGGCTTAGAAGGCCGTCGCCTTATCCGCTGGGCTACGGGTCCCGATGCCTTATAGATATGGCTATTCTTTGTGTTTATATAAATATGCTCGCCCTTCTTTTTTGAAATCTATCATTTTTGAGATTCTTAATCTTTTTAATTTAACAATGGTACTAGATAAACCAACATCTGTTATTCTAGAAATTTCTTTAGAAGTAAGCCATCTACCCTCTTTTTTAAGGACGTTTAGCAATTCCCCTTGACCCATATACAGTTCCCCTTGTTTTGATGATTATATAAATTTATATATTTAATAAAATCTTCTCATATATAAATTTTTGTAAGTATGAAAAAATAAAATTTTCATTTAGTATTAAGTCTAAAGTCAATCCATCTTAAAAACTTTGATTTAGAGGACTCTTTTTTTCCCTCCTTTGTCATTCCTTATATCTTTCAGCATAAATTCTCTTTTCTCTTTTCCATTCCTGGAAGGCATCAAGATTCAAAGGATCGCTTCGGAAGACCGAAATCTTCCAAACATGTTGTTTTGCTGCATACATACTAATTCACCAAACGGGTGAACACAAGTCGATAAGTAAAAAGGGAAAAATCGGAATGATTTTTCGTGACAGGGCTTAATTTCTATTTTAGATTAGAATAGCAATAGAATAATCGTAATTAATGCCCTAAATCTCACTCTGATAGTTAGAAACCGAAACTTTTAGACGAGTGCTAGGCAGAGCCACATAAAGTTATCGCAGAGTGAAATTAATCTAATTTAATTCTTCCGTTACACTTTTCATTATACTATCAAAGTTATCAAACCAATATTTACTATAACCTTCGGATAGTTTATTCTCATCCTCAGTATACAAATATAGTTCTACAGTGACATGATTGTTATCAACGTTGAATACTTTTTTTGTAGAGTCGGAGTTTTCAAATATCTTTCTATATCCGTCGACTTTATACTCATAGTCAGTAAATTTTGTTCCTTTAGGGTCTACAAACATAATAGTATACTCCTCTTTTTTCTTTAACCAAAAAATGAAATCAGGTTTAAACTTCTCTATCTTGTTATGTTCACGATTATAATATGGCAAATATACATCATCTAAATATTGATCTAACTTACTAAACATCCACCAATCAAACTTGTCAAAAAAAGTCTCTTTCTGTTTTAGATAAATATCCAATTGTTCTAAAAATATTCTTTCACTGTCAACATTAACAATATGGGTTATATAATCAACTTTTTCTTTTTTAGATAGAATCAGAGGAACGTAATAATGATTGAGTAAATGTTTAATCTTCAAATCTCTAAATTCTTCTTCATTTGAAGTATTATTCAATTCTTTTATTCTTTGAGTATAAGTTTTCAAATCAATACTTTTTTCATTAAATAATTTTATGAGATTTTCTTCTTCAGACTTTGGATCATTATAATTCTTAACTTTATCGATTAGTTCTTTTAATGTTTTAAATTCTTTATTTTCCAAGTTAACTTTTATTCTCTTAAAGTGAATTATCTCGTTTTCAATCTTTTTGAATTTATCGATATCTTGCATGGTGATACTCACATGGGTTATTAATCTATTAAGCTGAGTTGAAATATCATATCTATCCGATTTTTTAAAATTGCCTTTATATAGAAATGATTTGACCTTATTTACTCCTTCAGGATCCAAATTATTCTCTTGTGAATAGAGGGCATAAAAGATTCTTTCGTCTTTAAGCCAATTGAAAAACTTAACCATCAAAGTTTTGTTTCCTTCATATGTTAACTCCTCAATCTTAACAGTTTCTTTTTTATCTTTGTATATTGGGATTAGAAGAGTTTTGCCCTTTATCATTTCATTTTCTTTTAATTCGATTATTTCCCCAGTTGTTTTCCTCTCATATTTGATACTGTCTAATATATCTTGTAAATTTTTTTTATTAGTTCCAAAAACAAACAATGTTTCCATAATCGATATTTCTTCTGGCTCAAGATTTTTGCAGATGTCCTTTGCTTTGATATTGTTCTCTCTTTTTAGGGGTAAAAGTCTTTTTCTCTGCTTTTTTATCGGCTCTATTCTTACTCCCCTTCCAATTGACTGGATTACATATTTTTTTGCATCGCCAGTGCCAATATTTATGAAAGTCATTACATTAGGCCTATTAGAATCCCATCCTTCATAAAACGCTCTTAAGCCCATTAGGATATTAACATAACTCTTATCACGATCAATATTCTCAAAGAAACTCTCGTTTTCATATGATTCGTTTATCTCGTAATTATTTAGCTTCTTTAGAAGTTTTGTTATATCGCCAATCTTAGTTAAAGCAAATGGTTTATCACTTGTTTTAAGTTTAAATATTAGTTCCTTTTTGTTAGATGGAATTTTTATAACTTCAATTTTGCCAAAAGAATCAGTATTAAAAACATGTTTTAAAATGTCTTTTATTTCTATTTTTTTGAGTATTGATTCTTCTATTTTAATACTTTCACTACCAAAGACATACTTTGGATATTCAGTTAATTCTTGAAATAATTCTTCCTTTGCCTCAGTAAGGATATTATTTTGAAAATTTCCTTTAGCTATTTTCTCTAATTCTTTGAAAAACATTTCAAGATCAGAATCCTCTTTATTTAGTGAATTAAACAAAGAAACCATTAGTGGAGCATGGTAGTTATTTTCTTTTGATTTAACGCTAATATTATCTTTCATAATCTTTGTAAGAGTTAAAAGTACTAACGACTTCAAAACAATTTTTTGCTTATCCTTATTATCAAAATCTTTTTTATCCTTGAAAGCATTTAATTCCTGTTGTGAAAGATATACGTTCTTCCCGTATCCTTTTCTAATGAAAGAATCTAAATTGAAGTTATATACGGTAGTGAGTATATCCCACGGGTCTGTAAATGTTGCCGAAAAATTAAATAAAAATCCATTTCTTGACATCAAAGAATAATATACTTGTCTTTTAGAGTATTGTTTTTTAGAGTCTTCTTTATCTCCTTTATGGGCCTCGTCTAGTAAGACATACCACTGCCCTCTATTTTCAATATCTTCAAAACTTAAAAGATTTGTTTTTGTATCTTCTGAAATTAAATCAGATCTATATATAAAAATATTTATCTCATCTTTAAATGAGAGAACATTCCCACGCTTAACATAATCATATTGTTTTAAGTCCCATATTTTAATTTTTTTAATAGCTTTTTCATTGAACTCTTGAATATGCTCTTTTATTTGCTTGATTAAATCTTCTCTATGTGTTAATATTAAAATATCGTTATTTGGAATGCATTTATTTTGGATAAGTTTATCTAGAAATTCTATTATTTTAATTAGGACTATAGTCTTTCCCGATCCAGTTGCCATCCAAAAACTCATCCTATTTACAAAATTCAGAAAATTTACTTTTTCGTGAGAATTTTCTTTCGTAATGGGGTAGTATTGTTTAATTCTATTGAATAATAAAACATTTTTTTTATTGGTTATTCCCAGACTTTCAGCAATTTCTTTTTCTTTGGTACCGAATCTTATAATTTCATTAAACAGCTTCTTCTTTCTTTCAATATTTTGCTTTTCATCTTCTGCCGAATTGTATTTTAACAGTGATTCATAATAAGTGTAGAGCATAAGAAGTGCATTTTTTATTGCACTTTGCTGATAATCAAATAAAGAAATGCTATTAGAAAATGAAATTAAATTGATGTTAATCCATTCAGAAGGTAAGGTATCAAAACTCAGCTCTCCAACTAAATCCCGATAAATCAATGGTATCTTAGTATCGTTTGTCACTTTACCACCAAATTAATGGTTTTACTAAGTTGAAATCTATCTTATCAAAATCTACTTTTTCATTTTCTTCAAGGATAACAGCATTTTTTTCAATTTTCTTGATATATTTTCCTTTTAAGTTTGAAATGGTCTCTGCTAAATCAATATTCAAATATATCTTTGGATAATCAATATGTATTTTGTTATTTTCATAATCTATCTTCATGGCATCCAAAAGTTTTAGGTCTTTCATAAAGACATATTGATTATAGATTGATTCATTCTTAAAATCTACAAATGGATCAGAATCCTTGTAAACTGTTTTCTTCAATGTTTGTTCGTATTGTTCTAAGTCATAGTATTTAAAAAACAGACTTATTCCCTCCCCCGGTTTAGCAATACCCTTTTTCCAATTGCTAGGTTCACTTGAATATGTCAATTTTTTAATCCTTGGCAATAAAGTTGTGTAAAAATGTTCTCCCATCTCTACTAGTAAGAATTTATGATTAGTATTATTCCTACGATTAATTTCAATTATCGCTTGTCCAGTTGTTCCAGAACCGGCAAAGAAGTCCATAATTAATTCTTTATTACCTTTTACTGCACTGTATAAGCAATCGTAAACATTATATAAGGATTTTGCATAATCAAATTTTAGACCCATATTTTTTAGAAGATTACTTCCATATTCAGCGGCGTTATATTTTTTATCAATCCATACAGTTCTATAAGATTCCTTGTCTTTCTCTAATTCGATAGACATTTTACCAGATTTAGGGATAATTACTTTCAAATATTCTTTAATATCTTCAAAGCTGTTTCTGGCATATCTCCATTTTCTCTCGCCTCCATCAGAATCAATTGGGTATAACTCCCAAATTTCATCTTTTTTTAGAATTTGTGAAGTTATTGGATGAAATCCTTCGTCGCTAACTTCTCCTGCACCTATTACTATATTATCTTTGACAAATACCGGATAAAAGCAATTTTTAGCAGTATTTCTCTCAGATTCGTTCCCTGTTTTCATAAATGGTTTTGATTTTGATTTTTCTAATATTCTTTTGTTAAGTTTAAATTTTGGCGGTAGTAAAAAATAAGTAAATTCATTTGTATAAGAAAATTGATTTCCTTGTATGCCTCTTGGATTATGAACGATAGCGACACATGTTTTTTTATACTCAGGAAATAGGTTTGAGAGTAACAATCCTAAACTTTCTTGCTCATTTTCATCTACAGCACATTCAAATACGCCCTCATTTTTAAGGAAACTTTGTGCCAAGCTAATTCTATTTTCCATCAAAGTAAGCCAAGAAGAATCTTTATATTTATTTAAATAGATAATTTCTGAATATTTGGCATTGTAAGGGGGGTCAATATAACAAGTCTGTACCTTTCCTTTAAACTTAGGTAAAATAGTCTTTAATGCTTGATAATTTTCAGAATGGATCAACCATCCGTCTAATTGATTATCTAAATCCTCAAATAAGGATAGAATTTCAAGTTTAATATCTTCATTGAAATACTTGGTGTCTATTGGAAGATTTGAGTATTCGTTTGTTAATTCTCCTTCCTTTGTCCACAATTTTTCTTTAACAAATGTTTTGAGAATTCCTAAGTCTTTCCATTCTTTAATCTGCTCTTCAAAACCCTTATTGGCTATAATCTTTTCTATTATTTTTACATCTTTAATTCTATTCAAACTAATAACATAATCACTATTCAACACAAATTTTGGTTTATTCCAAATTTTTACTAATTCATCTTCAAATTGGGCAACGAAGTCAATTACTTTGTAAGCAATTTCTTTTAGAACTTTAAGCTGTTTTAGTCGTTTTTCTGAAAAATCACTTTCGTCATCAAATTTATAATTCTTTAGCCACAGATCAAATTGTTCTTTCAAGAAGCTCTCTGCATCTTTGTTAATAAAATAATCAACTTCATTCTGTTTTTCAAATATTTTGAATAGTTTAATTAATCTTTCTTCATCAAGATGTATTTTTTCCTTTTTAAATTCCTTAAGAATATCTTCTAGTTTAGTTTTTTTTCCCCTTTCAGAATGTAAGATATTAAAAGTAATCTCCTTTTCTTTGATATTTTTTAACTCATAAATTATTTCCTTCTTTTCATTTCCTTTTTTGTGTTGAAGATTAGAAACTTCAAAACTAACTTTATATTTAAAATCTTCTTCTTCCAAATCTACAATTAAATTATTCCATAACTTATCAGTTTTTACATAATAAAGCATATGGGTTTTCCAGAATAGCATAACATCTTCATTGTTAGAATAAACTTTTTCATAGACTTTTGATTTCAACGGCGTATAACTAAAATATATGCTTCCAGAATCCGAGAAATAGATTTTAAAAAATGTATAAAGCTTGTCAAACATCTCCTCTTTAAATTCAGGGAAAGCTTTGGTATCCTCATCTATTTTTTTATCTAATTCTTTGAATATTATATCGAAATATGATGATTTTATTCTCATTAAATTAATAAAGCCAGAATCTCCTTCTATTTTTGCACCTATGAAGATATTTTTTAATTTGTCAAAAAATAATTCTTCTTTTTGATTCATTGTGAATTCTCCTTATCTAATTTGATTTTATCATTATCACTAATTTAAATTCTAAATTATATTTATAAATATTCATATTCAGATGACAAATTCTATTAGATAGTTAGTGACTTTATATGTTTTGCATATATCCCCTCTTGAATTGGTTGGCTCAGAGAATGTTCTAGCTCCCCCCTCAGCTTTTCTGACAAATTTTTTATACCCCTTATCCGGACCTTTTATTTTTTCAGTTAACAATAAATAGTATTAACATTTCAAATTAGGCATGGGATGCATTTCTGAAGGTATATGCAGGGACTGCGGTACAATATATTCAATAAAAACAGGCGGTGGATTCATTAATCACGACCTGCACTGTGATAAATGCGGCAAGTTAAAAACTGTGTACTTTATGGAACTACGTGAAGCCCCCTCAAAATACAGGTCATTCGAAGAGTATGCTG
>Ga0116161_1001321_pt1 | contig 25864 bp, 17 predicted proteins | sample AD_JPNAS3_MetaG_FD_89877 | JGI IMG/M metagenome (GOLD analysis project Ga0116161, IMG submission 89877) | Active sludge microbial communities of municipal wastewater-treating anaerobic digesters from Japan - AD_JPNAS3_MetaG | ecosystem: Engineered > Bioreactor > Anaerobic > Digestate | place... | reverse complement strand
TTGACACGCTCCGCATCCGCCCGGCCCTGGCCCGGAAGGGGTCTTTTTGGCGGGTTGGTCAGAGCCGTGGCCGCCCGCGGGCGGCCACGGCTCTGACCAACCCGCCAAAAAGACCCCCCAAAAGGCTCCGTTCCGGTTATGCGCGCAGCGTTGTGCCCGGAACGCACGCCTTCCCAGGCAAGTACGGTTGTAGTACTAGCCTTGGCATGGCGCGGCCACCAAAAGCAAACGGCTAAAGCCGTTACTACAAAGGGCCATGGGCCTGGGCATCGCTCAGCTCGCAGCCTGAATCTCTTTGGTGATGTCGATCCATTGCTGCGCCAGCAGGGCCAGGTCGCTCCCCCGCGGCGCCAGGGCGATTATCCGCTCGTAGGTGGCGATGGCCGCCTCGTAATCCTGCAGGCCAAAGGCGGCGCCGGCGACGAGGAAGTGCAGCTCAAAGCGCTCGGGGGTGCCGTCTTCGACGCCCATCTCGAGCGCCTGTTGGCCCTGTGTGCGCGCCTCGGCATAGTCGCCCCGGGCGAAGGCGCAGTAGGCCAGCCGCCCGGCCTGCACCGCTTTCTCACTGTCGTTGGCCGGGGCTGTGACGCTGAAGCGCACCTCCTCGGCGGTGACGGCGCCTTCGGGGCCCTGGCCATGCCAGGTGGCGGTGAGGGCGTACTCGCCCTCCTGAAGTGACGCCGCCTCGGCGGGCACGAGCCACTCGCGCATCCACACCGTCAGGCCAATCTCGGGCAGGTCCGCCTCGCGTTGGCGCAGGTGGGGCGCCCAGGCGGCAGCGGTGAGCACGGCCTGGTGCGCGCCGCCGGAGTCGAGGCGGTCGAGCGTGAGGGCCACGCCCTGCTCCCAATCGCTGGGCACGGCGGGCGCGGCGGTGGCCGCCTCGGGCGCGGGCTGCCCGGCCTCCGCGGCCAGGTACTGTGCATAGAGGGCCTCCCAGGCGCGCGGGCTGGAGAGCCGGACGACGAGCCGCAGCGGGTCGCCGGCGTAGATGGGCGCCCAGGGCAGCTCGACGGCGAGCGCGAGGGCCGGCAGGGCATCGCCGTCGGCCGCGGCGGTGGCGGAAGGCAAAGGCGTCGCCTTGGCAGCCATCGCAGCGGTAGGGGGTACAGATGCGTCGGGCGCAGCCGTCGCTGTGGGCGGTGGGCCGCCGGGGGCCGTCGTCGCGCTCAGGGCAGCCGTGGGCGCCGCGCCGGGCGAGGAAGGCGCGCTGCAGCCGGCGAGGACGAGGGCGAAGCAAAGGGCCAGGGTGAAGAGAGTGAGCAGCCGGTGCGCCATGTCTTACCTCACTTGATGGCTCCGCTGCGGACGCGCTCGGCCGCAGAGACCGCTTGACATGGCCAACATAGCATAGCAGGCGTTTCCAAGGCGTTTCGTGGGTGAGTGTAGGGGCGAAGCGCACTTCCTCGGCCTTGACGGCGCCTTGCAATCCCTTGGTAGCGAGCGGAGCGAGGCAACTCCACGTCGCGATCTGGGGTGCTGGCGCACTTGGGGATTGCTTCGTCGGCTGCGGCCTCCTCGCAATGACAGTCGCAGTTTCTGTGCTTGCACAGGCTGGACCGCGGCCTGGGATACTCGCAATGATAGGCTGAGCAGTGACCCGCGTTCGAGGCTTGGCGTTGCAGTACTAGGGCGTGTTTGCAGACCGTCGTAGCCTAGGGCCTTGTGCCCGTTTTGCCGTTCTGTGGCACCAGTCTCGCCGCCCAAGGCGCCCACGAAGCCGCCTGCGGCGGCCAAGGGGGGCTATGCTACGGGTTTGCAAACACGCCCTAGCCGCGGCGCGCCTGCCGGGCCTCGGCGACGGCGCGGAACTCGGGCTGCTGTGCGAGGCACACCTGCTGCTCTGCGGGCGAGAGGCCCTTGATGAGGTCGAGCACCACCTGGTAGGCGCGCTGGAGGGCGGCCGCCGCCTCAGCCTCGCGGCCCAGCGCCTGCAGCACCCGGCTGCGCACAAAGGGCGCGAGGTAGGTGCGCTGCACCCCCGAGCCGGGCTGCTCTTCGGCCCGCTCGAGGGCGGCGAGCGCCTCTTCATGCCGGCCCAGCGCCAGGAGCGCCGCGCCGCGCGCCGTCAGCAGGTCGCCGTCGAGGCTGGCCATGCCCAGCTCGCGGCAGAGGGCCTCGGCGGCCTCCCAGCTGGCCAGGGCGGCCTCGGGCCGGCCCGCGTCGAGCTCCACATGCACCAGTTGGATGCGCGCCTGGGCCTCGAGCCAGCGCTCGCCGGTCGCCTCGAGGGTGGCGATGCTGGCCTGCATCAGCCGGCGCGCCTCGGCCAGGCGGCCCATCTGGCGCGCGACGCTGCCGAGGATGGTCAGGCTCTGGCCTTCGTTCGTGCGCTCGCGGGCCTCTAGGGCGTAGGCAAGGGCGGCCTCGGTGTCGCGGCGGGCGGCCTCGGCGTCGCCAAAGACGGTGAGGCGAATATCGGCGGTGTTCAGGCGGACGATCGTCTCGCCGCGGCGGTGGCCGATGGCGCGAAAGATGGCCGCAGCGTCATCGTAGCGGGCCAGCGCCTCGCCGAGTTGGCCGCCGACGTAAAAGATATTGCCCATGTTGCCCAGGGCACGCGCCTCGCCGTAGCGGTAGCCGATGGTGCGGCAAATATCGAGCGCGCGCCGATAGCAGCTCACGGCGCCATCGAAGGCGCCCTGCTCCATGCCGATAATGCCCAGGATATTGAGCGCCTGGGTCTGGCCCAGCCGGTCGCCCAGCGCCTCGTAGAGGGCGAGGGCCGCTTCGGCCTCGGCGCGGCCGGCATCATAGTCTCTGACGGCCACCAGCGCGCTGGCCAGGGCATAATGCGCCGCGGCGCTCTGCTGCCTCGCCCCATCCGCTGTGGGGGCGGTTCGGGAACCGCCCTCCGCCTCGGCGTCGCACAGGGCCACCGCAGCGCGCAGATGTGGAATAGCGCGCGCCGGGTCGCCGCGCAGGTCGAGGACGTTTCCCAGCGCCACCAGGGCCGCAGCCCGGCCCAGCGCAGCGCCATCCTCCTCGGCCAGGGCCACGGCTTGCTGCGCCGCTGCTTCGGCCTCATCGTAGCGTCCGGTATCGGTCAAGAGCTGGGCCTGCCGCCGATAGACCTGCGCCAGGCGGGCCGGCCCCAGCACCTCACGCGCCAGCGCTGCCATGGCTTGCAGATCGCGGGCCTGGGCCTCGCGCTGGCCCAATACTTCGAGCACCGCCTCACGCGCCGCCAGGATTTCGAAGCGCGCCTCGGCGCCCAGCGCCGCGCGGCCGGCCAGGTTCAGCGCCTGGTCAAAGTGGGCCAGGGCCGCCTCGTGGGCGTAGACGCGCCGTTCCTCCTCGCCGGCAAGGCGGTGGTAGTGGGTCGCCCGCTCCCAATCTTGTGCCTGCTCCAGGTGGTAGGCCAGCGTGCCGGCGCGGTCGGGCGCAACGGCCTCCACCGCCTCCGCCACCCGGCGGTGCAGCAGCCGGCGCCGCGCCGCACTCAGGGCCTCGTAGGCCACCTCGCGCAGCCGCTGGTGGCCGAAATCGTAGCCATGCTGGCCGCGCTCGCGCACGATGCGGCGCTGCCAGAGCTCGTCGAGCGCGCGCACCAGGGCCTCCTCGCTGCCCCCCGAGGCGCGCTGCAGCACGTCGAAGGTGAACTCGCGCCCGACGACAGCCGCCACGCCCAACAGCTCGCGGGCGGCGGGGGTCAGGGCTTCCAGGCGTGCCGCCAGCACCGCCTGCACCCGCGGCGGCACCGTAGGGGCGGTTCGCAGACCGTCCTCCACCGCCGGACCGGGGGCGGTTCCCGAACCGCCCCTACAGCGGACGGTCTCGACGACAAAGAGGGGGTTGCCTTCCGTCTCTTGGTAGAGCTGCGCCAGGTCGCCGGCGGGCAGCTCACGGCCGGCGACGTGCCTGGCCAGGGTGGCGGTCTCGGCCTCATCGAGGCGGGCCAGCTCGATCTCGGTCAGCAGTTGCTCGTGGCGCAGCGCATTCGAGAGCGCGGCGAGCGGCCCGTCCGGCTCGACTTCACCCAGGCGGAGCGTGGCCAGCACCAGGAAGCGCGCCCGCAGCTCGCAATGCATGAGGTAGTGCAGCCAGGCCAGGGTATCGGCATCGCACCACTGCACGTCCTCAATCACCAGGAGCAGCGGCTGGGGGCCCGTCAGCACGGCCCGCGCCAGGGCGGCGTACAGGCGCTGGCGCTGCCACTCCTCGGCCAGTGGCCCAGGCTCGGGCAGGTCGGGGCGTTGCGCCAGCAGCTCGGGCAGCAAGCGGGCCACCTCGCTCAGCCAGAGCGGCTGCAGGGTGGGCAGCGGGCGGGCGCGCAGCCAGGCCGCCACGGGGGCATAGGCCAGCGAGCTTGCCGGGGCATAGCAATTGGCGCTGGCCGTGAGCAGGCCCTGCCGGCCGGCCCAGGCGATGAGCTCTTCGACCAGCCGGGTCTTGCCGATGCCCGCCTCGCCCTGCAGAGCGACAAAGCGCCGCTGCCCATCGGATGCGGCGCGCCAGGCAGCGAGGAGCTGGGCCCACTCCTGCGCCCGGCCGACCAGGGGCAGCGTGCCCGGCAGCGCCTGTGCCACCGCCGCGCCCTGGTCCTTCGCTGCGCTCAGGAGGCGCTCGTAGGCCTGGCGCGTGGCCGGTCCCGGCTCCACACCCAGCTCCCGCTGCAGAGTGTCGGCGCAGGTATGGTAGACGTGCACGGCCGCGGCACGGTCGCCGTTTAGGGCGTAGAGGCGCATCAGGTCGCGATAGGGCTCCTCGCGCAGCGGGTCGCACTGGATCAGGCGCCGCGCCTGCTCGCTGGCCGCGCGATAGTCGCCCGCCTGCTCGAGGCGCTGCAGCAGCCGGCGGAGCACATCGACAGAGAGCGCCTGCAGGCGCTCGCGCTCGGGGATGATCCAATCGTCGTAGCAATCGGGCAGGAGGTCGCCCGCGTAGAGGGCCGCGGCCTCTTCGAGCCGGCCCTCGCACGCCGCACGCTCAAACTCGGCGACGTCGAAGACGTAGGGGGCATCGGGCCGCCACTGCAGCGCCTGGGCGTCGAGGCGCACAAAGCGCGCGGCCTCGGGCAGCGCGCGCCGCAGGTAGTGCAGCAGGTTGCGCAGGTTCGTGCGCGCCTGCGATTCGTCGGAATCGGGCCAGAGGAGGAAGGCCAGATGGCGCCGCGGCTGCGGGCCCTCGCGATGCAGCAGGAGATAGGCCACGAGCGATTGCAGGCGCGGTGCGTCGAGACCCTCGACCGGCACATCGCCATGGACGAGCCGGAAGCCACCCAGAAGACGAACACGCAGGGTTTCGTCCATGGCCGGGTCCTTCCCAGGTAGAGTGCGAGATGCTGCGGCCGGCAACGGTCGTCGCCGCCGGCAGTGTGGTTCTCACAGAGTATACACAAAGATACCTCGGGGGCCAAACGGGGAGGGCACGAAAGACGGGAAAGGGCGCGAAAGGGGCACGAAAGGCGGGACGCGCCGCTTTCGCGACCTTTTCGCGCCCTACCTGCCGCTGACTGTCAACTCGGGGAAGCGCACGGCCTGCGGGCCGAGATAGTCGCCCAGCATGACCGTTTCCTGCGAGAGGCGGGCGTGGGCCAGGCCGACAAAGAGGTTGCCGCTGAGCGAGCCGCCCTTGATGGGCCGCACCTCGTGGCCCCGCCGCTCGTAGCCCAGGCGGATCTCGCCCACAAAGTTGCCGGTGACGGGGTCGGGCATCATGCTGGAAAAGGCGACGACGTGGTAGAGTAGCCCTACGCCCTGCCACATGTCGGCCACCGCGAGCGAGCCGGGCAGCACCTCCAGGTTGCCAAAGGCGCCGGTAGGCGGCACCTGCAGGTACTGGGCGTAGCGCTGCGGCGCCCAGAAGCTGCGCAGCACCCCGTGCTCGATCACCTGCAGCCGGGCACCGGGCACGCCATCCTCATCAAAGGCGCCGGAGCCCAAGCCCCATGGAAGGATGGCATTGGCGTAGACGGTCAGCGGGTCGCCCGTCGGTGTGGCCCCGTCGTAGACGCTCGCGCCCAGCTCCCAGCGCGAGACGCCCTCATACTTGAAGCGCGCGCTAGAGCGGAAGGCCAGGGGCGACATGAACGAGCCACCCAGCAACTGGTGCAGCGCATCGCCCGAGATGATGACCGGGAAGCGCCCTGTCTCCGGCTCGCCGGCGCGCAGGGTATCGCGGGCGTACTGGGCCTGGCGGCGCACCAGCTCCGGCAGGTCCACACCCTGCAGCGCCCGCCGGCGCACCTCCACGTGCGACTCGGTCTCGTGCCCGGCCTCGTCGCGGGCCAGCAGCACGAAATCGACGAGCAGCGAGGTGCGCGCCTCGCGGCCATTCACGCCGCGGCTGTTCTCGAGCTCCATCTCGTGCCGGTCCACAAAGAACTCGGCCGAGGCCAGCGAGATGCCGGGCTCGTGGGCCACGGCCTCGAGCAGCCGGCCGGCCAGGTCGCGGGCCACACGCGCCGGCTCGGCCTCCAGGAGGCGGTCGGCGGTGAGCACCTGGGGATAGACCGCCGGGCCGGGCAGGTCGAAAGGCGGGTTATCGGTCAGGCCGGCCATGAAGACGGCCTGGCGGATGCGCGCATCGATGCGCGCCTCGTCGCCGGGCAGCAAGGTCACCGCAGCCGAGCCGCGGCGCATCTCGCCGCCCTGCGCGGCAGGGTGGTCGTTGTAGACCTCGACCTCAAAGCGCTCGCTGTTCACCGAGCGCTCGTTCTCCGGCTCGCGCCCTGCCAGGTAGTACTGCGTGCTCGCGGTCACGACGCGGCGCAGCCGCCAATCGTGGACCCCGCTCGTGTGCCCCAGTGTCTGCAGCAGATGATCGTGCATCAGCCCAACCTCGCCTTCAACCGCAGGTGCGGCCCGCCCGACGATACCGGCACCCACTCTTTCCAGCCCTTGCCGCAGTTGCCGCCATCAAGGGCAAAATCGTTGCCGACGGCGCTGACCGAAGCCAGGATATCGGGCACATAGCCGGTGATGCCGACCGGCGAGAAGAGGCGACCGGTGCGCCGGCCGCCCGCAATCTCCTCACCGATATTGGCCTCCACCTGCACGCCCCAGCCCTTGGGGTCCTCCATGCCGCTCGAGGTTTTGCGCAGGTACACGCCACGCTCCACGCCGGCGATCAACTCGTCGACCGGCGTGGTGCCACGGGCGAAGAAGGTGTTCGACATGCGGGCGTAGGCCTTGCGCTCGTAGCCCTGGCGCCGGCCGTTGGCGGTGCGCGGGATGCCCAAGCGGAAGGCCGAGTAGAGATCGGTCAGGCCCCGCTCGAAGACGCCCTCGCGCAGGATGGTGGTGGGCGCGGCGACCTGGCCCTCGTCGTCGAGCAGGTACGAGCCGTACGCGCCGGGCACGGTGGGGTCGTCGAGCAGGTTGACCAGCGGCGAGCCCACGCGCTTGCCCAAGTACTCGGCCGCCCGCGCCCGTCCTTTGACGAACATGTCGGCCTCGACGCCATGGCCAAAGGCCTCGTGGGCCATCACGCCCGAGACGGTGGGGTCAAAGACCACGTCGTAAAAGCCCGGCTCGATGCGCCCGGCGCCCAAGAGCGCCGCGGCCTCGGCGGCCAGGGCGCGCAGCTCGTCGTCGGCAATGTGGGCGATCTCGAGGCCCCCGGTGCCATCGCGCATGAGCCAATCGCGCTGTACCTTCTGGCCATCAGAGACGATGAGCAAGATCTGGAAGCGGATGCGGGTGATGCTCTGCGAGAGGAGGCGGCCGCGGCCGGCAAAGACCTTGGCCTCGGCGGTCTCATTGTAGGTGACCATGGCGTTGACGATGTGGGGATCGAGCCCGCGCACCGCGGCGTGATAGCGCTGGCAGAGCTCGAGCTTGTCGCGCGGGGTTTGTGTGCGCGGGTCGATCTCGGTGGGCCGCGAAAGGTGCTCGTCGCGCGGTGGCCCGGGCTCGGGCGCGGGGCCCGGCCGCAGCTCGAGCTCGGCGGCCAGGGCGTGCGCGGCGCCGGCCAGGGCCTCGGGGGCCAGGCTGCCCACAGCGCGCTCCTGCAGAAAGGCGCCGTTCCAGGCGCTCAAGACCGCGCCCTGGCTGCGCTGGTCCTCGCTCACCCGCGACTCGCGGTCGCTCACGGCCACCTGCAGGCCCGCGCTGCTCGTCGCCAATGCCGCACCGTAGGGAGCACGCCGCTCGAGATCGGCCACCATCTCGGGCAGCCGGCTGCGGATGGCCTCCAGCTCGGGAGGCAGCACACTGTCAGTCATGATCCCTCCCCTTCGATGATTCGACTCCAGCCCGGACTCCCCAACTTGTTGGGGCGTACCCCCTCCCCGTACAAGTTCGGGAGTCCGGGTGGAGCGTACCCCCCCGAACAAGTTCGGGAGTCCGGGTGGGGCGTACCCCCCCGTACAAGTTCGGGAGTCCGGGTGGAGCGTACCCCCCCGAACAAGTTCGGGAGTCCGGGTAGGGCGTACCACCCCCCGAACAAGTTCGGGAGTCCGGGTAGGGCGGCTACTGGCCCGGGGTCGTCTCGGGCTCGGGCTCCGGCTCCCGTTCGTGGCCGAGCGCCTCGCGGATGGCCTCGTGGTCCTCGAGGTGCATAATCTGCGGCACGAACAGCGAGGTCGCGGCCATAAGGGTGCAGATCAGGCCGCCGATGATGAACCAGGTGTTGGCCCCGAACAGGTCGGCAATAGGGCCGGCGATAAGCAACCCCAAGGGCGCTGCCGCCTGAGCGCCCGAGCCCATGAGGTTGAACACGCGCCCCTGCAGTTCGGGCGCCACAATGGCCTGCACGCTGGCAAAGAGGGGGCCGCTGGCCATGGGCAGCATAAAGCCGGCCACAAAGGTCACCGTCACGGCCGGCATGAAGGCGGCCTGCGGCATGAACCCGATCACGACTGAGGCCACACCCAGCCCAATCAGCCCGCTCAGCGCCGTCAACACACGCCGGCGGAAGCCGCCCCACACGCTCAAGGTCAGCCCGCCGGCGACAACACCCACGCCAAAGGCCGACTCCATCCAGCCGAGTTCGAGCGCCCCGCGGCCAAAGTGCTTGCTCACCAGGATCGGCAGCAGCGAGATGGCCGGCTGGAAGGCCATGTTGAAGAGCACGGCCATGACGCCCACCGCCAACAGCCCCGGCCAGGTGCGCAGGTAGCGCAGGGCCTCGTGCAGATCCTCCACGATGGAGCCGATGTGGCCGTTGGCGCCATTGTTGGGGCGACGCACCGGCTGCGGGATAGTCGCAAAAGCGAGCGGCAGGATGCCCAGCGCTGCCGTGGCCACGTCGACGCCCAGGACGCCGCTCATGGGCAGGGTCGCGATCAAGAGCCCGCCCAGCGGCGGTGCCATGATGTTCATCGCCCCCTGCAGCACCTGATTGAGCCCCGCTACCCGCGACAGGTGCTCCTTGGGCACCATCAGCGAGGTCGAGGCCTGCATGGCCGGCCAATGGAACGTGCCCCCGAGCGAGCGGATGAACATGATCACATAGACCTGCCAGGGGTGCATCGCGCCCAGTTGGTTGAGCACGATCAACGTCGCCGTGGCGACGGCGACGACGCCATCGGCCACGATCATCACCAGGCGGCGGTCCCAGCGGTCCACATAGGCCCCGGCCAACGGGCCGAGGACGATACTCGGCAGCAGGGCCAGCAAGGTCGCCGTCGCCAGCACGGTAGCCGAGCCGGTCTTGGCCGTCAACCACCAGACAAGGGAGAACTGGACTAGTTGGCTGCCAAGCAGCGAAAAAGCCTGCCCCACCCAGATTGGGAAGAACGCCCTCTTCCAGTTGCCGAGATCTATCTCCTGCCCCACGTTGCCCGCTCCCTGGCCAAGATTGAACGCACGATTCACCAGGTCAGATTATAGGCGCAAATGGTGCCACGGCAAGAAGGGTTGCTGCGTCATATCCCACAGTTGTGGGGCACCCGTGTGCTGGCCGGGTTCTCCGCTCCGCTGCTACCCGGCCCTTAGGGTAGGGGTTTGGCGGGCAGGCCGGCGTTGCTGGCTGCCCAGCGGGGCAGCCAGCAACGCCGGCCTGCCCGCCAAACCCCTACCCTAAGGGCCAGCACCGGGTTCGTGCGAAGCCCAAGAGCCGGTCGCCAACGATGATGGGACATACCCCGCCCCACGGCTGCCCATGCACGACGGGCGGAAACGGTGTATAATGCCTGCGTATAGTAGGTGCTTCTCAACAAGCGATGTGCTCTAGCGTAAAAGGGGGATGGCTGTGTCGCTGAAACCGGGTGACGATCTGATCGGACGCTATCGCATCGAGGGCAAGCTGGGCGAGGGCCAGAATGGCGCGCTCTATTGCGCACTCGACACGCTCTTTGGCCGGGCCTGCACCGTGCAGGAGGTGTGCTCGGCCGCGCCGGATGAGCTGCGCCGGCAACTGCGCCAGATGGCCCAGGTGGAGCATCCACACCTGCCGCGGGCCGGCGACGCCTTTTGCCTGGGCGAGGCCGGCTACCTGGTGGCCGACCTGGTGGGCGGCCGCAGCCTGGCCGCCCTGCTGCAGGAGCGGCAGGGCGGCCAGGTCGCCCCGGCAGTAGCGCTGGCCTGGCTCGACCCGGTGATGGATGCGCTGGCGGCCTGCCACGAGGCGGAGTTGGCGCACCAGAGTGTCGCGCCCGAGAACCTGGTGCTGCTGCCGGGGGGCAAGGTCTCCCTGGTGGGCCTGGGCCTGGGCCTGCCGGAGGCATCGCCCTACCTGGCGCCGGAGCTGGCCGGCGGGGGTGACCCCACAGCGGCCAGCGACATCTATGCGCTGGGCGCGACGCTCTACACGCTGCTCACCGGCCGCGCGCCCGTGCCCGGTCGCGACCGAACGTCTGGTGGTGCCTTGGCGGCGCCCCGCGATCTGGCGCCCGACCTGCCGGCCGAGGTCGAGGCTGCTGTGCTGCGCGCCATGGCTGTGCACCCGCAGGAGCGCTTCCACGGTATGGCGGAGATGCGCCTGATGCTGGCCGCCGAGATGGCGCCCGGGGCGGCCGGGCCGCTCTGGAGTGGTGGCCTGCAGCCCATCCTGGCGGCATCGCATGCGCCGCTCGTCCTCTATGACGATTTCGACGCCGACAGCTCCGGCTGGGATACCGGCGAGGCCGAAGACGAGCTTTCGATCACCACCCAGGAGATTGCCGGCGGCCGCTATCGCTGGCAGGCCAAGGCGCTGGAGGGCTTTTCGTGGTGGTGCTGCCCCGACGTGCCCCCCACCGCCGACCTCTACGTCACCGTCGAGGCGCGCCAGGAGCGCGGCCCCTGGACCACCGAGCACGGCCTCGTCTTCCGCGCCGACGGCGACGACCACTATACCTTTAGCATCCGCAACGACCAGCAGTGCACGGCCTACCTCGAGTACCAGGGTGAGACCCGCGTGCTCCTCGGCTGGCGCCCCACGCCGGCCATCGAACCCTGCGCCGCCAACCGGCTGACCGTGGTGGCCAGCGGCGCGCACTTTACCCTGCTGATCAACGACCAGGTCGTCGGCACGTTCGATGACGACACGCTGGCCGAGGGCCGCACCGGCCTGCTCGTGGGCCTCGACAAGGCCGGCGACGAGGCGGTGATCGAGTTCGACCAGTTCGAGCTGCGAGCCTAGGCCTTTTTACGTTACCATTACGTTTACCTTATGCATACCTGCTTGAGACCTGATATACTACAAACGAGCCCTTTGTCGGCCGCCATCGGCGAAGAGCCTCTCTGAAAGGCCGTAGCCCAGTACTGCAGCTGTACTTGTCTGGGAAGGCGTGTGATCCGGGCACAACGCTTCGCGCGTAGCCGGAACGGAGCCTTTTGGGGGTTTTTTGGCAGGTTGGCCAGAGCCGTGGCCGCCCCATGGGGCGGCCACGGCTCTGGCCAACCTGCCAAAAAACCCCCTTCCGGCCAAGGGGGGCTAGGCTACGCCCATCAAAATCAGTGCGACAGACTACTAGCCCCCTTGGCCGCCGCAGGCGGTTTGTGGGCGTGCGCGACGTAACTGGTTTCGCGGAGAGGCTCGAAGAGCGAGTCGCAGGCTATCGACCCAGGAGGCAACATCGATGAACAAGCTGCGCTTGCTTCTGGCCCTGGTGCTGGCGGCCACACTGCTGGCCGGCGCAGCCCTGCCCGCCGCAGTGACGGCGAGCGGGAAGGCTTACGTCGAGCCCGCGCTGGCGCACAGCGATGCCGGCCAGTCGGTGATCGTGACCGCAGCCAGCTCGCAGGCCGCCGCGCGCGCCGTGGGGCGCGTGGGCGGGCTCGTCACCAGCGATCTGTGGCTGATCGACGCCGTCGCCGCCACCATCCCGGCCGGGCAGGTAGAGGCGCTGGCCGCCCAACCAGGCGTACGCACCGTCACCGCCAACAAGGGGGTCACGGTGGCGCCAGGGCCCAGCCCGGCCGCAGATGGCGTCACGGCCGCGAGCCTGCCGCCGCGCCGCCTCGACGGCCCGCCTGACGTGGAGCCGACCAACAACCCCAAGCGCTACCGCATCGCCTACCCCGTGATCGCCGATGTGGGCGCCGATACGCTGCAGCAGTCCAGCAAGAAGCTTGGCCGCGACGTCACCATCGCCCTGGTCGATAGCGGCATCTACTTTAGCCCCGAGACGGTCAGCACCCTCGGCGGCCACCTCAACCGGCAGTTCCTCGGCCAGGCCGACTTTGTGGAGACCCAACTGCCGAAGGGCAAAGGCGGCACCCAGTACGCCGACTATTGCTTCATCAGCGACAAGATGCTCAGCCGCGATCGCTACGGCCACGGCACCCACGTCGCGGGCATTATTTGGAACAACCTCATCGATGAGAATACCGGCCTGATGCTGGGCGTCGCGCCCGAGGCCAACATCATCAGCGTGCGCGTGCTCGGCGATGACGGCACCGGCTCCTACGAGACGGTGATCAAGGGCCTACAGTGGGTTGTGGCCAACAAAGACACCTACGGCATCCGCATCCTGAACCTGAGCCTGAGCGCCCAGGCCACGGTGCCCTACTTTGCCGACCCGCTGAACCGGGCTGTGGAACAGGCATGGGCACTCGGCATCGTGGTGCTCGCCGCGGCAGGCAACAGTGGCCCGGCGGCCGAGACGATCACCGTGCCCGGCAATGACCCCTACGTCATCACCGTGGGCGCCGTCGACGGCGGGCGCACCGCGGGCTGCTGGGCCGACGACCTGCTGCCCAGTTGGTCGGCCTGCGGCCCCACGCGCGATGGCTTTGCCAAACCCGACGTGCTCGCCCCGGGCAGCCAGGTTGTCTCTTTCATGCACAACAGCCGGAAGGACCCGGCCGAGACGCAGGTGCTGGCGCAGCTACACCCTGGCTACTCGGCCACGGCCCACCTGTTCCGCATGAGCGGCACGAGCATGTCGACCGCGGTGGCTTCGGGCGTGGTGGCGCTCATGCTGCAGGCCCATCCTGAGCTCACGCCCAACCAGGTGAAGCACCGGCTGATGGCGACGGCGCGGTCCGCAGTGACCGACGCCAACGAGGCGGTCTACAACACCCTGCAGCAGGGGGCCGGGCGCATCTGGGCGCCCGACGCCGTGCTGAACGCCCCTGAAGGCAGCGCCAACGCCGGCATGGACATCGCCGCCGACCTGGCGCATGGCTGCGGCAGCGACGAGGAGCTGGCCCACCACTACCAGGGGCCGATCCGCCAGGCCGTCGATGCCGGCGGCGAGCGCGTGCTGTACTACTGCGCCGGGCCCGACGGCAGCATCTATGGCCTCGGCGCGGCCCGTGCCGGCGACCGCACCTGGCTCGACCGCAATGCCCTGGGCGACCCCACCGGGCAGACGTGGCTGGCCATAGACCAGAACCCGCTGCCCGCCGGATGGTCGTGGGCTGGGGTGTGGTCATGGGCGGGCGCCTGGTCATGGGCGGGCGCCTGGTCGTGGGCGGGCGCCTGGTCGTGGGCGGGCGCGTGGTCGTGGGCGGGCGACGTCCCCTGGGGCGCCATCGAGCGCGACGCGACGCGCGTATCGACCAGCCCCTGGGTCGATGCGCCCTGATACCTGGCACACAACAGTAACTTGGGGGCGGTCCGCGGGCCGCTCCCCTTTTTTTTGTGGGTTGGGAGCCCCCTACCGTTCCCCCGTCGCGGGGGAATGGGGCTGGTCGCCGCCCCTGGCGCGCAGGCCAGGGGCGGCGCCAGACGACATAGTATCTGGAATGCTCGTAGCGTCTATCAGAGTGCCCGACCCACCAGCGGCAAGGCCGGCGCGGCAACCTGCACAGGAGAAAAGGCGGCATGGCTACACCCCAAAGCAAAGGCAAGCTCTGGCGCCTGCAGGTCTATACGGCCGCGGTGTCGCTGCTCGGGATCGCGCTCCTGCTCTGTTCCCTATGGCAACTGCGCCAGACCTCGCCAGAGATATTCATCTTTGTCGCGCTCTGCGTCGCAGCCGAGTTGACGACGAGCGAGGCCATTGCGCCCCAGTTGGCCATTTCCATGTCGTCGGCCGTGGGCTTTGCCGCCGTGCTCTCGTTCCACCCCGTCGCTGCAGTGATCGTCGGCATGGCGGGCGGCCTGGCCACCACGCTGGTCAAGGATGCTGCCGACCGGCGTCAGGGCCGGCGGCCGGGCGCGGCCCTGCTGCGGCGCATCCTGTTCAATATGGCGGCCTTTGGCCTGAGCATCATCACGGCGGGGCTGATCTACTGGGGTCTCGGCGGCCGGGCAGGCGACCCGCTCCTCGCCACGAACCTGCTGCCGATGCTGGTGGCGGCGACGGTGTCGGAGCTCGTCAACGGCGGCATCGTCGCGCTGGCGGTCGCGCTGCAGGTGCAAGAGCCAGCGCGCAAGGTGTGGCAACAGAACATGTCGTGGGCCACGCCGATGAATGTGCTGGGCATGGTCGTGGGCGGCGGCGGCCTGGCCATGGGCTACCACATCGCCGGTATCATCGGCGCTGGCGTGTTCTTCCTGCCGCTCGTGCTGACGATCTATGCCTTCCGCCTCTACATCGCCCAGTCGAAGAGCCAAATGGGCCGCCTCGAGGACCTCATTGCGCAGCGCACCGAGGACCTGCGGCAGGCCAACGAGGAGCTCACGCACCTCGATCGCACCAGGAACCAGTTCTTCTCCGTCGTCAACCACGAGATGCGCAGCCCGCTGACGGCCATCCTGGGCTATGCCGAGATGCTGCAAGCGAGCCCGCTGCTCTCGCCCGACCAGGCCGAGATGCTGCACCTGATTCACGAGAACGGCCGGCGCCTGCTCGAGCTGGTCAATAACCTCCTCGACATCTCGCGGCTCGAGAACGGCCGCCTCAACATTTTGGCGCAACCGATGGACCTCATGGAGGCGGTAGACCAGGCCCTCGACGTGATCCGGCCCCTGGCCCAAAAGAAGCGCATCGCTATCCGCGTTGACGCCCCGCCCACGCTGCCCAACGTCATGGGCGAGACGCGGCGCGTGGCGCAGGTGCTGGTCAACCTGCTCAGCAACGCGGTCAAGTACACGCCTGAGACGGGCCGGGTAACCGTCACCGTGACCCGCGACGAAGCGCGGCCCATGGTACGGGTCCACGTCGCCGACACGGGCATCGGCATCCCCCGCGAGCGCCTGCCCCACGTCTTTGACCGCTTCAGCCGTCTGGAGCGTGACGATATCGCCGGCACCATCGGCACCGGGCTGGGCCTGTCGATTGCCAAGGGTCTGGTGGAGGCGCACGGCGGGGAGATTTGGGTTGAGAGCGAGGAGGGGCGGGGCTCCACCTTCGCCTTCACCCTGCCCCTGGCTGCCGCGCAAGACGCCGCCTCGTAGCACCTGCACTACGCCGTACGAAGCGGCCGGCCAGGTTCGTACGGCGTAGGGGCTGCCCGAGGCTCCCGTGGTAAGCCTCGGGCTACAGAGACAAAGCCCTACGGGCTCGTGCCCTTCGACTCGTCTACGCTTGACCTCGGCTGCTTGCCGCCGTGGGCGCGTGTCTCCCGAGATCACGGTGTTCAGGGGCGACACCAGCCCCATAGGGGCTTTTTCTGTAGCCCGAGGCTCCCGTGGCAAGCCTCGGGCAACCTCGGCCAGCGCGCCGCCCTATTTGAACGGTATTGCTACTAGGCCGGCACCGATGCACCGGGCCGCTCGTAGGGGATGATGGTGATCTGCCCGCTCTTCTCGATGACGGCGTAACGGATCTGCTCCAGCCGCTCGATGCCGGCGCTCTCGCGCCCCGACTCGAGGATGTCGTCCACCGAGATGCGGTTGGCGCTGAGCCGATCCGGCAGAGCGCGGCCGCCGGCCACCAGGAGGACCGGGCTGCCCTCGTCGACCAACCGAAACCCGCGGAAGCGCTGGGCGAGGATGCCGGTCAAGATGTCGGTGCCCACCAGTGTCACCACCAACACCCCTGCCTGGGTCAGCGAGCCGATGCCGAGCAGGCCGTACTGCGCAGCCTGGGCCACCAGAAGCACCAGCGCCAGGTCGAACGGCGTCTTTTGCGCCATCTGGCGGTGGCCGGCGATGCGAAAGAGCGCCAGCACGATCAGATAGGTCACGACCCCGGCCACGACCACGTTCAGCAACGCACTCTGCCTCCTTAGCCGTCACTACGAAGGGCCAGTCGTCGCATATTGTGCGGTTGGTGACAAAGTAGTAATAGCCCCTTGTGGGCGCTCTGGCGCGCCGTGGCGAGCCTTCGCAAGACCTGTTTGGACAGGTGCCGGCTAGGGAAAGACGAAGGTCCACAAGGGCCCTACCTCGCTCGCCAGGCCGCCCGCCTCGACGCGCACAATGCCCCAGGCCAGGCCGGCGGCGTGGGGCTGGAAGGTGATGGTGGCCCCGACCCGCCCTCCAGCGCCGTCGAGGTCAAAGACGTAGGTCACGACAGCGGCTGATTGCCGCGCCTGCCCCGGCGCCGGCTCGATGCGTACCGGGCCAATGAGATCGAGCAGGCCACGCGAGATGCTGACCGCCATCTGCGTGGCACCGCGCGGGATATCGGCCGAGATACGCATGGTGCCCGTCTCGCTCTGACTGTAGCGGCTGAAGCGAGGCAGCACGGCATCGAGCGCCAGGGGGCCACGGCCCTGCACGACGTAGGAGCTGATGGGCCCGCCGCCAAAGAGTCCGGCGAGGGCGAGGCCCACGATGGCCAGCATCACCACCCAGGCGATGCGTTGCGCCCGGTAGTAGCGCCGCTCAAAGCGCGCGTCCTCGTCGATGTCGAGGCCCACGGCGACCTCCCCGCCCCCCTTTGTGGCGGCAGCTTTGGCCGCTCGTCGGACGGCCCGCCCATAGTGCGCGAGCGGCCAAAGCCGCAACTACGAACCAAGAACGAGCGGCTAAAGCCGCCACTACAAAGGGGAGGAAGAGCAAGTGGCATGCCAGGGCCGTAACCTGCACGGCGCTCAACCGTCTACTAGTCGGATACTTGCTGGTCTGCCCCTGGTCATCAACGGGTGCCGGCCAGTCATGGAGGAGACGTCACACGATGCCCAGCCGCATGCACCGGCCCTGCGTCCTCATCTTGGCCGCCCTCCTGCTCCTGCCCGGGGCCCTGCCCTTCGCCCGCAGCGCCGCGGCCCAAGAGACGGTCACGCCCGACGCCGCCGGCTCGCCGGCGCCCACAGAGGCCACCGTCGCGCCCGATGCCACCGGCTCGCCCGCGCCTACGGAGGAGGCCACCGCCACAGCGACCGCCACTCCCACCTTCACCGCCACGGCGACGGCCACTCCGCAGCCCAGCGCCACGCCCACGGCCGCGCCCAGCGCCACGGCCACCGCACAGCCCAGCGCCACGGCGACGACGCCCCCGACCGCCACGCCACTGCCCTCGGCCACGCCCAGCAGCGTGCCCACGCCGGCGCCCACCCCATCGCCCACACCCCGGCCCACGCCGCCCGGCCCCATCGTCGGCGATGCGGCCGCGCCCCTCGTCGTCATCCTCGCCGCCGCCGCCGTGTCGGCGCTGCTCTGGCTGCGCATGCGGGGGTAGGCCCAATGCCTATTACCCCTGGCAGCCTGGCAAGGGGCAACGGCCTGGGCTGACAACCAGCCTACAGGCCCGCCCCAGCCCGGTACGAGCCCTCCTGGATCAGGGCTGGGCGAGAGTGCGCAATATCAGCATTGTTATAACATGATTGACAATGGTACCAATATGCGATATAGTAGTGCGGTGTTCAACAACCAGGAGAACGGCATCGCCGGGGTCAACTACCACCAGCGACTATGATCCGAACGCCTACCCCACGGTCAAGACCAACGTGCCGGGGCTGACGGGGTCCACCGGCGGCGCGTGGGTCAACATGTCCTTCAGCCTCAGCGCCTGCGCCGGCCAGAACATTCTGATCGCCTTCCGCTACGTGACCGACTGGGCGACGACCGAGGCCGGCTGGTTCATCGACGACGTCAAGGTGGATGATACGCTGATCTCCGATGGCTCCAGCGTCGCGCCGTTCAGGAGCCTCACCGAGATCGTGCCCGTCAACAACAACTTTGTGGGGTTCAAGGGCAACGGCAAGGGCAACCAGTACAAGGTGCTGACGCTCAAGCTCAACGATGTGACCGAGGAGGGCCTGTTCGAGCTGAACGAGGTGCTCAAGGCCTCCGACAGGGCCGCCATGCTCGTGACCTTTGCCGCCCCGCAGGGCCTCAACCAGTACGTTGACTATGGCTACGAGTTCGGCTACAAGAGCGCCGGGCCGAAGAAGGTGGGGCCAAAAGCCAAGAAGTAACGCCTGACTTGCACGGCGGGGAACCTTGCGAAGGTTGGGAACCTTCGCAAGGTTCCCCGCCCGGCCGGGTGGCTGCCGGCTGGCCTGCTGCGCGTGCGCCCGGCCCTGGCCCGGATAATGGCCTATGCCCCTTCGATGGTGGCCCGAGTGATAAAGACGCCCGCGGCCGGGTCGTAGCGCTCGACGATGCCGGCGACGCGCAGCGTGCCCCCGGCCAGGGCGGCAACGCGGCTGTCGTCGATGGTGACGAGGTCGTAGAGCTCGAGGCCACACTGGCAAGGGGTCTCGACCCAGCCGAGCCGACCGCGCGCCTGGCCGTCGTAGACGAGGCCGCAGGCGCGGGCGGCGCACGCAGCGCTGCTCTGCAGGCGCTCGTCCACACAGGTGGCCAGGGAGCGGCGCGGCGCACCGCGGGCGTTAGGCGCCACCGCCGTGGCCAATGCGCCGTTGCCGAACACGCGCGCCTGCGTGGGCGCCATCAGGCCGCGGCCGTAGAGCGCGTCGAGGATTTCGCCGCCGCTGCCGATGGCATAGCCCCCGCCGAGGCCTTGCGCCCAGGGGATAATGCAGTGCAGCGAGCCGTCGGGCCGCCAGTACGCGGCGCCGCCCACGCCCGAGAGCAGCGTGCGCAGCGCCGCCAGGCCGGTCGAGCCCGCGCTGCCCAGGCCGGCGCTTGTCGCCGCGCGCAGCTCACGGCTCAGCCAGGCGCGGCGGCTCTCGCCCGTCGCCTCATTCCAGTTCGCCGGGGCGACGGCAAAGGTATCGAGCACCGTGCCCCAGGCCGTGAGGCCGTCAAAGCTGCAGGTGAGCCCGGCCGCGCGGTAGAGCAGCTCGGCGATGAGCCAGGCCACCGTCTGGCCCTGCCACAGGTAGAGCGCGTCGGGCTGCCAGCGGCGCAGGAGCCCCCAGCCGTCCTCGCACTCGAGCTGCACGGCGGGCCGCGGACCGCCGCGGCGCACGGCGGCGCTGATGATGTAGCAGGGCGCCCGCGCCACCCGTTCCTCGCCGGCTGCTGTGCGGTAGCCGCGCACGATCGTCACCCTGGCCAGGGGCTGCAGCGGCCCATCGAGGGCGGCATGGCGGCCCTCGGCGTCGGCGAGCTCGACCAGGGTGCGGCCGCTCCAGGGCTCCTCCTTCACCAGGTAGCCGGCCACGGCGCTCTCTTCGCGGTGCTTCTCGGGGTCCAGCGGGCTGTAGGCGGCGGCGCGCCACACGGCGCGCTCGAGCGCCAGGTAGTAGGCGCCGTCATGGTACACGAGCAGCGGCCGGCGGGCGGCGCCAAACCCCTCCAGCGGCACCCAGCAGGCAAACGACCAGTGCGCCCAATCGGGCGAGTGCAGCACGACCGGCTCGCTGTAGGCCGGCGCAGGGCTGCTCGTCTCGAGGTAGGCCAGGTGCCACAGGCCACCGGCGCGCGCCAGGCTGGGGTAGCGCGGCACAAAGCCGGCCGCGGGCAGCCCCGGCGGCACCAGGGGTGTGGGGCCTGTCCGGGCGCCGGTGGCTTCGTCGAAGGTGCCGCTGCGCAGGCGGTGCACGTCAGGCGCCTCCTCGTCACACGAGGCCAGGTAGTAGCGGCCGCCCTCATAGGCGGCGGCCACACCGTGCCGCGCCGCCAGCGCCCCCGCCTCGGCCCAGGCGTGCGCCGTCCACGTGCCGCCCTCCCAGGCATCGGCCAGGGCCAGCGTGAGCAGGCCGGCGGCCGGGTCGTGGTAGGCGAGTTGGGCGTTGGCCGAGGCCAGGCTCACGCCGGGCGCGGCCAGGCCGCTGATACAATCCAGCGCCGGCGACCAGCTCTCGCCGCCGTCGCTGCTCTGGCGGCAGCAGAGATGATAGGCACCACCGCCCGAGCGCACGTAGAAGAGGCGCAGGTGCGTGGGGTCGCCGGCGAGGCACGAGAGCGCCACGTCGGAGGCCGGGTGCGCGTCGTCGGCCAGCGCCGCCCAGGCGAGCCAGGCGCCAGGGCTGGCGGGAGCGGCGATGCGCTGCACATCGAGCGCGCCGGCGGCCGTGATGCGCACGCGCACGACCCCCCCCGGCGTCGCGCAGCCGGCCGTCTGGCAGGTGCTGGTGTTGTCGTCGAGCAGCGGCTGCCAGCGCAGCTCGTGATCCTCGATGCGCACGCGCACCGTGGGCGCGCCACCCAGGCGTCGTTGCGCGGCCAACAGAGTTGGGCTGAGCGCTTGCATGTGGGCACTCCTCGGAGGTGGGGCCGGGGATGGGGGAGAGCCTTCGCCAGGTTCTCCCCCATCCCCTCACGGGAGGGTAGAGGGGCAGGAGTAGTATAGCACAAATGTTCTCGCCCGTCAAGGGGGTCAGACCTCAAAAGCAGGCCGTGTCGATGAGCTGGAAGTAGAAGACGTACTCGTCGCCTTGGCGGATCGTGACCGTGGCCGTGTCGGGGTCCTCTATGCTGGCCTGCGCCCTGGGGGCCGCGATGCGGATCGGCTTGTACTGCCAGCGCGTGGCATCCAGGCCCGCAGGGATCTCGGGCGCCACCGTGACCGGCCAGGCCACGCCATCGGGTGGATAGAAGGTCCAGAGGACAGCCGCTTCGCCAAAGGCGTCGAGCGCGGTGTACAGCGTGGGCTGCGGCGTGCCGCCCACAGAGGCATTGACCGGGATGCCGTTCCAGCCGCCGTAGATGACCACCGCCACGTCGGCGCGGGGCGATGCACCGCACGGCGTCACCAGCACGCGGTTCGTCTGCAACTGTACTGCCCAACTGCCCCCAGCGCAGGACCAGGCGATCGTGGCGTCGTTGGGGGCCGTGATGCTGCCCTCGCTGGGGATGGATTCGCCGGCGAACGGCCACTCGATGGGCAGCATGATGCCGAACATGGGGTCATCATCGGGGATGTAGATCCAGCCCTCCTCCGGCCCCGACCCCGGCGTCGGCAGGAAGAAGGTATGCTCCAGGAGCCAGTGCAGCGTCTCTTCGCTGGCCGACGCGTTGAGCGTCGCCCAGTACGTGCCGGGTTCGGTCGCCAGGTACTGCGTGCCGCTGGCGCCGGCGATCGGCGCGCCATCCCTATACCACACGACATCCGAGACCGTGATGCCCAGGTCCGACGCCACGTCGAGGAGCGGGTCCAGATCGGCCTCGCCCATATCGCCGAACGCTATCCCCAACGGCACCGGCTCGCCGTTGCACCCCAACTGTCCGCCCTGGAGCGAGTAGCAGGAGCTCAGCAACAGGCCGCACAGGGCCACCACGGCCAACATACGCAGGGCCCGCCTCATTGTCGTTCCTCCTTCATGATGTTGCTTCGGTGATGGATCAGAACGCCTGGGGCGTGGGCTACCTGTCCTTCCTTTTCTTCTTCAGCAAGAAGCGCGCCAGCAACGAGTGGTCCGCCGCGTTGATATTGATGGGCTCCGACGCCCACCAGGGGCCTGTGGCGGCCAAGGGGGCCAGCATAACTTTGCCAGTACGACTCACGGAGTGGGCGGCCAGGTTCGCCCTCGCCCGGCTCGGCCTTGAGGGTCCCGCTGCACGAAAAGCTCGCCCCTGGCCCGGCAGTTGCTAGGCGGATGCAGGATCCCGGTGGCACGCCGAACCGTCAGACAGTCATTGCGAGTACCCCAGGCCGCGGTGCAGCCTATGCCATCACAGAAACTGCGACTGTCATTGCGAGTGACCCAGGGTCTCGTAACCCTGTGCCCAGCACAGAACCTTGGCCTGTCATTGCGAGGAGGCGGCCGCAGCCGCCGACGAAGCAATCTCATAGCTGCAAGCGCAGCGCAGCAGCCCCAGGTTGCGAGCGAAGCGATGCAACTCCACGTCGGGCATTGGGGATTGCTTCGCTGCGGCTCGCAGTGACAGTGCAAGTTTCTGAGCAGCGCAGCGAAGCAATCTCCCATGCGGAAGGCCTGCCTTGTCGTGGCTGGAGATCGCTTCGCCGTGCTCGCAATGACAGCATGCAGAGGCACGGGCGCGCGATGGTACGCAGAGCGAAAGGAGATGCGCAGTGAACCCACAGATTCCAGCGAACGGGGGGCCTGGCCGCCGCCCCAACTCGGCGCAACAGACCTTTACCAACGCCGCGATCAACGCCCTGGTCGGCGCCCTGCAGTGGGGCGCGGGCACCGTGGGCCGGGCGACGCCGCTGCGTCGCGTCATCATCAACCGTTACGACCGGCGCCTCCGCGCCGACTATGCGCGGGCCGAGGCCGCCGCCCCCGGGCCGACGGCGATGTTGCAGCACCGCCGCGACATGGCCCTGGCCATCCTGCACACCATGGATCGCGCCATGGAGCGCGGGCTCTTGGGCACGGCGACCATGCGCGGCGTGTTCAACATCATCGTCCGCGAGATCCTGCTGCCCGGCGGCGACGATGCGACCAAGAAGGTGTTCGAGGCCCGCTTCGGCGCCATCCCTCCCACCCTGCTGGCCATCAGCCCTGGCAAGGCCTGCAACCTGCGCTGCAAGGGCTGCTATGCCGACTCGGGGCCGGCGCGCGAGAAGCTCGAGTGGCCCATTGTGGAGCGCATTGTGCGTGAGGCCCGCGAGCTGTGGGGTTTGCGCTTCTTCATCCTCACCGGCGGCGAGCCGTTGGCGTACCACGACCAGGGCCGGGGCGTGCTCGACCTGGCCGAGCAGCACCGCGACTGCTTCTTCCAGATGTACACCAACGGCACCCTCATCGACGACGCCATGGCGCGACGCCTCGGCGCTGTCGGCAACGTCACGCCGGCCATTTCCATCGAAGGCATGCGCGCGGCCACCGACGAGCGGCGCGGCGCGGGCGTCTTTGACCGCGTCGTCGCGGCCATGGTGCGCCTGCGCCAGGCCCACGTGCCTTTTGGCATCTCGGTCACCGCCACGCGCGACAATACGGCCGAGATCCTTTCCGACGAGGTGATGGACTTTTTCTACGAGCAGATGGGCGCCATGTACGGCTGGCTGTTCCACTATATGCCCATCGGCCGCGCCATCACGCTCGAGATGATGCCCACGCCCGAGCAGCGCCTGTGGATGATGCAGCGCATGTGGCAGATCGTCGGCCAGAAGCACTACTTCCTGGCCGACTTTTGGAACTCGGGCATCCTGGTTGACGGCTGCATCGCGGCGGGCGGGCGCGGCGGCTACATGCACATCGACTGGAACGGCGCCATCAGCCCCTGCGTCTTTGTGCCCTATGCGCCGCTCAACATCCACGACGTCTATGCCCGGGGCCAGGACCTCAACGACGTCTGGGCCAACCCGTTCTTCGCCGACCTGCGCGCCTGGCAGCAGCAGTACAACCCCGGCCTGGGCGCGCCGCAGCCGCACCCGAACGGCAACCTGTTCATGCCCTGCCCCTACCGCGACCATCATGCCGATTTCATGCAGATCTATGCGCGGCACGAGCCTGACCCCAGCGATGAGAACGCGCGCGCGGCGCTCATGGACCCAGAGTACCATGCGGGGATGCAGCAGTTCGACCGCGAACTGGCGGCGCTGGCCGATCCGATGTGGGAAGCGGAGTACCTGCCGCCCGAGGCGCCCAGGGGCGTGACGCCATAGGCGCGCGTGCCGCCTGGAGGACCAGGGGTATCGGGGCTGCAAGCTTGGCATACGGCCGGAACGCATCCCTTTTGGGGAGTCAGGGCCGGCGGGGGCGCGGAGCAGGTGACCCGGCCGATGCCGGGCACTGTCAGCGGCCAATCACAAGGAGGTGCGGCACGGGCCGCACGGGAGGGGGCGGGCATGGGCGGAGATACAACGGAGCGCGATGGCAGCGATCGCACCTCGGCACGGGTGAGGCCGGCCGGCCAGGCTGCGAGGGAGGCAGCGCTCAACGCGGCCGTCGGTGCGCTGCAGTGGGGCGCGCTGACGGTGGGCCGCGCCGGTCCGCTGCGGCGCGCCATCGTCGGCCGCTACGAGCGGCGTCTGCACGCCCAGTACGGTCGCCAGATGGCCGCCGGGCCCAACCCGCGCATCGTGGAGCAAAAGCGCGACATCGCGCTGGCCATCCTGCACACGATGGACCGGGCGATGGAGTATGGCCTGCTGGGCGCGGCGACGATGCGCGGCGTGCTCAACATCATCACCCGCGAGATCCTCTTCCCCCAGTTCGGCCAGGATGCGCGCCGCAGCTTTCAGGCGCAGCATCACAGCATCCCGCCGGGGCTTTTGGCCATCAGCCCCATCAAGGCCTGCAACCTGCGCTGCCAGGGCTGCTTTACCGACTCGGGCCCGGCGCGGGAAAAGCTCGAGTGGGACGTCTTCTCGCGCATCGTGCGCGATGCCCGCGAGCTCTGGGGCGCGCACTTTTTCATCCTGGCCGGCGGCGAGCCCTTCCTCTACAAGGACCAGGGGCACCGCATGATCGACATCGCCGAGCAGCACCGCGACTGCTTCTTTCTGCTCTTCACCAACGCCACCCTCATCGACGATGCCATCGCGCGCCGCCTGGGCGCCCTCGGCAATGTGACCCCGGCCGTCTCGGTCGAGGGCCTGCGCGAGACCACCGACGCCCGGCGCGGTGCCGGGGTCTTTGACCGCGTGGTGCAGGCCATGGGCCTGTTGCGCCGCGAGCACGTGCCCTTTGGCCTCTCGATCACCGCCACCAGCCACAACTATCGCGAGATCATGTCCGACGAGTTCATCGACTTTTTCTATGGCCAGATGCAGGCCATGTACGGCTGGATTTTCCAGTACATGCCCATCGGCCGCGCCATCTCGATCGCCATGATGCCCACGCCCGAGCAGCGTCTGTGGATGCTCGACCGCATGTGGCAGATTGTGGCCGAGAAGCACTACTTCCTGGCCGACTTTTGGAGCTCGGGCATCCTGACCGACGGCTGCCTTTCGGCCGGCGGGCGCGGCGGCTACCTGTACATCGACTGGAACGGCGCCATCACCCCGTGCGCCTTTGTGCCCTACTCGCCGCTCAACATCCACGACGTCTACGCCGGGGGCGGCAGCCTGAACGACGTCTGGGCGCATCCCTTTTTCGCCGACCTGCGCGCCTGGCAGCAGCAGTACAACCCCGGCATGGGCCTGCCCGGGCCGCACCCCAGAGGCAACCTGCTCACACCCTGCCCCTACCGCGACCATCACGCCCAGTTCATGGAGATCCTGCGCCGCCACGAGCCCGACCCAACCGACGAGAACGCCGAGGCCGCCCTGCTGGACCCCGAGTACCACGAGGGGATGGTGCGTTTTGACCGCGAGCTCGCCGCGCTGGCCGACCCCATCTGGCAGCGCGAGTACCTGTAGTGGCCGGAGTCCCGAACTTGTTCGGGCCGGTGGGGAACGCCGTGGCCGGAGTCCCGAACTTGTTCGGGCCGGTGGGGAACGCCGTGGCCGGAG
>Ga0116161_1001314_pt1 | contig 25934 bp, 23 predicted proteins | sample AD_JPNAS3_MetaG_FD_89877 | JGI IMG/M metagenome (GOLD analysis project Ga0116161, IMG submission 89877) | Active sludge microbial communities of municipal wastewater-treating anaerobic digesters from Japan - AD_JPNAS3_MetaG | ecosystem: Engineered > Bioreactor > Anaerobic > Digestate | place... | reverse complement strand
GCGGGGCGGGGGGCGGCGCAGGCCGGCCCACAAGAAACCACCCCCCATCAAGGCCGCGCGCGGACGCCGTCGAGCAGCACATCCACGATGCCCTCGGCCAACACGCGGCGCTCCTCCGGCGACGGGATCGGCGCCAGCCCGCGCAACACGGGCAGGATCAGCCCGCCAAAGATGCTCATCGCCACGCGCGCGCCCACCCCCGGGTCGATCGGCCGGAAGGCGCCGGCAGCAATGCGCGCGCGGATGAACGCCGTGATCTGTTGGTGGATGGCCGTGAGCCGCGTCAGCAGGAACTCGTGCAGGATATCGTCGTCGAGCCAGGCCTCGCCGATCAGCGTGCGTGCAAAATCCAGCCCGGCGGCCGAGAGGTCCAACGCCTTCTCGAACATGTGGACCATGGCCGTGCGCGTCTGCATGCCCATGGCCTGCGCCAGCGCGGCTTCCATCGGCGCCTCTGCCTCGGCGGCAATGGCCAGCAGGATCTCGCGCTTGCTGCCGAAATAGTTGTAGAGCGTGCCCTCCGCCACGTCGGCCTCGGCGGCAATGTCCTTCGTCGTGGCGCTGGCATAGCTCTTCTCGGCAAAGACGCGCGCCGCCGCCGCCAGGATCTCGCGCTGACGCCGCGCAATGCGTCGCTGCCGCCGCCCCTCCGGACCCCCCTGCCGCGCCACACCCTGGCCCATCGGCCCCTTCTTTCTGCACCAGATGCTCAAAGAATGAGCCTATGCTCACTTTCCGAGTCTATGATACAACACCTCTGCTGACTCTGTCAAGTGTGCAGCCGAGAGCGCACTCAACAAAGAACGCGCACTTTTGACGGCATCCTGCGGCTGCGATACAATCGATGGCGGCGCCATGATGCGCCCAATGGCAACGACGCAAGGAGGAACCCCTTGAGCATCGTTACCCCCGAATGGGTCAAGAATGCCGTCTTTTACCAAATCTTCCCCGACCGCTTTGCGCGCAGCTCGCGGCTCGAGCACCCACGCGGCATCAGCTTCAAGCCCTGGGGCAGCCCGCCGCACGAGCAGGGCTTCCAGGGTGGTGACCTCCTGGGCATCGTCGACAAGCTCGACTATCTGCAGGAGCTGGGGGTGACGGCGCTCTACCTGAACCCCATCTTTGCCTCGGCGGCCAACCACCGCTACCACACGTTTGACTATTTGCAGGTCGACCCGCTCCTGGGCGGCAACGCGGCGCTGCGCGAGCTGCTCGACTCGTGCCATGGGCGCGGCATGCGCGTGGTGCTCGACGGCGTGCTCAACCATGCCAGCCGCGGCTTTTGGCCCTTCCACCACATCCTCGAGAACTGCGGCAACTCGCCCTACCTCGACTGGTTCACCATCAAGGGCTGGCCACTGCGGCCCTACTGCGACGTCTGCGACCGCCACCGCCATCCGCTCAACTATGAGGCCTGGTGGAACCTGCCCGCGTTGCCCAAGCTGAACACGCGCAACCCCGGCGTGCGCGACTATCTCATGCACGTCGCCCGATACTGGGTCGAGTTCGGCATCGACGGCTGGCGCCTCGACGTGCCCATGGAGATCGACGACGACTCCTTCTGGCAAGAGTTCCGCCGCGTGGTCAAGGGCGCCAACCCCGAAGCCTACATCGTCGGCGAGATTTGGGAGGAGGCGCAGCGCTGGCTGCAGGGCGACCAGTTCGACGCCACGATGAACTATATCTTCTCTTGGGCGGCGATGAGCTACTGCGGCGGCCACACCCTGCGCCCCGGCTATCATCACGAGCATCTGCGCCTGCAGCGGCTCGACGCGCCCGCATTTGCCGGCACCATCGACCATATGCACGGCCTCTACGACTGGGCCATCAACCACGTGCAGCTCAACCTACTGGATAGCCACGACATGGCCCGCGCCCTGTGGATCATGGGCGACGACAAGCGCGCGCTCCGGCTGTGTGTGCTCCTGCAGATGACCATGCCCGGCGCGCCCTGCATCTACTATGGCGACGAGATCGGCCTGTCTTCTGGCGGCGACCCCGACTGCCGCGCGGCCTTCCCCTGGCACCGCGAAGACACGTGGGACCGCGAACTGCTGGCCTTCTACCGCCGCGCCACAGCCCTGCGCCAGTGCCATGCTGCCCTGCGCACTGGCGACTTTCGCCGGCTCTATGCCGAAGGCCACGTCTATGCCTTTGGGCGCACGCTGGGCTGCGAAGAGGTGCTGGCCATCTTCAACGCGGGCGACGGGCCGGCCACGGTGCAGCTCGACCTGGCCGGCCTGCAGGCGACCGCCTGGGCGCAGGCCTGGCCCGAGGCGACGCGGCGCACCGTCAACGCCGACAACGGCCGGCTCCGCGTGCATGTGCCGGGCCGCGAGGCGCTGGTGCTGGTCGGGCAGCGCTGAGCGCGATCGGCAAACCTGACGGGCCTCCGGCAACGCCGTAGCCTCGCCCCCCATGGCCGCCACGGCGGCTCGTGGGCGTCTTTGCGTGCGTTGGTGAACGCCTGACAGGTTCCGGCCTGTTGACCGGTTTATCCAGAAGTAGTACACTGTAGGTAGGTTGCTTGTTGGTTCTTGGCCTCTTGTTGTTCAGGGAGGGACACACAATGTCTGACGCTGCTTCCACCTGCCGCTCCTGCGGTGCCCCCATGGAGCCTGGTGCCCGCTTCTGCAATACCTGCGGCGCCCCCGCTGCCGCGCCTGCACCCGTAGCCCCGCCCGCCGAGCGGACCTGCCCCAGTTGCGGCGCCCAGGTCGGCGCCGACACCCGCTTCTGTGGTTCCTGCGGCGCGCCCATCGCCGGCGGCGCCAGCGTCGAGCCGCCGGTTGCGCCGCCGCCCCCACCGCCGAGCTACCAGCCGGTCATGGCGGGCGCCGGGGGGCCGGCCGTCCCCGCGGCGCCGCCGGCCAAGAAGGGCCACGGCTGCCTCATCGCCGCCATCGTCGTGGCCGTCCTCGGCCTGCTGGCGCTCTGCTGCATCGGCGTCGTCATCTGGCTCAACTCGGTGTCGGGCGGGCTTGGCGAGTTCAGCAGCCAGTTCGGCGCGCTGATCGTCGCGCTGGGGCAGCTGCTGTAGCCCACAGCGCGCGAGGCGGCCATTCACATTGCCGAGCGGGCGCTTACCTGCGCGCATACGGGCCTGAAATGGTGCGGCGTCGACGCATAACCAACCGCTGCGGGGGCGGGCCGGGAGGTCTGCCCCCGCGACTGTAGACGGAGACGCAACATGGCAGACCTCTACCGGCGTTGTGTGAATTGCGGCGCAAGCCTCGTGCCGGGCACACGCTTCTGTGAGGCCTGCGGGCGGCCGGCCGGCGTCGAGGGGGATGCGCAGGCGGCGCATTTCTGTGGCCGCTGCGGCAAGCCGCTCAAGGCGGGCGTGAGCTTTTGCGAGTCGTGTGGTGCGCCGCTCGCCGGGGCGCCGCCCTATCCGCCGCCGCCACCACCTGTGGCCGGGCCGGCCTACGGGCCGCCGCCTGTTGCGACGGCAGCCGTTGCGCCGCGGCCTCAACCGGCCACTCGCGGCGGCAGCGTCATCGGCAAGATCGTGGTTATCCTGGTAGGGCTGCTGATCGCCGGCTTTGGGCTGCAGGGACCCCTGCTCGAAGTGGCCGGCGCCACGACCCTGGCAGCAGTCACCGACGTCTCGCCTGGTGAGGAGACCGGTGAGTACACTATCAGATACCGCTTCACGCCGGCCGGCGGCACGGCGGTGACGGGCTCGGTGCAGCGCCAGGCCTTCAACGTGGCCACGCTGCCCCGCGAAGGCAGCACCATGCGCGTGCGCTATCTGCGCATCTGGCCCGCGATCAATGGCCCGGCCAGTGGTGGCCTCTCGCCGCTGGCCAGCCTGGGGGTCATTGCGCTGGGTATCGTGATCATCGTGCTGGGCTTCAAGTTCTCGTGGCGTATCTCGTCAGGGCGCGGCGACTGAGCCTGGCGGGTCAGGAGGCCTCCGCGCCCTCCGCCTCGCCCAGGAGCCTCACCCAGGGAGCGCCCACCTGCCGGGCGCGGTGCGCCAGGCGGGCGTCCACCGTCCACAGCTCGGCGCCCAACTGCTCGGCCAGGGCCAGGTAAAGGCTGTCGTAGATTCTGATCTGAGTCAGGCGCGCCGCCCACTGCAGTGCATCCCGGCATAACTCGATCGTCAAAGGCAGAGTCTCAACGCCCAGGGCAAACAGGGCTTCCAGCGCTTCGATGCCCTCGCTGTGCGTCAATTGCCGTGCAAAGACCATCTTGCGCACGGCACTGGCGGCTTCGGCGATCCACAAGTCGGGCGCAACAATTCTGATGTTCTCTCGCCGTCGGTTCTCGAGCCATGTTGGGACCGCGCTATTGCCCGGCAGCAGCATCCCGATCATCAGGTTGGCATCGACCACCAGCACCGAAGGCTGCGTCCCAGAGCTCGCGGTCTCGCTCATCTCTTATCTCCTCGATCAGTGCAGGGACGTCAATGTCCAGTGGCTGACCACCCCGGCGGGCCAGAATCTCCTCTCGGAGTCTGCGGATGCGCTCTAGGGCCGCCAGGTGCTGCTCCAGCTCGACATCCTGCTCCACCAGGTACTGCTCCACGATCTCACGCACGAGGCGAGAGATGCTCATCCCTCGACGCTCGGCCAGCGCAGCGAGCGCCTTGTGCTGCTCGGGCTCCAGCAGCACCTGCGCGCGGTACAATCGCTCTGCCATGTATCCCTCCCAGGCCGGCACGGCCAGCAGCATGCTGATTACACCTACAGTATACATCTACATCCGATGCGCCGTCAAGAGCCATGCGCGCATCACGCAGGATCAGAATCATGGTGGGGCCTGTCGGCGCCCGGCAACCCTGGTGGGCGCCGGGCTTCCCGCTCCGCTCTGGCCCGGCCCTGACCCAGGAGCGGGGTTTTGGCAGACCGGTTGGTCCGGCTGCCCGCCCCGCGGGGCGGGCAGCCGGACCAACCGGTCTGCCAAAACCCCGCCAAGAGGTGCTCGCACCGGGAGGGCGCGGAGCGTCGGAGCCGGTTGGCGACGCTTCTGAGCCAAGCCGCAAATCGTGCTGGTGGCTGATTCTATTGGGCAGCGGTCGCGGATTGTGGTAAAATAGCGCCTGCCTGCAGCCATTGCGGGCACGATTTTCGTCCGGGCAGTGTCGCCCGAGCAATAATCAAGGAGGCGCACCATGCCCGGTCTTATTGTGCTTGGCGCCCAATGGGGCGATGAAGGCAAAGGCAGAGTCGTCGACCTCCTGGCGGCCGACGCGCAGGTCGTGGCGCGCTACCAGGGCGGCCACAACGCCGGCCACACGGTGGTCGTCGGCGAGCACACCCTCAAGCTGCACCAAGTCCCTTCGGGGATCACGCGGCGCGGCGTGCTCTGCGTCATCGGCAACGGCACCGTCGTCGAACCGCTGGCGCTGGTGCAAGAGATGGACGAGGTGGCCCAATTGGGCTTTGACCTCGGCGCCCTGCGCATCAGCCGGGCGGCGCATCTCATATTGCCCTACCACCAGGCGCTCGACCAGGCGCAGGAGGCGAGCCGCGGCGCGCAGGCCATCGGCACCACCGGCCGCGGCATCGGCCCGGCCTACACCGACAAGGCCGCGCGTGCCGGGCTGCGCGCCGAGGAACTGGTCAACTTTGATACCTTTGCCGCCCGCTTTCGCGAGGCCGCCGCGGCCAAGAACGAGCTGCTGACCCGCCTCTACGGCCGGCCGGCGCTCGATATCGAAGCCATGCTGGCGCAACTGCGGCCCACGGCCGAGCGGCTGGCGCCCTACGTGGCCGATACCTCGCTGCTGCTGCACCAGGCGCTGCGGCAGGGCCGGCACGTGCTCTTTGAGGGCGCGCAGGGTACGCTGCTCGACATCGACCACGGTACCTACCCCTTTGTCACCTCGTCGAACCCCACCGCGGGTGGCGCCTGCGTGGGCGTGGGCGTGCCGCCGGCCAGCATCGCCGGCGTGTTGGGCGTGGTCAAGGCCTACACCACGCGCGTGGGCGCCGGGCCCTTCCCCTGCGAACGCTGCGACGAGGTGGGCGAGCACCTGGTCAAGATGGGCGCCGAATTTGGCACCACCACCGGCCGGCGGCGGCGCTGCGGCTGGCTCGACACGGTGGTCGTGCGCTACGCCGCGCGGCTCTCGGGCTTTACCGGGCTCGCCGTGACCAAGCTCGATGTGCTCACCGGCCTGCCCAGCCTGCGCATCTGCACGGGCTATCGCTGCGGCGGCACGCTCACCGAGGATTGGCCCCCCGTGGGCTATTCGCTGGCCGATTGCGAGCCGGTGTACGAAGAGCTGCCCGGCTGGAGCGAGAGCCTGAGCGCCGTGCGCCGCTGGGAGGACCTGCCGCCCGCCGCCCGGCACTACATCGAGCGTCTGGAGGCGCTGGCCGGCGTGCCGGTCGACCTCGTCTCCGTTGGCCCCGAGCGCGAGCAGTTGGTTGTGCGGCGCAATGTGTGGAGGTAAGGCGTGATGCGCGATACGTGATGCGTGACCTGTTGCGTGTTGCGTTTTCCGTTGCCATGCGAGCCAACCAGACGGAACACGCAATACGCAAAGCAGAGACGCATCACGCATCATGTTTCACGTTTCACGAAGGAGTTCTCATGGCCCAAAGCGTGACCCCTCGCAGTGAAGATTATTCGCGCTGGTATACCGACGTGGTGCAGATGGCCGAGCTGGCCGATCATGCCCCGGTGAAGGGCTGCATGGTCATCCGCCCCTACGGCTATGCGCTGTGGGAGGCGATCAGAGACGGCCTGGACCGGCGCTTCAAGGCCACCGGCCACCAGAACGCCTACTTCCCGCTCTTTATCCCCGAGAGCTATCTCAAGAAAGAAGCCGAGCACGTGGAGGGCTTTTCGCCCGAGCTGGCGGTTGTCACCCACGGCGGCGGCAAGGAGCTGCAGGAGGCGCTGATCGTCCGCCCCACGTCGGAGACGATCATCAACGCCATGTACGCCAGGTGGATCAAGTCGTGGCGCGACCTGCCGCTGCTCATCAACCAGTGGGCCAACGTGGTGCGCTGGGAGATGCGCACCCGCCTCTTCCTGCGCACTACCGAGTTCCTCTGGCAGGAGGGCCACACCTGCCATGCCACGGCGCAGGAGGCCGAGGAAGAGGCGCTGCGCATGCTCGACGTGTACGAAGACTTTGCCGTCAACGACGCGGCGATTCCGGTCATCAAGGGGCGCAAGAGCGAGTCGGAAAAGTTTGCCGGCGCGGTGCGCAGCTACACCATCGAGGCCATGATGGGCGACAGGAAGGCGCTGCAATCGGGCACGTCGCACTTCTTGGGGCAGAACTTTGCCCGCGCCTTTGGCACCCAGTTCCTCGACCAGAACAACGAGCTGCAGTACGTGTGGCAGACGAGCTGGGGCGTCTCGACGCGCATGGTCGGCGCCGTGGTCATGGTGCACGGCGACGACCAGGGGCTGATCCTGCCGCCCAGGCTGGCGCCGCTGCAGGTGGTGATCGTGCCCATCTGGAAGAGCGACGACGAGCAGGGGCGCGTGATGGAGGCGGCCCAGAGCGCACAGCGCGAGCTGGCGGCGGCGGGCGTGCGTGTCAAGCTCGACGACCGCGAGGGCCTGTCGCCCGGCTGGAAGTTCAACGATTGGGAGATGCGCGGCGTGCCCCTGCGCATCGAGATCGGCCCGCGCGATGTGGACAAGGGCCAGATCGTGCTGGCGCGCCGCGACGTGCCCGGCAAGGCCGGCAAGAGCTTTATGCCGCGCGAGGGCCTGGGGACGTGGGCGCGCGAGCTGCTCGACACCATCCAGGGCGACCTGCTCCAGCGCGCGCGCCGCTTCCGCGATGAGAACACCTTCGACGTTACTTCGCTCGACGAGCTGGCAGCGGCGGTGGAGCAGGGCTTTGCCCGCGCCTACTGGTGTGGCGATGCGGCCTGCGAGGAAAAGGTCAAGGAAGAGACCAAGGCCACCACGCGCTGCATCCCCTTCGAACAGCCCGGCGGCGCCGGCCGCTGCGCCATCTGCGGCCGCGAGGCCAGGGAAGTCGCTATCTTTGGCAAGGCATACTAGTACTGCAACCGTACTTGTCTGGGAAGGCGCGCGATCCGGGTACAGCGCTTCGCGCATAGCCGGAATGGGACCTTTTGGGGGTCTTTTTGGCGGGTTAGCCAGAGCCGTGGCCGCCCGCGGGCGGCCACGGCTCTGGCTAACCCGCCAAAAAGACCCCTTCCGGGCCAGGGCCGGGAGCCTGCGGAGCGTGTCAGCCGGCAGCTACCCGGATGGCCAGCAGTGGCAGCGGCAAGTACGGTTGTAGTACTAGGCCGTGTTCGCAAACCAGTAGCCTAGCCCCTTGTGGGCGTCGCCGGCGGCGCATCTGGCGCCACGGCGAGGCCAAACGGGCACAAGGCCCTAGGCTACGCAGGTTTGCAAACACGCCCTGGGCCGAAGGAAAAGAGTATACTCATTGTGGGCACGACGGCCCTGGATTCGGCTGAGAGAGGGTGAGCGATGGACGACACCAAGATCGCCATCAGACTGCCGGAGCGCGAGCTAGCCGAGTGGTGCCGCAGGTGGAGGGTCAACGAGCTCGCGTTGTTTGGCTCCGTGCTGCGCCCGGATTTTGGCCCCGAGAGCGATGTCGATGTCTTGATCGCTTTCGAAGCCGATGTCCGATGGAGCCTGCTGGACCACATCCAGATGGAGCAGGAATTGAGCGCAATCCTGGGCCGCAGGGTCGATCTTGTCAGCAAGCGCTCTATTGAGCGCAGCGAGAATTGGATCCGGCGGCGAGCCATTCTGGAGACGGCGCAGGTGGTCTATGCTGCGTGATGGTGCGACTCTGCTGGACATTGCCAGGGCCGCTCGGCTGATCGTCGAGTTCAGGCAAGGCATGGACCGGGCGGCGTTCCTGGCCGATGCCAAAACGCAGTCCGCGATACTGCACCAACTCCTCGTTCTGGGCGAGGCGGCGAAGAGGCTATCCGCCACCTTCACCAGCCAGCATCCGGAAATGCCGTGGCGCCTCATGGCTCGTATGCGAGACAGGCTGATCCATGGCTATGATGCAGTAGACCTCGATCAAGTCTGGTATGTGGTCGAGGGTGATATCGCTCGACTGCTTTGCCTGATCGAGCCGCTACTGCCGCGAGACGACACTGAGCCTAGATCCCGTACCTAAGTGGGTGGACAGAATTCTGTTGACACGCGGCGCTGGGCGTGCAGCCTCTGCTGCAGCAAGCCAAAGCGGCATGGCAGTGGCTCGATGTCAACCTAATTGTGTCCACCCACTTAGCAGAGAGGCGGCTCCCATGCCGCCGAAGTCAGGGCTGGGGCGATATCATCGACGGAGCGCGCCGCATCCGGCAAACTAGGCACGATTGAACCACAAAGTGTTCATGAGTGCGACGCTCACCACCGCGCAGGAAAACGCCCACGAAGCCGCCTGCGGCGGCCAGGGGGGGCTAGGCTACGTGGGGTTGCGCCGCATTTTCAGAGCAGGGCACAAAGGAGACACGAAGGAGATGCTTTCCCCCTTCGTGCCTCCTTTGTGCCCTTTGTGGTGAATCGTAACCCTTACGTCGTACATGAGCCCTTTGGCATGCTCCTCGCTGCAAACCGCCTGACCAGACCCGAGGTCTACACCTGTTACCCACGGAGGCAACCTGATGAAGCGATTGTCGCTTCTCGTTGCAGCGCTCCTTGCCCTGGCTCTGACCCTCACTAGCGTGGCCCAGGCGACAGGGACGCTGCAGCAGGCCCCGACCCGGCTGCGGACGGTGCTTGCTGCGCCCGATGCGCCGGCGGTAGACGTGGCTGTGGACGGCGCAGTGGCCTTCCCCGGCCTGTCTTTCCCCAGCGTAGCCTCGTACATCAACTCGAGTCCAGGCCGGCACAGCGTGCGCGTCCTCCGCGCCGGCGAGCCGCAGACCGCGCCGCTGCTCGATACAACCGCCAACCTGGCCCCCAACGCCGACCACACCCTGGTCTTCGTCGGGCGGCAGGATGCCCTCGAGCCCCTGCTGTTGCGCGACGACAACAGCGCGCCGCCGCCCGGGCAGGCCCGCCTGCGCCTGGTACACGCCTCGCCCAACGCGCCGCCGGTCGACGTGGCCGTCGCCGGCGGGCCGGTCCTGTTCAGCAACGTGGCCTACAAGAACGCCGGCAACTATGTCACCCGCGCTGCGGGCACGGCCAACCTGGAGGTGCGCGAGGCCGGCACGAGCAACGTCCTGCTGCCGCTGCCCAACCTGCCGCTGAACAACTGCAGCGTCTACACCCTGTTCCTGCTGGGCCTCCGCGACGGCGAGCCGCCGCTGCAGGGCGTGCTCAGCCTCGATGCCATCACCGACTGCGTTCCGGGCACGCCGGCCGCCCTGCGCGCCACCGCAGCGGCGCGGCCTGCCGGCATCAACATCGTCATCATCATTGCCATCATCCAGGGCCAGACTGTGGTGATCCGCCCGGGCGAGACGCCCACCACCACGACGCCCACGACTACGCCGACCAACACGCCCAGCCCAACGCCCACCCTGACGGCAACCCCCACGGGGAGCGCCACGCCGAGCAACACCCCCACCACGACCCGCACGCCGACCGGCATAGCAACGGCCACGGCAACGAGCGCGCCGACGGCCACCGAGCTCGCCACGACAGTGCCTACCGAGGCCGCTCCGACCGAGGTGCCCGTGGCGCCGACGCAAGTGCCTGTGCAGCCGACGGAGGTGCCGGTGCAGCCGACGGAAGTGCCCGCGCAGCCAACCGAGGTGCCCGTGCAGCCGACCGCCGGTGCGGAGGGCGGACCCGCAGGGTAGGTCCCAATCTTGGGGGGTGCGAGGCCAACCCACACCCCCCAAGACAGGAAAGGCCCCACGCCGGGAGAGAGCGCACCTGGTGTCAGGGCCTTCTGAATGGCACCAGCCGATCGACCTGTGCCATATAGTCCTCATACGCCCTGCCGAAGCACCTGGTGAGCTGCTGCTCCTCTGTGCCGATAAAGATCATGACGCCGGCATACAGAAAGGCAGAAGGGACGAAATAGACCCAGGTCAGCGTCATCAGCGCGACGGCTGGCAGGATGAAAAAGGTCGCACTGGAGTAGATGGGGTTGCGCACAACGCCGTACGCGCCGCTGGTCACGAGCTGGCCCTTGGAAAAGCCCGCCAGCAACTGGATCACCGCCGTCCCCCAAAGGGCGAGCCCAGGAAGCAGCAAGAGATACCCCACTGGCCTGACAAAACTGACGCGCTCGGGCAGTGCCGCGATATGTGGGAAGCGCGTGTGGACCAATATGGCTGCAATCAGAGACGGCAGCACAAAGAGGATGATCTTGCCGCCCTGCCCGACGATGTTCATGCCGTTTTGCTTCCTAAAGATGCCTGACATCGTACGTCTCCTTGTCGCATTGCCTTGTGCCGTTGGCCAGGGCGAGGGCTCTCCCCCGCCCTGGCCATCCCGCCGCAGGCGTTGGGCTCATGAGTCCCAGGCTCTCCTCGCCATGCCGCGCAGGCCGCGCAGCCCGAGCACTACCTGGTGATGACGCTCACATTGCCCGCGCCGCTCGAGGCCGTGATCTCGACCCTGTTGGCGGCGGCGTCATAGTCGGGCGACTGGTAGGTGTTGTCATCCAGCTTGCTGAACCGCGGGTCCACGATCACCTTACCCAGCCCGCTGCTCGCATGGATCTTGGCGGCGACGCCGCTCGGCACGCTGACGGTCACGTTGCCCGCGCCCGTCTTGGCCGTCACGCTCAGGTCGGCGGCGTTGTCGGGCAGCACCACGTCCACGTCGCCTCCAGCCGTATCGGCTGTGACGCGGCTGACGGCCATGCCGGCCAGGTCGAGCGTGACGTTGCCGCCGTCGCTGTGGGCGGCGATATCGTACGAGACCGTGGGGTTGAGGTGGAGCAGCCACTCGAAGGCGCCGCCGGCGCAGGCCTGCCAGGGCCAGCGGAAGCCTGCTCCTGCGGTGGCACTGCCGCTATCTTGCAGTGTGAAGGTGGTCTGGCTGCCGATTGCGCTCAGGGTGTGGTTGGGCGGGCCCTGCCGCTCAAAGTATTGCAGCGTGCCGCCGGCCAGCAGTGGCTCGCCGCCCGTGAGCCGGTCGATCGCCAGGTGGCCGGGGCCGCAGTCGACGTCGAGCTTGGCCGTCGTCGCGCCGTTGAGCGGCTGCGACAGATCATCGGTGAGCAGTTGGCCCTGGCTGCTCCCCGAGCAGGCGATCATGGCGCCAAGCAACAGGACAAGGATGATCGCCCGGACCAGCCCCGCAGAACCGGCGAGGGTCTTCATGTCTTCCTCCCTATCTCTCCTCATCGAAATGCTGGGCGGACGGGCCGCCGCGGCTCACCGAGATCAGCTTGATGTTCAGATTGCGGATCTTGGCCAGGACGCCGTGGAGGGCGGCCTGGTCTGCCAGGGACCCCGAGAGGATGCTCTCCCCGTGCGGGCTACACCGAATCTCCAGGCCCTCGAACCAGCTCGACCAATCGCTGGGCAGTATGCCCTCCACGCGAATCTCATACCACTCGGGTGGCATCGCTCGGCCTCACTTTCCGCTCCGCCGCTCATCGTATGGCTGCTCACTCTGACCCTATTATGCGCCGTATTGCGGCGCCAGTCATCGGCCGATCGCTAAAAACCCCTGTGTGTCCCTCCTCACCCACTCAGGTCCTGGCGCACGAACACCACGCCGGCCACCCCAAGGAATACCACGAGGTAGGCAGCGGTCGCCAGGGCCGCCACGCCAGGCTCCAAGAGCTGCAGGTTGGCCCACACATCCACCGCTGCCGCGCCGCTGAGGGGAATGGCCGGGATTCCCTCGCTGGCGTGCAGCATGCTCATCGAGAGGCCCATAGGGAACCACCGGGCGATCTGCAGACCCATGCTGCCCAGCCCCCGCAGGAGCGGCCACAGCGCGTTCTCGGCCAGCACTATGCCTACGCCTGTGCAGATGGCGGTCACCGGCGAGCGGCCAGCGACCGCACATAGGAGAGCCAGCGCTACGTAGGGCAGGAGGCCGTAGATGGCGAGCGCCACGCTCCACAACAGCTGCAGCCAGTGCACGCGAGCGAAGGGCAGGAGACCTGTGTGCTGGTAGGTGAGCCAGCCGGAGAACGCGCCCCCTGCCAGGAACGGCACGCCGACGACCAGCGCCGTGGGCACGAGCATCGCCCCCATCTTGGCGCCCAGGAGCGTGAGACGGCCGACACCCCGGCCCAGCACCAGGTGCAGTGTGCGCCATCCGTACTCTTGCGCCACCACGCCTCCGACCATCGCGACCAGGAGCAGCCCGGTCAGCGTGCAGTTGGCAGCGAACTGCCGCAGGACAACTACGAGGACCATGGGCCAGATCACCTGCCGCTCAAGTATGTCCTGTGGTGGGTTGGATGCATTCATGGCAGCCAGGGCCAGGACGACCAGGGCCGACACAAGGCCCACTCCAATCCACAGCATCTTCCACCTCAAAACCTTGCTCTGTTCGGCAATGATGAGCTTCCACATCGTTGCTTCACCTCTACTCTCTCGTCACACGCTCGAAGACACTGGCCATCAGCTTCTCGTGAGATCGAGAAACACCTGCTCCAGGTCAGGCCGGCAGGGGACCAGTTCGCTCGGCACGATGTTGTGTGCGGCCAGGTGCTTTGCGACTGCGTCGCTGGCCACACCCTCGACCCGCACGTAGGCACCGTCGGGCTGCACGCCGGCAACGCCGGGCAACACCTGCAGCACCCGCGCCGCCTGAGCCGGATCGGGCACGCGCACTCGCACCCCACTGTTCGCCAGTAGCCCAGAGACCGCGCCCTGGATGATGATCCGCCCATGATGCAGTACGGCCACCCGGTCACATACCTGCTCCACCTCGTGCAGCAGATGGCTGCTCAGGAACACGGTCACGCCCTGGCGGGCCAGACTCCGCAGTAGGGTTCGTATCTCCTGCATCCCGGCCGGGTCGAGCCCGTTCGTGGGCTCGTCGAGGATGAGCAGTGAGGGCCGGTGTAGCAGGGCCGCCGCGAGCCCCAGGCGCTGCTTCATCCGGTGGAGTAGCCCTGGTACTTGCGGCTGGCTGCCTCGGCAAGCCCCACCAACTGCAGTGTCTCCTGCACTCGTCTCATATCTACCACAGGAGGCAGGCTGGCGAGGACCGCGAGGTTCTCGCGGCCTGTGAGCGCGGGCACCATGCCGGGCGAGCCCACAAGGGCGCCGACTCGCCGCAGAGGCGCCGTGTGTGTCGGGGAAATGGGCTCGCCAAAGACCCGCGCGCTGCCCGCAGTAGGATGGATCAGCCCGAGCGCCATGCCTATGGTAGTGGTCTTGCCGGCACCGTTCGGCCCCAGGAAGCCGAATACCTCACCCTCGTTCACGGCGATCGACACGTCGTGAACGGCCATCACCGGCCCATAGCGCTTGCACAGGCCCGTGGTCTCCAGAGCGATGGGACACGTCATCGCAGCCTCCGCTTTCTCTGCTTGCGACGATACCGAGTACTCGTTGTCAGTCTCTCGAGAAACTGGCCGGGCCAGACTGTCTTCTTGTCGGGGATGCGGAGCCGGCTCCGCCCCGACCGCTGCGCCCCTCGGTCTGACCCCATCATACGCCACAATGCGGCGCCGGTCATCGGCCAAAGGCTCTATTGAGGTTTAATCGTAGGGGTTTATTGTGAGAGCGAGCCCTTTGTAGTGGCGGCTTGAGCCGCTCGTCCCCCACTACTGAGACTCATTCCAGAAATGTCCAGGGAGAAGGAAAACCAATCAGGAGGATTTGGAGGATGGCCGAGGGCTCGGCCCGCAGGAGGTTAGCGCATCGCGTGGAAGCCGGTCGCCACCATGGAGCATCTCGCTCCGGCAGGCTACTAGAGCAGCCCCAGTTCTCTGGCGCGCGCGACGGCATGGGCGCGGTTCTGCGCGCCCAGCTTGCCGGAGATGTTGTGGACGTGGGCCTTGACCGTGCCCAGTGCGACAATCAGCTTGGCGGCGATCTGCCGGTTGGTGAGGCCCTCGGCCATCAGCCGGAGCACCTCCAGCTCGCGCTCCGAGAGCGGCTCGGCGAGGGGACTGGAGGAACTGAGGGAACTGATGGGAGGGGCGATGCGAGGTACACCGGAGGCCGGAAAGGCCACGAGCAGGCGCTCCACGTAGGCGCCCAAGCCCGCTCCGGTTCCCTTCAGTTCCCCCAGTTCCCTCAATTCCCTCAGTTCCTTCAGTAGTCTCGCCACCGCTTCGCCTTCGTCGACAAAGACGCGCACATAGCCCTCGGGCTCGGCGAGCGTGACGGCCCGCTCGAGCGCCACGAGGGCCTGCGATGTGTACCCTTGTGCGTGCAGGGCAATGGACTCGAGCACTTTGATCTCGATCAGCCGGCCGTAGCGGCTGCCCGCTGCGGCAGCCTCGGCCAACGGGCGCAGCAAGGCAACTGCATCGCCGTGCCGGCCCTCGGCGATGAGCACCCTCATGCGGGCCATCTGCTGCAACTCCCGCACCAGGCTGGGCCCGCCATCCGGCAGTGGTTGGCTGGCGTCTGCCCAACGCACCGCCTCGGGCAGCCTGCCTTGCGCCAGCCACAGCCTCACCTGGGCTACCTCCGCTGCGCCCCGCGCCTCGGGGAAGACGCTGTGCGTCTGCACGATCTGTCTGGCCCGGCCGAGCGCGTCCTCAGCGCCGCCCAGATCTCCCTGGGCCTGAAGCACGCGCGCCAGGGCGACCTGGGCCAGCGCCAGGTCGCCGGGCTTGCCCCACCACTGCATGGCGGCGAGGCCCTGCTGCAGATGCTGTAGCGAGGCCGGCAGCTCATTCCGCTCACACAACAGCTCGCCCATGCCGGCATCGATGATGCTCGTCGCGCCTGGCAGGCGCTTGCGCTGTTCCTCGACCATCCGACGCGCCTGGCGATAGAGGCCGGCCGCCTCGCGGAGCCGGCCCTGCACACAGCGCACTCTGGCCAGTACGCACAGCGCCGCCACGCCGGGGTTGATCCCGCCGCCGGCACGCGCCAGCCTCACGGTTTCGCCGAGGGCCTCACTGGCCTGAGCCAGGTCGCCGCGCATAAAGTGGGCGTAGCCGAGCATGACGTCGATACTGGGCTGCATGACTGCATCGCTCGCCGGCACCAACTCCCTGGCGCGGAGCGTCAGCTCTACGGCGCGGGTCAGATCGCCGCGCATACCGGCCAGGCGGCTGCGTGCGTAGGCGATGTTGCCGGCCAGGGCGCCTGCCCCGGGCGCGTCGCTGCCCGGCGCCAGGCAGCTTTCCGCCAAGAGCAGCAGGTGCTCTGCCTCGTCGGTGCGGCCTGCCCAGGCGGCGCTCATGCCGCAATAGACACAGAGGGCGGGCCGGCTGCGTAACACCTGTTCGGGCAGTCGCTGCGCATAGCCGTACAATGTCGCCAGCGCGCCGTGCGCCTGCAGGCGGGCATGGTTTTCCTCGACCAGGCGCGCCGCCCGCTCTCGGTCCCCGGCCGCGAATGCATGCTCGATGGCCTCGTCGGGCAGCCCATGCGCCTCGTACCAGGCCGCCGCCCGGCTATGCAGCGTCGGCATGAGCTGGGGCTGAGTCTGTTGCAGGCGGGCTTGCAGCAGGCCGGCAAAGAGGTGGTGGTAGCGGTACCAGCGGCGGTCGTCGTCGAGGGGTACGACGAACAGGTTGCGCCGCTCCAGCCCCTCGAGCATCTCCTGGCCGCCTGTCGCGCCGGTCACCGCGTCGCAGAGCGGGCCGGCGAGCCGGGTGAGGATCGCGGTCTGCAGCAGAAAGCTCTGGACCTCTCCGGGCTCGCGCGCCAGCACCTCCTCCAGTAGATAATCCATGATGAAGCGATGGGTGCCGGCAAAGGCTCGGATGAAGCTATCCACATCCTCGCGCCCCCGCATGGAAAGGGCCGCCATCTGCAGACCGGCGATCCAGCCCTCTGCCCTCTCGTCGAGGGCTGCCACCTGCTCGGGCGAGAGCGCGAGGCCCATGGTCTGGCTGAGGAAGGCTGCGGCCTCATCGGTTGTGAAGCGGAGATCGTCGGTGCGGATCTCGGTGACCTGGCCCCGCGAGCGCAGCCTGGCGATAGGAATGGGTGGATCGGCGCGGGTGGAGATGACGAGATGGAGATTGGGCGGCAGGCTCTCCAGGAGGAACGTCACGGCGCTGTTGACCGCCGTTGACGTGATGGCGTGATAGTCGTCGAGCACGAGGATGAGCGCGTCGGGAAGGGCGGCGAGCTCGTTCACGAGGGCGGTGACGATGACCTCGGCCGATGGCGGTTGCGGGGAGCACAGCGCCGGGAGAAGATCGCCCGCCACGCCGGGGGTCGCCTTCTGCAGGGCGGCGATGACGTAGCAAAGGAACCGCACCGGGTCGTTGTCTGCCCCATCCAGCGAGAGCCAGGCGATGGCTGTGCCCGCTGCCTGCTGCACCCACTCCGCCAGCATCGAGCTCTTGCCAAACCCGGCCGGGGCCGAGACCAGGGTCAGCCGGCGCGCCACGCCCGATGCGAGGCGCCCGGCCAGCCTCGGCCGCGGAATCCAGCCCTCCCTGAGGGGAGGGACAAAGAACTTGGTCGCCAGAAGGCTGGCTGGTGCGGGGCGTGTCGATGGCTTCTCCACGGGATCCACTTCCTCTCCTCCCGCGCGCTCTCTGTATTCTACGCGAAGTGCTATAACTATACACCGCGCCTGGCTGGCATCCGCCTGGACCGACGACAGCCGCTGTCTGTATTCTACATGATCTGCCACGATTATACACGGCATTCGCACGTAGGCAACCCGCTCGGCCTGTCATTGTGCACTCGACTCTCCGCATATCCTTCATCAAGCCTTCACAGGTTCCTCACAATCCTCTGCTATAGTATGCGCAAGAGTGGTCGAGAGCCTGTCGGAAATGCCGTGGCCTGGCCCCTTGTGGGCGTTCGGGTGCGCTCCGGCGACCCCTTGGCAATGGCTTCTCGGACAGGCTCAGCGGCAGCCACTCGGCAGATTACCGTGGAGGAGGAGAGTGATGTTGTCTCGAGTGACGCGATGGATCTTGGTGGCGATCGCTGGAGTTCTGATCATGGGCCTGGTGGGGCTGGGGGTCAGCTACGCACAGGGGTCCGCGCCGGCTGCGCCCGCTGCCTGCCTCATGGGGCGCGGCGCCGGGCCGCGCGGTGGCCTGCCACAGGCGGCGGGCTGGCGCTGGGGCGGCAGTATGCCCCAGGTCTGGGCCGACGCCCTGGGCATGACGCTCGACGAGTTCGCTGCGGCTGTGCAGGGCGGCAAGACCGTGGCCGCTCTGGCTGAGGAAAAGGGCCTGACGGTCGAGGTGCTGGTCGACAAGGCTATGGAAGCCCGCCAGGCCGCGCTGCAGCAGGCCGTCGCCGACGGCCGCCTGACCCGGGCGCAGGCCGACGCCATGCTCGAGCAGATGCGCACCAACATGGCCGAGCGCCTGCAGAACGGCGGCACCCCCGGCGCCAACTGCCCGCGGCTGGACGGCCAGGGCGCAGGCGCCCAGTTGCAGCGGGGCCGCATGGGCCGCTTCGGGCGCGGCATGCGTTGCGCTGCACCGGCCGCCCAGCCGTAGCAGCTTGCAGCACGCCAAGGGGCCGGCATCCCGCATGCGGGATGCCGGCCCCTTGGCGTGCCATCCGCTGCCTCAAGCCGGCGAGGACAGCCACCGCAGAGGCGCAGAGAATGCGGAGGCGGTAGGGACGGGATCACCTCGCCCCTACCGCCTCCGCGTTCTCTGCGCCTCTGCCGTGAGACTGAGCTTCCGTCGTCGAGAATCTGACCTATGAAGGTGCCTCGTAGGTGCCTGGCTCTGCCGGCTGAACCGGCGCCTGCTGCGGCGCCTGGGACAACTGGCCGAAGATGGCCACGCGCCCCTGCCGCGCCCGCACCCACAGCACGATGAGCCCACTGCCGGCCACGATGGCGGCGATGCCGATCAGCCCCGCCTCGGGTCCGAACGCGCCGCCGGTCCACAGCGCCGGCCCGCCCTGGGCGATGGCGATGAACGTGGCGCCGGCCTGGCCGCCGCTGACCGGGAAGCCAAAGACGTTGCCCTGGAAAAAGTTCCAGGTGATGTGCAGCCCGATGGGGATGGCCAGCTCGCCGGTGAGCACAAACGCGAGGCCCAGGAAGAGCCCGGCCACCACCAGGTTGGCCGTGCTGACGATGGTTGCGTTGGGGTTGGCCGCGTGCAGCAGGCCAAAGACCGACGACGAGACCAGCCACGCCACCAGCACCGCGCCGCGCGTCCCAAGCAGCCGGCCGTTCAGGCCCTCGGCCATGTTGCGCAACTGGTAGCCGCGCGAGAGCAGCTCCTCGTAGATACCCACCCCGACAAAGCCGGCCAGCGCCAGCAGGATGCCCGGCAGGAAGGCCTGACCGGCGAGGCGTGGCTGCAGCGTGCCGGTGATGCGCACCCAGCCGGCGGCCAACTCGACGGCAAAGATGCCGGCCATGAGCACGGCGCCCAGGCCCAGACCGAAGGCCAGGTCGAGCCACCAGCCGCGCCCCAGGTGAAAGCCGAAATCGGCAAAGCGCCGCCGGTCGAGAAAGCGCCCCGCCAGCCAGACGCTGCCGAACACCGCGAGCAGCGGCACGATCCGGTTGAGCACTGAGAAGAGGGGATGGCTGACCAGTGCCTGTGCCAGGGCGGCAGGGTCCGCGGCCAGTGCGCCGCCCGAGCGCGCGATCAATACGGGGCCGAGGACAATGCCGGCAACTGCGCACGGCACCACCATGGCGACAAAGAAGAGCAGTCCCTGCGCCACCAGCCGCCAGAGCGCGCGCACGCGGCGCTGTTCACGGTTCCAGAAAGGGTTCTTCACAGTTCCACCTCCACTGCAGCACCACGCCGGCACGCACGCCGTGGCCGGGCGCGCCACAGAACGGCCTCGTACTACAATCGTACTCGGCACTTGAGAACGTTGGTTGCCGCAGCCTATCCGGGTGATTGCCGGCCAGCGTGCTCCGCACCGTTCCCGTCATGCGCGAAGCGTTGTGCCCGGATCGCGCGCATTCCCAGGCAAGCACGGTTGCAGTACCAAAGCGCCTAACAGAACCAGCAGAGGCGGCTCCCACAGCCTGCCCTGAGCGGAGCGAATGGGCCGCCGGGTGGCGGGCCGCGAGCACAGTCTCGCGGCCCTTTTGTCAGGCGCAGTCATTGTAGCGTGAAACGATGTTGGCGCAAACGAGGCGAGCGAGTATGTCCCAATCCCTACACCGCGACTCTGGGGTACAGCCGCCCTCCATAGAACACCAGCACCGCCGAGACGGCCGAGAGCACGGCATAGTCCACCGCCAGCCCGTAGCTGCTCGTGCCGCCCACCAGCATCAGTGCCCGCAGCGCATCGACCTGGTACGACAGCGGGTTCAGGCGCGAGATGACCTGCAGCCATGGCGGCATCAGGGCAACGGGGTAGATGGCGTTCGAGGCGAAGAATAGGGGAAAGATCAGCACCTGGCTGACGCCCATGAAGGCTTCGCGGGTCTTGACGAGGGCAGCGATGATCAGAGAAAAGGTGGAAAAGACCGTTGCGCCCAGGAGGACCGCGGCTACCACGCCCAGCAGATGCAGCGGGTCTAGGCTCAGCGCGACGCCCAGCAGCGCCGCCAACGCATAGATGATCACCGCCTGCACCAGGCCGCGCAGGCCGGCGGAGAGCGCCTTGCCCAGCACGAGCGCCTCGCGCGGCGTCGGGCTGGCCAGGAACTTGTAGGTGATCCCCAGGTCGCGCTCCCAGATGATGGCAATGCCGTAAAAGATGGCGATGAACAGCACGCTCTGGGCGAGGATGCCGGGGGTCAGGAAGCTGATGTAGGGCAGCCCCCCGGTGGGGATGCCCGGGACGCGGGTGAAGACCTGGCCAAAGATCACGAGCCACAGCGCCGGCTGCACCGCGCGCGAAAAGAGCTCGATGGGCTCGTGGCGCAGCTTGCGGACCTCGAGCTCGGCGATGGTCAGCGTCTTGCCGGCAAAGCCGGCGATGCCTAAAAAGAGCGTTGGCAAAGGCACGTCAGCCCAGCCGCCGCGAGGTGCGCCTCGCGCGCTCGGCCTCGCGATAGCCGCCTCCTGCTTCCACCTCGCCGCCTGTGTGGTGCACAAAAACGTCGTCGAGCGTGGCGCCCTCGCCGACCCCGGCCTTGAGCTCTGCCGGCGCCCCGAGGGCCACGATGCGGCCCAGGTGCATGATGGCCACGCGGCTGCAGAGGCTGTCGGCCTCTTCCATGTAGTGCGTGGTCAGGAGGATCGTGGTTCCATAGTCGCGGCGCATCTCGCCGATGCGCGCCCATACCGACTGGCGCGCCACCGGGTCGAGCCCCACGGTCGGCTCGTCGAGGAAGAGCACCGGCGGACGATGCAGCATCGACTGGGCGATCTCCAGCCGGCGGATCATGCCGCCCGAATAGGTGCGCACGAGCTTGTGCGCCGATTCTCGCAGGCCCATAAAGTCGAGCGCCGAGCGGATGCGCTGATCGCGCTCGGCGCGAGGGATGTCGTAGAGCTTGGCAAAGATCAGCAGGTTCTCATAGCCGGTCAGTGTGGCGTCGGCCGAGAGCGCCTGCGGCACGTAGCCAATGACCCGGCGCACCTGTGCCGCCTGGCCGACGATATCGTAGCCCGCCACCTGGGCCGTGCCCGACGATGGCTCGAGCAGGGTGACCAGCATCTTGATGACCGTGGTCTTGCCTGCGCCGTTGGGGCCGACCAGGCCGAACACCTCGCCGGCCTGCACCGCCACCGTAAAGGCATCCACGGCCACCAGCTCGCCAAAGCGGCGTGTGAGCGACCATGCCTCCAATATCGCCACAATCTTGCCTCGTCATGACAGGCTGAGGAGTCACGGCAAGATGAGGGCCACGCTGCCGCGGATCTCGCTGCGCTTGAGCTTGAGCAGCGCCTCGTGGGCCTCCGACCGCACCCGGGAAAGGGGTTCTGGAGGTTATCCGGCGCCGTCGGCCCGCCCGCGGGCGGGCCGACGGCGCCGGATAACCTCCAGAACCCCTGCTTGGGGCTGATACCGGCGGTGTGCGAAGCATTCAGCCCGGTCTTGAGCCCAAGGCTCTGTACACTCGCAGGCTGCTACACGACCTCATACTCTCGAAACATCTTGGGCACGAGCACCGTGACCCCCGGCGCGGCCTGCTCGATAGCGCGGCGCATCTCATCGAGATCGAGGCGGCGCAGCAGTGGCAGGCGGCGCTGCAGCGGCAGCAGCGTCGGGCGCAATGGCTGCGAGAGGGGCCGGAAAAAGTCATCCCAGTGCACCGGCATCACCGTCTGCGGGCGCACCTGCTCGAGCAGGGGGCGGTAGCCTTCGGGCCCCCGGAACGCCCCGGCAAAGAGCAGGTCGGCCTCGGGCGCCGGCCCCGGCCGCTCGCACGCCCAGTAGAGCAGGCGCCGGCCGTTGGCGCGGATCAAAAAGCTGAAACAGCAATCCATGCGATAGTCGAGGGCGCGCAGGGGCAGCCGCAGCTCTTCGGGCAGCGGGCCGGCGACCATCGGGCGGCCGGCCAGGGTGATGTGCTGGGCGGGCAGCACCTCCACGTCGAAGCGGCCCAGGGTCAGCCGCTCGCCGGCGGTGATGCGACGCACACGCACCGGCGGGATGCCGGAAGCCAGCAGCAGCCGGCAGGTATGGTCCGAGCCCAGCGCCAGGGCGCCGGTGTGGCGCAGCACGTCGGGCACATCCATCAGATGGTCAAAATGGGGGTGCGACACGAGCACCGCATCGCAATGCGGCAGGTGCGCTTCCGTGAGCGCGGCGTTGGGGCGCACCCGGCCGGGCCACAGGCGCCACAGCGGGAAGCGAGTGAAGTAGGGGTCGATGGCCAGCACCTCGTCGCCCACCGTCAGCTCCACCCCGGCCACGCCCAGCCAGCGCAGGCCAATGGAGTCGCTCATACGCGTCTCTGCCTCCTGCGCCGATTGTACATCGCCGCGGGGCGGCAATCAAACGGGATAGCCCAACGCGCCAACAGCGCGATCACACACAGGGGGCCGGCAGCGGGAATGCTGCCGGCCCCCTGCTATCGCCGCGCGGGCTGTGTGGCTGCAGGCCGAACAGCCTCAGGAACCAGGCGATCAGCCGCTGCCACCAGAGCGTCCTCCGCGCCTCCAGGGTGAAGCGATGCCCGCCGTCAGGTCGGATGCCTACGGGTTGGGACCGGTGTGGATGAGCCGGAAGAAGACCTGGGTGCCGTGGCAACGCCCGATGGTCACGGTGGCGCTGGCCGGCTCGTACTTCCACAGCTTGGGATCAAGGCTGGCCGGGAGTTGCGGCGTCACCACCACGTTCCAATCATCGTCCTCGGGTGGATAGAAGGTCCAGAGCACAGCGGGGCGCCCAAAGGCGTCGTGGGCCGTGAGCATCGGCTGCTGCTGGGCGCCGCCGACAGTCGCGTTCACCACGATGCCATCCCAACCGCCCCAGATTATCGCCGAAATGTCAGCGCGGATGCAGGGTGGTATCGGAGTCTCCTCGCACACGGGGGGCTCTTCTGGCTCTGGCAGGGGCTCTTCGCCGCCATTGCATTGGCCTACACTCTGCCAAGGGTCAGACTTGTGGGCCCTGTATTTGAGTGTGATCGTGTACTCCTCGCAATCCAGAGCGAAAGAGCCTGTGAGCCAGTTACAACCCTTGGTGCTGTAGACGTAAAAGTCACTGCTCTTGTTTCCACAAAGGCTTGTCATCTCCACCTTGTAGTAGCCGTTGGCCAGGCCGCTGGCCGTCCAATGGATGCTGAAGCCTGTGCACTCCCACCGCCATGGCCATCGAGACCGATCCAGGTGGCAATCCCGATCCTGGTGCCGCTCGCAGGTGAGGCTGGGGGTGCACGGGCTCTTTGCGCTGCTGGACGCAATCGGCACGAGCACGGTGCCGAGGATGACGAGGGCGGCCGCGATGCGGAGCCAGCGGCCCAGCCCTGCCTGTCGGCCGAAGATAGCCCTGAGGCTGTTCACGTCTGTATCCTCCTCTGAGTGCGAATGCACCGATTATACGGGGCGTGACGCAACCATGAGGTGAACGCCGGCACGGGCTATACTGTGGAGGCTGAGGGCCGGTCAATCCGACGTGCGACCGGGGTGGATTGTGTGCGAGGCACTGCTGCGGCCTCATCACGTGGTGAACTCGCTTTCGATGCGCACCTCCTTCGTCTCGCGCATGGCGTATGCGCGCCATGGCATGATGCTGCTTCGGGCAGCGCGGCTGCGGTGCCACGCGTGCGGCCAGCGCCGCCTGTCTCCGTCCTGCACGCTGCTGCACCAAGACCGTCCACCCTGTGGCGTGGCCGAGTTGGGAGGCGCCCTCAGGGGGGTGGGCTAATGGTGCCCAGAGCCTATTCGAGAAGTCGTAGCCCAGCCCCCTTTGACGGCCACAGGCGGCTTGTGGGCGTCGTTGGTGTCGCATCCGGCGCCGCATTGGGGCGAAACGGGCACAAGTCGCCTATGGCGGCCAAGGGGCCCCAGGCTGCGCCGCTTTTCGGATAGGCTCCTACGGGGACGCTTCTGCCTGTATTATACCCCTATTGAATAGAGTTGTCAAATTGCGTACATTCATGGTCCACATGGCGACTCGCCTCGGATGTTCACGTCATGGTGAGGGATGGCGCTGGGGTTGCAGGAACAGGGGCAGTGCTCAGGATGGGGTTGTTGTGCGGAGTTCAGGGGTGCGCGCCGGGTGGCCGGCGGGTGCGGTGAGAGAGCCGCCGCACGCAACAGGTGGAGATGAGGGATCAATGACCCTCTGGCATGGCGCCGACTGCGCACCGGCTCAGCCAGCCGGCAGGGCGACGACGATGACGCGGTGCGTGTTGCCGGTGTAGGGCCAGCAGGTGACGAGCGTGAGGCGCTCGTCGCTGGTGGGGCCGATGAAGGAGGCGTTGGCCAGGCGCACATCTGTGGGCATCGACTTTTCGGGCACGATGAGCTTCATCGAGACGGTGTAGTGGAAGGCAGTGCGCCCGACGTAGAGGATGATCTTGTCGCCGGCCCTGAGGTCGGCCAGGTGGCGAAAGACCTCGCCACCCAGGTTGTTGTGGCCCGAGAGCACGGTATTGCCCGAGTTGCCGGGGCAGGCCGAGCCGCTGTGAAAGCCGGCATCATAGTCGGGGAGCTGCCACTGGGTCACGGGCAGGCCGTCGAGATCGACCGTCTTGTACTCCATGGGCACCACGCGGGCATCGAGGCCGATGGCCGGCGCCACGATGCGCGTGGGCGGGCGCGTCGCGCGCGGCCTGGCGGGCGTGGGTGAGGGGCTGGGTATGGGCGAGGGCGTGGCGCGAGGCGTGGGCGACGACGGCTCGCTGGGCGGCGCAACCGCCGGCAACGTGGCGCCGCCCGCCGTGGGCGATGGCGTCTCACTGGGCCAGACGTGCGGCGTGCCGTGGCAGGCCGCCAGCGCCGCGGCCAGCCCCACACACACAATGATACGCACTGCGCCCCAGGTGCAGTCTCTTAGTGACATAGTCGGCGCATACTCCGTTCCTGCCCGGCCCCTGTGGGATGGGCTTTCGAGCCGGTCCGTCTCGGCAGTGCGGGCATTGGCGGGCTGGAAAGCCTGCCCCACCTGCCTGTAGGACGGGCTTTCGAGCCGGTCCGTCTCGGCAGTGCGGGCACTGGCGGGCTGGAAAGCCCGCCCCACTTGTGCTGCTGATGCTGAGGGGCCTGGCAGCGGCGATCCTGCTGCCAGGCCCCGAGTTGGTCACGATGTGGTCGCGAGCGCTAGAGCCCGAGCACGCCCAGGAGCCAGTGGATGAACCGCGGCCACCAGGCGCCAGGCTGCGGCGCATCGTTACCGGTCACCGGCAAGAGCAGCACCGGCGCCTGCGGCGTTTCGCCGGTCTCCGGCAGCAGCACCACCGCGGCAGCGGGTTGATCCGCCGGAGGCGACGGCGGCGGAGGCGGGGTGGCGTTCACTGCCAGGGTTGCGGCAGCGGAGGTCACTGCATCGCCGCACTCGCCGCTGACGACGACGTCAAAGGATGCGCCGTTGTCGGCGAGGGCGAGGCTGGGGGTGGTATAGCTGCTGCTGTTGGCCCCGGCGATGTCCGTACCG
>Ga0116161_1001313_pt1 | contig 25937 bp, 20 predicted proteins | sample AD_JPNAS3_MetaG_FD_89877 | JGI IMG/M metagenome (GOLD analysis project Ga0116161, IMG submission 89877) | Active sludge microbial communities of municipal wastewater-treating anaerobic digesters from Japan - AD_JPNAS3_MetaG | ecosystem: Engineered > Bioreactor > Anaerobic > Digestate | place... | reverse complement strand
GCATGCGCTGGAACAGGAAAGGTGCCGAGCGCGTGATCCCAGTCCGGGCAGCTATCCTCAGCAATCGCTTCGACGGTGTCTGGGAGACTGTCTACAACTTGCCCCAAAACTGAACTACACCCCTATGCGTGGGGGTGTAGTTCGAGCTAAGGGCAAGTTCACCGTTGCTGCCCCTGGGCACCCTGCAGTTGGCCGCTCCTTCCAGCCTGGACCCCTGCGCCCCGAGGGCTTGGCCCGCAGGGGGCCAGAGCCGCGGCATGGGGCCATATCGCAACGTGCAATGAGCACTGCACCGGGCTTGCCCCCAGACTGAACTACACCTCTATGCGTGGCACGGAACATGATGGCCAACACCAGCGCCGCCGGGCGGTGTGCCGAGCTCAGTCGTATGGGGGAAGGTGGATGAAGGGATGGCGTGACTTGAGGCACAGACTGGCCAAGATGCTGCTCGCCTTGGGGCTGGTGACGCTGCTGCTGGGGCCGGGCTGCGTGGTGATCGTGCCTGAGCGGGCGATCGAAGTGGAGCCCAAGTTCCGCATCCCGTTCGTGGTGTGCACGCCGGTGCCGCCACCGGTGCAGTGCGTGCCGGTGGCGCCGGTCGTGCAGTGCACAGCGGCACCAGCAACGGCTGCGCCGTCGGCCATGTGCCCGACGGCAGTCGCGCTGACCTGCCCGGCGGTGATCATCACCGTCGTGCCTGCGGAGACGAAGCCGGTGGTGCAGCCCACGGCCATGGCGACGCAGCCCAAGGTTACGGCGATGCCGACACAGCCGCAACCTACGGCGATGCCGACGCAGCACATGGTCACCGCGACGCCCAAGGCGCCGACCGCGGGTCCGACCATGCACATGCCAAGAGATGGCTAGCCTGGCGGATAGTAAGGCCCTACATGCTTCCAGCCAGATTCTGCATTGCATGAGCACGTCACTGGAAGCCTGTCGCCGGATCGCACGATCAACTCAGAAGTACCTGGCCGAGGTGGGCCACGAATCGCACGAATTCACACGGATTATCAAGGTCGAATCTCCATTGGTGGCAATTCGTGCCATTCGTGGCCCACCTCGGCCGGCCCCGGAGCGTGCTCGCACAGCGCATAGCCGGCATCTAGCGCTCTCGGAGCCAGGCGGCGGTTTGTGCGAAGAGTGGTTCCCCGGGGGCGAGCTGCGCGGCGTGCTCCACATCGGCCAGGGCCTGCGTGCTGCCGGGCTCGGCCAGGTAGGCCGCCCAGCCGCGGAGGTAGTAGGCCGCTGCCAGGTCGGGCTGGGCGGTGAGGGCCTGGGTGGTGACCCGGGCCAGCCAGCCCGCAAGCGCCCCGACGGAGCCCTCGGCCGGCGTGCCGGCGATGAGCGGGCCTGCGGGGTCAAAGATCTGGGCGGGCGTGTAGGGGCGCACAACGTTCAGGGCGGCGGCATAGTCGCCATAGAAGGCCTGGTTGAGCAGTGGGTACGCGCCCTCGCGGGCCAGCTCGGCAAACGCCTCGGCGTGCAGGCGGATGAGAGCTACATCCCAGGTGGCGGTCGCATCCTGCGACGGCGGCGCCAGGTCGGCGGCGGCGCGGGCGGTCTTCCACAGCCCCGCCTGGGCTAGCGTCACGGCGCGGTTGACGGCGCCGCGCAGCGCTTCTGGAGCCGAGGTGGGCAGCGCGGCGAGCCGCACCTCCACAAACCTGGCACCATCCCAGCGCAGCACCTGATACTGCGGGTAGCGCACGCTGCAGGCGTAGCAAAAGACATAGTTGTCGGTCTGGTTGAGGACGACGTCGAGCGTGCCGTCGCCATCGACGTCCTCGACCGAGGCTGCCCCCGGGCTCGAGCTCGAGCTCTGCACCTCGCTCGTGAGCGCGTTGCCGGCATAGCTGATGAGCTCGAAGGCGCCCCCGTGGGCGCCGGCGCCGCCGTCCACGGCCAGCCAGATGTGGCCCGGCTCGATCGGTACCTGCCGCACCGAGCCCGCGCCGGCGTAATCGGCTATCTCCATCGCCATCTGGGCGCGTTGCTGCCAAGTATCTCCATTGCGGCTGTAGATGGCCAGCCAGTGCTGGCACGGCAGTGTCGGGTTGAAGGCGCGCAGGCCGGTGCTGAAGATGGCCCACAGCGGCTCGCTGCCCGCCGGCGCCTCGAGCGGCAGGGCGGTGGCAGGCTTGAAGGTATCGCGCATGGCCTCGAGCATGGGCCGCACCGCCGCTTCTCTAGGAGCCTCGTAGCTCAAGACAAAGCCATAGACGCGATAGTCACCCTCGTCGCGGCCGGGCTGCATGTAGAGTGCCTCGCCCGCGGCGCCCGAGGCCGTGGTGAAGGTGAGGCCGGTCTGCCAGGGGTACAGTTGAGGTTCGACAATGGCCGTCTCGGTGACCCCCTGGCCGTAGAGCGTGGCGACGGCGTCGCGAGCGCGGTTGCGCAGCCCCTCGCCGGTGTTGCCTGCGCTGCCGGCATCGCCCTGGTAGCTGTCGATGGCCACCAGCGCGCCGTGCTGGCTCCCGGTCAGGCGCGTCAGGCTGCCGTCGAGCTTGTCGATGCGGCCGAAGGCAGCCGGAAGCTGCAGCCCCCACAGCCCGTTGGGGTCGACATGGAGGCGCGCCGGCCACAGCGGGGTCTCGCTCGGCGGGGGCGCAGGCGTCGCCGGGGCGGGCGGCGGGAGTGTGGCCGCGGGCGCGGGCGATGCGGTCGCCACAGCCTGGATGACCGTGGCGGTGAGCGTTGGAGCCGGCGACGGCGACGCGGTGGGCGCCAGGGCAGAGCAACCGGCGCACAGCAGCACCAGCGCAGCCAGGGCATAGAGGAGATGAGTCGGCTTCATCGCGAGCTCCTTCGGGTCGCAGGGTGGGCAGAATGCATAGGGAGGATACCACCAACGTGCCCTGATGTGCAAACGCGGGTGCAGCGTCGTCCCGGCGCGTCATGGCGAGTGCCCGAGGGCTTCGGAGGCCTGGGGTACTCGCCATCACAGGATCAAGTTGAGCAGATATCATGCCCCTGGAACATCGGTCAAGTATTCGTATAGACGACGTAGCCTAGCCCCTTGTGGGCGTCGTTCTTCACTCGTGTTCGGCCAAGTGCCTGCCAACCGTCGCGATCATCGCCGTCAAAGACGACACAGCCTCGCCCTGGTGCCCAGCACGCCACCTGCGCGCAGGGAGGAACGACGCCCACAAGGGGCTAGGCTACGGGTCTGCAGACACGACTCACGGCAGGAAGCGCACGAAAACGCCTACAAGCTGCCTGTGGCGGCTAAGACGCCCACAAGGGGCTAGGCTACGGGTCTGCAGACACGACTCACGGCAGGAAGCGCACGAAGACCTGGTTGCCCAGCAGGCGGCCGCGGGGGGTGAGGCGGATGGCCTCGTCGCCGGTCTCGAGCAGGCCGAGCGCTGTGCTCTCGCCAATGGCCTCGGGGTAGACGGCGATGGGGTCGGCGCCGAAACGCGCGCGGAACCGCGCCCGCGAGACGCCTGCGACGAGGCGCAGGCCCAGGATCATGGTCTCGGCGAGCTCCAGCTTGGGGCTGATGCGCTCCTCCTCGGCCGTCGTGCTCTCGCCGCGCTGGATACGCGCGACATAGTCGCGGGGGTGCGCCACGTTGCCGCGCCGCCGGCCGGCCAGAAACGAGTAGGCAGCGGCGCCGCAGCCGGCGTAGGGCAGGTTGCGCCAATAGGTCAGGTTGTGGCGCGAGCGCTGTGCCGGCGTGCGCGCCCAATTGGAGAGCTCATAATGGTCGTAGCCGGCCTGTGGCAGGCGCGCCTCGGCGTGTTCGTACATCTCGGCGGCGAGTTCGGCATCGGGCTCGGGCACTGCGCCGCACGAGACGCCCTCCGCCAGCGGCGTGCCCGGCTCGAGGGTCAGTGCATAGAGCGACAGATGGTCGGGCTCGAGGGCCAGGGCTGCCTCGAGGTCGGCCTGCCACGCAGCGGGCGCTTGGCCGGGCAGGCCGTAGATCAGGTCGAGGCTTATGGCGGGCAGGCCGGCCGCGCGCGCCAGGCGCACCGCCTGGGCGGCTTGCGCGGCCGAGTGGCTGCGGCCCAGCAGCCGCAGGAACGCCGGCTGCAAGCTCTGCACTCCGTAGCTGAGCCGGTTCACCCCGGCGCGGCGCAGCGCATCGAGGAGCTCGAGGGTCACCGTGCCGGGGTTGGCCTCGATGGTGATCTCGGCGCCGGGCGCCAGTTCGAAGGCGCGCGCCGTTGCTTCGAGCAACCGCAGCAAGAGCGCCGCCGGCAGCACAGTCGGCGTGCCGCCGCCGATGTAGACGGTCTGCAGCGGCGGCCGCCCCCACTGCGCGCCGGTCTGCTCGACCTCACGCAGCAGCGCCTCGACGTAGGGGGCGTAGAGCGCGCCTAGGCGCGGGTAGGAGCTGAAATCGCAATAGCTGCACTTGGCGGGGCAGAAGGGGATGTGCAGGTAGAGGCTGGCCGGCGGCGCGCAGGCGGCGGCGGAGAGATGGCTAGGTTCGGCTTGGTCTGGCATGGATGATCGCCTCCAAGACAGCGCCGCCGACGGCGCGCGCCTTGTCGGAGATGGTGAAGCAATACGCGGCGACGCCGCGCGGGTCCACGTCGCCGATCTTTTCGCCGGCAGAGGCGCTCAGGCCGTTGCGCAGCAGGCCGCGCAACACGCCGCCCACCGTGGCCACCACCGGCAGGCCGGCGATCTCGGCCACCGCGTCGCCTGCGGCCACACGCGCCCCGATCGCCAGGCCGCCGCGCAGCGTGCCCGCCGCGGGCGACCAGACGACGCGCTCCCGCGTGTAGCCCAGCACCTCCCCGGGGACGCCGGTGTTGGCCGCGGCGCTGCCCTCATAGATCACGCGGCCCAGGTTGTGGCCGCGCATCGTTTCGATCACCGCATCCACATCGCCGCCGGCCACAAAGCCCGGTCCGACGCCGATCACCAGCGGCGCAGCGCCCTGGCGCGTGCCCAGGTTCCGCTTGGCCATGATGGCATCGACGATCACCTCGGGCCGCAGCGCGCCGGCCATGTGGCCGTCTGGGTCGACGATGACGGCGATGCGTCCCTGCGCCACGAGCGCCTGCGCTTCGCCCGGCGAGGCTGCGCGCTGCGCAACCACGCCTTCGACCGTGATGCTGCCGTCATAGACGGCGCCGGCAAAGCTCACCGCGCGGCGCAGCGCCCGTGGCTGGGCCGCTTCGGCCATGACGACCGCCAGCCCGGCCCGGTGCAAGCGGTGGGCGATGCCGCTGGCGATGTCGCCCGCGCCGCGGATGAGCACGAGGCCGGCCGTGAAGCCATGCGCGCTCACGGCGCCGTGCCCTCCTCGCCGCGGGCCGTGCGGGCCACCTGGCTGAGAGGCAGGCCGCTGGCCCCGCGCCGGTGCTGCAGCAGCTCGGCCACGATGCTCACGGCGATTTCGGCCGGCGTTTCGGCGCCGATGTCGAGGCCGATGGGCGCATGCACGCGGGCCAGTTGCTCCTCTGGGTAGCCCGCCTCGCGCAGGCGCTGGAACATGTGCCGCACCTTGGCGCGGCTGCCCATCACGCCCAGGTAGGCCAGGGGCTCGCCCAGTAGTTGCTGGAGCACCTCCTGGTCGTGGGCGTGCGAGCGGGTGACGATGATGGCGTGCGTGCGCTGGTCGAAGTGCAGCGCCGCCCGCAGCTCGGCAAAGCAGACGACCTGGGTGCGCGCCGTGGGAAAGCGCTCTGGGGTCAGCAGCTCGGGCCGGTCGTCGACCACCAGCACGCCAAAGCCCGCGGCTGTTGCAGCCTGGGCCAGGGGCTGGGCCACGTGGCCCGCGCCGGCGATGAGTACCGTCTCGGGCGGCTGCAGCACATGGATAAAGACCTGCGCGCGCCCGCCGCACACGCCGAGCGCCCCCGGCTCCTCGCTGTGCAGCGAGTACGCCTGCAGGGTCGACACGCCCTCGGCCAGGGCCGCCAGGCTGTCGCGGATGGTGCGGGCTTCCAGCGTGCCCCCGCCCACGGTGCCCAGGGTGCGGCCCGAGGCCCACACAGCCATCTGGGCGCCAACGCTGCGCGGCGTCGAGCCCTCAACGTGCACGACTGTGGCCAGCGCCAGCGCCTCACCGGCATGCAGCGCCTGGGCGATGGCGGAAAACAACTCGTCCATAGCTCACTCGTTTCTATGGGGCGCGAGACTTGCGAAAGGGCAGTACCTCTGTTCGTGCTTTTCGTGGCCTTTCGCGCTCTTTCGTGCCATCCAGTTCCCTCACTGGAGGAAGCGCAGCCGGCGGTGCCGCCCGGCGTAGTAGCGCACTTGCGCCGGGAGCGTGGCATCGGGCGGCAGTGACTTGACTGCGGCCAGGATCTCGCGCGCGGCCGCAGTCGCTGTCCGCCGGCGGGTTGGTGTCTCCCAGGGCAGGGTGACGATGTCGCCGGTTACAACGCCAACGATATCGGCGATCACGTTGTCCAGTGCCGCACGATCGGGGGCAGCGACAAAGGTGACGTAATCGCCGTGCACGTGTTCGATGACGACATCGAGCAGCTCGGGCATCGTCACCGTGGCCCACACCAAGAGAGTCAGGCCCTCCAGCGGCGCCTCATCGGGTTCGACGATGGGGACCCGCAGGCTGTGCGACAGCGCCACGGCCAGCGGACGTGAGGCCTCGTCGACGGCGACGACAGCGTCAAAGCGCCAGCGCCAATGCAGGCGCAGGGCATGGAAGCGCTGCAGCATCCGCCCCAGGTCCTGGAAGGTCAGCCGGTCTCGCGGCTCGACCGCTAGGTGCAGCCCGTCGTCGCCCAGTGCTCCGAGGCAGACGACGCCGTACTCGGCGTAGAGGTGCGCCTTGACGTCGTCAGGGTCCACACGGCCGAACTCGCGATAGCGTAGCGCCACCTGCAGCGCCTCGCGCAGGCCGTCGTCGGGCTCGCCGGCCGGCAGCAGGGCCAGCGCCCGCTCCAGCGATGCCTGCGCCGCAGCGTAGCGGCCCAGGGCCAGCTCGCAGCTCCCCGTCAGGTAGCGCAGTTCCCAATCGTCGGCGGCGGCTGCCAGCAGCGGCTGCAATTCCTCGAGCGCGGCCGCGTGGTCGCCGGCCACGTAGAGGGCATAGGCGATCTCATAGCCCACAGCCGCGTTGCCGGGCGCCAGCGCCAGGCACTGCCGGAACGCGGCGAGCGCCTCACGCGGCTGGCCGAGGTCCACCAAGACGTGGCCGAGGTTGAAGAGGCTATCGTATGAGGGGGCCAGAGAGGTTGCGGTGCGGAACTCCTCGGCGGCTTTGCTCAGCAAGTTCTTGCGCCGGTAGTGATAGCCAAGCGCCATGTGGGCCTCCGCCAGGCCGGGGTCGGCGTGGATGGCCCGCTTGAACTCGCTCATGGCCTCGTCGAGGCGCCCGGCCTGCTCGAGCGCCTCGCCGCGCTCGAAGAAGAAGCCGGCTTCGCCGCGATGCCAGTTGTCAATCATGATACCAACTCCAGTTGGGACAGATCAGCCGCCAGAGCGCACATCGCTCTGGCTCGATTATACACGGCTGCACGGGCCTGCGCAAGGCTGACCTAGCCGAGGGGCATGTCCCAGAATCGTCGGTGTATTTCTGGCGCGAGTCTTGCGTATCGGCCTGACTCTGCCCGAGGCTCCCGTGGCAAGCCTCGGGCTACGAAAACGAAGCCCCTCGGGGGCTGGGAGCTCGGCTTCATCGGCTCGCATGGCCTGGCCGAGGCAGCCGACTGCGAGTCGTTTGTGTTTGGCTGGCGCGAGCCCGATAGGGCTTTGCATTTGTAGCCCGAGGCTTAACGGGAACCTCGGGCGGAGCGGCGCGCGCAACGTATGCTTGTTGCACAGACGATTGTGGGATACACCCCTAGAACATCGGTCAAGTATTCCTGCGAAGGCCCCCAGACGGCCGAATCATCGCCCTCCGACGCCCACGAAGCCGCCTGCGGCGGCCAAGGGGGGCTAGGCTTACGTCGTCTATACGGATACTTGACCGATGCTCTAGCCGAGGGAGTACGCCAGACTCATCGGCGATGGCCGTTCGCAGTATCGGAGAGCGGGTGCGGGGGCAGGCGTGCAGTGCCCACAAGGCACTGCACGCCTGCCCCCGCACCCGCTCTCCGGCTCTGCAAGCATGTGGCCCCGACGCTTTTGGGACATACTCCTAGCCTCGCTGCCGGCCGCGCAGCGCCTCTTTCTTGATCTCATCATATACGCGCTCGACGCTGGAGCGCAGAATCCGCCGCACGCGCTCCTCGTCGCCCACCGCCACCGGGAAGGCCTCGAGCGGCCTGACGCGCTCCACCGTCTCGCGCCGCGTGTGCCCCGCGTGGAAGCACGCCTCCACCCGGGCGCGGAACTCGAACACATAGCTGTAGACACGGTCGATGATCTCTGGCCCGCCCGGCTGGCCGTGGCCGGGGATGATGCAGGCCACGTCCATCGTGCGGATGTGCTCGAGCGAGCTGAGCCACTCGCGCGAAACGGCGTCGGCCATGTAGGGGTGGCGCCCGTTGACCACCAGATCGCCGGTAAAGAGCACCCGCGCGTCGGGCACATAGACGGCGAGCGTGGCCGGGGTGTGCCCGCCCACGTGGAACACCTCGATGCGCCGCTCGCCACACCACAGCGCGACGCCTTTGCCCACCGTGATCTGGGGCAAGACGACGCTGACATCGCCAAGCTGCGCGGCCAAATCGGGCACCAATTCCTGGCCCCGCTCCAGTGCTCGCTGCAGCAGTACCTCACGGTCGAGCGCCTTCAGGTGCTTCCAGGCCGTCTCGTGGGTGATAGTGAGCCCCGGGGGCATGAAGCAGCCGCCGAGGATGTGATCGAGATGATAGTCGGTGTGGATTCTGTAGGCCACCCCGTTGGGCGAGAACCGCTCCACCTCGGCGCGCCAGGCCTGCGCCTGTTTGGGGATCCACGGCGCATCCACGAGCACCGCCCCGGCATCCGTCCGAATCAGACCATAGTTGGCGCCGCTCGCTTCAGACGCGGCCAAGATCCCAGGCGCGATCTCCTGGACCGACACCACAGCACCTCCCTAGGATAACCGGACCCTCAGTTCACCTTCGGCCCAGGCCAGCGCCTCAGCCACCTGTTCTGGGGGCAGGCCGCCCCCCTCGGCGCTTTCGGGGCGCCCGCCGCCCCCGCCGCCGAACCTCTCGGTCACTTCGCGCAACAGCGCTCGCATGTCAAGCTCCACGCCGGCCGAGCGCATGAACGTCAGGCGCACCGCCGCCCCGGTTGCCGCCAGCAGCGCCACCGTCGCCGGCTCGGCCACCAGCGTCGCCGCCAGTTGTTTGACCTGGGCGGCGCTCTGCCCGGCGATAGCACGCGCGACGATGGCCACCCCGCCCGCCCGCGGCGCCGCAGCGCGCAGGGCCGCAGCCTCATAGCCCACCAGCGCCCCCCGCAGTTGTTCCGCCTCGTGCCGTGCCTCGCGTTCGGCCGCCAGCGCGCGGCGCACCGCCGCCTCGGCCTCGCGGTCGGCCACGCTCAGGTCACGTGCCAGCGCGCCGATGGCCAGGTGCTTCCACTGATAGTCGCGCAGCGCGCGCCAGCCGCAGAGGAATTCGACGCGGCTGCCGCCCTTGTAGCGCTCCACGCGGCGCACCTTGATCGTCCCGATCTGCCCCGTCGCGCCGACGTGCGTGCCTCCACAAGGCGACAGGTCTACCCCGGCGATCTCCACAATGCGCGTGCGCTCGCCCTTGGTCGGCGGCTTGCGCAGGTTGAGCCGCGGCACCTCCTCGGGGGCCACAAAATAGCTGCGCAGCGGGATGTTGTCCATCACCAGGCGGTTGCACTCGTCTTCGAGCGCCTGCGCGGCCGCCGGTGCCATGCCGGCCACATCGAGGTCTACGGTGACCAGCTCGGCGCCGAGGTGAAAGGAGAGCGTCTGCGCGCCGAGCTGCTGCAGCGCTACAGCCGAGAGGACGTGCTGGCCGCTGTGCTGCTGCATGTGGTCAAAGCGGCGCGCCCAATCCACCTCGCCGCGCAACACCGTGCCTGCGGGCAGCTCGGGCAACAGATGCCACACCTGGCCGCCCTCCTCGCGCACGTCGAGCACGCTCAGGCCCCCCAGGGTGCCCCGGTCGGCAGGCTGGCCGCCACCGGCAGGGTAGAAGCAGGTACGGTCGAGGCTCACTTCGCAGCCGGCCTCGCCGTGGCGCGAGGCCTCCACATGGGCTTCGAAAGAACGGCAGAAGGAGTCTTCCAGGTAGAGCAGGTCCGCCAACGCCTTCCTCCTGTGAAGACGGCCCAACAGCGGCGGCACGACGTGACGGATTATAGCACAAGCCAGGCGCGGTGTCGAGAGGCAAGCGCGAAGGGGGCATAGCCCAGAACCGGTGGCGAGACCCGTTCGTGGTGCCGGAGAGCGGTGCCGGGGAGGCACCTGACAGGTCTCCGGAGACCTGTCAGGTGCCTCCCCACTACAAGCATGTGGGCAGCGCCCGCACGCTGCTTCCGCCAGGCGCTACGCCTGTGCGTGGTAGTACTGGCACTCTGGATAGCGTGAGCAGGCCAGCACGATCTCGCCGGTGTCGATATCCTGCATCTCCATCAGAGCATGGCCGCAATCGGGGCACACCGGCGTGCCCTGCGAGAGCGCCGGCTCGGCGGGCGCGGCGTGCTCGGGCTCGGTTGGCTCGGCCTCCGCGGGCAGCTCAACCCCCAACAGCGCCGGCACCTGTATGTCGGCGTCTGCCTCTGTGCCCAAGGCGGCTGGCGGCGCCTCCACCAGCGCTGCCGCCTCTTCTCCGGGCAGAGGCTCGGGCACCTGCGCGTTCGCCTGCGCAGTGCTGTCGAACAGCGATGGCAGCCAGCCCGCCGGCGGCTCCAGCACGGCGTCGGTGGCCCCCGGCAGGGCCGGCGGCTCGTGGCGCTGAGGAGCGAGCTGCACCTCAACCAGCGCGGCAACCTCGTCGGCCTGATAGCTCGCCCGCGCCGGCAAGCGCACCAGCGGCAGGCCCACCGCCGCCAGCGTCTCGGCGATCAGCTCATCCTGCTTGCCGCGGCTCGCTGCGCCCCGTGTCGTCCCATCGAGCTGCACTGCCACCAGCGGCACCAGCCGCTCCTCGTCGCAGAGGACCACGTCCACGCGCCGTTTGCCGATCTGATCGACGTGGCGCTCGTAGGCGCGCGCCCCGCGGCGTACCTGCACCAGGTCAGCCAGGTGCACCTTCACAAATACGGCGGCCCCATGCGCCCGCGCCAGCGGCAGCAGCACGTTGTACAACGCCCGCTCACTCGGCGCCAGCAGCGCCTCCACCCGCCGGTAGGGCAGCGGACTGCCCGCATCGGCCCTGGCCGCGGGCTCTGCAGCGGGTGAGATGCGCTGCCGCAGAACGGCAAACAGCCCGGCCAGGCTGGCCAGCGCGGCCACGGCCGAGAGTGCTGCGGCGAAGACGAGCATCGAATCGTTCATGACGAACTCCTATGGCCACGTGGTCTTGCCCGACCATTACCGCTCGTGGTACAATAGGCGGCGGGAGGATCCATGGTCGAACTCGAAGACCTGTTGCAGGCGACGGCTGGGCTGACGCATGGCCCCGTCTATGCCACGCGCTTTACCGATTTCTGCTACGACTCGCGCCAGGTCGCGCCGGGCCAGCTCTTCGTCGCCGTGCGCACCGGCTGGGCCGACGGTCACGACTATGTCCCCGAGGCCTGCCGCGGCGGCGCGCAGGGCGTCCTCTGCGACCGCCCTGTGGACCTGGCCGGCAGTCCTGTCACTTGTATAGTCGTTCAAGATACCCAGACAGCCCTCGCCGATTGGGCGCGATTGCTGCTGCAAAAGCATCAAGTCGAGGTTGTCGGCATCACCGGCAGCACCGGCAAGACGACGACCAAAGAGGCCATCGCGGCGGTGCTGAGCAGCGTGCGGCCGGTGTTCAAAAGCCCTGGCAACTATAGCGGGCGCTTTGGCCTCCCCATCGCCCTGGGGCAACTGCGCCCCGAGCACCGCCTCGCCGTCCTCGAGCTCGCCTGCGACTCGCCCGGCGAGATGGCCGAGCTGGCGCGCGTCGCCAGCCCGCGCTACGGCGTCGTGCTCAACGTCTCCGCCGCCCACCTCGAGACCATGGGCTCGCTCGAGAACGTGGCCCTCGAGAAAGGGCGCCTCGTCGCAAGCCTGCCCGCCGACGGCTGGGCTGTGCTCAACCGCGATGACCCCTGGGTGACCGCTATGGCCGAGCGCTGCGCCGCCCCCGTGCTCTGGATCGGCCAGAGCCCCGAGGCCCACCTGCGCGCCACTGATATCGAAGCCAATGAGGCCGGCGTCTCCTTCACCCTGTCGTGCCCGGCAGACCTGACAGGTCTTCGGAGACCCGTCAGGCCTGCCCCTGTCTGGTTTGAGGTGGGCGGCCACCCCGATGGGCCTGCGGAGGCCTGTCAGGTTTGCCGCATCCGGTCGCGCTTGCTCGGGCGCCACGCCGTCTACCCTCTGCTCGCCGCCGCCGCCGTCGGCCTCATCCATGGCCTCAGCCTCGAGCAGATCGCCCGGGCCTTGCAAGCGCTCGATCCGCTCCCCGGCCGGCTCAGGCCCCTTGCCGGCCGCAACGGTGCCCTGATCCTCGACGACTCGTTCAGCGCCACCCCGGCCGCCGTCGAGGCCGCGCTGCAGACCCTCGCTGGCGTTGCCCGCCCGCGGAAGATCGCCGTCCTCGGTGACATGGCCCAGCTCGGCGCCCACGAGGCCGAGGCGCACCGCCGCACCGGTGCGCTGGCTGCAGGGGTGGTGGACCTCCTGGTCGCCAACGGCGAGCGCATGCGCCTGGCCGCCGAAGAAGCGGGCCGCCACGGCCTGGCGCGTGAGCGTATCCACGTCACCTACACCGTCGACGACGCGCTGCGCGCTATCGAGCCGCAGCTCGGTCCCGGCGTCGCCATCCTTGTCAAGGGCTCGGCAGAAGCTCGCCTCGAGCAACTGGTGCGCCGCCTCCTGCCCGACGAGCGGCGCGCCGATGCGCCCTTGGTGCGCCAGGGCCCGGGCTGGCAGGCCGTGCGCCTCAAGCGACCCTCGCGCCCCACCTGGGTCGAGATCGACCTCGAGGCCATCGCCCACAACGTGCGCCTGGTGCGCCGCCTCGTCGGCGAGCGCGTCGCCCTTATGGCCATCCTCAAGGCTGACGGCTACGGCCACGGTGCCATCAAGACGGCGCGCACCGCGCTCAACAACGGCGCCACCTATCTCGGCGTCGCGTGCCTCAGCGAGGCTTTGGCACTGCGCCAGGTGGGCATTGAGGCGCCGATCCTCGTGTTGGGCTACACGCCCCCCTGGCAGGCCCGCGAGACAGTGGCCTCGCAGGTCGACGCCGCCGTCTTTTCCATCGAGACGGCCGAGGCGCTCAGCCGCGCTGCCGTCGAGCTGGGGCGGCCTGCCCGCGTGCATGTCAAGGTCGACACGGGTATGGGGCGCCTGGGCCTGCTGCCCGAAGAGACCCTGCCCTTCATGCTGGCGCTCGCCGGCCTGCCCGGCCTGGAGGTGCAGGGGCTCTTTACCCACTTTGCCATGGCCGACTGCGCCGACCGCACCCACTGCAACGAGCAGTGGCGGCGCTTCAGCGCGCTGCTGGCCGAGCTGGAGCAGCGCGGGCTGCGGCCGCCCCTGGTGCACGCTGCCAACAGCGCGGCCACGCTGACCATGCCCGAGGCGCACTGCGACATGGTGCGCGTGGGTGTTGCGCTCTACGGGCTCAACCCCTCCGCCGATGTGCCCTGCCCGGCCGGCTTTCGCCAGGCGCTCACCTTCAAAACGCAAATCGCCCAGGTCAAGACACTGCCGGCCGGGAGCTGCGTCAGCTACTGCTGCGCCTACCACACGCCGCGCGACTCGCGCGTCGCGGTGATCCCCGTGGGCTATGCCGACGGCTTCCGCCGCGCGCCGCAGCACTGGGGCCACGTCCTCGTCCGCGGCCAACGCGCGCCCATCGTCGGGCGCGTCTGTATGGACCAGACAATGATCGACGTCACCGATATCCCCGGCGTGCGTTACGGCGACGAGGTCGTGCTCATCGGCACCCAGGGCCGCGAGCGCATCACCGTCGACGAGGTTGCCGCCCAGTTGGGCACGATCAACTATGAAGTCGTCTCCGAAATCCTGGCCCGCGTGCCCCGAGTCTCCTAGTTTTCCACCGGTTCAGAGTTGACAGGCATGCGGGCCGCCCGCTGGCGGCCCGCATGCCTGTCAACTCTGAACCGGTGGAAAACTAGGCTAGGGGCTGGGGGCTGCGGCCGGCAGCGGCTGCCACACCGGCACCGGCTCGGCCATGCTCAGGCGTAGCGCCACCAACTCGGCCAGCACGCCCGACTGCCCCAGGTACTCCAGGTCGATGGTCTCGGGCGTATCGCTGGCGCGGTGATAATCGCCGGTGTCGACCGCCGCCGAGATGAACATGGTCGCCGGGATGCCGGCATGGCGAAAGCTGGCGTGATCACTGCGGCCGATGTCGCTGGGCTCGGCCGCCACGCCGAGCTCGGCGGCTGCGGCCAGGGCGTGGTCGGCCACCAGCCCGTCGCCATCGATGTAGAGCACCGGCCGCGGGCTCACGCCTACCATGTCGAGCTGCAGCATGGCCTCGACCCGGTTGAGGGGCAGCGTGGCATGGCGCACATAGTACTGCGAGCCGAGCATGCCCTGCTCCTCGCCGTCCCAGGCGGCAAAGAGCACCGTGCGCGCCGGGATGTAGCTGGCGGCCTGCCAGGTGCGGGCGATTTCGAGCAGGGCGGCCACGCCCGAGGCGTTATCGTTGGCGCCGGCGAAAAAGGTGCCGTCGGGCCAGCGACCCAGGTGGTCGTAATGGGCGCCGAGGACGATGACCTCGCTGCGGTGCGCCGCATCGCCCCCGAGCAGCACGCCCAGCACGTTCTGCGCCCCCGCCTGTGCCGCCTGGCGTGCGGCTACCTCGAGCCGCCCCCGGCCGGCGAGCGGCACCGCCCCCTCGCGGCGCTCCAGCTCCGAGAGGGTATGGCCGCTGCCGGCAAGGATAAAGGCCGTGGCATCGGGGCCGACGTAGGCCGCCGGGTAGGCCCGTGGGGCGGCAGTCGTCTCGCGGGCCACGCGGCCCATCAGCATCGGCGCGGCGTCTTCGCACACGATCAGCAGCCCCGCAGCGCCTCGGTCGCGCGCCAGGTGGTAGATGCTGGGGTCGACCGGCAGCCGGCAGACGATCATGGCCCCCGCCAGGTCCACGCCGACGAGGTCCGCTGCGGCGCCATGGCCGGCCCATACGAGCGGGCCTTCGGCCGCGCCCGGCCCCGCCGCGCCGTTGATGATCGGCGACACATCCTCGGGGAAGCGCCCCTCGAAGGCCCGGCCGTCGCCGTTGGTAAGCGTCAGGCGGGGCACGGTGCTGAGCTCGACCAGGGGCACCGTGAGCTCCTGCAAGTAGCTGCCGCCATCGCCGGCGGGCTGCAGCCCCAGCGCCGCAAAGCGCCCGGCGATGTACTCAGCCGCCGCGCGGCCGCCCGCCGCCCCCGCCTGGCGCCCGCCGAACTCGGGCCGGCAGAGCTGCTCGATCTCGGCCAGCGCAGCCTCGGCGTCGAAGGTGCGCGCCAGCATGGGCAGGTCCAGGGGCTTGGCCGTGGGCTGCGTTGTGGCTGTGGGCGCAGGCGCCGGCGCCGAGGTGGCCAGTATCGGCTGCAGCGCCACGGCGGTGGGGTGTGCCGTGGGTGCCGGCGGCGCTGTGAGCGGCCGCCGCACGACGGTCAAGAGCAGCGCGCACAGGGCGAGTGCTGCCACGGCGGCGAGCAGCCATCCCAGTCGCGAGCGGGGTCGAGCGTCACCGGTCATTGGAGGCTACCTTTCTTGGGGAACCCACGGCTGAGCCTTCCACCCAACCACACTCCCTCAGCATCCTGGTATCAGCCGGGCACTCTGCTCCGCCACTGCCCCTTGGGCGCGGATAAGCCTGCGCAGGCACATGCCCTCCTGCGCCCGGCCTTGATCCAGGAGGGGTTTTTTCGGGTTGGCTGGGCCAGCCAACCCGAAAAAACCCCCAGAAAAGGCCCCATGCCGGGCTCGTGCGGAGCCTATGACCCGGTCACCGGCTGGGATTGGTCTTCTCCGACAGGCTGCTAGCCCGACAATCCGGGCACGATGAACGCGTACAGGCAGACGAAATCGAGGCCCAGGAGCAGGAGATAGGGCAGGGCGTAGAGCCACAGCGCCCAGGGTTCCGGCAACCACGCCGCCAGGCCGAAGCCCCCGCTGCCGCCCACGAGGCCCGCGAGCGTGTACTTGTCGAGCGGCGCGCGGCGCAGTGCCGCCCAGGCCGCGAGCAGCACGGCCAGCGCGGCGAGCAGGCCCGCCGCAAGCGGCCGCCGGGCGCGCCGGGCCATCTCGCGCCAGCCGGCGGCCAGCGCGATGCCGATGGGCACGAGCGCCAGGAAGAGGTAGCGCCCCTGGCGCTGCAGGAAGGTCAGGTTGTACCACAGGAGGCCGGCCGCGCTGAGCGCAGCGAGGAGCGCGAGCAGCCCGAGGCCGAGGCGCTCCGCTTCGGGCAGCGATTTCCACTCGTGGCGCAGCCTGCGCGCCCGCAGCGCGAGGCCCACGAGCGCCAGCGCCGTGAGCACCGTCAGGCCGCGGTAGATGCGCTCGTCGAGCACCACGCCCATCCAACCGAACTGGCCCCAGAAGCTGTGGCAGGTCGTAGTGACGAAATCGCTCGCCGCGAAGCGCAGGCCGTTCTGCGCGATCCAGTCGGCGGTGCGCTGCTGGCCGACGACGACCGCCTGGTGCTGCCGTGAGGCCAGGGGGTCGGCGAGGCCATAGACGGCGACGTTGCGCGCCAGCCAGGGGGCGAGCAGCAGCAACGGCGGCAGGCAGAGCGCGCCCAGCCGCCGGGCGATGCCGCGCAGCCGCGCCGATCCGTCGCGCCGCCAGGCCACGGAGGCCAGGGCGATGAGCGCCGGCGGCAGCACGATGGCGGTGTTCAGCTTGGTCAGCGCGGCCAGGCCCAACGTGACGCCCAGCAGTAGGGGTGAAGCGTACGGGCGAAAGCCTCCTCGCCCCGAGCGAGCGCTCTGGCCGAATGCTTCACCCCCACCGTCTGGCTGGCGCAGCAGCGCCGCGATCTGGCACAGGGCGAGCGCTACCCAGAGCTCGGCCAGCGTATCGTTGCTCACCGCCGCCGTCGTGGCCACGTGCATCGGCAGCGCCGCCAAAAAGGCCGCCGCACCGAGCGCCAGCCACGGCCGCCCCGGCAGGAAAGCCGCGGCCGCGCGGTAGGCGGCGAGGATCAGCAGAGCGCCCAGCGCCACCGAGAACAGGCGCAGCGCCAGGAGCTGCCCCGCCTGCGGCAGCCCCGTTGTGGCGCCGTAGACGCCCGCCGCCAGCAGGTAGTAGAGCGGCGGCTGCCACGACTCGTAGCGGATGGGCGCGATCGACATGCCCGGGGTCTTTGCCGGGTTGGTGAATCGGGCGAGATAGTCGGCGGGAAAGTCGCCGAGCTGCAGCTCGGGCAGCGCCCGGTGCTCGGCGACGTATTTGACATAGTTGAAGTGCGCCGGCTCGTCGGGGGCCTGCCAGGCAGGCGTGAGCCGCGCGTACTGCACGCCGGCGACGATGTAGGCCAACATAATCAGCACGAGGGCCAGGGGTGGCCCAGACGTCCTCGCCTGCGCGGTGGGGCGAGCGTCCTCGCCTGCCAGAGCGCGCAGGCGAGGACGCCTGCGCCACCCCTGGCAGACGACGCTCGAGGTGCGCTGCAAAGCCTTCCTCATGGCACCGGCTCCAGCAGCCGCTCGACCTCGGCGATGGCGATGCGCCGGGTGGCCTGCACGCGGCGGCGCGGCCCGAGCATGCGCGGCAGGCCAAGGAGCCCGGCGAGCTGCCCGCGCAGCCGAGCCCGCGCTGCCGCGCCGCGCCAGGCCTTGAGCGCTTCCCATGAGATGCGCAGTTGGGCGCGCACGATGGGCCAGCAGTGCCGGCGCAGGACCGGCCCCGGCACGTCTTTGGCCAGCACCCAGAGGGTGTTGCGCCCGGTGTAGTAGCTCGCCGTCACGCCGCCGCCGGTGGCGCTGAGGTGGTGGTAGACGACGGCGCTGGGGACATAGATGCAGCGCCAGCCGGCGAGCTGCGCCCGCCAGGCGAGGTCGACGTCCTCGCAGTTGAAGAAAAAGGCCTCGTCGAGCAGGCCGACCTGCTCGAGCAGCGCACGGCGGTAGGCCACGGCGCCGCCACAGCCGCCAAAGACATACTCCTCGCGGTCGAACTGCCCTGTGTCGCGCTGCCACACGCCGCGGTTGGCTGGCAACCCGTCGGCGCGGTAGACGTCGCCGGCGGCGTGCAGCGTATCGCGGCGGTCGAAGAGCCGCATCTTGCTCGCGGCGGCGCCGGCATCGGGGTGTTCGGCGAGGGCGCGCGCCAGTTCGGCCGCCCATTGCGGCTCGGCCTCGGTGTCGTTGTTCAGCAGGGCCACGATCTCGCCGCGGCTGGCGGCAATGCCAGCGTTGACGCCGCCGGCAAAGCCGCGGTTCTCGGGCAGGGCGAGCAGGCGCACCTCGGGGTAGCGGGTGGCGACGATGCTCTGCGACTCGTCGGCCGAGGCGTTGTCGACCACGATCACTTCGAGCGCGGGGTGGGTCTGGCGGCGCAGGGCGTCGAGGCAGGTGGGCAGGTGCCGCGCCCCGTTCCAGTTGGGGATAATGACGGAGACCAGGGTGCTCACGCTCCGCGCTCCCCGAAATAGTCGGCGAGCGCCTCCTGCCAGGGCCGCAGGGCGACGCCGAGCTGCGCGCCGCACAGGTTGGCCAGCTCGAGCTGCTTGGGCACCGGCGCCGGCCGGGCATAGTCCTGCGTGGGGGTCACCGGCACGTGCGCCAGGCCGGCCAGCCGCAGGATCTCGCGCGCCCACTCGTAGCGCGAGCAGACGCCGGCGTTGGTCAGATGATAGATGCCATAGACCTCAGTGGGGAGCAGGCGCGCCACGGCCTCGGCCAGGTCGGGGGCGTAGGTGGGCGAGCCGACCTCGTCGGTGGCCATGCTCAGGCTGCCGCGCTCGTGGGCCAGGCGCAGCACCGTCTCCACAAAGTTGCGCCCGCCCGGCGCAAAGAGGCGGTCGATGCGCACGACATAGAAACGCTGCAGGAAGGCCTGCGTGGCCCACTCGCCGCCGAGCTTGGAACGGGCGTAGATGCCCTGCGGTGCCGGCGCGTCGTACTCAAAGTAGGGCGCGCCCTTGCGGCCGTCAAAGACATAGCCGGTGCTGATGTAGAGCATGGCGGCGTCGCAGCGCCGGCAGGCGAGGGCCACGTTCTGTGTGCCCAGGGCGTTGACGCGGTAGGTCAGCTCCGGCTGGCTTTCGCATTGGTCGACGTTCGTCAGCGCCGCCGCGTGGATCACGGCCTCGGGCCGGAAGGCGTCGAAGGCGCGGCGCACCTGCAGGGCATCGGTCACGTCGAGCTCGGGCAGGTCCAGCGGCAGCAGGTCGTTGGCGGCCAGGCGGGCCTGGAGGATGCTGCCGAGCTGGCCTTTGGCGCCGGTGATCGCAATACGCATCAGAACAGTCCCCTCTTCACGACATTCTCACCACAAAGGACACAAAGGGGAAGATAGAAGCGCTTTGTGTCCTACTCTGAAGACGCCGCGCCCAACAGCGTAGCCTAGCCCCTTGTGGGCGTCTTCGTGCGCGGTGGTGAGCGCCGCGCTCATGACCGCTTTGTGGTTCAACTCCGCGTCGCCGGGCGCAGGCGACGGCGCAGGGCGCGGCCGCCCTGGTAGACGAGCCCGGCCAGCAGGAGCACGATGGGCAGCACCAGCCCGAGGCCGGCCACGACCAGGGCCTGCACGATGGCCGAGAGCTGCCAGAAAGTGGCCGTCAGGTCGGGCACGTACCAGGTGATGCGGAAACCGTTCAGCCAGTAGACGGCCGCGGCCTGGCAGGCGAGCAGGTACACGACGAGCAGCGAGTAGCCCAGGCTTGTCTGGATGATGCTCAGCACCGAATCCTCGTGTTCGCGGATCAGGCACCAGAGGACGATGGCGGCGCCGGCGAGCGAGGCGAGGGCCACGTTCTCCGCCGTCATCATAACGGTTGTGTCGATCTCGGCAATGCTGCTGAAGGAGTAGAGCCCCACCCGGTGCAGGTACAGGCCGTGGTAGGCGAGCTGCGTGACGGCCGCCGCCACGAACAGCCACAGCCCGCGCCGGCCGCCGCGCAGGATCAGCAGGACCAGGGGCACCGCGACGACGAGCAGCGCCAGCGGCAGGCGCAGCCCGCGCTCGCGTAGGATGCGCTGCTGGCGCACCTGGGCCATCTCCCGATCGATGCGCTCGACGGCGATGCGCGCCAGGCTGTAGGCGCTCTCGACGTTCTGCACCTCCATCGAGCTCAATGCCACCTCGACGTCGCCCTCGGCCGTCTCGCTCAAGGCGCCGTGGCCGATGCTGGGCAGGTAGAGGTTGGCCAGCTCACGGCGCTGCAGCGCCGTCTCGAGCTCGACCTGGGTGCGCGTGGCCAGGTCGGTGCGCAGCATCTCGAAACGCGCTACCCCCTGGCTGAGGCGGGGCACCGGGGCGCCGAGGATGGCGGCAATGGTGGGGGCGATATCGGTCTCGTTGATGGTGCCATAGTCGCCGGGGATGACCAGGTCGCCCGCGGCGACCAACGGTGTGTACATCACCTCGCGCTCGCCGCCGCCGTGGCCACCCTGGTCGACCTGGCCGTGATCGGAGGTCACGATCAACACCGTGTGTCGCAGGTCCAGCGCGGCCACGATATCGCGCAGGTGGTCGTCGATCTGCGCGGCGACCTCGCGGTAGGCGGCGCTCGTGGCGCCTGCCTCGTGGCCGGCCTCATCGAGGCTGCCAAAGTAGATGAACGTGAGGTTGGGCGCAAAGTTGTTGAGGAAGCGCAGCCCGGCCTCGGCCGACAATCGGTCGTCGTCGGCGGTGAAGCCATTGGCGTAGAAGCGGGAGTCGAGCACCTCCTCGGGGATCATCTTTTGCCACCAGGGCGCTCCGGCGAGCGCCGTGGTGAGGCCGGCGCGACGCGCCACGGCAAAGATGGTGTCGGCGAGGATGGGGGGGATGGCGTCGTCGGGCGCGTTGAGCAGCGACGAGCCGTTCAGCTCAGGCCAGGCACCCGTGACCAGGGTGGTCCAGGTTGGCTGCGAGTAGCTGGGCCGGCCCACGAGCACCCGCGCCGCCGCCGCCTGGCGCTGCAAGAGCGACAGGGTGGGCATGCCCGCCACGGCGTCTTCGCGCAGGCCGTCGATGAGGACAAAGACCACCTGTGGTGCCAGAGGCCGCGTCGCCTTGCCGGTGGCCTTGGGCTGCACGCGCAGCGGTGGCTGGTAGCCCTCCAGAGAGGCCTGGGTGTGTAGCAGCCAGAGGTAGGCGCCGCCCGCCGATGCCGCGAGCAGCAACACTGAGCCGAGAACGGCCAGGATCCTGATGAACCGATTGAAGCCGCCTCTGCGCTGGCCGATCATGGCCGCCTCCCCGACGTGGATGGTTCTGAAAGCGGATCCTTCTCGGACTATTATACCGTCCGGAGGCGCTCAGTCAAACGTACCGGACAGTGCGACATTTGACGCCATTTCGCGCTGATGCTATCTTCAAGGGGTTTTTGCGGGTTGGCTGGCGCCGCTGCCTGCGGGCAGCGGCGCCAGCCAACCCGCAAAAACCCCGCCATACAGGGTTTGAGCCGGGGATGTGCGACGCGTGAGACCCGGCACCGGCTATGGCCGATTCGTCAAGACAGGCCGGCAGGAGCATTCGGAGGCAAGGCATGGCCATTCAGCCGCAAGGGCTGGTGCAGGTGTACACGGGTGAAGGCAAGGGCAAGACGACGGCGGCCCTGGGCCTGGTGCTGCGCGCTGTGGGTTGGGGGCTGCGCAGCTACGTGGTGCAGTTCATGAAGGGCCAACCGAGCGGCGAGGAGGTGGCGCTCAGGTGCCTGGCGCCGCTGGTGACGCTGGTCCGCTTCGGCCGGCCGGGCTTTGTCAAGCCCGGTGAGTGGACGCCGGAAGACCGCGCCCTCGCCAAGGAAGGATTGGCGCAGGCGCGGGCAGCGCTCCTTGGCGGAGGCTATGACCTGGTCATCCTCGACGAGGTCAACACCGCCGTCGCCTTTGGCCTGCTCAGCGAGCGGGCCGTGCTCGACCTCATCGCCGCGCGGCCCACCCACGTGGAGCTGGTGCTGACGGGCCGCGGCGCCACGCCCGCCATCCTGGCGCAGGCCGACCTGGTGACCCGCATGCTCGAGGAGAAGCATCCCTACGCCCGTGGCATCCCGGCGCGGCGGGGCATCGAGTTCTAGTACTGCAACCGTACTTGTCCGAGGCGGCCCATGCTCCGCGAGCTCTATACCAACAGGCTGCGGATGGCCTCGTAATAGTCGGCAGGGGTTCGCTCGCCGTCCTCGAGGTAGCCCTGCTCTGCAAGCAACTGCGCCAGGGGTCGGCCGATCCAGCGGTAGTGCCAGGGCTCATACTGGTAGCCCGTGCGGGCCTCGCCCCTGGGTGTGTAACTCAACGCAAAGCCATAGCGCCACGCCTCTTGGTAGAGCCAGCGGCCGGTGCGCGTATCCGCAAAGTCATCCTCGACCGAGTTGAGATCGATGGCCAACCCCAGTTGGTGCTCTGAGTGGCCTGGGAGGGCCGAGGACCGGCTGACACGCTCAACGGCCGTGTTGCGATCGAGCCCGGCGGCCATCTGCTCGGCGACGTAGCGGTCGAACAGGTCGGCCTGGTACTGGTAGGGGCGGTAGCCCGAGACAATCGAAAGCGCGTCGCCCGATGCCCGCTGCATTGCGGCGAGGTCGGCGCCCAGGATGGCCCGCACCGGCTGCCCGCCCGGCACGCCATACGTGCTTGGCGAGACCAGGTCACGGGGGGCATAGTCTGCCGGCAGCGCCTGAGTCTTGGTGACCGGGAAGAGGACTTCCCATGCCGTCTCCGGGTCGAACCCGAACACTTTGACGACGCTCCCGGCGCGGTCCCATTCGATGCCCTTGAGGATCAGGCGCGCGATCGGCAGGCGTTCCGAAGCCGAGCCCGCCCTCGCCGGTGCCGGTTCGGGCGTGGCGGTTGGCTGTCGCACGCCCAGCCTGTCGGCCGGGGCTGGAGGCGGAGCAGGCCTGGTCGCGACCTCCTGCCTGCAGCCGGTCACGGCCAAGGCGGCCGCCGAGCCCAGGCCGGCCGCCATGGTGGCCAGGAAGTGGCGCCTCGTCATGCGCCGTCTACGTGTGATGGGACTGATGATCGTCGTCGGCATTTGGATCTTCTTCTCCCGGTGGTACACGACGAAGCAGGGGAAGGATAGACATTCATGCACGGTTCTGGATGGCGCTCGTTCCTCCACTACGACGACAGACAGGACAATCCAGCCATCGACATGGCGCTGCTGCGCCGCGTGGCGACGTATGGGCGGCCTTACCTGGGCAGGATTGCCGCCATGCTCGGCATCATCTTGGCCATCACGCTGCTGGGCCTGGTGCCGCCCCTGTTGGTGCGCGACCTCATCGATCGCACCCTGCCCCAGCGCAACCTGACGCGGCTGAACCTGCTCGCCCTGGGCATGATCGGCATCCCGCTCGTCAACGGGCTGCTGGGCGTCGGCCAGCGCTACCTTGGCGCCTCCATCGGCGAGGGCGTCATCTACGACCTGCGCGTTGCCCTCTACGCCCACATGCAGCGCATGTCGCTGCGCTTCTTCACCAACACCAAGACCGGCGAGCTCATGTCGCGTCTGAACAGCGACGTCGGCGGCGCCCAGCGCGCCATCACCGGCACCATTGTCGATCTGATCACCAACGTCATCACCCTGGCCGGCACGCTGGCCATCATGGTCCGGCTCGACGGGCGACTGACCATCCTGGCTGTGGCCGTGCTGCCGCTCTTCGTCATCCCAACCCGGCTGCTCGGCGGCCGCCTGCGCGGGGTAGTGCGCGGTCAGTTGTCGCTGAACGCCGAGATGAATGCCATGATGAACGAGACGCTCAACGTGAGCGGAGCGCTCTTGGTCAAGCTCTTCGGCCGCGGCCCGAGTGAGGTGGGGCGCTTTGCCGAACGCGCGGGCCGGGTGCGCCGTGCCGGCATCCGCCAGGCCTACCTCATGCGCTGGTTCACGCTGACCATCAGCCTCGTCAGCGCCGTCGGCTCGGCCCTCGTCTTCTGGGTGGGCGGCCTCCTGGTGCTGCGTGATCCCGCCTTTACCATCGGCACCATCGTGGCCTTTACCGCCTACCTGGGCGCGCTCTACGGCCCGCTCAGTGCGCTGACCAATGCGCGCGTCGACTTTGCGACCTCGATGGTCAGCTTTGAGCGCGTCTTTGAGGTGCTCGACCTGCCGCTCGAGATCGAAGAGCGCCCGGGCGCGCTGACCCTGAAAGAGGTTGAGGGCCACGTCACCTTTGACCACGTTTCATTCAGCTACCAGCCCGGCGAGCACGAGCCCGGTGCCGCCGCCACGCTCAGCGAGGTGGTGCGCTACGGCCGCGGCGCCAGTGCCATCCAGCCGCCGCTGTCGCAAGAGGAGGGCAGGCGACCCGTCCACGCCGCCGGCCCCGAGGCGCACGACGCCCCAGCCGCCGAGGCCGAGCCGGCGCCGCGTTGGGCGCTGCGCGACGTGAGTTTTTCCGTCAGGCCAGGCCAGCTGGCCGCGATCGTCGGGCCCAGCGGCGCCGGCAAGACCACGATCACCTATCTGCTGCCGCGCCTCTACGACCCGACGGAGGGCCGGGTGACCGTCGACGGCCTCGACATCCGCGATCTCACACTCGACACCCTGGCCGGGCAGATCGGCATGGTCACCCAAGAGACCCACCTCTTCAACGACACGATCCGCGCCAACCTGCTCTATGCCCGGCCCGATGCCGGCCACGACGAGCTCGAGGCCGCCTGCCGCGTCGCCAACATCCACGATTTCGTCGCCGGCCTGCTCGAGGGCTACGACACCGTCGTCGGCAACCGCGGCTATCGCCTCTCGGGCGGCGAGAAGCAGCGCCTGGCCATCGCCCGGGTGGTGCTCAAGAACCCGCGCATCCTCGTGTTCGACGAGGCCACCTCTTCGCTCGACAGCCAGTCGGAGGCGCTTATCCAGGCGGCGCTCGAGCGCATCATGGTCGGGCGCACCAGCCTGGTCATCGCCCACCGGCTCAGCACCATCCTGGCTGCGGACGTCATCCTCGTGCTCGACCAGGGCCGGCTCGTCGAGCAGGGCACGCACGCCGAGCTTCTCGCGCAAGGCGGGCTGTACGCGCAGCTCTACGAGACCCAGTTCCGCCCTGGCATAGTGGAGACGATCTCACCACGAAGGACACAAAGAGGATTCTCTTGATGCTTTTGTTCCCCTGGCTTCGCTATTGGGTGACAATGCTGCGTGCGCCATGGCCCCGGTACAGCTCCTCGCCCACGAAGCAGCACCCTTCGTCGATGCGCGTCTCGACATGAACAGCAGCAGCGGTGTCGTCGTGCAGGGCCTTGTGCAGCTCGGCAATGCGCACGTCGGCGGCGCGGGTCGCGACGGGGTAATCCCAGCCCCAGATCTCATCCAGCAGCCACTCACAGCGGATGACCCCGCCCAGGTACAGCATCAGCTACTCGAGCAGGCCAAAGGCCTTGGCCGTGAGCACGATCTCCTCACCATCGAGCAAGGCCCGCCGCGACGGGAGGTCGCGGGTGAGCCGGCCCGAGGTCGGGCCCCGGCACGCGGCTAGCGGCTGGCCACCGACACGCGCGCGGCGCAGGATGGCCCACATGCAGGCGACCAACTCCAGGGGGTCGAAGGGGATGTCGATCGTCGCCGGCGCCCTCCTCAGGGCCAGCGCCCGTTCGGCGGAGCCGCCCACCTGGGTGAGCATCTTGCCAACATGCCCCTCGTTTCCAGGAGTCCAGGTGCGATCACGCGCCAAACTGCACAGTCCCCAATTGTAGGCTTGGGCGGCCAGGCGTCAATTGGGGGTGTAGTTCAGTTTTGGGGCAAGTTGTAGACAGTCTCCCAGACACCGTCGAAGCGATTGCTGAGGATAGCTGCCCGGACTGGGATCACGCGCTCGGCACCTTTCCTGTTCCAGCGCATG
>Ga0116161_1001299_pt1 | contig 26103 bp, 32 predicted proteins | sample AD_JPNAS3_MetaG_FD_89877 | JGI IMG/M metagenome (GOLD analysis project Ga0116161, IMG submission 89877) | Active sludge microbial communities of municipal wastewater-treating anaerobic digesters from Japan - AD_JPNAS3_MetaG | ecosystem: Engineered > Bioreactor > Anaerobic > Digestate | place... | reverse complement strand
CATAATAAAAACTGGGGGTTGAGTGAGTCTTTGGTAAAAAAAATAGCCAAAAAGGTTTTAAGGGAGCGAGGATTTGGTGATGAAGTAGAGTTGAGTATTTACTTTGTGGGAAGAAAGAAAGCAAAAGAGCTGAATAAAAATTACCGAAGAATGGATTATATTCCTCAAGTGTTAGGGTTTCCTATGTCGACAACCCCTGGTGTAGACGATAAAGTCAGATTGGGGGATATTGTGATTTGTACTCAGAAATTGAAATATGAGGTTGAGTTTCAAAAATCATCTGTAGAAAGGGTGATGGAAGATTGGTTAAGACATGGATTGGATAATTTGTTAAAAAAAGATTAAACTTAGTTTAAGTTGGCAACTCAAAAAAATCCGATATCTATTTTGGTAATGATGTTATTTTTGTCGTCAGCTTTGTTGGCGGCGATAGGGTTGGTGGAAAAGAATCAGGAAAATAGGAGTCTGGCGGCGGGGTTAAATAGTAGCTGCACGGTGGGTAGCGGCTGTGGTTGGGATAATTGTAGAGGAGACTGTGTTGGGTCAGCTGATTTAGTTTGTTATGGTTCTTCGACTAGAGTTTGTAAAATAAAAAGCGGGGGAACCTGTAGTAGATCAAGTGATTGTTATGGCAACCATTATTGCAGTCGGTATAACAACCATTGCCGTAAAAAAGATAAAAAGTGGATTGGTGATTATTCAGTTGAGGGGGTAAGTGTTAGCTCAATGTTGGGAGTATCGTCGGGGTCAACGACGGCGCCAAAACCTTCATCGGTAACACAGCCAACGTCAGTGCCGCGGTCAACAACTTTGCCGACGGCAATACCAACAAAAATTCCGGGACCAATTACCTTGCCGGCGGGAATGGCCTCTCCAGGCATAAGAATAGTGACAGGATTGGTTAGCTTATATTCCGGAGAGAAACAAAAGATATCAGTGGTATTAAATGGAGTTGAGGGTGGTGGTTTGGTATGGACGAGTGGCAATCAAAATGTGGTTAGAGTTGATAATTTAGGTTATGCCACAGCTGTAGCTCCGGGGGTAACTACCATAAAGGTGCAATCAGGTAAGAGTGTGGCGGTCGTGCCGGTATGGGTTAGGGAGGTTGGGTCTTTGAGGAGCGTGATTGTGGTGCCGACAGTGATGGTAACTTTGGCGCCAGCGGCGCCGACATTAATTCCGACATTGGTTCCAACCAGGGTGCCAACGGCGATTTCGACGGCAATACCAACTTTGGTTCCAACTGTAATCCCGACGGGAGTACCGACTTTGGTGCCAACGCTTATTCCAACAGTAATACCAACGTTAGTACCGGATGGTGAGTTGACGCCAAAAATTAGTTTTAGGTTTAGTTTAACCGGGATAAAACCGGGGTCTGTTTGTATCAGTAGTATCGGACCTTTGGAGGTAGAAGTGGTAAATAGGTCAAGCGGGACTTATCAAGGGGGTTTGGTTGCTAGATTTAAACCGGTTGAGGGGGAGATTGACAGTTTGGGAGATCAGGTGTTTGAGGTGTCAAATTTGTTTTTGGATAAATCTAAGTTTGGCGGAGTAGATGAAACTAATTTTTTAAAAATAAAAGGTCCATTTCATTCAAAAAACAAGATGTGTCAGGAAGGGCAGTCGGGAAAATTGTCGGAAAATACAGTGTGTAATTTGAAGCTAGACGGGAGTAAGGTTTACGATTTTTCTAACTATGCTTTGGCTCCGGGGGATGTGAATTATGATGGGGTGATTAATTCGATAGATTATTCTCAAACAAAGAAGATGATGAATGAATCAGAAATGGAAAATGCGGTATGCGGTATTAAGGGAGATTTCAATCTTGACGGAATGGTTAATTCGGTGGATATGGGACTGATAAAAATGTCGCTGAGCCAAATTGATGATGAATAGAGCGGGTTGATATAGAAAATGATATTGTAAATCCAGCCTGGTTTTGGTTTAATCTATTGATGTCTGTGTTTCACTTAAAATACCGGCCGAGGAGATGGTCGGATTTGGATTTGGCTGATGTAGCTGATAAATTAAACAAGATTTTGTCGGCCAAAGACAAGCCGCAGTCGTTTTTGTTTGCCGGACCAAAGGGATCGGGTAAAACTTCGGCAGCCAGAATTTTGGCCAAAACGGTCAATTGTTTGAAACCAGAAAAGGGTGAGGCGTGTAATAGTTGTGATAACTGTGAGGAGATTGATAAAGGTCGGGCGATAGACATAATTGAGATGGATGGGGCTTCTAATAGGGGAATTGAGGATGTGAGAAATTTAAAAGACAAAGTTTACTTGTCGCCCAGTAAATTGAAGTATAAGGTGTTTATTATTGATGAGGTGCATATGTTGACCAAGGATGCGTTTAACGCCTTGTTGAAGCTGATTGAGGAGCCGCCAAAGCATACCATGTTTGTGCTGTGCACCACAGATGCAGAAAAAATTCCGGATACGGTGATGTCACGGTTGGTTCGGATTGATTTTCGGCGGGGCGGGAGAGAGGAACTGCGTCATTCTTTGGATAAAGTAATTAAGGGAGAAAAAATAGTGTTGGACAAAACGGGAATTGATTTTATTTTGGACAGGAGTGATGGCAGTTTTAGAAACCTGCAAAGAAGTTTAAATGAAATTGTGCTTAATTTTGGGACGGAATTGACGTTGACAGAGGTAAAAAAATTTTTTTTGGACAAAGGAGGCAGTTATAATGAGGCTGATTTTGAGGCTGATTTGATTTTGGGAAAGGCGGGAGTAATTTTGGAAAAACTGGAAAAAATGGCAGATGAAGGACGGGATTTGACTGATTTTAGGCAAAGATTAATGAAGTATTTTCAAACCAAAGTTTTGGCTGTTTTTGGAGTGGGAGAAGAAATTAAATCAAAAATGTCAGTAACCGAGCTGCAAAGGTGGATAGAACTTCTGATCAGATGCGCCAGACAGGAAAAAGAGACGGAGATTGATCAGTTGCCGTTACAATTGGCGGTGATAGATTTTTTGGAGGATGAAAGCGGCGGTGAGGAAGCAAAAAGAGTTGAGACAGAGATTAATGATGAGAAAAAAAATAAGACAAAGGCAGAGCCGGCGCCAAAAGCAAGAGCAGTGGAGAAAAAGGAAGAGAGTAAAACGGAAATTATAAACATAGATGTGTCAGGGGTTAGCTTGGAAAAAATCAGCCAGTTTTGGGGGAATGTGTTGATGGCGATTAAACCGTTTAATCATTCAGTAGAGGCGTTTTTGAGAGCTTCGAGACCGATCAAGCTGGATGGACGACACTTGGTAGTAGAAGTGTTTTATCCGTTTCACAAAGACAGGTTAGAGGAGCCAAAAAACCGGCAGATAGTAGAAATGGGGTTACAAAAGGCGTTGGGGGTAGAGCTGGTGTTTGACTGTATTTTAAGCAAAAGCAAAAAGCAGCCATTGGTGATTAAAAATGACACGCCGATAGAAAGCGTAAGTGAGGAGCTGGTGGAAAGTAAAAAAGATAAGGCTGATTTGTATGATGTGGCGAAGGATATTTTTGGGTAAAAAGCAGAGAGAAAATGATGGGGGACAAAAGGGGAAATTAATAATATAATGGTGACAGGTTATTTTTTTTGAAAAATATGTTTGATAAAGCAAAAATGTTAGCTCAGGCTTATAAATTGAAGAAAGCGGTGGAGGCAGAGGTAGTTGAGATTGAGGAAAATGGAGTTAAGGTGAGTGTCAGCGGGGATCAAAAGGTTAAGTTTTTGTCGGTTAATGGGATGGAAAATAAGGTGTTGGTGGATACAATCAACAAAGCGTTGAAAAAATCCCAAGAGACAGCGGCAAAGAGAATGAAGGAGATGGGCGGTTTGGAGGGGTTATTTTAGCAAGAGGTTGTAAATTATAAGTTTGAGGGCTAAAAGTGGCGGAATTTCCTAAAAGTATAAAAAATTTAATTGAAGCGTTTGAGCGGTTGCCGGGGATTGGTCCTAAGGGAGCGACCAGGTTGGTATTTTATTTGCTAAATACCCCCAAGGCTTACGTGCAGGATTTGGCAACGACGTTGATAAAGATGAAAGATGAAATTAAAATTTGTCGGGAATGTTTTTCGGTTACTGAACAAGATGTTTGTTCAATATGTAGAGATAAACAGCGAAACTCGTGGCAAATTTGTGTGGTAGAAAGAGCAATAGATGTGATGGCGATTGAGAATATGGGAGGGTATAAGGGGGTATATCATGTGTTGGGAGGGGTGATTAATCCGTTGGAACACGTGGGTCCAGAGGAACTGAAGATTGATGAGTTGGTGGAGAGAGTCAAGAATAAATTAAATGGAGAGGGAGATTGTCTGGAGGTAATTTTGGCAACTAACCCAACGATGGAGGGTGAGGCGACGGCTTTGTATATAAAAAAAAGATTGGAGGGGTTGAAGGTAAAAATATCCCGGATTGGCAGCGGACTGCCGATCGGAGCTGATTTGGAGTATGCCGATCAGGCGACTTTGTGTCGGGCGCTGGACGGGCGAAGAGATATATAATGGGTATATGATGAAAAAATATGCAACAGTGGTAATAGTTGTTGGTTTGATAGTGGTTGGGATTTATTTTTTGGGTCGGAAAAATCAGAGTCGGAAAACGTTGACTGAAAACAGAATCAGTCCAACTGACATATCGGAAATAACGGTGGAACCGATAAAAACAAAGGAGAGGGGAAAAATAGAGGGAAAGGTGTGTTATCCGTCGAGTTTTATTCCCGAAGGGAAAATTTTGGTGAAAAATACAGCCACAGGCGAGGTTTTGTCACAAGATTTTAGAATGGAGGGACAAAATCAAAAATTTGTGATGGAACTGGCTGAGGGGAAGTATGTGGCAGCTTATCAGCCAAATGAGATGGAAATAATGGGATTTTATAGCCAGTGCGCCTTGGAGATGGAAAATTGCGCCACACCGGAGTCTCATCAGCTAAAGGAAATAAAGGTCAAACCCGGGGTGACGGTAGAAAAGGTGGATATATGTGATTATTATTATCAACCGGAAAATAAGCCAAAATGGTAAAATGAATTTATGGCGGATCAAAAGATTTTGAAAGGAGTGATGGCAGGATTGGGTGAGTTGGGGGCAGAGACACTAAAAAAGACGGGTGAGGAAGGACAAAAGATGTTGGAGACAGTAATCAGCGGCAAGGAGTTGTTGGGATTGGAAAAGACGATGGATAATCAGGAGTTGGAATTTAAAAAACAGGAAGAGGAGAGAAAAAAGCAGGAGGAGGTGGCAAAATTGAAACAAGAAATGGGTTATGGTAGAAAAGTAGAGACGGAAATGACGGAATTAAGAAAACAAAAAGAAAAGGAAGAAGAGGAAAAAGAGGAATATTTTGAAAAAGTTAAACAACAACAGGAAAGAGAAAAGCAGCAGCAGGCGGAAGAATATAATGACTTAATGGCAGTTTCAAACAACCCTGCCAAACAAAAGAAAAGCCGGGGAAGCGCTTTGGTGACAAAAAAGAAGCACCAACCTGATATGAGTCAAATGTCGCAAACAACTGAGTTTAAAGGTAAAATTGACTAAGATGACGGAGTTAAAATTTTTTAATACCCTAAGCCGAACTAAAGAAACATTTGAACCGATTGAGACAGGAAAGGTGGGGATTTACAGCTGCGGGCCGACGGTCTATTCCAGCCCTCATATTGGCAATATGTATGCTTATGTCTGCTGGGATGTGTTGGTAAGAGTGCTGCAATATTTGGGATATGAAGTCAAAAATGTGATTAATATTACTGACGTGGGTCATTTGGTGTCTGACGGCGACAGCGGCGAGGATAAAATGGAAAAAGGTTCAAAGAAAGAAGGCTTGAGTGTGTGGGAGATAGCCAAAAAATATGAGGATGAATTTTTGACTAATTTGGATGAATTGAACATTGAAAGGCCGTGGAAATTACCAAGGGCAACGGATCATATTGCCGAACAAATTAATTTGATCCAAAAAATTGAGGCTAACGGCTATACCTATAAAACCAGTGACGGGATTTATTTTGATACCAGCAAAATGGTTGATTATGGCAAAATGGCTAATTTAAATTTGGAAAAAATAAAAGAAGGGGCAAGGGTGGAGGTAAATGAGGAAAAGAAACATCCAACTGATTTTGCGTTGTGGAAATTTAGTCCTAAAGGAGTCAAGCGGCAAATGGAATGGGAGAGTCCGTGGGGAGTGGGTTTTCCGGGGTGGCATATTGAATGCACGGCCATGTCGACCAAATATTTAGGGGAAAAATTTGATATTCATACCGGCGGAGAGGATCATATTCCGGTTCATCATACTAATGAAATAGCTCAGGCGGAAGGAGCTTTTGGCCACGATTTGGTGAAATATTGGATTCATAACGCTTTTATTACTTTTAAGGGAAATAAAATCAGCAAATCAAGTGGAGGTTTGTGGACTATAGCCGATTTAAAGAAAATGGGGTTTGAGCCATTAGCTTTTAGGTATATGGTATTGTCATCACATTATCGAAAAGGAATGGAGTTTTCGATAGAGAGTTTAAAGTCGGCTCAAACAGCTTTACTAAAATTAAGAAAATATCGGGTGGAAGACGGAAAAGATTATGAAGTTAATCAGGCATTCCGGCAAGAATTTATTTCCAAAATCAGCGATGATTTGGCGATGCCAGAAGCGCTGGCAGTGGTGTGGAAATTAATGAAGTCAGATTTGATAGTGGGGGAAAAATGGGCGACATTGTTGGATATGGACAAAGTATTGGGATTAAGGTTGGGAGAGACGGTATTTGAGGAAAAAATTCCGGAGGAAATTGCCCAATTGGCACAGCAGCGGCAGCAAGCAAGGGAGAATAAAAATTGGGCTGAGTCGGATCGGTTAAGAGAGCTAATAAAAAGCCAGGGTTATTTAGTTGAAGATTTAGTAAACTCCTGTAAAATAAGAAAAATATAATTTTGTATTGTAAATAGAAACTTATTGTGTTAATCTAATAAGCTAATGAAAGGAAATAAATATCGATACCAGCTGGTAATAATTTTAAATCCCAAGACAGAAAACAAAGATAAGACTTGGGAAAAAGTCAACGGCTGGCTGACAAAAAATAAAATTGAATCGACCCAGGAACATTTGGGATTAAAAGAGCTGGTTTATGAAATCGGCAAGAATTCTAAAGGTGATTTTTGGACTATGGATTTGACCTCAGAGTCGCCAATCAAACAAAAAGACTTAAATTTATTACTAAATCGGGAACCTAATATTATTAGATATTTAATTTTGAAAAAGGAGTAAAACATATGCCTAGCAGGTGTTTGAACAAGGTAACTTTAATTGGTAATTTAACCCGTGATCCGGAGTTGAGATATACACCGGGGGGAATGGCGGTAGTGTCTTTTGGACTAGCTACCAACCGAGTTTGGGTAACTAAACAGGGTGAAAGAAAAGAGGATGCTCAATTTCACCGAATTGTGGCTTGGAATAAACTAGCCGAGCTTTGTTCTCAATTATTGTCTAAAGGAAGGAGAATTTATGTTGAGGGCAGAATTCAATATCGGGAATTTACCGATGCCGAGAACAATAAAAAACAAATTGCCGAGATTATTATTGATGACATGATTATTTTGGACAACAAAGGAGTCGGCGGAGCTGATCATGGAGAAGCCATAGATTTGGCGGGAACTCCGACAGAAGAAAATGAAACTCCAGCAGCTGAAGGGGGAATTGAAGACATTGTCATCCCGGATGATATCGGTGAAGTGGCGACTGAAGAAAAACCGGAAGTGGAAAAAACTGAGGACACTGCCGATAAAAAAGACGAAGAAATGCCATTTTAATAACTTATGATGAAAAAAAGTAGAAAAGACAGTTTATTGATAGCCAGAAGAAAAGGAAAAGAAAAGGGGTGTTCTTTTTGTAAGAACAAAACCGTGCCGATGTGGCAGGACTATGAGAAATACTATGAGTATTTGTCTCCCCGAAGCCGGATTGTGGCTCGTCAATATAGTGGAGTCTGCGCCAGACATCAACGGAAGTTGGTGAAGGTGATTAAGCAGGCGAGACATTTGGGATTGCTGCCTTTTACGACTAAATAAGAAGCCTTTTAAAATCCCCCTGATTACTTTTGGTATCAGGGGGATTTTTGGTTATAATTAATAATCATGGGCGGTAAAAATAAAACAAAGTGGATAATAAGAACGGTGGGGGAAGTGTCGTATGAGGTAAGTGAGGGGGATAGGGTGGTAGCAGGAAAATTACTGGCTAGAGTCAAACCTAAAGTGGTGGAATCATTTAATTTTGCCCAGTTTTTTGGCAAATTAGATGGAGAAAAATTGGAGCAGCTAAATCAAAGTTTTAAAAACAGCTGGGTTAACAGTGGAGATTTGTTGTGTTTGACGGGGGGGTTGTTTCCTAAAAAAATATGTTTTCCGATGAGCGGAAGTTTTTTGGAAATAGATGAATTTGGCAATCTTAAAATAGAAAGAATAGAGGAGGAAGAAAAGGAAATTAAATCACCGGTGAAAAGTAAGGTATCAAAAATTGAACCGGAGAAAATTGTGCTGGATTTTGAGGCGGTGGAATTGGGGGGAGAAGGAATCGTTGAAGGCAAGGCTTGGGGAAGTGGAGAGATAAAAGTAATTGATGATATCAGAGAGTTAAAGTCATGCTTGAGAGGCGAGGTGTTGTTTACCCATAATGTAAGCCGGCCATTTTTGCTAAAGGCGGAAGTGGTGGGAATAACAGCGGTGGTGACGGAGGGGGAAATTAAACCCGGAGAAGTTGATTTGGGTTTGCCGGTGCTCAAGTTGACCGGTGAAGCCTGGAAGGAAGCAATGAAATTTAAAGGGAAAAAAGTAAATGTGTTGGTTAATTCCAGGGTGGGAAGATTGTTAATAGTGTTAGAATAAAAACATGCGGCTAAAGAATTTAAGAAATCTATTTTTGGGATTGGCATTGATGTCGGTAGTAGCGCTGGTAAGCTACAAAATCGGTCAAGGTAACAAGATTTTGCCGGTTAATGAGGGTAAATTTGATTTGTCTTTGATGTGGGAAGTCAAAGATATTTTGGCAGGAAAATATTTGGACAAGGATAAGGTTGATAATGAAGCCATGAGATACGGGGCGGTGCAAGGAATGGTATCAGCTTTGGATGACCCTTATACCATGTTTTTGCCGCCGGTAGAAAATAAAAGCGCCAACGAGGATTTGGCGGGTGAGTTTGCCGGAGTGGGAATTTCGCTGGGATATAAAGATAAAACTTTGGCGGTAATGTCGCCGATAGCCAAAAGTCCGGCGATGAAGGCTGGGGTTCAGGCGGGCGATTTGATTTTGAAAATTACAGATAAAGCAAAAAATGTGGACAAAGACACGGCGGGGATAAGTTTGGATGAGGCGGTAAAACTGATCAGGGGTGATGTGGGGACGGAGGTGGTATTAAAAATGTATCGGGAGGGTAAGGCGGACACATTTGATGTTAAATTGATTCGGGATAATATAGAAATTCCGGGAATGGAGTTGGAATGGAAAGAATCGGAGGGGAAAAAATATGCTTGGGTTAAGTTTTATAAATTCAGCGAGCAGGTGTTTAAAGAGTGGCCGGAAATTGTGTCTAGAATAAAATCCGGCAGGGGTAGTAATTATGGGGGAATAATTTTGGATATGAGAAATAATCCTGGCGGGTATCTTCAAGCAAGCGTGTTGGTAGCTTCGGATTTTCTTAAGGAGGGAGTGGTGGTCAAACAGGAGTCAAAAAAGGGAATTGATGAGGTTTATCAGGTTGACCCCAGCGCTGGTGGTTTGCTAAACGACAAACTGGTGGTGTTGGTTAATGGTGGAAGTGCATCGGCGGCAGAGATTTTGGCGGGGGCCCTAAGAGATCATGGCCGAGCTAAGGTGGTGGGTCAAAAGACTTTTGGCAAGGGGACAGTTCAGCAGACGGAAGAATTCAAGGATGGCAGCGGACTGCATATAACGGTGGCCAGATGGCTGCTGCCAAACGGAAAGAATATCCACGGCGATGGATTGGAGCCGGATGTTGAAGTTGAACCTGGAGAAGACATAAAAGTTGATGTGCAGCTGGATAAAGCAATAGAAGTATTGAAGGGAATTTAGTTATTAGTTAGCAAGCAAAATGGAAGCAAAAAAATTTAAAAAATTGATGTTATTTTTGGTGGCAGTTTTGTTGTTGAGCGGGGGAGTGGTGCTGGGAATGGGAATTGCTAAAAAATATTTGGCAGGGGGAGAAAAAACTATGGTGCAAAAAAAAGTAGAGGTGGTTGATGAAGAATCGGTGGTGACTGGGGTGGTAGAAAAGGCGACACCAAGTGTGGTAACAGTTTCAATTAACAAAGATGTAGCCACAGGGAATACAATGGATATTTTTAGGCAATTGTTTGGGATTGATGGTTTGGGAGAAGAGAGGATAGAAAACATTGAGAAGGATATTGGCACTGGATTTATTATTAGTAGCGATGGGCTGGTGGTGACCAACAAACATGTGGTGTCGGATACGGAAGCTAAATATAGGGTAATTGTGGGGAAGGATGAGACGGTAGAAGTGGTGGATATTTATCGGGATCCAGTGAGTGATTTGGCCATACTTAAGGTAAACAAAACCGGGTTAACGCCAGTAGAAATGGGGGATTCGGACAGGCTTAAGGTGGGGCAAACAGTGATAGCTATTGGGACAGCTTTGGGAGAATTTAGGTCAACGGTGACCAAAGGAGTGATTTCGGGGCTGGGGAGAGGGATTACCGCCGGCGGTTTTGGGGTAGGAACAGAAAAATTGGAGAACGTAATCCAAGTGGATGCGGCTATAAATCCGGGGAATTCGGGAGGACCGTTATTTGATTCCAATGCCAAAGTAATCGGAGTAAACGTGGCAGTATCACAAAGCGGGCAAAGTATTGGCTTTGCTCTGCCGATAAATTTAGTCAAAGCATCGGTGGATAATTTTAGAAATACGGGAGAATTTGACAGACCGTATTTGGGAGTGGCTTATCAGATGATTTCGGAAAAGGCAGCTTTGTTAAACGAAGTGCCGGTGGGGGCTTACGTCCAAACTGTAATTAAAGACAGTCCGGCGGCTAAATCGGGGTTACAATCAGGTGATATTATTACTGAAATTGAAGGGCAAAAATTATCCGGAGAGAAGGTATCGATTGCGGATATCATTAACAAGAAAAAAATCGGGGATAGTTTAAAGCTAAAGTATTACCGCAATAATAAAGAAACCGAAATTGAGGTTAAGTTGGAGAAAAAAGTTAATTAGCAGTTTTTTGACTGTCATCCAAAACGGTCAATTCGAGAAGTAAGTCATCCAGGTTTCCTTGCATAATATCGTCAAGATTATTGAAAGATTTGTCAATACGGTGATCTTTGATTTGGTTTCGGGGATAGTTGTAGGTTCTGATTTTGTCAGCTCGGGTGGATTGACTGATACCAGAGCGGCCGCTGGCAAGCTGAGAAGCTTTTTTTTCTTCTTCTATCTGCCAAAGTTTATTGCGGAGAAGGTCAAGGGCAATTTCACGGTTTTGCTGTTGGTAGCGTTCGGTGCGGACGTCAAAAGTGAGTCCGGTAGGTTGGTGGACTAGATGAACGGCAGTGGAAACTTTGTTGACGTTTTGACCGCCGTTGCCACCGGCCCGACAAGCCGTAATAATGACATCTTCCATGCGAAAATTGACTTCCTTGGAGTCAATTTGGGGCATAATGGCGATAGAGGCGGTGGAGGTTTGGATTCGGCCTCTTTTTTCGGTGATGGGGATACGCTGAACCCGATGGGTGCCGGACTCGTGTTTGAGCTGGTTGTAGGCGTCGTAACCGGAAATTTTGATAATATGGTCATCAATTTGACTGACTTTCCAACCAACTTTGTTGGCATAGCGGATATACATATTCATGAGATCGTTGGCCCAAATAGAAGCCTCCTGACCGCCGGGTCCGGGATAAAATTCCATGATAGCGATATTGGGATTGAGAGTGGGCATAGGTTTAAAAAACAGCTAGTTTGATTTTTTGGCTGGTTTTTTGGACTTTTTTGGGGATGCTTTTTTGGCAGCGGTGGCTTTACCTTTGGCAACTTTTTCGTTAAATTTATCGATTCTACCTTTGATGTCAACAAATTTTTGCTGACCGGTAAAGAAAGGATGACATTGAGAACAGACATCAACGTCGATTTTGGCAACAGTAGAGCCGGTGGTGAATTTGTTACCACAAGCGCAGGTAACCTGGCAATCAGGGTAATATTGAGGATGAATTCCTTGTTTCATAGGGTTTATTTTAGCACAGATTTGCTGTCTTTTAAAATAGTGATGAGTCGCTCCCGACTGATGGTTTCTTGGGTAGAAGTAGTGAGATTTTTGAGAGTAATTTGATTGTTGGCGGCTTCGTTGGTGCCGATGAGGGCTAGATAGCTGATATTTTGACTCAAAGCATATTTGATTTGTTTGCCTAATTTGTCCGGGTCGGGGTAGATGATGGAGCTGATGTTTTGGTCTCTGAGTTGAGAGGTTAACTCAAGAATATTGGTTTGGGTATCGGGACCAAGATTGCCTACGAGGACTTTGGGTCCGGTTTGATCAGATGATGGCAGAAGGTTAAGTTGGGTAATAACGTCGACTAGTCTTTCAAAGCCAAAGGAAAAACCAACAGCTGGGATTTGGGGACCGCCTAGGGTTTTGATTAAATTATCATAACGGCCACCGCCGCCGAGAGCGCCGATTTGGGGTTGGTCAACTTTGACTTCAAAGATGGTACCAGTGTAATAATCACAACCACGGACTAGAGTGGGATCAAAAACATAGGCGGATGACGGCAGACCAAAAGAGGGGAGAAGGTCTAAGACCTGTTTTAGATTTTGGTCTGGTTGAGCCCGTTTGATAGAGTTAAAGATTTGGTCGATTTGGGGGTCAGTTAGGCCTTTAGATTTGAGCTCATTTTTTACTCCATCTTGACTGATTTTATCTATTTTATCAAGAGATTGTAATAAGGGATTTTGGTTGGTTTTGAGACCGGCCTGGTCTAAAATAGCTGACAAAACCAGACGGCTGTTAATTTTGATAACAGCGTTTTTGAAACCAAGTTTAGTAACTCCTTGATAAATAAGAGAAATAATTTCAGCGTCGGCAATAGGGGAGTTGGTGCCGAAAATATCGATGTCGCATTGGATAAATTCCCGGTAACGGCCCCGCTGGGTATTTTCCGCCCGCCAGACAGGCTGGATTTGGTAGCGGCGGAAAGGCAGTTGAATTTGGTTGTTATACAAAGCCAAAACCTTGGATACCGGCACGGTCAGATCGTATCTGAGACCGATATTGCGGCCACCATTGTCGGTAAAAAAATAGCCCAGTTTAGTGTCGGCCTCAGAGCTATATTTGCCTTTGAGTAGAGAAGCATATTCCAGAGCTGGAGTCTCCAGGGGAGAAAAGCCGCTGAGGGTAAACAGAGAGGTAAGGGTATTTTTGACATAATTTCTAACGCTCATTTGTGAGGGAAGAAAATCCCGAAAACCTTTGAGAGTTTGAGGTTTGTCAAAAGCAGATGAATTTTTATTTGTTTGAGTCATAATGATAGTTTATCAAGTTTATAAATAAGTTTTATTAAAAAACCCGCCGATTGGCGGGTAAGAAGACAAGTTAATAGCCGCCATTAAAAAGTGGCGTGGTGATGGTCTGAAAGTAAATAAATGTCGATCATTTGGGTAAATTTTATCTTATTTTTGGCAAAAGTCAAATTGGGGTAAAATTGTTTTATGAAAGACAAACGTAAAATTGAGAAATTTGGATGGAGGGTAGAGGTTGATTTGGAGGGCGGCAGAATAATCAGTTTAATGAAAGACAGAGAAGGAATTTTGGGAAATTTTGAAAGAATGGATGGAAAAATGGGTAATACTCATGTCTGCATACCGAATTTTGCAGCTGAGGGGGTAGAAAAATTTGGATTTGTGTTCCATGGTCCATTTAGAAACAGTCGGTGGCAGGTGGTAAGTCAAACTGATGACAGTTTAGAGATAAAATGTGAGATTGAAGGATTGGAGGTGGTGCAGAAATTCAAAATTGGAGAAAATTTTGATTATAAAATTGTGGTGGTAAATAATTCCGGTGAAAAAAAACGGGTAAACGTGGCGGTTCATAATTATTGGGAGACAAGACACGGTTGGCAGGGGACAAAATTAAATGGAGTGGATATAACCGAGGGGTTTAAGACTAATCCGGAAATTAAGTTGAAAAAGGAAAATTTGGTTGAATTTCCTGGTCAAAAATCCGTAATTTGGCGGGTGGAAAATTTTAAGGTGGTAAAGTTGTGGACAGGGTTTAGGGAAGAAAATGAGGAGAAAATTTATGACCAAAAATATGTGTGTTTGGAGCCGGTGATGGAAAAAGAGGGGTTTGTGGAGACGGATAGAAGCTGGCTTGAAAGCGGTAAAAAACTGGAGTTGAATCAGGAAATAGATTAATTTTTATCCCTTAAAATCATTATTTTTCAGTCCCAAAATAATTAGTATAGTAGAAATATAAATTCCCGTAGTTATTTTATTTTTCACTTCTTTTTTTGATAGGGATTATATTGTTCTCTTTTTGATAGTTTTCTAGCCACTTTTTATTCTTTATTTTAAGTTTATTTTCTTCGTTATATTCGAGTCCACTTTTTATACCAATATAGATTGAGTATCCTATAATAGCGATGACTATAAGTAATCGTAGTGGGTAAGGAAATATCCCGGCTATACCCTTACATTCACCGTGGTTTGTGACAAGTAGACATTCATTTGGAATAAACCCTGTAGATACAAATAAAAATAAATACATTACTATAAATGATATTAGAGTTGTGCCAACACCCCATATAATACTTTTCATATTTATATATTACATAGATTAAAACTAAATTTAAAGTTATATAAATTTAGGAATGAAATTCACAAATCTTATTTATTATTGTCTTATCAGTAAAAACTGGTTCTAATCTAATAGATTAACAGATGTTGTGAAATGAGTAAAAACATACTCTTATTGTCTCGAAATTTAATAATGGGTGAGATACCGGACTTGAACCGGCAACCTCAGCTTTCACAGAGCTGCGCTCTAACCAATTGAGCTAATCTCACCAAGGAATACCAATAAAATTGGTGGTTTATTTTAACACAGGGATTTATGGCTTGGGAGTAGGGGTGGGGGAAATGGTGGTAGTGTCAAGAGCAATGAGTCTGACGGCATAGAAAGTTTGAGCAATTTGACTGTCGGGTTTGATGACGGCGATAAGTTTTTTGCCAGAAACGATATTTTTGGCAGAAGCAATAGTTTTGCCTTTAGCATCGGTCAGAACGGTTTTGGAGTCGATTTTAATTTGATATTGATTATTTTTGTTTTTTGAGGGGATAAGAACAAAGATGGTAGAGTTTTGGGATTGAGAAACATCGACTATCTGACCACTGACGATTTGGTGGGTGTTGATAACTGATTGAGAGTCGGTGGCAACAATCCGGCTACAATCCATAGACAGGTCGGTATTGACTACTCCCATAGCCAAAACGGTTTGACCCTCCTTAAAAGAGGTTAATTTGGCGGGTCGGCGCTTACTATCAACGTAAGTAGTTTCTTCTCCGGTGCGGATAAGTCGGTTTTCGTTTTGAGAGTTTAGGGTGATTTCGCCGGCATTAATTTTGGTAATACTGCCAAAAAAAGCCTTGGGAAGTCGAGGTTGGTTGGAGCCGGTGTTATCAGAGTTGTCTGATTGAGGATTGTCTTGACTGACAATTTGACGAAGGATGCCTTTAATGTCTTCTGTTTTGGTGGCACTATTGGTGGCTTCTTGAGCAATTATGGGTTTGGCAATAATTAAAAAAATAGCCAAAAAAATGATTTTTGTCATATTAATTTATTTTAGCAGTTGAGTAGGTGACGTTGAGTTGATAATCGAATTGGTTGTTTTGGGGATCGATGGAGCTGATTTTAATAATATTGAGTCCGCTTTCTAATTTTATAGGGAGAGAAAATTTGCCATTGGTGTCACTTTGACCGGTAAAAATATTAGCGGCGGTGGCAATAATAATTTGACTGTCAGGAGTAGTGGTGCCGGAGACAGTAAGGTTGGGGGAGGAAACCAGAGTGTCAGTGGTAGGTGAAATTATGGTCAGAGGGTTGGAGTTGCTTTCACTTTCGGACACGGGCTGGGGGGAGACTGAAGTGGTGGGAACAAGAGTAGGTTCAGTAACAAGAGGTTGACTGGGCGGGGTGGTTTTTTTGCCTTTGTAGCTAAGATAACTGCCGGTAACTCCAAGTCCGAGAATGGCGCCGATAATAATAGCTAAAATTAATTCTTTTATCATGGAATAGTATTGTGATAATAACACAAAAAAGAGGTTCCAGGTGATAGAATAGTTACATATGGAAATTAAATTATTTGGTGAAAAAACAATTTTTCTGAAAGGGAAAAAAGAAAATGTTTTGATTAACCCCAGTAACAAGGGGTTGGAAGGCAAAATAAATGCCAGGGTAATAATTTATTCTGATGAGGACTTGGGCCAGCCGGGAGTAGAGGGAGAAAAAGTAATCATCAATGGTCAGGGAGAATATGAAATCGGAGGAGTGGAAGTAAATGGAATTGGAATAGAGAAGGGAGGGACAATTTATGTGGTGACGGTTGATGGTTTTAGGCTGGTGGTGATAGGAGATTTGAGTGAAGAATTGTCAGAAAAGAAAATAGATAAAGTTGATGAGGCGGATATTATGCTAACGACCGCCAAAATAGGGGACAAGGTAAATTTTAAACTACTAAGGGATTGGGCAAAAAAGTGGGGAGTTAACTATATGATTCCGTTGTTGGCGGATGCGGAGGCGATGAAACATTTTTTAGATGAGGCGGATGAGGAGGGTTTGACAGAAAATGAGTCGCTGAAATTAGATAAAATTGATGATCTGCCTGACGGATTTGAAGTAAAGTTATTAAAGAAAAATTAAAAATATGGAAGATGTGGTTCGACTCCCGCCAAATTCAGAGGAAGCCGAATTGTCTGTTTTGGGGGCGATTTTGATTGATAATGAAGCGGTTTTGAGTGTGTCGGAATTTTTGAGACCGGAACATTTTTATAACTCTAACTATGGCAAGATATATCAGTCGATGATGGATTTGTATGAGGACAGGATGCCTATTGATATGGTGACGGTGTCAGAAAAATTAAAGGAAGCTAAGTTGTTGAGAAAAGTAGGGGGAAAGGCTTTTTTGGCAAAGCTGGCAGGCGAAGTGCCGACGGCGGCGAATGTGGAAAGCTATGGTCGGATCATTAAGTCTTTGTCAGCCAAAAGAGAATTGATTTCGGCGGCGGGAAGGATTTCAGAGAAGGCATTTGATTCGACTTTGCCCTCAGATCAACTGTTAGATTTGGCAGAGCAGGAAATTTTTACTTTGTCTCAACGGCATATGAAGTCGGTGCCATCGTCTCTTAAGGAGGTGTTGACGGCCAGTTTTGACCGGTTGGATGAGCTGCAAAAATTGGGAACGGGTTTGAGGGGGGTGCCAACGGGGTTTAAGTCGTTGGATAATATTTTGGCGGGAATGCAGGACAGTAATTTGTTGATTTTGGCGGCCAGACCGGGAGTGGGAAAAACAGCTTTTGGATTGAACGTGGCCAGATATGTGGCGGTAGAAAAGAAGTTGCCGGTGTGTATTTTTTCGTTAGAAATGAGCAAGGAAGAGTTGGTGGATAGGTTGTTGGTGCGTCAGGGCTTGATTGACGCCTGGAAACTAAAAACGGGACAGTTGTCGTCGGGTGATTTTGATTCGCTGTCGGAGGCAATGGGAATTTTGGCAGAAGCGCCGCTGTTTATTGATGACACGCCGGGATTGACAGTGACAGAGTTGAGAACCAAGGCAAGAAGATTGCAGGTGGATAAGGGAATAAAGTTTATTGTGGTGGATTATTTGCAATTGATGCATGGAAATACTAGGGATAATCGGGTTCAGGAAGTTTCAGAAATCTCTCAGGGATTAAAAAATTTGGCCCGAGAGCTAAAGGTTCCCATTTTAGCTTTGGCGCAGTTGTCCCGGGCGATGGAGGCGAGGGGAGGACGACCGAGATTGTCTGATTTAAGGGAGTCGGGGAGTATTGAACAGGATGCTGACGTGGTGATGTTTTTGTATCGGGAAGATGAAGATGTGAGGGAAATTGTGGCTTGCAGTATTGAAAAACACCGAAACGGTCCGACAGGGAACTTTAATGTTTACTTTAACGGCAAACAGGTTAGTTTCTTTGATATTGAGAAAAAGGGTTAAATTTGTGTAATTAGTACAAAATAGATGCAGAATCTTCTTTGAAAGATTCAGGGGTTAAAAAAGACCTTTTCCACAAATCTCTGCTTGCATTTGTGTTTCACCCTTAATAGTCAAAGAATATAGTTTTCCGTAACTCATTGCTGATGTATCGACCAGCGATACTAAGCCAGTTGGGAATAATGCGTTTCGCAAAGTCAATCGCCGATGCCGAACACAATAGGGCAATAAAAAAGACCGCTTGCGCAGCGGCCAGCTTATCCGGCATAGTTGAACATTTCTTTGATACGCTGGGTGAGGGTGGGTAGCACGGTCTGGTCGAAGAGCAGATACAATCCGGCCAGCACCAGAGCACCGATGACCACAGCCATTAAAATCTTAATGGCTGTATCTACGAAGCCCTCCCCACGGTTGTTGGTGAGCGGCGTTCTTGCCCTGACTGCCAGCATATTCGCCTTATAGGTAATCTTGTTCATTATTTTTTTCATGGTATTTTACCTCCAAAATGTTTTTGTTATTGGGTTGACGGGGTATTTACATACCGCCCATCTGCATGGGCGGCTGGGACTGTTCTGGTGCAGCTTCTTGCGGCTGCACCGAGGCTTGGTTCATGGATACGGCCTGCTGGTAGCTGTCCAGTACTGCCTTGTGGAGCTGTTCTCGGAACTCCTTGGTCACGGGGAAGCAGATTTCCTTGTAGCCGTTTTCGGTCTTGCGGCTTGGCATGGAAACAAAGAGACCGTCACGGCCTCCCTCCACCACCTTGATGCCCCGGATGCCGAGACAGCCGTCCACCGTTGCTGAAGCGTAGGCACGGATGTTGCCGCTGGTACCTGGCGGGTACATGGAATTAATTTTTACATCTACATCAGGCATGATTTCTTTCTCCTTTCGCATTTTGATAATAAAAAACAGCCCCTTTAGAGCTGCATGGTTTGGCTCTGCGCCGGTGGTGCAAAGCCGATTTCCTGAAAGCCGAAGCGGTCGCAGTAGTAGAAGCTGCTACCGTTTTCATCGTACAGCTCCAGCACATCTGACATGGACAGGGAATGCCCTACATAACCGGGAGGGTGAGCTGTATTGAATTTGGTGTAGAGCGCCTCCAGATCGTTGGTTTCTACCTCGCCGTCATAGACTGTCTGGTAATCGGATATTTTGGGTTCGCCGAACTTCTTGCAGAAATCCGCAAGGCTGATGAAGCGCATCCGGAGATCCGATTCGGGCTTTAGCTGCCATACACGGCAGCTTTTCAGCAGGGTAAGTTCCTGGTTATCCCGCTGACCATTCACAAGACGGTCGTATATGCCGTCCGTCCATTTCACCTCGCTGATATCCTTTTGGCGGCTAAGAAAGGCTTTCAGTTCCTCTGATTCGAACAGGGGATCAACCACCGCCTTGTCGCCGCTGACATAACCGGCAGGGTTGCCGTAGTACAAGATGATATCCTTTTCCATCCGGATATTTCGCATGAGCTTGTGCCTCCTTTACGTCATAGTAAGACCCCCGTTCCCCGACGCCTGCCGGAAGGCCTCTATTGCTTCCTCTGTGGGATGGAGAAGCCTGCCCTCCTGTAGCTCCATCACACAAAAATCATCCCGGTCGCAGATCATGATGCGATGCTGGTAAGGCTTCTGCATCTCCACATAATCCAGCGCTTCCTGTTCGGTGCAGAGCCACACGCCGGAAGCATAGCGGCCATCGGGCAGAAAGCTGTAGCCGCTGTATTTTGGCTCATAATTCTTTAAATCCAGCGCTCCCACCGGTCTGATTTGAGAGAGCTGAAGCTTGGCGCTGTCTGGCAGAAGCTCCGGCTTCAGTATGCCGATGACTTCACTGCGTTTTTTCAGGGCAAACTCCCCGGTACGGAGCGATACTAAAAAGACAGCACAGCCGCTTGGATTGGCACCAGCTCCGTTTCCGCAGAGGCAAAAGTACAGCTGCCGTTCCGGATTGTCCTGACTCAATACAACAACTTTCCCATGAATGCTGCAGTTTAAGCCTGTTGCCGAACAGTCTTTGTCAGTAAATAGAGATTTCCTTTCCATCCGTTAGCCCTCCTTTTTCTGCTGCAGCAGGGCAGTCAGGTCGGAAATGAGGGAGAGTCTTGTATCGTCCGGCATGGTCTTAAATGCCGCACGGACATAGGCCTCCACCGCCTCCGGAGACTGATCGCCGATTTCGATGATATCCACCTTTTGTACACTGACCATGCCGTTGGATATATTAAGGCGCACGATATCGCCGTAATCCATGCCGCTGGCGGTGCGCAGCTCCTTGGGAATCAGCACACGGCCTTTGCCGTCCATCAGCTTGTAGATAGGTTTATTCTTCATCCTCCCCACCTCCCTCCAGCACACAGCAGATGGTGTCATGGTTCACGCCGAGGCTGTCAAACAGTTCCATGAGCTGGGGCGGCAGCTGCTTTACGGGATCGGCACTGCCGATGATGATAGCGCCGTCCTCACAGCGGATGTCCAGATCGTCATCCAGCGGAATCCCTGCCGCCTCCAAAAGCACATGAGGCACCGATAGCTCTGCCGATTCCGGCGCTTCCACCGGTTCGGTTACATGGTCGATACCGTCCTTGGTGAGAAAAAACTCCCCGTAGCTGTTGATCTCCTTTACCGGGTGATGGGACAGGTACGCCAGATGCACGGTATCACCAGCAGTGACGCACATGGTTTCCAAAACACCGGGCGGCAGGACGATGCTGCCGTTATCGGCAATCCTGCCCTTGGTTTCAATGATTTTCATAGTGTAAGCCTCCTTTACATCCCCATCTGCGGGGCGTTGATTTGTTGTTCATCTACCGATTTCAGCTCAGCCACAAAGGTGCGAAGCTCATCCTCGGTCAGGGAGATATTGGCGATCTCCATTTCTCGGAGAAAATATGCGGCCTGCTTGTACTCGTCAGCCAGCTTCTGTATGCCTTTGGCGTTGTGATAGCCGCTGCTCGTGCGGATGTATCCCTTGAAAATACAGTCATAGTTGCCGGTTTTTCTGTTTTGCTGCACGGTCAGATGCAGCCCTGCGTTGGCACGATCCCCGCATCGCAAATACAGGTCGTCATTCACATTGCCTACCACAAACTGATAGATACCGCCGCTTTCTTCCTCCAGCATGGCTTTTGCCCATCTCATTTTCTCAATCGCTGTCATTTTCACCCTCACCTCCAAAACAAAGGTCAAACAAATTCATCTGGAACATATCATTTTCCCGTTCCTTGGGGTCGTAGTTGGTAATGATAACTTCCGGGTACTCGCAGCCTCCGTCATACCGCTGCGCCAGATTGTTCAGGCGGGTGACCGGAGTGATGGTGTAATCCTGATACAGTTCCCGGATGAATTCGCAGTCGTTGTAGGAAACCATCCATTTTCCTTTGCAACCTGCCAGCGTATCCCGGAGCCGCTGGTGGTCGGTTTTGAGAAACTCCACCGCATAATGTCCCTCGGTCATGTAATAGGGCGGATCACAATAAAAAAAGGCATCATCACGGTCATACTGCCGGATCAACGCCTCAAAGTCCTTATTTTCCACCACCGTGTTTGCAAGTCGCCTTGATGCCTCCCATATAACGGCGAATACCTTTCTGATATCAAAGGGCTGGCAGCCGTATGAGGTGCAGCCGCTGCCGTAGCTGTAGCGGATGAGCTTGAAAAATGCAGCCGCCCGCCACACATCGCTTGGCTCGGCCTGCTCCAGCAGGATGGCCTTAAGTTCCTCAAATGCAGGCGGCGGGAGGTTATGCTGCGCCAGCTCCAGTTCTTCCTGCAGATATTCGGTATCGAATTCATCCTTTTCAAAGAACTGGCGCAGTACATTGAATTCATATCGTGAGTTAAGGGGCAGGAAGCCCAGCTGCTTGAGGAACGCCAGCGGCCTGTTCTTTACGCAGTAGAATAGGTTGGTCAGGTTGCCATTGAAGTCGTTGTAGACTTCCATACCCTTACAGTCAGGAGGCCTGCCGAACAGAACCCAGCCCCCGCCGCCAAAGACTTCAATGTATCTGCCGAAATCCTTGGGGAAGAGCCGATAAATAATATTGCGGAGGGCTTTTTTACCGCCCACCCAGCTGATAAAGCTATTGATATTCCATCACCTCCCTCGGAAAAAGAAAAGAGCCGATCATCACTTACATTTTCAGTGACATCGACTCATTTGGATTATGGTATTCATATTCGCCGGTTTTTTCGTTATAAAGATAACCTTCCTCAGCCAGATCCCATCCGTGAACCTCTGCGGCCAGTTCCAGTGCTTCCTTGGAACCGCCGGGAGGGGTATGGCTGAATATTTCCTCGCCGTTTTCAAATTCTTTGCGTCCGACATTGTAGCCGAAGTCCTCATCTGCCCATTTCACCTCAAAGCTGAGATTAGGGTACCGCTTAGCCAAGGCTGCAATGATTGGGTCAGGATAGCTCCATGCGGTTTGGAATTCGATATGCTCGCCATCAAATTCTTTTGAGGTATACTCGGTATCATAGCCATAGCTGTTCCACTTGGTTCCCCAATTAGCAATAGACCAATCATACCAGTTGTCTTTGCCGTACTTTACACGCTCAGCCATACCGAGATTCCCCTGAAAGATATGATTAGGCATAGGAATAACCTTGTTGAAGTCAATGCTGCCAAGACCGATTTCTTCGTTCTTGATGGCATAAAACATGGCGCTAACCTTATCTGGATCGCCGGATACTCTTAAAATATTGGTTACATGATTTGGCATTAGCTCATTCCTCCCATCGTCATTTCAAAACCGAAGGATTGATTGCCTTTCAGCTCGTCCTCCGGCTTGATAAAGAAGCGGTTGCTGCTATCCCAAAAGCTGACATACAGCTCACCGTCATATACTTCGATTTCCCTTTGCTCCAGCCCCTCGCCCCAGCCGTCTGAAAATTGCCCGGACAGCCAGTCGGTAAGCTCTGCAAGCTCAGAGGGAGAAAGCTCCCCGTGGGCTTGCACCTCGGTAACTCCCCACAGCTCGCCATTCCATTCCTCCACTGAGGGATTGATGCTATATACCTTTCGGCTAAGATCATCATCAAGGTAAACAGCGAGGCCACGGTCACCCTCGCTGGGGAGCCTCTCTTTCTGAATGAGGGCGAGAATTTCATCCTCGTATTCCAAAACCTCACTGGCGGTTAAATCTTCCCGGTAATCCTCAATATCGCCCCATTCATTCTTTCTGTAGATATGGGGAAAGAGGGGACTGAATAACCGTAGGGTTTGCATTTCATTTTTCATATTGTATTCTTCCTTTCTGTGTTTTGGTATAAAAAAAAGGCGAAGCCTATCAGTCATAAAGCTGACCGAAGACTTTGCCTCTTTAGATTTCTGTATTTAATTTCTTATAAAACAACTACAAATTTCTTTAAGATTAGTCTTATTAAAATCAAATCCATTAGACTTACTGTATGTTCTGGGAGTTCCAAAGCCTTTCATTAGCAGTAAGAAGAAATATGACTGCGGTGTATCTTGGCGATATATCCCATAAATTAATATCTTTTTTATTAAAGTACATGATGAAATAAAAAAGGCGAAGCCTATCGATCATAAGTTGACCGAAGACTTCGTCTTCTAAGTTTCTATATTTTGTTTTATATAAAACAGAGCACTTTATGCCCATTTTACTTAATCTTAATTTTGTACTTCTTTAAAAGTACAAAGTTACATATTAGTGAAATGATAAACACTAAAATAAATATATATCCGATTGGTATTAGCGCGAATGGCTCAACCAATGTTCCGTCTGGCAAAACTTTTGCACCTATAACATTATAGGCAATGAAGCAAATCACAGCTGCTAAAGCCGAAACCAACATGGAACCTTTTGTAAATGAAACCCTCTTATCCTTTTTCCATTTTGCTGAAATATTTTCCATTAATCTCATCTTCCCATCTGAAATAGTTGGATTCTCGAAATCCATTTTAAGTTTTTGCAATTCATCTACGCATTGTGGACATTCGGCTAAGTGCTCTTCTATCAACGAAGAACTTTCTTTACTACAGACCTTATCATAATACAATGGTAACAGATCTCTAATAACTTCACATGATAGTCTCATATTAACCTCTCCTTTAACTTTATTCTTGCACGATGATATGTGACTCTTGCCCAGCTTTCTGTTTTCCCAAACAATTCGGCTATTTTTAAAAATGATAGTTCTCCAAAAAAACGCAATGTAAATACTTCTTTATACGGTTCTTCTAAATTATGGAGTACTTTATGAATTTCAAATACACTTTCATCGTCAACTAATATTTGTTTAAAATCACTGTCAAAAACATCGGCTATATCTTCAACTCTTTCAAAGTTGTTTTGTTCTTTCTTTAAATATGAAAAATATGAGTTTTTAGCAATTTGGCAGAGCCAAACACTCATCTTACAATTTCCTTTAAAGCTATCAATGTTTTTTAATGCTTTAAAAAAAGTTTCTTGTGTTATATCCTCTGCAATACTTTCATTTTTAGAAAGACATAATACATATCTATATACATCCTTGAAGTATTCAGAGTATATTTCTTCAAATTCCGTCACATTCTCACCGCCCTTCATATATAAGACTATCATAATCGTATTTCGTTACAACATTTCACAAAAATTTATTGCACTACCTGCAAAATTAAATAGCTCAATAAAGAATAAACATATTTCACTATTCCACTGGATATACCATCATATAAAATCATAACTACCCCTTCTGATTATTTAATTTTCTTCTGTCATCACTCAAATTATCCAATGTCATCTATATTTTTGCCTATTTTTGTCCTTCGACGACAACATATTGTAGTAAAATCCTACATTTTGTCCTCTGAACCATAATACGTCATCGTTATTATCCTCTTAACGTGCCTTGAGAGGATAATAATGATGTCATAGGTTGATATTAGCCCCTTGGTGGAAGTAGATACTTCTGGATTCCTGTTTATGCAAACCATTTATTTGCTAAGTTCTGTCTACTCTTTTCTTTATAATTCACTTCTTGAGATAGTCTTAATATTCCTTTTGTTGGATCATAATGATCACTTAACTTACCTCTTGAAAGTTCAATTGGTATATTTTGCAAACCATGTTGATCTAATAATCTTCTTGCAACTTGAACTCCTGTATATCCTCTATTTGTTGGTACTCTCAAGTATTTGTTAAAGTTTGATTGTACCTTACTTTGAGCATAAATCGTTAAAATACTGCCGGAATTAAAATAATCATGGTTGGATCAAATCTAAAATAACTAAAAGGATAAAACATTGTCATCACTCCTTGATTTAAAGTTTTTAGTAATCCAGTTCCCTTAATACGCTTTTAAACTGAATAGTAAATAGTATACTGGTTACTGTAACAGCAATAATATCAGCTATTGGCTCTGCTAAAAATACTGCATTTACCTTATTTTGCAAAAATAAAGGTAATATATATATTAGTGGGATTAAAAGGAGTATTTTACGCAAAATAGCTAAAAATACAGATGTCTTTGCATTTCCCAGTGCAATAAAAGTTTGTTGACAACTGATTTGAATTCCAAATAGCAAAGAAGCAGCCATATAAATTCTCATTGTTTTAATAGAAATATTAATCAACTCAGCATCTTTAGTAAAAATTCTAGCAAATACTTGTGGAGATAACATTGCAATTGCCCACAATCCTATTGAATAAATTAGAGATAACTTAAGTAGTAACAAAAATGTTTCCTTAACCCGCTTACTATGACGTGCTCCATAGTTAAAACTAATAATTGGTGTAGCACCTTGGGTAAGTCCCATTAAGGGAAGCATAGAAAATTGCATAACACTTGATAGAATCGTCATTGACCCAACTGCTAAATCTCCACCGTATTTGAGTAAAGATGTATTAAATGATATAGCTAAAATACTTTCTGTTGATTGCATAATAAATGGTGAT
>Ga0116161_1001296_pt1 | contig 26132 bp, 18 predicted proteins | sample AD_JPNAS3_MetaG_FD_89877 | JGI IMG/M metagenome (GOLD analysis project Ga0116161, IMG submission 89877) | Active sludge microbial communities of municipal wastewater-treating anaerobic digesters from Japan - AD_JPNAS3_MetaG | ecosystem: Engineered > Bioreactor > Anaerobic > Digestate | place... | reverse complement strand
CGCGACGTGATCGAATTCCCCAATTCCGTTTTCACCGTCCCGGTTTATTCGCAATACCCGCCGGGCTATATTTTCCTGCTGATCCCGGTGGTGGCGCTGGACCTGCCCCCGCAGACGCTCAACCTGGCGGCGGGCGGGGGCCTGGTGGCGCTGACGGCCTGGCTGGCGCGGCGGCTCGGCGGCGCGCGGGCCGGCTGGGCGGCCGCTGCTCTCTGCGCCGGCTCGCCGTTCATGATCCTGTGCGGCACGGCGATGAACCACGCCACCAGCGCTCTGGCACTGCTGGGAACGACCTGCTGCCTGCTCCCCCGGCTGGGCCGCGCCGAGCCGCGACGCTGGGCGCTGCGCGGCCTGGTCGGCGGCCTGCTCCTCGGCTGGGCCGTATCGACCCGACCCCTGACCGGATTGGCGCACGCGCTCGTCTGGCTGGCGGCGTGGCTGGCGCAACTGGGCGAACTGGCGTGGCGCCGCCGCTCCGGCCGGATCGTCCGCCCCGGGCAGACCCTGGCCGCCGTCCTCTGGCGCGGCCTGTGGGTGCTGCTCGGGCTTATCCCGCCCGCGCTGCTGTTCATGTTCTACAACCTGAAGACGACCGGCAGCCCGTTCATCTTCGCCTACGAGGTCAGCAATCCCGACCTGCATCGGATCGGTTTCGGCCAGGCCACCGAACTCCATTACACCCCGGCCGACGCGCTCCACAACTCCATGGCGAGCTATCTGGACCTCAATATCAAGCTGTTCGGCTGGGCGGTGGGCTCCTGGACGCTGATCCTGGCGTGGTGGCTGCGCACGCGCCTGACCCGGGCGGAGCTGACGCTCCTCGGGTTGATCGTGTCCCAATCGATCTTCTACGGCCTGTATCAGTATCACGACCTGATTCTGGGGCCGCGGTTCCTTTTCGATCTGCTGCCGTATTTCGCGGTGCTGGCGGCGCTCGGGCTGGCTCCCGCACTGCGTCGCGGGCGGCGCCGGGGGATGGTGCTGGCGCTGATCGTCTTCGCCTTTTCGATCGTCGGCATTCAGCGCGGCATCAATTTCTGGATCACCAAATTCCGGCCGGTGATCGAGCGCAACGTCCAGTTCGCCGGGTTCATGGACGAGATCGAACCGCTCGAGGGGCCCACGGTCGTCGTCATGGACCAGCCCTACAACGAGGTCATCGGCCAGTACTTCCAGCACCCGCGCTATCAGCACCCGCTCTGGTTCGTCTTCGAGCATCGCGAGGCCGAAGCGCGCCTGCTTCCGGAACTGGCCGGGTTCCACTGGGTCCGATTTGATGACGGCAACCGTCCGGCGCCGGGCCCGCCCCCGGAACTTCCGCAGTTCCCTCAGGGCGGCGAACCGGCAAGTTGAACCAGAGCCGTTCGGCATGGGACCGGCGCGCTCGCCAGTCATCCGCCCGCCGCTTCGGATCCCCCACCGCCGGGTTGATAATCCGGGATCAGTTCCTTGAGCATCCGGCGGATCGCGGCGTCGTCCCGCAGCACGGCCAGCGCCTCCAGCTCGAGGATCCGCGGTCGCAATTGCTCCCAGTCGTGCGCCGGCTGCGACGAGCGGAAAATCTTCGGATGCGCCGTCGGCTCGCGGCCCTGCTCGGCCGTCAACAGCTCCTCGAACAGCTTCTCGCCGGGCCGCGCCCCCGTGAAGACGAGCGGGATATCGCGCTCGGGCTCCAGCCCGCTCAGCGTGATCAGGTTGCGCGCCAGATCGACGATCTTGACCGGCTCGCCCATATCGAGCAGGAAGACCTCGCCCCCCTGGCCCTGCGAGCCGGCCTCGATCACCAGGCTCACCGCCTCGGGGATCGTCATGAAGTAGCGCGTCATCTCCGGGTGGGTCAGCGTCACCGGCCCCCCCGCCTGGATCTGCCGGCGGAAGAGGGGAATCACCGAACCGCGGCTGCCCAGGACGTTGCCGAACCGCACGGCGACGAAGCGCGTCGCCCCCGGTCGGTTCAGCGCGCTCACGATCATCTCGGCCAGGCGCTTGCTGGCGCCCATCACGCCGGTCGGCCGCACGGCCTTGTCGGTCGAAATCAGGATGAACCGCTCGACCCCGGCGGCCCGCGCCGCCTCGGCCAGGACGCGCGTCCCCATGACGTTGTTCTTGATCGCCTCGGCCGGCTGCGCCTCCATCAGATGGACGTGCTTGTGCGCCGCCGCGTGCAGGATCACGGCGGGCCTGGCTTCGGCCAGCAGCGGCTCGATCAGCGCCGCGTCGCGGACGTCGCCCACGACCAGGCGCAGCGCGGCGCCCTGCTCCCGGGCCGGCGCCGACAGCTCCTGGTGGATGTCATAGAGGCTGTTCTCGCCGCGCCCGAGCAGAATCAGCTCGCTGGCCCCATGCGCGAGCGCCTGGCGCGCCAGTTCGCTGCCGATCGACCCGCCGGCCCCCGTGATCAGCACGCGCCGGCCCGTCAGACACGATTCGGCCGGCCCCGCCCCGCGCACGACCACCGGCGGCCGGCCCAGCAGGTCCTCGATCTCCACCGGCCGCAGGCGGCTGACCTCGACCTGGCCGTGGACCACCTCCTCCATATTGGGCACGGTGCGGAACGCCAGCCGCGCCTCGCGGCAGTGGTCGACCACCGACCGCATCAGCGCCGGCGTCGCGCGCGGCAGCGCGATGATCAGCATGTCGATGTGATGGCGCCGGGTCAGCTCGGGCAGGTCCTCGATCCCGCCGGCGACAACCAGACCGTGGATTCGCCGCCCGCGCAAGGCCGGGTCCGGATCGGCGAAGGCCACCGGCCGCAGCCCCGCCGCCGGGTTGCGCCGCAGATCGCGCGCCACCTGTTCCCCGGTATCGCCCGCGCCCAGGATCAGGACGCGCCGCGCGCGCGGCGCCCCCGCCAGGCCCGCGGGAAACCGCTCCGCCACCAGCCGCCGGCTCAGCCGCAGCCCGAGCAGGAACGCGCCGGCCAGCAGCGTGTCGATGACGACGACGCCCCACGGCACGCGCAGGACGTGAGCCCCGCCGGAGGCCAGCGGGTAATTGCTCAGCGACGGGATATACCGGTGGATGAAGTTGAACACGATCAGCCCGCCGGTGCCGGTGAGCACCGCCAGGACGATATTGACCGCCTCATCCAGGCCGGTGTAGCGCGTGAAGCCGTGATAGAGCCCGAAGCGCCAGAGCGCGAAGAGACGCAGCGCCACCAGGCACGGCACGAGGTAGAAAAACTGCCGGATATAGTCTTCGCTGAACCGGTCAGGCTGCAGGTCGAAGCCGATGCTGTAGGCGAGGCCGAAGGCCCCGGCGATGAGGAGGATATCGGCCAGGGCCAGGATCGAGCGCCGCAAGCGCGGATGGCGCGCCATCAGGCCGGCGAACTGCCCGACGGCGGGCGGGGCGGGGGAGGCGCCGGGCGGCGGTTGGGGATCGGAGGGGTTCATCGTGCCCCAAAGGTAATGAGCCCGCTCCCCGCTTGCAACCTGACTCTAACCGCCGTCGGTCAGTGAAAAAACTGTCCCCGGGACCTCCGACGATGATTTTCGTTTCAGAAGGGACATAAGGTAAAGGACGCATGCGGGGCGTTTTCATCCATTCAGGGTGACGCCGAGGTGTCGTGATAAGCTCACTCGAAAATATTGCCCGATTCTCGGGATCGCTTGATCGGTTCTGCCGTCCCTGCGGGACTCAGCCGTTGTGGGGATCCCGGATCCCGCCACTGAAGTAGCGGGCTGAAGTCAACCGTCCCTGACGGGACTGCCTGCGGAAGGATCCGGCAGGGCCAGGGTCATTCGAGTCAGCCGTTCACCCCGTGTTTCAATCCTCGTTGAAGCGCAGGTTCATGCGTTGATTCTGGGATTTCGCGCGGCTCAGGGAGGAGCCTGGCATCCTTGCGGGATGCGGGGATGTCGGGCGGCCGTCAACCGGTGGCGTCGCCGCGCTCAACCACGGGCTACCCTCTGGCACCCCTGCGGATGCGGGCTGGACCCATTCGAGCCGCTCCGACCCGCGCTCAATCCAATCCCCGGCGTTTCAGATCAGGCAGCGTCTCGGGTTTGCCCGCTTCCATGACCTTGCTCTCACCGGGCAACGCGGTCACGTTCTCGTAAACGCCCGAGTCGCGCCGGACGAGCTTGGTGAAGCCCATCGACTTCAGTTCACTGTCGGTCGTTGGCGTCGAAATGTTGGGCAGCGAAATCAGCCGTTTGACCGGCCCGCCGCACTCGGGGCAGGTCGTGAGGGCGTCTTCGCTCATCGCCTGGGTCCGTTCGAAGAAACGGCCCACCGCGCAGGGGTCGGCCAGATGCTCGTATTCATAGACAGGCATGGGAAACATCCCCGGCGTTGCGGTCTGGGTGGCGGCCGGCGATTCCGCGCCGGCCCGAAACCCACCTCCACCCTTATTGTCGGCACAACGCCCGCCCAACGCAAGCCGCGCGCCCCTCAGCGGAAAATGCGTCCAAGGTAAGCGGCCGCTCGGAATTTCGCGGCGTCGGCGGGCGAGCCCGCGCCGGCTGGCGCGACGCCCTGCTTTGAAAAAGGGGGGGCGTGTGGGGTATGCTCTTTAGCATCCGGATTGAGCATGGGAATCGGCCCTTCTGATCCGGCAATCGACGGAAGGACAGGTACGGCTTCATGTGCGGAATCATCGGGATGATCTCGCGGCGCGACGTCGGCACCGCGCTGATCGAGGGGCTCAAGAACCTGGAGTACCGCGGCTACGACTAGTGCGGCTTCGCCACGCTGTGCGACGGCCGGTTCGTGATCCACAAGGAGGTCGGCCGCGTCGATCGCCTGGATGCCTACCTGCCGGAGACCGAGGGCTGCCACATCGGGATGGCCCACACCCGCTGGGCGACGCACGGCCAGCCATCCGAGGCCAACGCCCACCCGCACCTGAGCTACGACGGCCGGTTCGCCGTCGTGCACAACGGCATCATCGAGAACTACAGCGTCCTGCGCGAATACCTGCGCAAGCAGGGCATCGAATTTCGCAGCGAGACCGACACCGAGGTGATCGCCCACCTGATCGCCCACGAGTACCGCAACAGCACGATGCAGGCGGTGCGCGATACGCTGGCGCGGCTCGACGGGACGTTCGGCCTGCTGATCCTCGACCGCGACGATCCGCACCGGATGATCGCCGTCCGCCAGGGGAGCCCGCTGGTGCTCGGCGTCGGCGACGGCGAGTTCTTCGCCGCCTCGGACGTCTCCGCGCTGATCCAGCATACCCGCCAGGTGATCTACCTCGACGACGGCGAGCTGGCCGAGCTGACGCTGACCGGCTATCGCACCGCCACATTCACCACCGACCTGACCGTCGTGCACGAGACGACCGAGGTCGACTGGGAGATCGAACAGATCGAAAAGGGCGGCTTCGAGCACTTCATGCTTAAGGAGATCTTCGAGGAGCCGCAGGCGCTCCGGAACACCTTCGCCGGCCGGCTGCGGCCCGATGAGGGGATCGTCAAGCTGGGCGGCATCGCCAGCCTGGAGGACGACTTCATCCGCGAGATGCGGCGCATCCTGATCACCTCGTGCGGCACCGCGTGGCACGCCGGCCTGATCGGCGAATACATCCTCGAGGAACTGGCCCGGATCCCCGTCGAAGTCGAATATGCGTCCGAATTCCGCTACCGCAACCCCCTGATCACGCAGGAGGACCTGCTGATCGTCATCAGCCAGTCGGGCGAGACGGCCGACACGCTCGCCGCGCTGCGCGAGGGCAAAACCCGGGGCGCCGAGGTCATGGGCATCTGCAACGTGGTCGGCTCGACGATCGCCCGCGAGGCCGGCCGCGGGATCTACACGCACGCCGGCCCGGAAATCGGCGTCGCCTCGACCAAGGCGTTCATCACCCAGGTGGCGGTGATGCCGATGCTCGCCCTGCAATGGGGCCGCCTGCGCGGCTCCGTCTCGGCCCAGACGGTCGAACGCATGATCGCGCAACTGGGCCGCATCCCCGATCATGTCGCGGCCGTCTGCGATCAATCCGACCAGATCCGGACGATCGCCGAGCAGTACTGCGAGCACCGCAACTTTCTCTACCTGGGGCGCGGGATCAACTTCCCGGTCGCGCTGGAGGGCGCTCTCAAGCTGAAGGAAATCTCCTACATCCATGCCGAGGGCTACCCGGCGGCCGAAATGAAGCACGGGCCGATCGCGCTGGTGGATGAGAACATGCCAGTCGTCGTCATCGCTACCAAGGATCCGGTTTATGACAAGGTGATTTCCAATATTCAGGAAATCCGCGCGCGGCGCGGCCGCGTGATCGCGGTCGCCACCGAGGGGGATCAGGAGATCGCCCACCACTGCAACGATGTGATCTACGTGCCCGAAGTCGACCCGCTGCTGACCCCGATCGTCAACGTCGTGCCGCTGCAGTTGCTGGCCTATCACATCGCCGTCCTACGCGGCTGCGACGTGGACAAGCCGCGCAACCTGGCCAAGAGCGTGACCGTTGAGTGACCGGCGCCGCGCGCGCCTCGAATCTTTGTTATCGAACCGATAAATCGGTTCTTCTATCTGACGGACGGTGACCGTGGGTTGAATGGCCGCCGGGCAGTCATTCAACCCACGGCTTGGATATCGAACCGCTGACGCGATTCCTGAGTTCCCGCCCCTGAAGTATTTGTCATTGCCCAAATTCAGACATGTTCCGGCCGCCCCTTCCAGGGGCTTGAATCGTTGGAGGCGGCGACGCAGGGTTGCGGCCTTCGACCTCCACCCTGCGCTTTATTCCCGTCGTTCCGCTTCGCGGACTCAGCCGGCAACCGAGTCGGAATCGCCTGCATTGGTTTTGGAACCTTGAGCGGATTGCGATTTGGGGAACGACCCGCACTGAAGTAGGGGGTTGTAGTCTATCGTCCCTGACGGGACCGCCCGGCTGACGGACCCGGCAAGCTCTGGGGCGCTCGAATCGGCCGTTCACTCCCCACTTTCATCCGTTGGTTGTATACTGCCGGTTCATGGCGACTCGTCATCGTCCCAAACGACCCACCCCCAAATGCGGTCCCGGCTCTCGTCTTTCGTCCTCGGCGCTCGAATATTCGCAATCGGTCGATTTTGGCCGCGCCCATCTTCTCAGCCCCCCGCCCGTCTGTTACAATGAATCGCGGCGTTCGCCGCTCCAGTTCTCGGGGCGGGGTGGTTTGAGGGGAACCGCCCGGCCGGGATCGTTGTTCAAGTCAGGCCATGCCTCGCCCCGGACGATCCTCTATCCCGATTCCCACTCCCGGTCGGCCCTCGACCGCCGGCTCAAGGTTTGCCCTGCATGTCGTTCACCATGATCCACCGCTTCGCGCTCTCATCGCTGGTCGTGCTGACGCTGGCCGGCGCCGGCGCCTACTTTGCCCCCGCGCAGGAACCCCACAAGACCCCCGGCGCCGAACTGAAGGAAATCGTTGATCCCACGCAGCCCGTGCTCGGCCCCGAGCAGACGATGCTCGACGCCGTCGCGCCGTTCCGCCGCATCCTCTGGGTCACGCGCTGGGATTACCGCACCCCCGAAGATGTCCGCCAGATCTGCTACAATGCCGCCGCGGGCCGTTTCACCGACATTCTGTTTCAGGTCCGGGGCGAGGGGACCGTCTTTTACAAGAGCGACCTGGAGCCGTGGGCCTGGGAACTGACCGGCCGCACCCCGGCCGCCACCGGCCGCGACCCCGGCTGGGATCCGCTCGCGCTCGCCATCCAGGAGGGGGCCAAATACGGGCTGCGCGTCCACGCCTACCTGAACGTCCTGCCCGGATGGGGACAGAAACAAACGGCGCCCCCCTACACCGGCCAGCTCTACAGCGTCCACCGCTCGTGGTTCATGGTCGACGCCGCCGGCAACCGGATGAATCCGGCCAACTGGTATGCCTTCCTGGAACCGGGGCTGGAGGAAGTCCGGCTGCACGTGACGAAGGTCTTCGCCGATGTCGCCCGCCGCTACAAGGTCGCCGGCCTGCACATGGACTACATCCGCTACCCGATGGAAAAGGGGGACTACGGCTATACGCCGCGCGTGGTCGACGACTTTCGCGCGCTGGTGGGGGGCGAGCCGAAACGCCGCCCCGACGAGTGGGATGCCTTCCGCCGCCAGCACGTGACCGATCTGGTCGTCGGCATCCGCCAGGCCGTCCAGCAGATCAATCCGAAGTTGGAGCTGACGGCCGCGGTCCTCGCCGATCGAACCAAGGCCCTGCGCGCCCACCAGGACGCCCTGACCTGGGTCCGCGAGGGGTATGTCGACGCCATTTTGCCGATGGCCTATACGGACGATCTTGACTTATTCAGCGATTATTTGAAGGCTTATCAGGACGAGCCGATCCGGAAACGCACCTGGCCCGGCATCCTGGTGGAGAAGGGAAAGGCCCGCGAACAGATCGAAATGACGATCCAGGGCGACTTTCCCGCGGTCGCGGTGTTCGCCTACGGCGAGGTCTTCTCCGGCCACCGCCAGGGCGCGCAGGCCCGGGCGATTTACGAAAAATTCATGGAGCTCGCCAAAAGGCAGTAAGGCTTCTTCCCATGACGGCGTCGGCGCCCGTCAGCTTCTGGGAATACCGTCAGCGGCTCAAACGCCGGTTGACCGAGGGACCCGGCGCGCGCGCCGCCGAGCCGGAAAGCCCCTACGATGGCGCGCACCCCGCCGCGCTCAATCCGGTCAGCGAACGGCTGGTTCAGACCATCTGGGCCCAGGGGCTGTTCAGCCCCGACGGGATGCGGACCGTCGACGGGCGCGCATTGCGCGTTCTCGAACCGGGGCGCTGGAACGGCGCCGCCGGGCCCGACTTCAAGGGCGCCCGCCTGTTGCTCGGACCCGACACGGTCGATGGCGACGTCGAAATCCATCTGATCCCGGCCGACTGGCTGGCGCACGGGCATCAGCGTGATCTGGATTACAATCGCGTCGTCCTGCACGTCGTCCTGAACAACCCCGACGGCGGGGCCGACGATCCGCTGCACAACGGCAAGCGCGTGCCGCGCCTCGAACTGGAACCGTTCATATTTCCAGATCTGGAAACGCTGCGCCGGTCGCTCTCGCCGGACGACTACCAGTATGCCCAGCCGGAGGGGCTGGGACGCTGCCACCGGCTGATGGCGGAACTGCCGCCGGCCGAGATCGCCGATTTCCTTGATCGCGCCGGCGATGAACGCCTGACGGCCAAGATGCACCGCCTGGCCGAGCAGGCCCAGTCGGCCGAGCTGGAACAGGTGTTCCATCAGGCCGTCATGATGACGCTCGGCGCGGGGCCGGGGCGAACGCTGTATTACCTGCTGGCGCGGCGCACGCCGCTCAAGGAACTGATGGACTTTGCCCGCGAGCTGGAGCCCTCGCACTGGAATCTGGGGATCGAAACGCTCCTGGTCCATGTGGCGGGGTTGGCGCCCGCGGCGGGCGACCTTGCCAACGCGCCGGGCGAAGCGCGCGACCGCGCCGCCGCACTCGCCCGCCTGTGGGGACGCTTCGCCCCCTACTGGCGCGACCGGCTGATCCCGCCCACGCGCCGCTGGTTTCAGGGGATTCGGCCGGTCAACTTCCCCGTCCGCCGCCTGGCCGGCGTGGCGCTGCTGCTGGCCCGCGCGATGCGCAAGGGGCAGATGCCGCTGGCCGACCTGTGCGACCGGATCGAGCGGGCCGCCCCCTCGCTGGCCGAGGCACGCCCCAGCCGCCGACGCCATCCGCTCATCGCCGAGCTGACCGACTGGTTCCGCGTCAGCGGCGAAGGCCATTTCTGGGGAACCCACTACTCGTTCACGGCCAAACCGTCGCCGCGCACGATGGACCTGATCGGCGAATCCACGGCGCGGACCCTCGTGTTCAACGCCCTGCTGCCGGCGGCGCTGCTGCGCGCACGGCACGAGAAAAACGACCGACTGGAGGAAGCCGCGCGCCGCCTCTACGGCCTGATCCCGCCCCTGCCGCCCAACCACATCACGCAATTCATGACGCGGCGGCTGTTCGGAACGGCCGGCCCGGGCGCGGGCCTGTTCACCACCGAGCGCCGGCAGCAGGCTCTGTTCCAGATTTTTCACCACTGCTGCCAGGCCGAAGAGCGTCACTGCGACGCCTGCTACTACTTCCGCCCCGAGTGATCCCCACATCACCAACACCACGAGAGCCGAGCGCCGATGTGCGACCGGCGCCTTCGCCGGCCGGGCACGCAAGTTACGGTTGCGCAGCCTCCACCGGCCGCACGTGCCAGCGCAGCGCCAGCAGCAGGCCCACCACCACGATCGGCACATACTGCAGCAGATGGGTCATCAGCGTATAGGCGAACGCCGTCGATTCGCTGCGCGTCACGCCCAGCACCAGCAGGCTGAACGTTCCCCCCGCCTCGTAGAGGCCCCAATAGCCCGGCGCCGCGGGAATCAGGATCGCGATCGCGATCAGCGCGACGATCGCCGTCGCCTCCAGCAGATTCATTTCCAGCCCGAACCCGTAGGCGACCGCCATGTTGGAGACGCCCACCAGCACCCAGATCGCGAACGAATGCGCGACGACCTGGAGCAGCACCCAGGGGTTCTTCATTGAGTGAAAGCCCTGCGCGAAGCGCAGAATGATCCGTTCGACCGCCCCGCGCACCCGTTCCGGCAGTCCCGGAACGCGCCTCACCGCGCCGATCATCAGCCGCTGGAACGGCGGCAACAGGAACAGGACCACCGCCGCCAGCAGCACCGAACTGCCGAGGATCAGCGTGCGGATGCCGCCGTTGATCATCCCGGCATCAAGCGTGTAGTGGCCCCACGGGATGGCGATGCCGGGGTCCAGCGGCGGCAACAGCGCCAGACAGAGGACCAGCAGAATCAGCAGCATCAGGCCGTCGAAGATCCGCTCGACAACGACGGTGGCGGCGGCGGCTGGAATGCCCGGCCCGAGCCGCGTGCCGACCAGATAGACGCGGACAAACTCGCCCACGCGCGCCGGCAGGATCGAGTTGAACGCGAAGCCGATCATCAGCGGGCTGAACAGCCCGGCCCCCGTCAGCGCGTGATGCGGCCGGAACAGCAGCGCCCAGCGGATGCAACGCAGATACATCGAAACGTAAAAGGCGATCAGGCCCGGAATGAGCCAAAGATATTGATAGCGGGCGAAGTCCCGCCCCACGCGGCTGAACGACACCCCGCGCGTCGACCACCAGATCGCCGCTGCCGACACCACGCATCCGAGGAGCAGATAGAGGCGCTTCCGGGTCGCGGGGCTCATGCGTCGTGGCTCGGTCCGCCGGCCGCGCCCCACCGCTCCGCCGCCGCGGCGCGCGCCAGGTCGTAGACCTCGGCCAGCGGGACGCCGTGCCGCTCGGCGAGCGCGCGGCAGGCTTCATACTCCGGACTGGCCTTGATCACGCGCTCGCCCCACAGTCCCAGCTTGACCGCGACCGGCCCCAGCCGCGTCGCCACGGTCTCCATCCGCCGCGCCAGGCACCAGCGCTCGGTCAGTTCGCGCCGCACCCCGAACGTGGAGGTCTCGCGCACGAGGCATTCCACCAGCGCCGCCTCGCGTCTGGGTTCGCACAGCACGCGGATGCGCAGGCCGGGCCGGTTCTTCTTCATCTGGACGGGTGAAAACTGAACGTCCAGCGCCTCGCGCGCCAGCATCCGCTCCATCACGTAGCCGGCCGTCTCGGGGGCCATGTCGTCGATTTCGGTCTCCAGCACCACAATCTGGTGGCGGTGCAGCGGCAGGGCGTCGCCCTCCTCGCCCCCGGCGGCGGCGCGCGGCGATTCGCACAGCAGCACGCGCAGGTAATTGGAAGCCCCCGGCAGTTCCCGCGTCCCCGCGCCGTAGCCGATCCGCTGAACCACCCGCGCCGGCGATTCCACCTCCTGTCCGCCGATCGGCGGCTCGCCCGCGTCCTCCAGCAGCGCGCGCAGGATCGCGGCCCCCGTCGGCGTCACCATCTCGCCGGTAAACGGCCCGGCGGCATGCGGCAGCGCGCGCAGCAACTCCGCCGTGGCCGGCGCCGGCACCGGCATGACGCCATGTTGGCACTGAATCGTCCCCGAACCGACGTAGATCGGTCCGGCGGAGAACGACTCGGCGCCGAGCAGCTCGACCGCCACCATCGCGGCGGCGACGTCGACGATCGCGTCCTTGGCGCCCACCTCGTGGAAGTGGATCTTGTCGGCCGTGGAGCCATGCACGTGGGCCTCGGCCTCGGCCAGCCGGCGATAGGCCAGTTCGGCCCGCCGGCGCGCCGCCGCCGACAGCGAGGCCGCTCCGAGGATATCCAGCACGTGGCGCAGGTGCCGGTGCGGCTTTTCGTCCTCGGCGACCTCGACATGGACGCGCGTGCCGCGAATCCCCTGGCGCAGCAGCGGTTCCGCGCGCAAGTGAAACGGGCCGATCGGCAGGTCGCGCAGCCGGTCGGCGATCGCCTCGAGCGCGACGCCCAGATCGACCAGCGCGCCGACGGTCATGTCGCCGCTGATCCCGAACGTGCAGTCAAAATGCAGATGCGTGGCCGCCATCGCGCGCCTTCCTTAAATCAAGAATACGTCGCTCGTCTCCGTCCTCGGCTCTCGAGATTCCCCGTCGTCTATTCTTCCGCCCCTGATCCGTCCGCTCCGTCGCCGGCGGCCTGCGTCTCGCCCTTGCCCTGCTCCAGATATTTCTCGCGATACTCCTGCTCGATCGCCTTGAGCTGCCTGCTGCTCAGTTCATGGCCGATCGAGCCGAGCGCCTCGAGCGCGTAAACCAGGCGCCGGCGGCTCATCGCGGCGCCGAGAATCTCCATGCTGTCGAAGAGCGGCAGCGAGGCCGGCGCGCCAGTCAGCGCGACGAACAGCACCGGCATCAGCTCGCGCAGCTTGAGTCCCTCGATCTGGGCAATCCGGCTGATCGCCGCCTTGGTCGTCTCCTTGTTCCACGGCGTCACCCGTTCCAGTTCCCACAGGACAATGCGCAACAGCCGCGCCGCCGCGTCGCCGTCCAGTTTTTTCTGGATCAAGCTGTGCGGGTCATACGCCGGCCGGTCGGCAAACAGGAACGCGGTCATCGGCACGACGTCGCTCAGTTTCTCCGCGCGCGGCTGCACCAGCGGCAGCGCGCGCAGCCAAACCCCGTCGTTCAGCATCCAGTCGCGCAGTCGCGCCAGCAGCGCCGCCGGGTCATGCTTCTCGCGCAGGTAGCGCCCGTTCAGCCAGTTGAGCTTCCGGGGATCGAAAATCGGTCCGCCCAGGCTCACCCGGTCGATGTCGAACGCCGCGATCATTTCCTCCAGGCTGAACATCTCCGGCCCCTCGGTCTCCCCCGGCGCGGGCGGATACGTCCACGCCATCAGCCCCAGGTAGTTCAGCAGCGCCTCGGGCAGGTAGCCCGCCTGGCGGTAGTAGTCGATGCTCGTCGGGTTTTTGCGTTTGGACAGCTTGCTGCGGTCGGGGTTGCGCAGCAGCGGCATGTGGATCAGCTCGGGCATCTCCCAGCCGAACGCCTCGTAGAGCAACTTGTGCTTGGGGGCGGAATTGATCCATTCCTCGCCGCGGATGACGTGGGTGATCTCCATCAGATGGTCGTCGACGACGCTGGCCAGGTGGTAGGTCGGATGGCCGTCGGCCTTGAGCAGGACCTGATGATCGACGTTTTCCCACGGGATGCGGATCGCGCCGCGCAGGCGGTCGTGGATCACGCACTCTCCCTCGGCCGGGGCCCTCAGCCGGATCACATGCGGATCGCCCGCGGCGATGCGCGCGCGCGCCTCGGCCCGCGTCCACATCCCGAACGATCCGTCGTAGCCTGTCGCCTTGCCGGCCTGCAGGCGCTCGCGCCGGTAAGCGTCGAGCTGTTCGGGCGTCGCGAAACAGTAATAGGCATGCTCGCTGTCGATCAGCCGCTCGCAGTGGGCGCGGTAGATTTCGGTCCGTTCGCTCTGGCGATAGGGGCCGTGCGGCCCGCCGACGTCGGGGCCTTCGTCCCAGGCCAGGCCGATCCAGCGCAGCGCCGCCAGGATGGCCCGTTCGGACTCCGGCGTGGAGCGGACGCGGTCGGTATCCTCGATTCGCAACAGAAACCGCCCGCCGTGACGCCGGGCGAAAACGTAATTGAACAGCGCGATATAGGCGGTGCCGATGTGCGGATCGCCGGTGGGAGAGGGCGCGATGCGGGTGCGGATGGTGGGGTGGTGCATGAGCAGGTTGAATTCGCCGGCGCGTCCGACAGGGGACGCCGCCGCCGCGTTACTTCAGGGAGTTGACGAGCCAGGTGTGGAGCTCGGGACGCTGCAGCAGCACGCGGCCCAGCATCGCCGCGCAGCCGATCGCCTCGCTGCGATCGCCCGGAGTGCTATAGGCGGGCAGCAGGTCGGGCAATGCGGCTTTCCCCGTCAGGTATTCCTTAACGTAGGGATTGACGCGGCGAGCCTCGGTCATGGCGGACCGCGCCTCCTCGAGGTTTCCCGCCAGGAAGCGCTCGAACACGTGGGCCCAGGCGAAGACCGCGGTCACTTCCTCGTAGCGCTTCAACAGCGCGCGCGCCCCTTCCAGATTCCCCAGCAGCAGGTAGTGCACCAGCAGCTCAGAGCGGATGCCCTGATTGTCGTCCTCGTTGAGCTCGAGCATCGCCTCGCCATGCGCCGCGGCCTCTTCGAACCGTCCGCAGATCGCCAGCGCCGTGATCAGTTCCTGCCGGGCGCGCATGTAGGGACGCGTTTCCAACAGACCCCAGAACTGGCCGCGGCACTCTTCGAACATTTTGGCCCCCAGTTTTTCCTCCCCCAGCTTGACGATGTCTTCCAGCGCATCGACAAGCGCCTCCGAGTCTTCCTCGCAATTGATCCGCGCCAGCAGACAAAGCGCCTCGATGCACTCCGGATCGGCTTCCAGCGCCGCATCCAACAGGTCCAGCATCTCGTCCAGATCCTCGCACTCCATCGCCTCGGAAACCAGCTCCAGCGCTTCCTCCTCGGGCATCAGATCGAGCTCGTCGATCATCCGTTCCAGTGAGCCGTCGGTCGAGTGCTGTTCCAGGAAGGCCTGGATCTCCTCCTGGGTGTTCAAGCCGCGCTCGGCGATCAGCCGATGGACTCCGCGCTGGAACGCCTCCAGTCGTCTGCGCATGATCCGCGGAGAGAAGCTGGGCATCAGTTCCGGTTCCGGTTCGGGCTCGGTTTTTTTTCGGCGGGCCATGACGCTGCCCCCTTCCATGGGCGGTGGCGATTGCCGGTTTCAGGTGCGCAACGTCGCGCCAAACTGCTGCTCAAGCCGCCGGACGATCCGTTCGATGGTTTCGGTGATCTCTTGCTCGGTCAGGGTTTTCTCCGGCGAGAGCAGCCGCAGCCGCAGAGCCAGGCTCTTCTTGCCCGCGGGGACATGACTGCCGCTGTAGAGGTCGAAGACCTGCACCTCATCCACCAGCGGCCGTCCGGCCTCGTGAATCAGACTCAAAATTTCCGCCGCCGGCAGTTGCTCATCCACCACCAGCGCCAGATCGCGAAGACTGCCGGGGAATTTCGGGATCGGCTTGAACTGGACCACCGATTCGCCGAGGAGGCTCACCAGCAGACTCAGATCGATCAGCGCCAGGACGGCGTCGCCGCGCAGATCGAACTGGGCCACAGCGCGCGGGTGCACCTGCCCCAGCACGCCGACCGGCCGACCGTCCCATTCGATCCGCGCCGAGCGGCCCGGATGCAGCAGCGGGTTGCCGGCGTCGCGCGCGAAGGAGGGCGCGGGGCCGTTGATCCAGGAAAAGAGATTCTCGACGACCCCCTTCAGGTCGTAGAAATCATACTCGCGCGCCGGGGCGCCCCAGTGCGTCGGGACCGGTCCCGCCGCCGCCAGGGCCAGTTCGTGGCGCTCGCCGGCGGGGTCGGCCGCGCGCGCATCCTCGCGCCACGCCTTTCCGATCTCGAACAGCAGCTGGGAGGCCTCGCCGACCTTCTGGTTGGCGGCGATCACGCGCAGCAGGCCGGTGGCCAGCGACGGCCGCATCAGCGCCTGGTCGACGGTCAGCGGGTTGGCGAGGCGCGGCAGCCGCTCGATATTGAAGCCGCCCGCCGCGGCGTCGGCCTCCGAGATGAAGCTGAATTGCAGCACCTCGCAGAAGCCCAGCGCGACAAGCTGATCGCTCAGCCGGGTGGCGAGCTCGCCCAACCGGTCACACGGCCGGATCGTCGGGATCAGTTTGGGCATCGTCGCCGGGATCTCGTTGTAGTTGTGAAGCCGGGCGACCTCTTCGATCAGATCGATGTCGCGCGAAATGTCGACCCGGTGGCTCGGGATTGACACCACGAGCGATTCCTTGTCGCCGCGCCGGATTTCGCAGCCCAGATTGACCAGATAGTCCGCGATCTCGGTACTGGTCAGTTCCAGCCCGAGGATCCGGTTCACCCGCCGGACATCCAGGACGATCGGGCCGGGGTCGGTGATGGTCGTCTGCGCGTCCAGCATGTTCTTGATCACCTCGCCCCCGGCGAGTTCGTGAATGAGCTGGGTCGCGCGATTGAGCGACAGTGTCAGCCGCGCGCGGTCGGTTCCGCGCTCGAAGCGATACGACGATTCGGTCTGGAAATTGTATTTGCGCGCCGTCCGGCGGATCGTCGCGGGGTCAAAATAGGCCGACTCCAGCAGGATCGTCGTCGTGCCCGGCCCCACTTCGCTGTCGCGCCCGCCCATCACGCCCGCCAGCGCCAGCGGCCGGTCGGCGTCGGCGATCACCAGATCCTCCGGATCGAGCGTGATCTCGCGGTCGTCGATCAGGACGAGCCGCTCGCAGGCCTCCGCGCGCCGCACCTGGATCTCGCTGTTGTGCAGCCGGTCGAAATCAAACGCATGCAGCGGATGGCCCAGCTCCATCAGCACGTAGTTCGTGACGTCGACGACATTGTTGATCGAACGCATCCCGCACGCTTCGAGCGCGCGTTTGAGCCACAGCGGGCTCTCGCCGACCTTGACGCCGCGGATCAGCCGACAGGTGTAGCGCGGGCAGGCGCCGCGGTCCTTCACGCTCAGCCGCACGAAGCTGTCGATGTGCTCCAGCGTCTCCTTGAACCGCGGCGTCGGCGGGAAGACTTTCTTGCCCAGCGCCGCCCCGATGTCGCGCGCCATCCCCAGGATGCTCAGGCAGTCCGGCCGGTTGGGGGTCACCTTGATGTCGATAATGTAGTCGTATGGCTGGCCGATCTCCAGATCCTCGGGCAACGGCATGATGCCGGAGTGATCGGTCCCCATTTCCAATTCGCGCGCCGAGCAGAGCATTCCCTCGCTCAGTTGGCCGCGGATCTTGCTCTTCTTGATCGTGTTGCCGTCGGGCAGCCGGGCCCCGGGCAGCGCGCAGACGACATTCATCCCGGCCGTCACATTGGGCGCCCCGCAGACGACCGACAGCGGCTGGCCCGTCCCCGCATCCACCTGGCACACCCGCAGCCGATCGGCGTTGGGATGCGGTTGGACGTCGAGCACCCGCGCCACCACCAGCTTGCCCGATTCCAGGCCGAGATCCCATGCCCCTTCGACCTCATGGCCCGCCATCTCCATCGTCTCCTTCAGCTCGGCGATGGAGAGTTCGACATTGAGGAATTGTCTCAGCCAGCGAACCGAAATCTTCATCGGTGTTCTTCCCCGATTCCCTTCTCAGTTGCGGGCGAAGGCATCCGTTCCGGCGGGGCCCGCTGAAGCCGCGTCCCGCGCCGCCGGGCGCAACGCCGCTTCGATCAGAATTGCCGCAGAAAGCGCAGGTCGTTTTCGTAGAGGTGCTTGATGTTCTTGATACCGTGCTTGAGCATGACGAACCGCTCGACGCCCAGGCCGAAGGCGAACCCGCTGACCCGCTGGGGATCGTAGCCGACGTTCTCCAGCACGGCGGGATGAATCATGCCGGCGCCCAGCACCTCGAACCAGACCTGTTCGCCCGCCGCGTTTTCCCACCGGATGTCCACTTCGGCGCTCGGCTCGGTGAACGGGAAGAACGAGGGCCGCATCCGGTAGGTCCGGTCCGCGCCGAAGTAGGCGTGGATCAGCCGCTGCAGGACTCCCTTCAGATCGCTCATCCGGATATTCTCATCGACGATGAAGCCTTCGATCTGCGTGAACATCGGCAGGTGCGTCGAATCGGCGTCGCAGCGGTAGGTATGCCCCGGCGCGACCACGGCCAGCGGCGGCTTGCGCTCGCGCATCGTGCGGATCTGGACCGGCGAGGTATGCGTCCGCAGCAGCCCGCCCTCCCGCATGTAGAACGTATCCTGCATGTCGCGCGCCGGGTGATTGGGCGGGAAGTTCAGCGCCTCGAAGTTATGGTAGTCGTCCTCGATGTCGGGGCCGGTGGCCACCTCGAAGCCCATCTGGACGAAAATCCCGCAGATCTCGCGGATCCCCTGCGTGACCGGGTGCAGATGCCCGCGCGGGACCGGCCGGCCCGGCAGCGTCACGTCCAGCCGCTCCTCGGCGAGCCGCCGCTGCCGCTCGGCCTCGTCGAACGCCTCGCGCCGCCGCGTGATCAGGTCGCCCAGCTCGGTTTTCACCTCGTTGGCGACCATCCCCACCAGCTTGCGGTCCTCGGCGCCGAGTTGCCCCAGGGCCTTGAGCAGCCCGGAGAACTCGCTCTTCTTGCCGAGGTACTGCACGCGCAGCGCCTCCAGCGCCTGGGCGTCGGCGGCCGCCTCGATCTGGCGGCGCGCCTGCTCGCCCAGTTCGCGCAGTCGTTCGCGCAACGTCTCCACGCCGGTCGCAGCCATCATCAGGCGGCCTGTGCGAGTGAATTGCGGACCTGGCTGACGATGGCGCCGAACGCCTCGGCGTCGTTCATCGCCAGGTCGGCCAGCACCTTGCGGTCCAGCTCAATCCCCGCCAGCTTCATCCCGTGCATGAATTCGCTGTACTTCATGCCGTGGGCGCGCACCCCCGCGCTGATCCGCGCGATCCACAGCGCACGGAATTCGCGCTTGCGCACGCGCCGGTCGCGGTAGGCGTAGTTCATCCCCCGCTTGACCGTCTCCTTGGCATTCTTGAACAGCTTGGAACGACTCCCCTGCGCCCCCTTGGCCAATTTGAGAATCTTCTTGCGGCGGCGCCGCGTCGCGACGCTGTTTTTTACGCGAGGCATGAGTCTTACTCCGTTCTATGGTGCGGATGCGCGCCGGCGGCCCGCCGGCCGATCCGGTTCGCTTCCGCCGTCCCCCCCGGGGACTCTCAAAGTGGCTCTGGACGGTCCCGCCGCGCGGGCGGCGGGGCGGGCTGATCGCGGCCGTCACCGTCGGAGGCGTTGCTTCCCCCTAGATGTGCAGCAGCTTCTTCATCCGGCGCTCGTCGGCCTCATGCACCAGCGTCGTCTGGCGCAGGCGCCGTTTGCGCTTGGCGCTCTTCTTGGTCAGGATGTGGCCGTGGTTGCAGCGCTTGCGCTTGATGTGGCCGCCGCCCGTCGGCTTGAGGCGTTTCTTGACGCCACCCTTGGTCTTGATCTTCGGCATGATGCTGCTCTCTCTCCCCGTCTACGGTTGATGCCCGGGCGGCGCGTCCGCCGGTCGGCTCGTTCAATTCTCGGCCGCTTCGCCTTCCTCATGATCGCGCCGCGCGATCGCTTCCTTCCGCGGCGCCAGAATCATCGTCTGCATGCGCAGGCCGCTCTGGTTGCGCGTCGTGCTTTCGACGCTCGCCAGTTCCTTCAGCTCCTCCACCAGCCGGTCCATCACCTTCAGCCCGATCTCGTAGTGACGCATTTCGCGCGGCCGGTAGCGGATCGTGAACTTGACCTTGTTGCCCTTCTCCAGGAACTCGCGCGAATGATTCAGCTTGATCCCGAAATCGTGCGGGTCGATGTTCGGACGCAGCTTGACTTCCTTCGTGTCGACGCGCGCCGTCTTCTTGCGCGCCAGTTTCTGTTTGCGCTTCTGCTCATACAGATACTTCGTGAAGTCCATGATCCGGCAGACCGGCGGCTGGGCATCGGGCGCCACCTCGACCAGGTCGAGCGCCTTGGCCTGCGCCCGCTCCAGCGCCTTGTCGATCGGCATGATCCCCAGCTGCTTGCCCGCCTCGTCGATCAGGCGGACCTCCTTGACCCGGATCTCCTCATTGGTGCGCGTATTGGTCCTGATGGCGCCTACCTCCTTTTCACCCCGTCGCGGCGGGGAGTCACGTTCTCAATTGCTCGCGTGTTCGCTCGCTGCATCCCGTCGCGCATCCCCCGTGGCGGATGCGGCGGCTCAAAAACAAAACAGCCGCGACGGGAAATGCCTCACAATCCCGCCCCGGCCGCCTGGACCGTCCATGCCCGAATCCCGGCGCGTCGGCGCGCCGCGCGCTCGTGATTCCGGCCTGTGGGTGAAGACCAACGCAATGGTTCGCTTCGCCCTGGAACCCACCGCACAACTCCGTCGCCGGAGCGCTGGGGGTGAGAAGGCGGGATGCCTTCTGCTTGGTGCGCCCCCGCCGCCCAGCGGCCGCGGGAGCCATCGCCTGATCTTCCACCCGGGAATGTCAAGCGTAGCCTCTCCTTATATCCGACCGGCGTCCAGCGGTCAAGCAGGGAAAGTGCGCTTCGGGCGACTTGGTGCGAGTTGCTGATCTCCCCGCTCGTCCCACATCCCTTATCTTCACTCGAAAACTTATCCGCTAATCGCGAGATCACTTGAAACGGTGCTGTCGTCCCTACGGGACTCGGTCACGATGGGTATCCCGGTTCCCGCCACTGAAGTAGCAGGCTGAAGTCTGCCGTCCCCGATGGGACTGCCCTGCTGAAGGATCCGGCAAGGCCTGGATCGTCCACCCCCCATTTCATCCCTCGTTGCGAAGCGCAGATCCGTGAGCAACTCGTAATCGCCCCCAAAGGCCTTCTCCAAAATTCGGCTCTCGGCTCTCGGCCCTCGTCCTCGGCTCTCGACAAGGGCTTACCGTCGTTCGATAGCAATACCGATCCCGATACCGATCACGAGGGACGACCCCGATCGGGTTTATCCGGCAAACATTTCCGCCGCCTGCTCCACGTGATCCAGGATCGTCGCCCGGATCTTCTCCTGCGCGTGCCGGTCGTGGATCTTGTTGTATTCCAGGTCGGTCACGTAGAACACGTCCACCACGCCGTAGGCCTCCGTCGCGATGATCGAGCGGTGGATGTCGAGCCGGCTGGCGTTGAGCGCCCGTGTGATCCAGAACAGCAGCCCCGGGCGGTCGGTCGAGCGGATTTCGATCACCGTATGGTGCTGCGAGGAATCGTTGTCGAACCGGACGCTGGTGGGATAGACCGCCTTGGCCACCGCCTTGCGCCGCCGCCGCGTGCGATGCTTCGCGATCAGTTCGAAGATAGTCTTCCGTTCCTGCAGGACGTCGTCCAGGTCGTCGCGCAGCCGGTCCAGCCGCAGCCCTCCCGCCAGCGGCCGGTTGTCCAGGTCCGTCACCCGGAACTGATTGAGCGCATAGCCGTCGTTGGTCGAGAAGATCTCGGCCGACCAGATGCTGATCCCCTTGGCCGCCAGCGCGCCGCAGATGTTGCTGAACAGGCCGGGGGTGTCGTGGGCGGCGACCAGAATCTCGTTGTAGCCCCCTTCGGGCCGCGGGTCGAGCTCCCACGCCACGCGCTGTTCGCCCTGCAACTGCCGGCGGAGCAGGAAATGGCGCCCGATCTGGCGGGGCGACATGTTGCGAATATAGCGCTGGGACACATGCCCCAGAAACTCGTCCAGGTCCCGCTCCAGCTCCGGGTCGCCGGCGCGCCGCGCGCCCGCTTTCCTGGCCTGGCCATCGAGCAGCAGGGCCAGAATCTCGCGCTTCAGCCGGGGGAGTTCCGGCTGTGCGCCCCCGGCCGCGCGCCGCTCGCCGGCCAGCATCTCCGCCGTCCGCGCATAGCATTCGGCCAGCAGTTGCCCCTTCCAGTCGTTCCACGCATCGGGGCTGACCGCCCGCAGATCGCAGACGGTATGGACGTAGAGCATCTTGAGCCGCTCGAGCGAGCCGATCTCCTCGGCGAGCGCGCGCGCCACCGCCGGATCGGACAGATCGCGCCGCTGCGAGGCGTGCGTCAACTTCAGATGCGACAGCACGAGGAACCGCACCAGATCGGTATCGGCGCGCTTCAGGCCCATCCGGTCGCCGACCCGCTGCGCGATGTGCCCGCCGCGCAGCGCGTGACCCCGGCCGTACCCCTTGCCGATATCGTGCAGCAGCAGGGCCAGATTGAGCAGGTCCCAGCGCTTGATCGACGCGGCGACCTCGGCCACGTGATCCCCCGAGCCGCTCCCCATGCGCTGCAGCCGCTCGGCCTCCTCCAACGCCCGGAACGTGTGCTCATCGACGGTGTAGTGATGGTAATGATCGATGCGGACCATGTAGCGCAGGCGTTCGAACTCGGGCAGGAACTTCGCGAGCACACCGGTCTCATGCATGTCGGCCAGCGCGCGGTGGACGTTGAACGGGCCGCGCAGCAGGCGCATGAACGCCGCGTGATTCGCCGGGTCGAGCCGGAAGCCCGGCCCCAATCCCGCCGCCGCCCGCGTGATGCGGTCGAGCGTGCGGTCGCTCAGCCGGTAGCCCCATTTCGCCGCCCGCTCAAACAGCTCCAGAATCCGCCGCGGCTCCTGTTCCAGATAATCCTGGTGCGCGTCGTCGATGAACAGGACGTTGTCCTGGACGAAATGATACCGGTCCAGCCGCCGCCGCTTGAGCGAGCCGACCACGCCGTCCCACACCGAACGGTCGCTGTGCAGCAGCACCCGGACGGCGCGATGCGTCAGGCGCTCGACGGTGCGCGCATGACGGTAGTAATCGGCCATGAAAACTTCTTCGGCCGAGCGGATGTCGGTCGACTGGTAGCCCAGCCGCTCGGCAATCAGCGGCTGGCAGGTAAAGATCAACTGATCGGTCTTGCTCTCGGCGGTAATATGAATTTCATTGCGGATGACGCGGAGCATCGTCAGCGCCTCGCGCAGGCGCCTGAAGTCCTCCTCGGTGAAGCGCGCCAGCGCGATGAGCTGACGCAGCTTGAGCGACCCGGTCAGCGCGAACAGGATCCACATCACCGTATGCGCATCGCGCAGTCCGCCGTTGCCCTCCTTCAGGTTCGGCTCCAGCATGTAGACCGTCGACTCGTATTTGCGGCGGCGCTCGAGCATCTGCTGATGGACCGAGCGGATGAACCAGCGCCGCCAGCGCCCCTGCAGCGCCGCCGCCAGCGCCGCCATGAACTCGTTGAACAGCGGCCGATGCCCCGCCAGCAGACGGCTTTCGGTCATCGCCGTGGCCGAATCCAGGTCGCTGCCCAGCGCGGCCAGGCAGTCCGCCTGCGTCCGCGTGGCGTAGCCCAGGTTCAGCTTCAGATCGATCAGTGTCAGCATCAGGCTTTTGACGAACCGTTCGTTGTCGCCGGTGTGCTCGGCCATCAGCACCATCAGATCGATGTCGGAGCGCAACATCAGCGTGCGGCGGCCGTAGCCGCCGATCGCCAGCACCGCCACGCGCGGGGGCATCAGCCCCGTCTCCTCGCTCCACTGGCGGCAGGCATGCTGGTAGGCCGCCTGGATCAGCCGATCATGGGCCCGCGTAAACGCCTGAATGATCGCCATCGAGCGATGCAGATGGTTGTTGGCCACGAGCCAGCGCTGCAAGTCCTGCAGGAACTGGCGGCCCTGTTTCAGAAAATGCTCGTGCGAGTCTTCGGCCGACAGATAGTCGCCGACGACCGGCGGGGTGGGCTGCGGGGTGCGTCGCGGGCGCGGTTCCATCCGCGTGCTCATTTGACGAGGCCGTATTTTTCGATCTTGCGGTAGAGCGTCGCCGGCGAAATCTCCAGCCGCCGCGCCACCTCCTGCACGTTGCCGCCGCACAGATCCAGCGCCGACTGGATCTGGTCGCGCTCAACCTGCCAGAACGGGCGGATCGATTCGGAGGTCAGCGTCGCGCGCTCGCCCCCCGCCGGGGCGGCTTGCCCCGGCTCCACCGGCGCCGGCCGCGCTTCCAGAATCCGCGCCGGCAGCATCGACGCCGTCACGCGCTCCCCCTCATTCAACACGACCAGTTGCTCGACGACGTTGCGCAGCTCGCGCACATTGCCGGGCCAACCATAGCGTTCAAGCGCCGCCAGCGCCTCCAGGTCGAAGCCCTGAAACCGCCGGCCGTACGCCTTGGAGAACTCCAGCAGGTATTTGTTGGCGATCTGGCCGATATCCTCGCGCCGCTCGCGCAGCGGCGGCAGGTTGATCGGCACCACGTTGAGCTGGTAATACAGATCCTCGCGGAACCGCCCCGCCCGCACCGCCTCGGCCGGATTCTGGTTTGTCGCCGTCAGAATCCGCACATCGACCTGAACCGGCTCGGTGCCGCCGACGCGGTAGAACTGCTGTTCCTGGATCAGCCGCAGCAGCTTGGCCTGCAGTCCCAGGTCCATCTCGCAGATCTCGTCCAGAAAGAGCGTCCCCTTGTCGGCCCGCTCGAAACACCCCTTGTAGCGTTCGGTCGCGCCCGTGAATGAGCCCTTCTCATGGCCGAACAGCTCGTTTTCCAGCAGGTCGCGGGGGATCGCCGCGCAGTTGATCGCGACGAACTCCCGGCCGGCGCGCGAGGAGAGGTTGTGCAGCCCGCGCGCGACCAGTTCCTTGTCGGTGCCGCTCTCGCCGGTCACCATCACCGTCGCCGTCGTCGCCGCCACGGTCTCGATCATGTTGTAGATTTCCAGCATGGCCGGGCTGGTGCCGACCATCGACTGGAATTCGCGCGGCGGCTCCAGTTGCCGGCGCAGCGTCCGCACCTCGCGGCGCAGCAGATACTGCTCCACCGCGTTGCGGATGATCGTGTTCAGCTTGTCCAGATCGATGGGTTTGGGGAGAAATTCATACGCCCCCAGCTTGATCGCCTGCACCGCCCGGTCGATCGTGCCGTAGGCCGTGATCATGATCACGGGCAGCTCGGGATGGATTTTGCGCGCCTGCTCGAGCAGGTCCAGGCCGCTGGCGTCGGGCAGCATCAGATCGAGCAGGATCGTCGCGTATTCCCGTTCGCCGATCATGCGCTGGAAATCGGCGCCCGAGGCCCCGACGACCACGTCGTAGCCCAATCCGCGGATGTTGTACTCAAAAAACCGCAGCAGATTGGTTTCGTCGTCGATGACCAGAATCGTCGGCTTGCTCACCCTCGTCCATTCCTTCCACCCGACATCGGCGCCAAGTCCACCTTAACATAACCGGCGGGCGTCCGCCCATCCGCTCCATGGAAGAGACGGAGGAGGGGGCTGAGGCCAATGGCCCGATCCAGCCGGGCGGTTCAGGATTCGCGCCAGGCGTTGCCTTCCCCGTGGAGCGCCTCGCTCATCGCGCGCGCGGCCTGCCCCAGGATGACGCTGTCGAGCGAGACGCCGATGAAATCGTAACCATCGGGGATCAGCCTGAGCGCCGTTTTCACGTCCATGCAGAAAATGCCGACCGGCATCCCCTTGGCCTTGCAGGCCTTGCGCGCCATGTCGATCGCCTGCTGCACTTCCTCGTGCTTGACGTCGCCCAGCCGGTTGAAGCTGCCCGACAGATCGTACGGCCCGATCAGAATTGCCGAGATCCCCTCGACCTCCAGAATCGATTCGATATTCGCCACCGCCTCATGGTGCTCGCACTGGATGATCAGGTCGATGGAGTCGTACGAGGCGTCCACGTATTCCCGGAACTTCATGCCGTAGCCGTGTGCCCGGCTGACCCCGATGCTGCGCTTGCCCAACGGCGGGTAACGGCACGCATCGACCGCCTTCCGGGCGGCCTCCGCGCTGTTCACCATCGGCACCAGCACGCCGTCGCACCCGGTGTCGAGCACCCGCTTGAACCAGGCCGAATCGTTTTCCGGGATGCGCACGATGGCCGGACACCGCGCGCCGATCGCCATGATCAGCCGCTGGGTGTCGCTGCAGCTCAGCGCGGAGTGCTCCATGTCGATCCAGAACCAGTCGAAGCCGCAATGCGACATGATTTCGGCCACTTCCGGACTGTCGAGGCTCAGGATCGTCCCGACCTGGCAGCGTCCCGGCTGCAATCGCGACGTCAGGTTGCGCCCCGGCGCGGGCTTCGGTTCAGGCATGGCTGGGCTCCTTGGCGGGCAGGCGGATGGGCAAGCCCGACCGCGACGGGCGCCGGCCCGGGCTCCGGTCTTTTACCAAGCAAGTCGAGGGGGAACAATGAAAATCGCAGAAGCGGAGCGAAGGCTTGCGAACGGGTCGGCAGCGGCGCGGTGGCAGCGACCCGGCCGAGCGGAAAATCCGTCGGATTTGTCGAGTTTTATCGCCCGGCGCCCGG
>Ga0116161_1001289_pt1 | contig 26176 bp, 20 predicted proteins | sample AD_JPNAS3_MetaG_FD_89877 | JGI IMG/M metagenome (GOLD analysis project Ga0116161, IMG submission 89877) | Active sludge microbial communities of municipal wastewater-treating anaerobic digesters from Japan - AD_JPNAS3_MetaG | ecosystem: Engineered > Bioreactor > Anaerobic > Digestate | place... | reverse complement strand
GATCAGCGCGGAGCTGTAAGGCGAGCAGGAAACGTAGATGAAATCTATGGCATGTCTCCGGATCATGCTTATGCCTTTCAGGACGGTGAGCGGGATCCAGCCGAAGAAGATATCCGGATAACAGAGCGCGTGATAGAAGTAGTTTGTCTTGAGACGGATGCCTGCGAGCATCAGTATTCCCGACAGGATCGCATGGAGTTTGCCCAGGTATTTATACGGGTTGACCAGCGAGAAGGTGTATACCGGCGTGATTCCGTCCGGAGGGAGCTCTCTGCCCATGGTGCAGTAAACGCTGTCCGGGTTTTTCACGCTGATCACATACGGCTCCCAGCCGTACTTTCTGAAGTATTTCGAGAAAGCCGTGCTTCTCCTGCAGCCCACATCGATCAGGGGGGGATAGTAATAGCAGACCATCAGCACCTTTTTCCGCGCTCTTTCGGTATGCTTCTCATCCGGCCCGCAGACGTCCGTCAGGCCCGCATCAGGCGCCTGCTGTAAGCCGCCTCCGGCGTCAGGGCGCATGTTGGTCTCTGAAAACCGTTCTGAAGAAGACATTCGTATCAGCCCCTCAACGAAGCTTTTTGTTCGCGCCGTAACTGCTCAGGGCTCTTGCCGCCAGCTCGCGGAGAGAGGCCACGAAAGGCGCCGGGTCGGACCAGGAAAAGACCTGATACGAGTCATATCCTTTCAGGAGCTGCGCGAGCCAGCGGGCCCAGGTCGCTCCCTGCATTTTCCCGTAGACCCTCATCCAGCCGAGGTCGGATTGAAACGAATACCAGGTGACGCCGTCGGGATAATCGAGCGCCGGCTCCACTTCGCGGCCCAGGCTGTCGTTGTAGTAGACAGAGGGGATGTCGATGCCGTGCCCGGCCAGATAGCAGTCGTTGAGGCCCAGCCGGCAGTTGATCTCGATCACCTTGAACACGGAGTCTCTCTGATCGTACTTGAAATCGATGCCCGCCGGCCCGGTGTAATCCAGCTTGTGGAGGATCTCGCCGCCGGCCTCCAGCAGGTCGCGCCGGTACACCGACCTCAGGAGCGTCTCCGAGCCCAGCTTGTCGGGAAATGTCCGGACCTTGTTCGATACGTGCGCGGCGAGTATCTTCCCGGCCCTGTTTCGATACCCGGCATAATAAAAAAGGTTGGCGGAATCGCCGGGAATGAACTCCTGGGCGACGAGCTCGCCGAATCCGCTCAGCCTGGCGTAGTGCAGCTGCAGTGTCTGATAGTCGTCGACATAGATCACCTTATTCCCCAGGCCGATGTATCGCGCCGCCTCGTCGTCTTCAAGCCAGTGGTCGTGAAACTCCGGCTTCAGGATGCAGGGGAGAGGGATCTTGTCCGGCGCCCTGCCTATCGTGTCCTTGGTGAGCTTTATCGTGAGGGGCGTCGGTATGTTCAGCCCCGAGAGCACCTCGTGCGCGTGGATCTTGCTCACGAGGTTCTTCGTGCGCCCTGCCCCGGGGGCCGTGAAGCGGTAATGCCCCGCCAGGTCATGGGCGTGCCTCATCACAAACTGGACATAGTAATCGCTCATGGGAAAGAGGACCGGCATCGTGCCCGCCCGCCTCGAAAACCCGATGAGGTAATCGACCAGCATGCCCTCGTCGCTCGGGGCCTTCAGCGTGAGGACATATCGGGAGTATGAGGCGATCTGGTTTCCGCGCTTGTCGATCCCGTACACCTCGATGCCCTTGCGCCCCAGAACCCGGGCGACCTGCAGCGAGCCGTAGTACAGGCCCAGCATCACGGCAGGGGGTTTACGGCCCGTGTATCCACCCGTTGCGGGGCGGCCCTTGGATATCGCTTCAGATCCGATCGCGGCGCGCCCCTGCATCTACTCTTCCACCCTTTCCAGCCAGGCCTCTTTCCACCACAGGAGGCAGTGGCGGTCGCAGCCGTTCCATTCTTTGCCGCTTCCGCCGTTTCCGTCGCAGAAGGCGTTTTCGAGCAGCACGGTGTGACTGATCCGAAACATTTTCCACCGCCTCTCGTCGAACACGTTGTTGAGCCTTTTCAGCACCGTGAAGGTTCCGCCGCAGTATCGTCTCTGCGCCGGGGTGAAGGCCAGCCCCTGGAGCTTGTTCTGATCGTCCAGCATTGCTGCGATATCTTCATACGCCTTGACCCTGACCTTCTCGCCGGGCTTCAGGCCGAGCGGCGTGAACGATTGGGGCCCGTCTCTTCGCGCGGGAGGCTTGTCTTCTCGTGAGCGCAGGCGTTTCACCAGGCCTGCGGCCCGCGACGAAATGGCCCGGCGCGCATGGAATGCCTTCTTCTTCAGCACCCTGAGCAGCGTCTGCCCCCACAGCAGATCAGACGAGGCATGTTCCAATGATTTGAGCTGGCAGTTCATTCGAACAACTCGAAAGAGCGGCATACGCTCTCGTCGATGCTCACCGTGCAGTTGGGCTTGTTGATGATATCCTTGATGAGGGCGAGAAGGCTCGAAATCAGAACATCCTGCGGGGGAAGCGGTGTGCTGCCGCCGCGCAGCCCCCATTCGGAAACCGCGTATGACGGGACTCCGTTGCCTTTTTGCCTGCCGCCGTCCGGCCTGAGCCAGAAGAACGAGAGCAGCTTCCTCCCCTCGAAGCACAGCACGCACAGCTCCTGGTCGAGGCGCTGCTGGATCTCGGCGAAATTCCTCGCCTCCATGGCCACGGTCATGAGGTCCAGGTCTCCGGGGCCTGCGAGCCTGGCGGTCACCGGGCACGAGTCCTGCCTGCACTGAGCGTATTCATACTCTTTCACTGCCTGCCGCTGCTCTGAAGGCCCGGGTGCGGCCGGCCCTGCCTCCCGCCTGTTTTTCGCGAGCAGCCTTCTCAGAGAAGAGTAGCAGGCATCGAACCGCTCGTTTTGCCTCCACCTGGGCAGCAGCTCGTATTGCAGGCTGGTGACGCTCTTCCACATCAGGTTGCGGGGATAGCAGAGCACCCGCACCTGTTCGTGGGTGGAGGATGTCCACTCGCGCTTGAACTGCTCGTCGCCCCTGCCGATGTCGAACTCCCTGATTCCCGGCGTGTTGAACATGTCCTCGATGACTTTGTAGAAGAGCAGCACCCCGGGCGAGTAGGCGTAGTAGGAGGGATTGTATGTTGTCTTGATGCCGTATACGGTGTCGCCGGAGAGAATCGAGATCAGGTACGCTATGGGCCTGTCGTTGAGCGTGAGCGCATGAAAGCGCAGCCCGCCCCTGTCATCGAACCTGCGGCACAGCAGGTAGTAGAACTCGGGATGAGGCTCTGCTCCCTTCCACGTTCTGGCATACATGTCGAAAAAGCAGCCCAGGTGGCGATCGATCTGCTCGCGGCCCGAAACGCGGAGCAGGCTGATCTTTCCGAGGCGCGAGATCCGGTTGATCTTTCTCTTGAACTCTTTCTGGGTGTGCTTCGCCAGGGCCTGGTAGTTCTCCTCGAACGTTTTTCTCAAGAGCAGATACCGGCTGCCGCTCTTTTGCTTCATCCGGCAGAGGAAGAGGCCCTCCTGCATGGAGAGCTCGTCGAGGCCCTGCGTCTCGTGCAGAGCGGGCCGCATCTCGTCGAGGTCGAGAACAAACCGGCTCCCGAACCTCTGCTCAAGGAACCGCATGAGCTGGGCGAACACGGACTTGAAATCTCCCGCATGCAGAACTCCCTGGTACGGCGTGAAGGGGTTGCTGACAAAGCCGATCTTGTGGAGAAAGCGCAGGGCCCCCTGCCCGCGGCTGTGAACCAGCGGCGCCAGGCCCACATCTTCACCGCCCTGCTTGAAGAAGACCAGCAGCGGGTCTTTTTCCCGGTCGACCGTCTCCAACGCCGTCGAGTACCACTCATGGCTCAAGTAGGGCGCTGTGCAGCCGCACCAGAGGGCGAGGCTTTCCCACCTGCCTCTCACCAATGGCACATCTTCCCTGCGGGTGATGGCTTCGACCTCGATCGTCTCCCGCCGGAGACCTTTCTCGTGATCCGAATGCCCGAAAGATTGATTCAGATTCAGCATCATCAGTGTCCTACAGCACCTCGTGCTTTGACTGGAGAATTATCAGCCCCGGCTCCCGATACCTCTCTCATTCAAAAAGCCAACAGCTCCGCCGATTCGGGTGAATTCAGCGTTTCCCGATATGCCAGATGCAAGGGTCAAAAACCGCAGATAAAGCCGGAATTTATCATATATAGTAAGAGGCCCTGGCAGGCACTCAAGCCAGGCCGAAAGACAAGACCCGTGAGCGAGGTATTATGTAAGGGTTTTCAATGGCATACCCGAGTGAGGCCGGCATCACCAGCGACGGCATCAACGGCTGGACACCGGTGATGTTCAGCATCCGACCTTGGAGGCAACTTCTGTAACGGATCAGACTACCAGATCGCCATGCTCGCACCCGGCGCGCAGAACCTTCTGGGAAAAGCGCCCCCCGGTTCACGATCCCGCCGCCCTGCTGCTCCTCGGATCAGGCCTGCTCGGCCTTGTAGGATTCAAAGAACAGATAAAGGGCTGGCAGCTCATTTCAACAGGCAATAAAAAAAGGCAGGGTTTCAAACCCCGCCTTTTTCGTGATAAACGGCAAGAGAGAATACTGAAAAATCACATGTCCACAATCAAACCTATCTTGTGACTGAACAGATCCTGTTTAAGCACCCGTTCTTATCCTCATCCCTTATCAAATCTTCCCGGCCGAGCTCACGAGAATGTCGAGTATCCTTGATGCGGCCTTCCCGTCCCACTTCAGGGGCACTGAGAACGAGCCCGGGTCCGCCTGCATGCATTTTCTGTATGCACTGAGTATCGATTCTTTTTTCGTGCCCCCCAGAACATTGGAGCCGATCCTGACCGTAATCGGCCGCTCGGTGTTTTCCCGCAGCGTCAGGCACCGTACCTTGAGCGCGGTCGTCTCCTCCTGGAGCCCTCCGCTGTCGGTCAGCACGACAGCTGCATCCTTCCAGAGAAAGAGCGACTCGCTGAACGGAAGCGGCGGAAGCTGCACGATGTTTTCACAGAGCTCGATCCCATGCTCCCTGATCATCTTGTGTGTCCTCGGATGAACAGGAAACAATATCGGGCGGTCCTGCGCGATGATGTTCAATGCTTCGGCAATCTCTGCAAAGCTTTCTTTCGAATCGACATTTGCCGGCCGGTGCATAGTCAGAAAGGCATACTCCGGGTGCTTCTCTTTCAGAGGGTATGTCGAAAACCTCGTGCTTCCATCGCCGCTTTCAAGCTCGCCGAGTTGATGAAAGAGATTGTCGATCATTACGTGCCCGACGAAGTGGATGCGATCTCTCGGCTTCCCTTCTCTGATGAGATTTTCCTCACCGCTTTCCTCTGTCACAAAAAAATAATCGGATATTGAGTCGGTGACGATCCGGTTGATTTCCTCAGGCATGCTCATGTCGAAACTCCTGAGACCCGCCTCAACATGCGCCACCCTGATCATGAGCTTCTTGGCAACAATAGAGCACGCCAGGGTCGAATTCACGTCGCCTACCACAATAATCAGATCCGGCGATTGCTTTTGGCAGAGCTCTTCGAATGATGTCATGATCCTGGCTGTCTGTGCGGCATGCGACCCCGACCCCGCATTCAAAAAATAATCGGGCTCCGGCAGGGCCAGGTCTTCGAAAAACGCCTGGGACATCTCGTAGTCGTAGTGCTGCCCGGTATGAACGATCCGGCAATCCACCTGCTCATATTTTCCGGTCTCCCGATAAATCGGGGCGATCTTCATGAAATTGGGCCTCGCTCCGGCAATAAGAAATATCTTCATCAATAGCTTTCCCTTGAATCTTTCATCTCGCGTTAAGCCCTATGAGATTGTTTGTCATCCGTGCATGTCGAAATAGCAAGGGGCCACGGTTTGTCCGGAAACAAGCTTCACCGGCCTTAAGGTAAACCGCCATCCGCCCATGCTGGATTGGACCGGAACGGGGGGTTCAAGGCTCATATGCCTGTAAGGGAGCCGATATCCCCGTTGCCCTCAATTACATCGATGATCCGATTACACAGATGCAGCGCAACTCTCCGTGAAAAATCCGAGTTTGGATGGGAATTGTTCACACCCTCTGCATATTCATTCTTCAAATAGAAGCCACCCTCTGTTTCCAGCTCGAAGAAGTCCCAGATGTAGATGTTGTCGCCGGGCTCGTCCCACTCGTTTTTCACCCACTCGAAGAACGCGCGGGCGCGCCTTCCTTTATCCTCTGTCGTAGCTCCCTGAACCAGCGCCGCGCCCGTCCAGACGATGAATCTTGTCTGCGGAAACTCTCTCATCTTGTTTTTGAGGGCCTCGTACTGAAGCTTGTAATTCTCGATCTTTTTCGTTGAAGAGCTGATGCTCGGGCTGCCCGTGTCAGGCTGAATATCGCTTACGGGATAGCAGTGCTTCCATACGATGACATCATAATCCTGGGTCAGCATCTCGAGTGTCGGCTCTTCAAGATAGGGATCATACCCGGCGTTGTCGACCCAGATCTTCCAGTAATCATAGGGATAATTGTTCCAGCCATATGGGGTGTCCTTGGGAAACGACTGCTCGATGATCGAGTGACTGCTTCCATGCGTGGAATTGTACTCCGAAAACCAAGCCGGAACCCCTCCCGACCAGATGCGCCCGCCGGTGCTGTGATGAAGCAGGATTATCCTGGCATCGTCTTCCATGGGGTCTTGATCCCCTTCTATGACCGACACTTCCGCATCATCGGTCAAGCCTTCATAGGTGGCGCTGATCGTCGCTGTTCCGAGGGAGAGGCCCTGAATCACTCCTTTGTTCTCTGTGGAGTTTCCGATGCTCACGACAGAATCGTCGGAAGAAGCCCACTGTGCATACTCCGTGACGTCATGGCTCGTGCCGTCGGGGTAGCCGGCGATAAGCCGCAGCCGGCGGTGCTGATCGATTGCCAGCGTGCTCCTTGCAGGGACAATCTCGATTGACTGAGCAGCAAGATCTTCCTGCTGCGTTCCATCGCTATCCCGGCCCGAACTGCTGTTTTTGCACCCTGCGGCACAGGCCAAAATCAGAAGCAGGGCAATGAATCTCGAAACGTTTCTGGTCATTCTGCACCTCACTGTTTCAGTGATAAATAATCATGAAACCTTTGCATGATCTTGCAAGAAGCGTTTAATTTCTTGCGACAAAAGATATTGTTCAACGAATTCTCACCAAAGAAATCCTCATATAACGCAAAAAAGAGAAGATAACAATGGTCAGTATATCTTATCAATATAAGTATTATACCAGAGCATAAACATCATAAGAGCCCATAGCCTCATATCATAATTACGCTTTAGTCCAAGGTGATCATGAACATATCTTTCAACAGCATCCGGGTTGATGATGCCGGTGCGCATGACGCTCTTCCTGTTCAGGATGTGCAGCATATAGCCTTTGAGCTCGCCTCTGAGCCAGAGCACAAGCGGTGTAGAAAATCCAACCTTTTTTCTGTAGATGAAGCTCTTCGGGTAGTATCTCTCGGCAATTTTCTTCAGCAGATATTTCTTTGTGAAGCCATGAAGCTTTAACGCCGGGTCGACCTTTGCGAAATGCTCGACAAGCAGATGGTCAAGATAAGGCACTCTCAGTTCGAGAGAGTGGGCCATGCTCATCCTGTCCGAGAGCACGAGCAGTTCATCGACCATGTAAGTGTTCATATCTATGTAGAGCATCCGGTTCAGCTCGCAGGCATCGCCGGCTTCCAGATCATACCTGCGGAAGAGAGCAGACGGATCGAGATGTCCATGCAGCCGGGCGGATACATCTTCCGTAAAGAGCGCCTGCTTGTCAGAGGCATTCATCTTGGCGGAGATACTGAGATAGCTGTCAATAAAAGAGAGGCCGGATATCTTGCCGAATCTTTTCACACGATCGATCCAGGGCAGGCCGTTTTTTGAGTCGGGCAACCGATCGATAATGTTTTCAAAAACTTTTGAGCGCAGTGATTCCGGAATAAGCTGGAAGTATTTCAAGATACTCATCCCAAGATATCTCTCATACCCTGCAGCCAGCTCATCTCCGCCCAGGCCCGACAGTGCGACTGTAACGTATTTCTTTGTCTCTCGCGCAATATGGTAGTTTGGGATGGCGGAATCGTTTGCGAAAGGCTCGTCAAACGCCTTTATGGTTTCTTCAGCCACCTCATCAACCTGAGGCTTCACGAGAAATTCATGGTGGTTTGTATTGTATCGTTCGGAAACAAACCGCGCATACTTCCTCTCATCGAAAGCCTGGCCGTTTCTGTCCCACACCACGGAGAATGTTTCTACAGGCCGATCAGAAAGTGAAGACATGACAGCTACAAGTATGCTGGAATCGAGGCCACCGCTCAAAAATGCGCCGAGCGGCACATCACTTATCATCTGAAGCTTAACTGAGCGCTCGATTTCGCTGATTGTCGACTCTATGGCCTCCTCTTTTGACATTGGGGTGACGCGATACTTCAGATGCCAATATTTCTTCAGGCTCGAGCGGTTGTCCTTGAGTGTCAGGCTGCAAGCCTGCGAAAGTTTTTTTATTCCTTTATATATCGTTTGGGGTGCTGGAATATACTGCAGCGAGAAGTAGTCGCTGAGAGCTTCATAGTCTATTTCCCTTCCGATGTCTGGATAATTGAGGATGGCCTTGATCTCCGACCCGAAAAGGAATACGTCATCGTCCTCATAGTAATAGAGCGGTTTGATGCCCAGCCGATCCCGCGCCAGGAACAATAGCTTGTTATTCTCATCCCATAGGGCAAACCCAAACATTCCGTTTAAATGCTCGATACACTCTTCACCATATTCCTCATACAGGTGAACGATTACCTCGGTATCACTCCTAGTATAGAAATGATGTCCTTTCTCTTTCAATCGATCGCGCAGTTCGAGATAGTTGAAAATCTCTCCATTCTGTACGATCCATATCGACTTGTCTTCATTGGAAATTGGCTGGTTGCCGGTTTCGAGATCGATCACCTTCAACCTTCGCATGCCAAGGCCCACATTGCCGGATAGATAATGACCCTTATCATCCGGGCCCCGGTGCATCATTGTGCTGCACATTGATGAGATGGTCTTCTTGTCAACTTGATTGTGATCTTTTCTGTATACACCACATATTCCGCACATTGCTGCCTCGCATTACTACAGTTTTTAATGTTATTAATGAATTCAATATTATAATTTTGATCGAAATTTCTTATAATAAGCGATAAGCAAGGAATTAACTCTTACAATATAGTAGATATGGTACAATATGTTGAGATGAATAAAATACTTATAATTCTTAAACTGTACGATTCTATAAGCAGCAGTGATAAAAGGTATAAAGATCATGATAGAAAAAGAAACTAGAAATCTAGTTGATAAGCATGCGCTAATATTTTTAAACAGAATTATTGGAATTGCACAAATGATTCCTAAGGCATACAATACTGTCATAATACTGGACTTGTCAATCAGCCCATTTGTGAACATTGTATGATGAAGGCTCGTTGCATGCCATTTTTCTTTTTTGGCAAATTCCCTCAGTGTTGAAGCATTTCTCAGATGAATGACTTTCGCATTCGGTTCTTCAATGATTATATAACCTGCTTTAGAAATTTTATAACAAATATCTGTATCTTCATCAGTTATCAGATGTTCGCTAAAACCTCCAATGAGTTCAAATACCTCTCTTTTAATAATGAAGTTTGCAGAAGGTATATATGAAACGGGCCTTCTTTTAGAATAACGCTGAGAATTCCATGCCCTTTCGACCCAAGTGGATTTCTCAGGTACGTCGCATACAGAACCTGTAGCGCCAACATTTTCAACGAACATTGTTTTGATTATCGCAGTCCGCCAACCTCGACAAACGAGACAATCGCAATCAATAAATGCAAACAAGTCATTTTTACTTAGTTTAGCTCCACAATTCCTTAAACCTGCAATTGTTGCATCAGGTTTGACGACAATCTTAACTTCCGGATAATTTTTCACTATTTCTAACGTCCTGTCGATCGAACCATTATCAACAACTATAATGTCGTCATGTTCGTCTTTCTCAGCAATAATATGGTCAAGACAGTTACCGATATATTTTTCGCCATTTAGGACTGGTATTATAAAACTAATTTTTTTCGACATTAAATCTCCTGAAGTAGATTCATTTTATAATTTCTGCAATCCGTCGTTTCCCTATAATAATCAGGCAACCAAGAACTCTTTATCCGATATGAGGCTCTGTGTAATCAGGAAAGAAATTAGATGGGTCTGCTGGTATTAGAATTGACACAAGGGTTTTAGATTATGGTTTGGAATAACAAAGGTCCTGATGATATTCAACATATCATCAGGACTGGATAAGACGTGGTAGTAGGATCATATTAACTCATGGCGCTACTGTGGCACTTATGCCTCTAGGTGCTGATGGTGGGTTTTTGTCTAATACTTCTGCTGAGCCAATAGGTCCGATAGGTTCGTTAGCGATGACAACATTATCATACCAGAGATGCCAAACGTGTGACCAGTTGCTATGACAATAATTTGCCAACTGAACGCTCTCAAAAAATCGAGAATTCAAATCATTTCGGTTCCTTACATTTGTTGCATGGATACGCAATTCTCCATCTATCCAGACGCGGTAGACTCCATTTCTCTGACCATTGTCATTATATTTCATGTGTGCCTCGAAACAATGCCATTTCCCATCTCTCGGATCGAATGCCTCAGTTGATTTAAGTATTGTCACGTTCTGATCATTACGTATGCCAGTGTATCTTATTCCCACAGTACCATCGTTCGAAATACCGCTGCCATCTCCATATTGAATATCCTGAAGTACACATGAATAGTAATTCAATCCAAAGGTGGAATTTGCATAATTATCCCCACTCCTAATTCCAAACAATTTTAGAAACTTGCACCCTCCCGAGGGGTTGTCTACTTTGAAGTAAAACCTGACGTAAATTTCGTTTAGGTTCTCATTAGCAACATTTACCCCAAACCAATAAGGAGAGGTGCCCGATCTATCATAAGTCACCATAACACAATGAGAATTGTTGATCCCGCCCGATGTTTGAAGAGAGATATTTGAGCTTGTTCCCCAACCATGGTTTCCAGGGGAGTCGGAGTAGCTATCAAAATCATCCTGGAAGATTATCCGGGCCTCGCCGGCACCACCAATGAAAATTGCACATATCGACAAAAGAATGATTATGCGCCAATTCTTCATTATCATACTACCTCCCGCAAGCCTTTTGGTTTTCAAACAAGCATCATTCATGCCACCATAATTATTACGAGCATATAAGCCATTTATTATGGTTTTTATGCATTTTGCTGATTGCACTTTTGTTCTGATAGTTACTAATCTTGCAGAAATCAATGATACCTTTGTATCAACGATCCGCTTGAAAGGACAGAACAATATAATCCCTCATACTTTTCCACCAAGCTCTGCAAGGAGAATTTTTTCTGAACAATGTCATATGCATTCCGGACAACTCTTATCCTCATTCTCTTATCCGCTATCATTTTTCCTATCGCATCCGCCAGTTCCTGTTCATTCCCGGGAGAAACCAGGATCCCGCTTTCTTTGTCCACAATCTCTTCCGGCCCGCCGCTTCTCGTTATTATTACCGGCACCCGGCTGGCAATCGCCTCAAGGGTGACGATGGAGAAGCCCTCAGACGTGGACGGCAATACGAAGATGTCGAGGTCGCTCAGGATGTCGTGAATATTATCTCGAAACCCAATAAAATGTACTTTGTCTTCGAGCCCGAGCTCTTTCCTCAGCCGAAGCAGTCCTTCATACAAGGTCCCTGAACCCTGGCCTGCGATGACAAATCTGCATTCTGGATGGCTCAGTACGGTTAAGGACGCGGTCCGCAGCAGATGATCGTATCCTTTGGCAGGTCGGATGTTGCCTATCGACCCGATGAGCACATGATCCCTGCCAAGCCCGAGCTCTTTCCTGATTTTTCCGTGATCTGAACGGCCGTAAGCTGCCAGATCGATCCCATTGTATATGGTCACGACCTTTTCTTCATTCAACCCGTACATTCTCAGGTAGTGTTTTTTCAACTGGTGCGAGACAAATACTATCTTCTTCGACCCGCGATTGATAAGAGAGAATTTTATGCTTAAAAACCGGTCTCTCTTCTCTGCATCGACAAATCCATGAAAGGTGGAGACAACCGGCCTGCGGCAGATCATCCCTGCAAGGCTGCAATAGACATTTGACCCGAAAAGATGCGACTGGATGATATCAATGTCATGTCTTCTGATGATGTTTATCAACTGCAGGAGATACCGCACACTAAAAGAGCCTGACGCATTGATAAACATCGGGGTCAACCCGCTCTCGACAAGCCGGTCATAAACCCAGCCCTTGCCCGGTATGGCTGCGAAAGACCTGAACCTCTCTTTGTCCAGCCCGCGAATCAACTGGAGAAACACGCTCTCGGCCCCGCCGGGCCCGGTGGTATCGATCGTGTGGAGTATATTGATCACGGGCTCAGTCCATGTTCCTGAAGTAACCCTTCAGCTCCCGGATAAAGGGCCGGATGTCGTCCCTGTCGATCACGTCAAAGGATGTGTCTCTTTCCCACACCTTGAGAAAATCCAAGAAGCAGCAAAATTTCGAAGGAGAGCCGGGCGGCAGGTTCAGGGATGAATCATCGTTCTTGAGCCTGATGATGAGGTGATCGAGCGTGCCCAGAAACCACTTGAGCTTATGCCCTGTCTTATATTCCCCTATCACGACATCAGGCTTTTCCCCCCGGAGATAGTCGAGGAGCAGAGCGGGGAAATCTACACCGCAGGCAATTGCCAGCTGGAGCGATCCCCAGAACCGGCCGTTGATCTCCATCAGCTTTGGTCTGCCGTCTCTGATATCCCGCTTGAACTCGACCATTGCCACGCCCGTCCATCCTATTGACGAAAGCAGCCTGGCCGAAGCATCCACCATCTCCGGATCAAGGGGAATGCTCTCGGAGACCACGCTCACCCCTCCGGACGGCGGCTTCTCTCTCAGTCTTCTATGGCTGAATAGGGCCAGATGACGGTCTCTGTCAAAAAGGGTGAACAGGCCCGTGCCAGGCCCTATGATCTTTTCCTGGATCATAGAGGGATAGTTGAGCGCATCGTTCTTTTCGTAACAGACCTTAAGCTCCTCGGCGCTGTTGGCATAAGCCACCTTTGCGGAGATGAACCCCGAGCCTGTGTGTATCCTCGACATGCCCGGCTTGACGACCACGGGAAAATTTGTGAACAAGTGCTCTTTTGTAAAAAAGTCTTCCCTGTCACGAACAAATACTGTCGATGGTATGCCTACCCCCAGGTCTTCCGCCCGCCTGAACACTTCGACCTTATTGAATGTGATCACTATCTTATCCCATTCAGGTGCGGCTATCAGAACCCCCTCCGGAAATTCATGGCTGTTCCTTGAGAGGATGTGCACGGCAGGCTCAGTCATGGGAAAGACGATCTCGACATTTTCATCACGAACAACTTTCAGAACACGATCAAGATATTGCTGCTCGTCCGCCATCGGGCTCGGGAGGTGGTATGCTCTTGTGCAATACTTCGAAGCAGAAGAAATATTCTTTGCCCGGCCTCCCACCACAACCCTGCAGCCCTTTCTTCCGAGCGAGCGAGTTACTGCAAGTGCCGCCCTGTTTTCGCCATCGGTCACAAGAACGCTGGTCATCTTTTTTATCAGAAAAATCTGAACAACAACCTGGAAAAAAACAGCGGGATTGTCTTGCTCACATCATCGTGCATAGAAATGCGCGGCATTTCCATCAAAGGGGTATTTTTATCCACATAGCCCCTCTTTGTGGTGACAGCTCCAAGGAAACCGCTTTGCTCGAGCATTCCGATTATCAAGGGATTATAGTTGCCATTCGGGTATGCGAACAATGTCACAGGTACGCCAAGACGGTCTTCGATAATCTGTTTTGATGATGATATTTCAAGCCGGGCAGATTCCGGCTCAACTTGATCCAAATAGATATGATTCACGGTATGGGCACCGAAAGAAACTAGCCCGCTTTTGTGCATCTCTGCAACTTCATCCCAGTTCATCAGGAGCCGGTTCTTTGATCTGTCCGGAAGGGCTTTCCGCATTGCTTCAAGCAATGCTTCCCTTTCGTCTGGACGATATTTTTTAACCCTTTCAACAGCGCCGTCGATCAAGTCTGTGTGATTCATTTTCCTGTTTCTGTCCATTGCGGGCAAGAAATGCTTGATGAGGTCATTTGTTTCCGCGTTGCCGGCATCCTGTTTCAGAAGCATCTCGAGACACCATGTCACTTCTTCAGGCCAGAACCATTTGTGTGTGCCGATATAGCCTGCGGCGAGAAAAACCATTGCCGGCACCTGGTAACGCTTCAGCAATGGAAACGCTATATCGTAAGTATCTCTCCAGCCATCGTCAAAGGTGATTGAGCAGCATCCCCTGATGGATTGCCCCTTGCTTATCCTACCTAAAATCTCACTGAGGGGAATTATTGAAAATGTTTTTTTCAAAAAAACCATGTGCTCCTCAAATGTTTTCTCAGTCACATACATGCCAGGCTGAAGGCTAATACCGAAGTTTACTGGAGATTTGACAACCATATGGTACATGAGTATTAAATTTTTTTTCGCAATTGAATAGTATGATGAACGATTCAATAAACCAGAATAATACATACTACTTGAAAGAAGATGCTTTATCCAATACTTCAGTTTTTCAATTTTTTTCATTATGCAGACGAGTTACAGTTAAATGGTTTGATGATCACATCATATAAGAGGGTTTTTTGTATTAATAATCTTACGCTCAATAGTTTATTCAGGCATGATGCTGCTACAAAATCCTGCATACGAGTTCTTTAAAATCCTTATTCATCCTTTCTAAAGTAAACTTATTATCAACAGATTTCTTGGCAGCCTCACTAATACGGAGCCGAAGCGTTTCATCATCAATTAACATTATCAACAACTTTGTCGCAGAGCTAATGTCACCCGTTGGGTACAAAAATCCATTGATTCCGTGCTCTACTGCTTCAGAGTTTCCAGAATTATCCGGCACAATAGTAGCCAGCCCGGCACTTAAGTACTCTAATATCGCTAGAGAAAAGGCCTCCCCATGCGAAGCGTGGATCGCAATATGTGACGATTGTAAAATCGCAGAAATGTCATCTCTCTTTCCTCCAAATACAAATTTACTCTCAAGTCCATACTCATACACCATGTTTTTGAATATAGGTAGATCGGGTCCGTCTCCAAGGTGTAAAAAAAATACATCGTTTCTTTGCATTCCATTAATTAAAGTATCAGCGCATTTAATAATAAAATCAATTCCTTTGTAAAATACTGATCTACCGGTAGATACTATAATTTTTGATCCAACAGGTATATTGAACACATTATTCGCATAATGTGCGTTCTTAGCATCAGGGATTATTGGTTTTATTCCGTTTAAAACATATGAGCACTTTCTTGCAGGAATAAAGCATGTATCAATAAATCTATTATATACGAATCGAGAGACTCCTATATAATAATCACATGAAAATATGCCAAGTGTATGAATTATCTTTTTGATAATCGCTTTGTAGTCGGGTACTTTTGTCCTCTCTCCAGGCATATGGTCGTGCAGCACGATTCTTTTCACCCCCCATATTCGTAAGAGAAGGTATAGTAGATTAAAATAAGGCTTATCGGTCAAATAAATGCTCCCAATGTTATTATCTTGAATGAATTTTTTAAGTTTCTTTTTCTTGTATATCGATTCATCAGAGAAATCATGTTCGACAATAATAATACTTGATTTACTAACTTCGGAAGGCACTGTATTGACAACTGGGTACATTAGGAATACCTTTCTACCCTGCTGCGAAAATAGGTCTGCAATTTGGATCCAGAAATTCTCCATCAACCACCAAGCATAACCAACGTCAGATGCATAATTTGCTACTAGTAGTATATTTCCATGGTTTGTATTGTTCTCATTATTGAACATATTAACACACCCTTATATATTTGGTTGTTTGGAACTATACGTAGGTTTTCGCTTTATTTATGAATTGACTCTTGAAGCAGCTTATTATTTAACAATTTAACATCATAATTTTGCATAACGAATTCGCGTCCTATAGCTCCTAATTTCATCATATTAGCAACACCTGACAAATATAATTGATATAAATTATGAGCGAGTTGATGCTGATCGCCTTCCATAAATAATAAGTGTTGCATTTCTTCAGGAATAGATTCACTCACGCCACCTATATTTGAAGCGACCACCACAACTCCTACTAGCATAGCCTCCTGCATCACACACGCCTGACTTTCTGCACAATTGTTCATTACAATACTGGGCAGCAGCAAAACATCAGCATTTCTGAAGCGTTCGACTACTTCGTTATGAGGCAGTATACCGGCGAATTCCACATGCTCCGTTAATCCTCGTTCATGCACTAAAGATATTATATTCTGCATTTCAGGCCCGTCACCAACGATCACATATTTAAACTTAACAATTTTTTGCTTATGTAATTTTTCGAGCGCCAAGATCGCTATGTCAATTCCCTTTTCCAATGCGATGCGACCTGCTGAAATAATGTTCATATAGCCATCTTTCATGTATTTTCTTGGTATATCAAGAGGATAGTCCTCTAATCGAAAACCTACAGGGACACATCTAACCTTGGAGGCTGGAGCTCCACGACAAATAGCATCGCCGATCGAGTATTTTGTATTCGAAAATACTATGTCAGGAGCCATCAAAGCATGCTTTGCCTGTTGCGGAGGAATCGCTGGCACCCCTGGTATTTCACCACCATGGTAATACATTGAAAACGGCACGTTTGGTAAAATCTCTTTTAAATAGGCAAATCGAACACATGCAGCAAGATTATGAACAAAAATCAAATCCGGCGCTTCTCTCGGCAGTTGGCTATCCACTGCTAACAATTTTATTTTTTCAAGTATATTGCCATCCTTGGATAGGATGGAAAACGTCCGAACAGGAGATCGCATAAAGGCTAATACTATTTTTATGCACAATTCGATTGGAGCGTTTCTTAAAGTCTTTAGGGTCTTCACAGACATTGGGCTGAAGGACCCTGGTATACGGGATAAAGAGAAGACTTTTACTTTATGACCCATTTTCTCCCACTCTTCGAGCTGAACATCAAAATATGGCTTGAAAGGATGTGGATAGACATCAACAAATACATGGATAATCATAGATCTCCTTGCTGGAAATTATCTTAAACAAATAGTCATTGAGATATTTCATTTCTTGCAACCTTGTTAAGAGCCACAGTCATTGCCAAGTTAATCCAGAAATAGGGATAATACAGAACTGTCACAAAAAACCCGCTTACTAGGTATCCAACCAGTGCACCGTCTAGGCCGTGAGCCATGTATGAAACGAATTTATTACCGCCAAGCTGTTCATGGGCAATTCTTCTTGTCTTATGATTGTTTATGAAGGTGTAAACTATCATGAAAATGAAAGTCGCGAGGCCGGAATAACCAAGCTCGGACATACATTCTATGAAAACATTATGGCAATAACCACCGCCGCCAAAAAACAACTTCCTGTCAGCCGTCTCCCAATTTCTATAACCAACGCCAAACAGAGGATACCTATTGGCAATTTCGAGCCCTTTTTCCCACCTCTCTATCCGGGCGATGGACGTTCTGTCATCACCTGCCTGCTGAAAACGCATTTTCTGTTCTTCCGGAATCGCCAGATACACCGCCCCTAGGATCAGCAGCAGTGCAATTGTTCCTTTGACCTTGTATTTGCTCTTGAGAAGAAAAACCAGCATCACCGCGACACCACCGAGAAGGGCACCCCTGGATGAGCTCGATATCATGCCGGTTACTGCGGTTATTGGAAGAAGGGCGAATAAAGCCTTTTTCCACAACGGCCAGTGTTCTTTCAGTGCCCAGAAAAAACAAGCAGCGAGCGGCAGGAATACACACATCTGGATACCGAACTCGCCTGAATTATAAAACCACCCTGGGCCGCCACCCGTGCCCCAATCAGAGAATCCAAAACCATGACTGGCCCATCCTCTGAACGAATGTTGCGACATCTTGAAGCTGTAGAGCAGAAATGACAGCATGAAAACCAGAAAGCGCCTTTCGGTGTTTACAATATTGATGATCAGAAAATAGATGATCATCCAGGCAACAAAATCCGGTATCATTGAGAATGAATGCCCGGGGTCGAATGCGAAAGTGGATGAAATCACTATTATGACAAAAAATGCGATCAGCAGGTGATTCATTGCATTCTTTGTGACGAACAAATTGCCCTTTATCAAAGCAATAGCCAGCGTCAACAGCAATACGATCTGGGTATATGGCATGATATCAAGGATGGGATACAAGGTTTGAGGCCTCACGTATTCGAAGAAAAGATACAGGCATATCAAAAGAAAGAGAGCGTCTTCTCTTTTCAGATAATCCCAAATTTCTGCAATCTTTATCTGATATAGGTTAGACATCCGTATTGAGAGGTTGGCGGCCTCAGTCTCGTTGTTGATGTCGACCATTGCTTTCCCCACTTTATTTCCCCATTCGTTTGAATAGACCGAAAAGCGATTGGTCTATCGTTTTGAATGATTTTCTGAATTCGAGTATGTTCCATCCATATGGGTCATAGATATTGACAAATAGATTGTGAGGAAAAGGTGCGAATTCTCTCAGCAGCCTTAATTTATCTGCATGCCTGGGATATTGCTTCTTGAGCGCACTCAGCTGGCTGTATTCCATTGCCAGAACGATATCCGCCTCTTCCAGATAAGACAAAGTTACAGGTTTGGGGACATGGTTTGTAAGGTCAAGCCCGTATTCTTTCGCTACGGTTATGGCATCGTCGGGTGATTGGCCGGATTGGCTCGCATCGAGGCCGCAGGAGCGTATAACAAGATCATCACCGTTTCCCTGGAACATCATTTTCAATAGATGTTCCGCAAAGACGCTCCTGCAGATATTCCCTTTGCAGACGAACAAGATATTTTTTGAGCCGGATAACTTGTCTCCTGCTGGATTATCAGTCAAAAAGTATTTTATGGAGTCAGTTATGTTCTTGAATGTGCACTTCAGATTTCTTTTTATCTGAGCTGGAATGAAGTCCTTGATAATTTCCAGGATCTGCCTTTTGCCGTATGCATTGACCGCATTTGCGTATACCTTCTCGACCTGTCGCGCATAACGTTCTTTGCAGAACATAAGCTCGACACGCGCCCTTCCCTTGCGTCCCATGTCTGAAGACAGCTTTTTGTTATTAAAAAGCGTGAGCAGCTTTTCCGCCATTTCATTGCTGTTTCCCATTTGCACCAGAAAGCCTGTCTCCCCCTCCGCTACGATGTCTATCGGCCCACCTCCCCTGGTGGCGACCACGGGCTTTCCCATGGCCATTCCCTCGATCACGACCATCCCGAACGGTTCGGGAGTAATGGAAGAATGCACTATGACATCCATCAACTTCATCAGAGCGGGCACATCCTTTCGATAGCCAGTGAAAACAACATTCCGTTCTATGCCCAATGATTTTGTCAGCTCAACGACCTCGTTGTAATATTCTTCGCCGCCGTCCGACGGGCTCCCGACAACGAATGCTCTTGCATTCGGATTTTTCTCGATCACCTTTGCCGCCGCCAGAATAAACTCTCTGATCCCTTTCCAGCCGATGACTCTGCCAAACACTCCAAAGAGCTTGTGCTCAGGTTTGACAGCGTACTCTTTCTCGAGATATCCGGTGTCGACCGCATCGTTGAATTCATCCAGATCTATTGCGTCATGAATTATGGAAATCTTCTCTCGAGGCACACCGAGCTCCAGCAGGTTGTCCCTGATCGCAGATGAGATGGCGATGTGGTGATGAATGAGCCTGGCATGGGTTCTGGTTGAAAGGCTTGACTTCTCGAAATCCCTCAGATGGGCGACACACGGCACGCCGAGCATTTGTGCGGCGAGAATACCTGAGAGCTGGCTGCCGAGAATGTTGTTGAGGTGGACAAGCTTTACATTGTGCCTGCGTCCAATGCGGTAATACTTGAGCGCCTCGGGTATGTCGTGGAAGACAATCCAGTATATTCCTCTCAGGAAGTCCAAGGTCCTCAACATAAATCTGTTCCGGAACAATGGGACGGACACCAATGCCTTGTAGAAATCATTGTTCACCCATTGGAGCTTCAGATCGATATGGTAACAGGTGATGTCGCTGAAATGCTCAGAGAGAAAGTCCTCGGGCTGGCCGGTGACGAGTATCGGTTCGTACCTGTCTTTGTCCAAGGCCCTGACAAGGTATTCGAGGCTATTGATCGCTCCGCCAAATGTGTAGGAGTTGTCAAGGTATAATATAGGTATTTTATTATTTCTACTCATGATGCAAGCCCTAGTTGATTAACTCCAGTATCTTTGAATATGCGTTTTTCTCTGACTCAAAGAAGGCTGTGAATTGAGCAGATCTACTAATGTAACGAATTATTGCAACTGATAAAAGCAACCTTAACCTGTGACAGTCTAAGTTGAATTGATCCATAAAATCAGACATATTAGAAGACAACTCATTACAAAATTGGAGATCGAGTTTTTTAATTAGTTGATAAAAATCTTCACCTTGTCTAACCCGATGCTTCTGTATCATCAGATTTATTATATCGACTCCGACGAATTCCCGTTTTCTGCCCGTATCCCAGTCAATCACTCCATTCAGCCTTCCATTGCGAGGATCAGTGATGATATTGCCGTATCCATAGTCTCCATGAGATGCTGACAGCCACATATCCTGGCCTTCTACGGCACGCTTAATACATGATATTTTCTCGTTAAAAAGCTTTTTGAAATGAGGGGTACATGTTTTTGACCCATTGATTATTTGCTTGTCTTCAAGAAATAGTTCATCCAGAGTTTTCTGGTCTAAAGATACTCTTTTTCCTGTTGCAATGCTTAATTCAAAGATGAAAAGTGTCGAATCTTCAAATATTCTGCTTCTTGTTCTTTGTTTGTTAATTTTCCATGCCAATATTCCTGGGATAAGGGTTTCGATGAAAACATGGTTTTTCAGAAAATCAAACTCCGCCAGCGGCATGGGAATTTTTGCTTTCAACGAATCCGGTAAGCCATCGATTTGTTGAAGCCATTTAAGAAAAGAATGATTCCTTTTCACAATAGATTTCGACTCTATGTCGGATGTTAACCGAGCTATAAAATACTTTGATGTGCTTACATCTTTAATGAAAAGCACCAGTGTACCTCTGTAGCGAATATCAAACCTCTCGAGCTGCAAGTGCATTCTGTCTGCACCTATCCTCTCAGCCAGTACGGTGCGGACTTCTTCAAACAAACTGTTTTGGAGAAGGGCTTTGTGCATGCAAATAATAGCGTATCGATCATGTAACAAGTAATACTTACCCAATGCGTGGGCCAAGCGAATTATAGGATGTTGGTAATATGGAATTTCAAGAAAGCGGCTGTCAGGTTCCACCATCTCATCAAAATTCTGCGTTGTCTCATCTTGAGAAAAGGGAAGATATTCATAATAATAGGGAAACGATGCATTCTCTACTATTTGTATTATCTGATTATGACTATACAAAAGGTTTTCTTGCGAGATAGCTCCGTTCGAAAAAAGATCCTTTAACCTCCTAAATGAGAACCGGTTTCTTGCAAATAAAATGAGCACACCCTGCCCGCTCATCCTTTGCTTGATTTGAAAAAGAATATGCCCTAGCTTTCCCGGCGATCTTACTGCAGAGCCATCCATAAGGACGAGATCATATCTTGCAGGCTCACCCGGAATGGCTTGCATAGTTTCGCAATATTGCGCTTTCGGGAATAATACTTTCCAGGCGCAAAGCCTCTTTCCCATGATCAATATCGGGCTGTCGCTGTCCAAGGCGAACAAGCTCAGCAGATTCCTGCCTCTTGTGATTTGGAGCCCTGTCATTGGGAGAGGATCGCCCTCCGGATGGCGAGATTTGCTAATATCCTGGCCTAGGGAGTTCATTCATTCTGGTCTTGACCGAGATCTTCACGAAAACCGATTACCCTTGCCGGGTTTCCTGCAATAATGGAATAAGGTTTATAGTCATTGACTCCAACAACCGCGCCTGATGACACCACACACCCATCGGGCAGATGTACACCCGGCGAAATGAATGCGTTGGCCGCTATCCATACGTCGCATCCTATCACCACGGGTGATGTTGTCTGGCCCTGGTCTGTGATGAGTTTGTTCTTGTCGCGATAGTTGTGATTTACACTCCATATCTTTACGCCCGGGGCTGTCATGGAGTTGCTCCCGATGCTCACACCTCCCAGGGCCTGGATGAAGTTGTCGTAGCCGATTTGTACATTGTCACCAACACTCAGGTTTTCTATTGATCGAAACCGAGTCCCAGCCATCACAAGCAGGTCCTTGCCCACGCTCCTGGCTTTCTTTGCCACGAAACGGCCTCGCAGGAGGTTGCCCGCAGGTCCAGGAAACTGCGAGATACAGTAATACAATAAATATTTTCTCTCACCCGGATCCAACACATCCCAGTAGAATCTTTTCAAGATACGCATAAGGCTATATTCAGACATATATCTCTCCATAACACTCAGTCACTGATGTTTACCGCTTTATTCCTTATCACAGGAATAAACTTCGCAAGCGGTGTCGAGTAAACCAAATCGATCACCCACTGCCGTTCCTGCCTGCCGATTATGGGCAGGGCAAAAATGAAGATAATGAAGGCCGCCATCAGCAGGGCATGATACCCGATGGAGTACACCAGGTTTGCCGGCGCGAAGAGCGAAATAAAAAACGTGGCAAGAGCAAGGAGAGCGAACCGCAACGTTCCATTCCACGACAACTGCATGTCGTAGAGCCCGGACGCCCATCGGTTCACCAGGAAAAATCTTGCCAGGAATCCTATGAGCGTGGCCCAGGCAGCGCCCATTGCGCCGAACAGCGGGATAAGGCCCAGGTATCCGACAGTCATGACCGCTACCGATATGCCTGTAGCCTTTGTGACATACAGTGTCTTGCCTTTGAGGAGGATGCCCAAGTTGCAGAAAGATGTCCAGCTTTGCACCATGTAGGCGGCCAGAATGACGGGAACGACCTTGTATGCCGAGACAAACGCAGGGTCTGACATGATCCTGAGCAGGTCCTTGATGAAGACTGAAACGCACAGAGAAAACAGGATCATGGCAAAGCTAATGATAAAAAATGTTTTCTGATACACTTCGTGCGCGTTGTCCTGGCGATACACCTCGTATTTCTGCGTGTCCCAGATGTTGGCAAAGGGCTGCCAGGTGAAGAACATCAGAAGGAATCCGAACTTGTAGCCAAGAGAGTAGATCCCTACGTCATCGAGGCTGGCGAAAACCCTCAGAAAATACCGGTCGCCGAAGGTGAGATAGAAGGAGAGCATGCTTGCAAGCATCAGCGGCAGGCTGAAGTTGACGAGCTTTCCCGCCTTTGCACGGGCAAACTTCATCCCGATGTTTGAAAAGGTGTATCCCAGCATGATCAGAGACATGACGCCGCCTGAAATGAGCGCGCTGTAGATCACTCCCTCCACCCTCATCTGCATGATGACCACGAAATAGATGTTGAGGCTGAGCTGCAGCACAAGCTTCATCAGGCTGAATCCGACAAAGAGCCACGGCCGCTGCTGGGCCCTGATAAAGAGCATGGGTATCTCGATGAACGACTGGAAGAGAAGCGTGAATGCGAAGAGCACCACATAGCGCACATACTCCCCTGAGCCGAAAACAAGCTTGGACAAGGGCCCTGCACCGAGTATGATCAGCATGATGCCGGCTATGTTGAGCAGGCCCACCATGATCAGCGCGGTGGAGATGACCTCGTTCTTCTCCCTCTTTTCTTCATATTGGGTGTAGAAGCGGAAGATCGCCTCACCTATGCGAAGGCCCAGGAAGATGGCGAAAAAATCGATGATCATGCTCAAAAGCTCTATGATGCCGTAGTCCGCGGGGGTGAGGCACCGGGTGTAGATGGGCAGCATGATAAAGCTCACCATCTGGCGCATGATGTTGCCCAGAGTGTATATCCCGGTGTGGGATATGGTTTTGTTCATCTCTTTGCTCATGGGCGGCCTTCTCTCACCAAGCGGGCGTATGCGCTGCAGTAGCTCTCGGTCATGTGTGTCGTGGAGAACCTATTACGCACGGTGCTTCCGGCGTTCTCGCCAAACGTATCGAGCCGGCCAGGATCGTCGATCAACTCGATGAGGCGCTGTGAAAATTCCTGTGCATCTCTGTTTTGAATAAGATACCCGTCGTGCCCGTGAGAGATAATCTCGCTCAGGCCGCCCACTGCAAAGGCCACCACGGGTATACGGCAAGCCATGGCCTCCAGCACGGTCATGGGCATGCCTTCGTGAATGGAGGTGTTGATGTAGATGTCCAGGCCGGCATAAAAGGCCTGCATGTCGTCAACATGGCCCAGGAGGGTAAAGCGGTTTTCGAGCCCACAGGCCTTGATCCTGTCATGGATCGTGCCCTTCTCTGGACCGTCGCCTGCCAGAACAAAGCGCGCGTTTGGCCGTGCTGCGCAGGTCATCCGGGCGACATCGACCATGAGCGGATAGTCTTTGACCGGAAAGAGCCGTCCGGCAGAGCCGATGGTGAAGGCATCCCCTGAGGTCCTGATTGTCTTTTGAGAGCCGTTTCGCACATCGATGCCGTTCACTATTGTCGAGAGCCTCTTTGCCGGCACCCCGGATCGTTCAGCAAGGCTGTGCGCAATGTCGTTCGAAACGGCAACCGTCATGTCGAATACCCTTCGCATGAGAAACCGGTTGACCGCGCTTTTCAGCACGCCTTTGGGCGATCTGTCCATTCCTTCTGAGAGGCCGTGCACGGTGGTGACGAGTTGGGGTCGCCCGCACGCCGCCGAGGCCAGTGCTGCCAGCAGGTTTTCCTTGTAGCGGTGAGCGTGGATAATGTCAGGTCTCACCCTGCGGCAGATGGAGATGAGCTGGGAAAGGATGGAGGCAAAGCCGTGCCTGCTTTCGTCGATCACGCGCGTGTCGACGCCGGCCTGAGAGCACAGGGTCTCGAGCCTGCCGTGGTTAAGCAGGACCACGGTGTGCCGTATGGAGGGATTGCCGTTCAAGCCCGCAGCGATCTGATGCACGACCGCCTCCGCCCCGGCCCACAGGTCGCCCGAGGCGAGAGTCAGGAGTTTTACCTGCACTTGGGTGTGGTCCGGGAGCTTATCTGACATGCTCGGTGTGAAGGTATTGCGGCATGGCTGGAACGGCGGTTTCCAGAAAGTCTCTGATCATAGCGATCGCGTCTTCTTCGCTGGTGGCCACAGGCGTCATGAGCCGTATGAACGACGCGCTCGCCCGCTTGAAGAGCAGCCTTTTTCCGAGGATGTGAAGCCTGATGTCGGCCTGGCTCGTGGTCCAGTATCCGTCTACGTCGAAGTAATAAAGCACGATCGTGTTGCTCCCATCGGCATTCCCGACCGCGAGCTTGCCCAGTGTATGGTCGCTTCCATTGATGTTGACAATTGCGGTCGTTTTTTCCTTGACCTTATGGCCCACTCCGCCCAGGCACGCCTCGGGCGCGTGGAATGCGATGTCGGTGTCGTCGAACCAGACGATAGAGAGGTTCACCGGCTCATCGTATCTCGGCGACTGATAATCCCTCAGAAAGAGATACCTGGTCTCGATGAGCTGATAGACATAATCGCTCATCTGGATGTCGCGGCCCTTCCAGTCGCCTATGACGAGCGGAAAATCGAAGAACCGGCTGTTCGGAAACGGCCTCGCGTTGTTCACAGCGAGCACAAGCACTGCCGCAACCGTAGTGAGAGCTATGGTGATCAATAGATTACGAGGCGTTATCTTCATTGATTTTCCTTACATACAACACGAGCGCTCCGATGCCGATGATAAAAACCAGAAGACCCGAACCGTCGTGCAGATAGCTCTCCGGCGAGGCCGCCTCCTGACCATAATGGTTTGCTATGAAAAGCAGGATGGCTATTCTCAAACCGTTCAGAACAATCGAGATCGGCGGAATGAGAAGCAGGAGAATGCCCTTCTTCCACCAGGAGGAGCGGATAAAGTAGAGAAACAGAAACCCCACGGCGAAAAACGCGATCAGAGACCTCACCCCGTTGCAGGGCGCGCCCACCACATATGTCGAGCTCGGCAGATGAATGACAAACCCTTCTCTCACATACGGGATGTTGACCAGATCGATG
>Ga0116161_1001258_pt1 | contig 26545 bp, 18 predicted proteins | sample AD_JPNAS3_MetaG_FD_89877 | JGI IMG/M metagenome (GOLD analysis project Ga0116161, IMG submission 89877) | Active sludge microbial communities of municipal wastewater-treating anaerobic digesters from Japan - AD_JPNAS3_MetaG | ecosystem: Engineered > Bioreactor > Anaerobic > Digestate | place... | reverse complement strand
CGCAGGCGGAACGTACGCCGGGAAGGGCGGGGAAACCCCGCCCCTACAGGGCGCAGGCGGAACGTACGCCGGGAAGGGCGGGGAAACCCCGCCCCTACAGGGCGCAGGCGGAACGTACGCCGGGAAGGGCGGGGAAACCCCGCCCCTACAGGGCGCAGGCGGAACGTACGCCGATGTGCCGGGCTTTTGCAGGAGCGCGACGAAAGAAGAGATTGCCGCGCAGGGCTATGTGCTGACGCCGGGGCGCTATGTGGGTGCGGAGGAGGCGGAGGACGACGAGGAGCCGTTCGAGGAGAAGATGCGGCGGCTGACAGCGAGGCTGGAGGAGCAGTTCGAGGAGTCGGCAAGGCTTGAAAGGCGGATCCGCGAGAGCCTTCGCAGGGTGGTGCGTGATGGCTGAGGCCCTGTTCAGCGGAGTGCCTGAGCACTGGGAATGGACCACTCTGGGTGATGTCTGCGCCCGCGGCGGGGGCGACATCCAGACAGGGCCTTTCGGAAGCCAGTTGCACGCCGCGGACTATGTGCCAGTCGGCGTGCCTTCCATCATGCCACAGAACATCGGCGACAACCGGATCATCGTTGAGGGCATCGCCCGCATCACGCGAGACGACGCCGTGCGCTTGAGCCGATACCTGGTTCGAGCCGGCGACATCGTCTATAGCCGCCGCGGAGACGTCGAACGGCGCGCTCTCATCCGCGAAGCCGAGGACGGGTGGCTGTGTGGCACCGGATGTCTACGGGTGCGGCTCGGTCAGGGGGTCGCCGACCCGCTGTTCGCATCGTACTACCTCGGCCATCCTGAGGCACGTGAATGGATCGTCCGACACGCCATCGGCGCAACAATGCCGAACCTCAATACGTCGATTCTCTCCGCTTTGCCGTTCCTGCTGCCACCTTTGTCCGAGCAGAGGGCCATCGGTCAGATCCTCGGCGCTCTGGACGACAAGATCGAACTGAACCGGCGTGTGAACGAGACGCTCGAGGCCATGGCGCGCGCGATCTTCAAGTCGTGGTTCGTGGATTTCGACCCGGTCTATGCAAAGGCCGAGGGCCGGCAGCCGGCGGGCATGGATGTGGAGACGGCGGAGCTGTTTCCTCAGAGCTTCGCGAAGGCGAGTGGTGGCGAGGTTCCCGAAGGCTGGCAGATCGCTTCCTTGGCAGACGTAGTAGAGATCGTCGGCGGCGGCACGCCCAGGACGTCAGTGGCGGAGTATTGGGACGGTGACGTTCCGTGGTTCTCGGTCGTTGATGCACCTGGAGCAAGCGATGTGTATGTCATCGATACGCAGAGGACGATATCCTCTCTCGGTCTGGAGAACTCGGCGACACGCGTGCTGCCGGTAAACACGACGATCATCTCGGCAAGGGGCACTGTGGGAAAGCTTGCTCTCGTGGGCAGCCCGATGGCCATGAACCAATCATGCTATGCTCTGCGAGGCAAGGAGGGGATCGGGCCGTACTTCGTGTACTTCGCCGCCAAGCACCTCGTGACTGCTCTGCAGCAGAACACGCACGGCACGGTGTTCGACACCATCACACGCGACACGTTTGCGGCAATCGACTTGGTGATCCCCAGCCAGAGCGCGCTGTCTAGTTTCGAGCGGCAGGTTGAGCCTCTCCTGCGCCGGATCCTCAGCAACCTGCACGAGTCAAGGACGCTTGCCGCCATCCGCGATGCGCTGCTGCCAAAGCTGCTGTCGGGAGAGGTGCGCATCGGCGTGGCGTAGGGGCGGGGTTTCCCCGCCCGTTGTCGGGTGTGCGGCCAACCGTGGACGGGGGGACGATTGACGGTGCGTTCGCCGGGGTGCCGGCGTTGGCGTCACGGCGGGGGTTGGGGCGGGGCGACCCCGCCCCTACGGATGGCGTGCCGACGTTGTCGCGGTCGGCGGCGAATCCGCATGGCGTAGGGGCGGGGTTTCCCCGCCCGTTGTCGGGTGTGCGGCCAACCATGGACGGGGGGACGATTGGCGGTGGCGTCGCCGGGGTGCCGGCGTTGGCGCCACGGCGGGGGTTGGGGGCGGGGACGCGGCCAACTGCGACCGCGGGGACGGCGACGAGATCGCCGGGGTGCGGCGTTGGCGCCACGGCGGGGGTTGGGGCGGGGCGACCCCGCCCCTACGGGTGCCGCGCCGGCATTGTCGCGGTCGGCGGCGAATCCGCATGGCGTAGGGGCGGGGAAACCCCGCCCGTTGTCAGGTGTGCGGCCAACCATGGACGGGGCGACGGTTGGCGGTGCGTTCGCCGGGGTGCCGGCGTTGGGGCCACGGCGGGGGTTGGGGGCGGGGAGACCCCGCCCCTACGGGCGCTGTGCCAACATTGTCGCGGTCGGCGGCGTTGGCGCCACGCCGGGGGGTGGGGGCGGGGAGACCCCGCCCCTACGGGTGCTGTGCCGACATTCTCGCGGTCGGCGGCGTTGGCGCCACGCCGGGGGGTGGGGCGGGGAGACCCTGCCCCTACGGGTGTGGCGTGTGCGCGGGTCATGCGGCCAGGCGCGGATGCGACGTTGGCGCCATGGGAGGTGGGCGATGCCGTACGATCCCAGGATACACCACCGGCGGTCGATCCGGCTGTACGGATATGATTATTCGCGGTCCGGCCTGTATTGCGTGACGATCGTGGTTCGGGGGCACGAGATCATTTTCGGTGAGGTGGTCGACGGGGAAATGCAGGTGAACGAGGTGGGGCGCATTGTGGAGGTGGCCTGGGCGGTGCTGCCGGTGCATTTCCCGAGCGTGGACACAGACGCGTTTGTGTTGATGCCGAACCATGTGCATGCGATTGTGGTCATCGGCGAGCCGGAGGAGGTAGGGGCGGGGTTTCCCCGCCCAGCGTCGGATGCGCGGCCGGGCGCGGATGTGGGGCCGATTGGCGAGGGCCACGCCGTAGGGGCGGGGTCGCCCCGCCCCGTGCCCGCGGGGTCACCCGGCCCGGCATCGGATGCGGGGCGGCACGGCGACGCGGGGCTTGACGGCGGCGCGTTCGCGGAAGCCAACGGTGGCGCCACGGCGGAGGTGGGGGGCGGGGAGACCCCGCCCCTACGGGCGGTGGGCGTGTTTGTGGGCAAGCCGACGCTGGGGCAGATTGTGGGGTATTTCAAGCAGCAGTCGACCAAGCACATCAACGCGCTGTGGGGCTCGCCGGGCGAGCCCATGTGGCAGCGCAACTATTACGAGCGCATTGTGCGCGACGCGGCGGAGCTGAAGCGGCTGCGATGGTATATCGAGGAGAACCCGGAGCGCTGGGAAGAGGACCGGGAGAACCCGGCGTGCCGGAGCGCGAAGGCGGGCAGATGAGCACGGTCAACGAGTCGTTGATGGAGCAGGTGGCGCTGACCTGGCTGAAGGGCCTGGGCTACGCGACTCAGTTCGGGCCGGAGATGGCGCCGGGGGAGCCGGCGGCCGAGCGCAGCAGCTACGGCGAGGTCGTGCTTCTCGGCCGGCTGCGTGCGGCGCTGGCGAGGCTGAACCCGGATGTGCCCGCGGCAGCACTGGACGAGGCGCTGCGCAAGGTGGTGCAGCCGCAGCAGGCGTCGCTCATCGCCAACAACCGGGCGTTCCACCGCATGCTGGTGGACCGCGTGGAGGTGGAGTATCTGCGCGCGGACGGCGCGATTGCCGGCGAGCGGGTGCGGCTGGTCGATTTCGAGCGCCCCGAGGCCAACGACTGGCTGGCGGTGAACCAGTTCACCGTCGTCGAGGGCGGCTACAACCGGCGGCCGGACGTGGTGCTCTTTGTGAACGGGCTGCCGCTGGGCGTGCTGGAGTTGAAGAACCCGGCCGACGAAGGGGCGACGATCTGGACGGCGTTCAACCAGCTGCAGACGTACAAGCAGCAGATCCCCTCACTCTTTGTGTACAACGAGGCGCTGGTCATCTCGGACGGCACGGGGGCGCGCATCGGCTCGCTCTCGGCCGACCGCGAACGGTTCATGCCGTGGCGCACCATCGAGGGGCAGGACCTGGCGCCGAGCACCATGCTGCAATTGGAGGTGCTGCTCAAGGGCGTGTTCGAGCCGCGGCGCTTCCTGGACCTGCTGCGCTACTTTATCGTCTTTGAGGACGAGGGTGGCGGCAACCTGGTGAAAAAGATGGCCGCCTACCACCAGTACCACGCCGTGCAGTATGCGGTGGAAGCGACGCTCAAGGCGGCGGGCCCGCAGGGCGACCGGCGCTGCGGGGTGGTGTGGCACACGCAGGGCTCGGGCAAGAGCCTGACGATGGCGTTCTACGCCGGGCGGGCGGTCCTGCAGCCGGGCATGGAGAACCCCACCCTGGTGGTGCTCACCGACCGCAACGACCTCGACGACCAGCTCTATGGCACCTTTGCGCGCTGCCACGAGCTGCTGCGCCAGGCGCCGGTGCAGGCCGGCAGCCGCGAGCACCTGCGCGCGCTGCTGCAGGTGGCCTCGGGCGGGGTGGTATTCACGACGATCCAAAAGTTCTTCCCGGATCAAACGGGCAGCCAGTACCCGCTGCTGTCGGAGCGGCACAACATCGTCGTCATCGCCGACGAGGCGCACCGCAGCCAGTACGATTTCATCGATGGCTTTGCCCGGCACATGCGCGATGCCCTGCCCAATGCCTCGTTCATCGGCTTTACCGGCACGCCGATCGAGCTGACCGACAAGAACACGCGCGCCGTCTTTGGCGAGTACATCTCGGTCTATGACATCCAGCGGGCGGTCGAAGACGGGGCCACGGTGCCGATCTACTATGAGAGCCGGCTGGCTGACATTGCGCTGGACGAGCAGGAGAAGCCGCACCTCGACGCCGAGTTCGACGAAGCGACCGAAGGCGAGGAGGTCGAGCGCAAGGAGAGGCTCAAGACCAAGTGGGCGGCGCTGGAGGCGCTGGTGGGCGCGGAGAAGCGGGTGGGGCTGGTGGCGCGCGACTTGGTGGAGCACTGGGAGCGGCGACAGGAGGCGATGGACGGCAAGGCGCTGATCGTGTGCATGAGCCGGCGCATCTGCGTGGACCTCTACGACGCCCTCGTCAAGCTGCGCCCCGAGTGGCACAGCGATGACGACGACAAGGGCGCGATCAAGGTCGTCATGACCGGCTCGGCGTCGGACCCGCTGGCCTGGCAGCAGCACATCCGCAACAAGCCGCAGCGCGAGGCGGTCGCCAAGCGCTTCAAGGACGCCAAGGACCCGCTGAAGATCGTCATCGTGCGCGACATGTGGCTGACCGGGTTCGACGTGCCCTGCCTGCACACGATGTACGTCGACAAGCCGATGCGCGGCCACGGGCTGATGCAGGCCATCGCGCGGGTGAACCGGGTGTTCAAGGACAAGCCGGGCGGCCTGGTGGTGGATTATCTGGGGCTGGCCGACAACCTGCGCCAGGCGCTGGCCGACTATACCGGCAGCGGCGGGCAGGGACAGACGGCGGTGGACCAGGCCGAGGCCGTGGCCGTGATGCTGGAGAGGCACGAAATCTGCTGCGGGCTGTTCCACGGCTTTGACTGGTCGGCGTGGGCGGGCGGCACGCCGGAGCAGCGGCTGGGCCTGCTGCCGGCGGCGCAGGAGCACATCCTGGCGCAGGACGAGGGCAAGGCGCGGCTGCTGGAGGCGGTGACCAGGCTGTCGCAGGCGTTCGCCCTGGCGGTGCCACACCCCGAGGCGATCGGCATCCGCGACGACGTGGCCTTTTTCCAGGCGGTGCGGGCAGCGCTGGCCAAGTCGTCGGCCGAGCCGGGGAAGCCGGAGGACGAACTGGACCACGCCATCCGCCAACTGGTGTCGCGGGCGGTGGCGCCGGGCGGGGTGATTGACCTCTTTGCGGCGGCGGGGCTGAGGAAGCCCGACATCTCGGTGCTGTCGGACGAGTTCCTGGCCGAGGTGCGCGGGCTGCCGCACAAGAACCTGGCGGTGGAGCTGCTGAAGAAGCTGCTGCAGGATGCGATCAAGAAGAGCGCACGGACGAACCTGGTACAGTCGCGCTCGTTCGCGCTGATGTTGGAGCGCACCATGCGCGCCTACCAGAACCGGGCGCTGGAGACAGCGGCGATCATCGAGGAACTGATCGCGTTGGCGAAGGAGATGCGCGCGGCCAAGGAGCGCGGGGGGCAACTGGGCCTAAGCGAGGAGGAGCTGGCGTTCTACGACGCGTTGGGGGTGAACGACAGCGCGGTGCAGGTGCTGGGGAATGAGACGCTGAAGGCCATCGCGCGTGAGCTGGTGGAGGGCGTGCGGCGCAACGTGACGATCGACTGGACGGTGAAGGAGAGCGTGCGCGCCAAGATGCGGGCGATGGTGAAGCGGATTCTGTGGCGGTACGGGTATCCGCCCGACAAGCAGGAGCAGGCGACGCTGACGGTGCTGAGCCAGGCGGAGCTGTTGTGCGGGGAGTGGGCGGGGTAGGACTTGCTCAGGGCAGGCTCTGGCCGCCTCCCCCTGGCGGCCCACCCGCTGGTGCCACTGAGTGGTTCTGCCTCCGTCGGCGCACAGACCCGGCGCGCGGCACGATGCCGCGGCTACTTCTCCATGGCTCCTTTGCTACACTGCTGAGCTCAATATCGCCGTCGACGCGATGACGGGCGATACCCTGGAATGCTACAGCTACAAGTAGCTCGCCACGGACTCGTCGGCGAGCGCAAGAGCTGCCGAGGGGAACGCAGAAGGTATCTCCTGTCTTGGTTGGAGATTGCTTCGCTGCGGCTCGCAATGACAGGTCAAGGCTTTGTGCTTGGCACAGGCAGCCGAGCTCGCTGGATTGAGTGCTATTGCGGCTGTCGCCACGGCGCGCTCGCTCGAGACTCCCGCATAACGCTCTTGGCGTCTTGGCGCCTTTACGGTTCACCTGTGCTCTTCGTCCCCATCAGGGAACAGCGCCACTGGGCAGCGGCCGCCGACGTCCTCACGGAAGAGGGCGGGCGGCAGGGTGGGCACGTGAACGCCGGCGGCGATGAGCCTGCGGCAGAGGTGGCAGAGTGGCAGGCCGATGACGTTCTGATAGCAGCCGCGCAGGCGCGCCACGGGGCGAAAGCCGCCGTGCTGCACGGCATAGCCGCCGGCTTTGTCGAAGGGGTCGCCCGAGGCCACATAGGCGGCGATTTCCTGGTCGCTGAAGGGGCGCATGGTCACCTCGGTCACCACCACGTCGACGGTGGCCTCGCCCCCGGCTGAGACGGCGATGGCGGTGAGCACGCGGTGCGCGCGCCCGCGCAGGCGCCGGAGCATGGCCACCGCCTCGGCGGCCGATTGCGGCTTGCCCAGGATCTCGCCGCTGAGCACCACGGCGGTGTCGGCGGCGACGGTGACCTGCCCCGGCCGCGCGACGGCCCGGTTCTTGGCCTCGGCCACGCGGGCCGTCACCTCCTCCGGCGTAGCGCCGCCGATGGCGCGCTCGTCGATAGCGGCGACGGTAATCACAAAGGCCAGCCCCAGGCGGCGCAGCAGCTCTTGGCGCCGTGGTGAGGCCGATGCCAGGACGATGGTCGTCTGTTTACTCATATGACAACATGTTCAATCCAATTCGCTCTTCGTCAACCCGGTCTTGCACAGTAGGCACTTGAGTGGTACAATTTGCCCACTCGGCAGGCCAGATTATACTACGGCTTGGGTGCGTGCCCAACCGCTCCAGCGGCCCGGACTCCCGAACTTGTTCGGGGCTGTTCGGGGCGGGGTACGCCTCAACAAGTTGAGGGGTCCGGGCGTCGCGGCCCGGAGTCCCGAACTTGTTCGTGGGGGTACGCCTCAACAAGTTGAGGAGTCCGGGTTGGCCTGCCGGAGTCCCGAACTTGTTCGGGGGGGTACGCCTCAGCAAGTTGAGGGACGCCTCAACAAGTTGAGGGGTCCGGGCGTCGCGGCCCGGAGTCCCGAACTTGTTCGGGGGGGTACGCCTCAGCAAGTTGAGGAGTCCGGGTTGGCCTGGCGGAGTCCCGAACTTGTTCGGGGGGGGTACGCCTCAACAAGTTGAGGAGTCCGGGTTGGCCTGCCGGAGTCCCGAACTTGTTCGGGGGGGTACGCCTCAACAAGTTGAGGAGTCCGGGGCCGGGCAAGAAGAGGAGTAGCGATGCGAGTTGACGGCCGGCCGGCCGACGCCATGCGCCCGGTCGAGATGACCGTAGGCTTTCAAGAGTACGCCGAGGGGTCGGTGCTGATCAGTATGGGCAGGACCCGGGTGCTGTGCGCGGCGACGGTGGAAGAGTGCGTGCCCCAGTGGCTGAGGGGCCGGGGCGAGGGCTGGGTGACCGCCGAGTATGGCATGCTGCCGCGCTCTACGACGACGCGCACGCGGCGCGTGCCCTCGGGGCGCTCTACCGAGATTCAGCGCCTCATTGGGCGCTCGCTGCGCGCCTCGCTCGAGCTGCGCGCCCTGGGCGAGCGCACCATCACGGTGGATTGTGACGTGCTGCAGGCCGATGGCGGCACGCGCACGGCGGCGATCACCGGCGGCTATGTGGCCCTGGCGCTGGCGGTCGACAAGCTGGTGCAGAAAAGGGTGGTGCACCGCCAGGTCTGGCGGGCGCCTGTGGCAGCCATCAGCGTGGGCCTGGTGGGCAAAGAGATGCTGCTCGACCTCTGCTACGAAGAGGATGCCCGCGCCGAAGTGGACTGCAACGTAGTCATGAACGCTCGCGGCCACCTGGTCGATGTCGGTGCCACCGCCGAGGGCGCGGCCTTTACTCGCGAGCAGTTCGACCAGATGGTCGAGCTGGCCGCCGGCGCCGTCAAGCAGCTCATCCAGTTGCAGCGACAGGCGCTGGGGCAAGGCAACTGACGATCAATTGAACCACGAAGTACACAAAGGTTCTCTGCGTCCTTCGTGGTAGGATCCGATTGCCCACAGAGGGGAGAACGCGGGCCGATGGTCACGCGCGAGGCAGCCTGGGCGCTGCTGAACGAATACATGTCGAACGGCAATCTGATCAAGCACGAGCTGGCGGTCGAGGCGGCGATGCGGGCCTATGCCCGCCGCTTTGGCGACGACGAGGACCTCTGGGGCATTGTGGGCCTGCTGCACGATTTCGACTATGAGCGCTACCCCGACATGGCCCAGCACGGCCTGGTTGGCGCACAGATTCTGACCGAGCGTGGCTACCCCCCCGAGGTGGTGCATGCGATCAAGGCGCACAACCCGGCCCATGGCGAACCGCGCACTACACTGCTCGACCGCACGCTGTTTGCGGTCGACGAGTTGACCGGCCTGATCGTGGCCGTGGCCCTCGTGCGGCCCAGCAAGAGTCTGCGCGATGTGGACGTGCCGGCCGTGCGCAAGAAGTGGCACGACGGCGCCTTTGCGCGCGGGGTCAACCGTGCCGATATCGAGACCGGCGCCGCCGAGCTGGGCGTCGACCTCGACGAGCACATCGGCGTCGTGCTGCAGGCCATGCAGGGCATCGCCGCCGAGCTGGGCCTCGCCGGCCGGTAGGGGCGGGGTCGCCTCGCCCGGCAAACAATCGAATGCTTTGAGCTGCGGAGCTGCTAACTCGGGGTCCATCGCTGCCTACGGTCATCCTTCCAGCCACACCTCAACCATCCCTCATCTCTCCAGGCTACTGGCCCATCCATCTGTGCCCCACAGCCACAGCGTCTGCTCCACGAACGTGTCTGGAGTCGAAGCTCTAGTAGTCCGTCGCACTGGTTTTGATGGGCTACGACGCCCACGAAGCCGCCTGGGGCGGCCAAGGGGGGCTAGGCTACGCCTATCAGAATCAGTGCGACAGACTACTAGCAGCAATGCCTTTCAAATAGCGGACACACCGTAGTAACGACTTTCGTTCCGTCTCAAGCGGCCAATCGTGCATGCCTGCGACACGGGCTGTTGTCATCCGACGCGTCGGACCCGTCGGATAGCGCTGCAATGCCGGCTTGGCCGCCATTCTGACGACGACTAGAGTCGTTACTACGGCTGCTGCCTTGTTCGAAAGGTACTGGCTCTAGCAGTCTGTCGCAGAGGGGAGTCGTCACCCTCACAGTCCTGGTAACAGCCGGGCATTTGGCTGCGCTGCCACCCCTTGGGCGCGGACAGGTCTGTGCAGGCGCATGCTCTCGTGCGCCCTGCCCTGGGCCGGGGTGCGGCCGAAGACTCGTGCCCAGCCTGCGATCTATCCATATGGTTGGATGGGAGGAACAATGAGATGACCTGCCCGAACTGTGGCTGGTACGTGCGGGGTGGGGCTCGCTTTTGCCCCAACTGCGGGGCTGCCATGCCCGTGAGCGACGGGCCCCGTGCCTGCCCGCATTGCAGGGGCGAGATCAAGGGCCGTGTGGCGCTGTGCCCGCACTGCGGCGCAGTGCTCGACGGCACAGAGCCTGCTGCCGAGGAAGCGGCCGGCCCGCCGGCTGAGGAGGCCGCGCCGGCCGCCGCCCGAGCGCCCGAGGGCAAGAAGGACCGTTCGGCGCGCACCTGCCCAAGCTGCAAGACCGAGCTGAAGGGCAAGGTGGGCATCTGCCCTGTCTGTGGCGAATGGCTGGGCGGGGCGGCGCCTCCGCCACCTCCGCCGCCTGCGGCTCCGGCCGCGGGGCGCCCGGCGAGCGGCAAGATGCGGCCGCTGCCCCCGGGCTGGCCCTTTGTCGATACGCCCAAGAAGGACAAGGGCCCGGCCAAGAAGGCCAAGGAGGGGCCTGAAGCGCCCAAGGGTCAGGCCAGGAAGGCCAAGGGCGGGGCCGAGGCGCCCAAGGGCCAGCCGGCGACGCCGCGCCCTGGGGGGCCGGCGGCACCGGCTGCACAGCCCGCGGCGCTGGGTGTGCACTTTGGAAAGCGAGAGGAGCCGGCGCCCGGCCCGGCGCCCGCGCCCGCCAGGCCGCTCGATCGCCCCCCGGAGGTCAAGCCCTGGTACGTCCTGCAGTCGACGCCAGAGGCCAAGCCGGCAATGCCATCGCGCCCTGCCCCAGAGGCGCGGATGGCCCGCCCGCCTCGCGCGCCCAAGCCCCAGGCCGCGGCGCCGAGCAACAAGTACAGCCTGCTCGTCTGGCTCGGGCTCCTGGCCGGCGTGGTGCTGCTCTCTGTCGTGGTGTTTGGTCTCGTCTCGGGCGGGCTGCCGCTGCCGCACCTGGGCGGTGCCTCGGGCGGCGCGGCCCGCCGCACGGCGACGGCCGGCGAGAACAACACGCCGACGGGCATGCCAACCGCCACGGGAACGGCCACCCACACGCCGACGGTGGCCGTCACACCGACCACGCCGCCCACGCCCACGGCCGCCCCGCAGGTCCACGTGGTGCGTCCGGGCGAGTCGCTGTCGGCGATCGCTGCCAGCTATGGTATCACGGTGGCCGATCTGATGGCGGCCAACAACATCAAGGATGCGAACGCGATCCAGGCCGGGCAGGAGCTCAAGATCCCGGCGGGTGCCAGCGCGCTCAGCACGACGCCGACGGCCCTGGCCACCCTGGCCGCGCCGACGCCCACCCTGGGCAGCACGTTGGTCGCGCCGACGGCGACCCTGGCCGCCACCGTACAGGCGACGGCCGAGCCCGCGGCCTTTGCCTTCGCCGCGCCCAACCTGCTCAACCCCGCTGATGGCACCGTCTTCCGGTCGGGAGACGATATCCTGCTGAACTGGTCGTCGGTTGGGCTGCTGGCTGACGATACCTGGTACGTGGTCAAGGTCTGGACCGACGACCCGGCGCAGCCCACGCCCTCCCTCGGCTGGACGCGCACCACCGCCTGGCGCATCCCCGGCTCGTCGCGGCCCGCGGCCGATGCGGCCACGCACAAGTACTACTGGAGCGTCACCGTCATGCGCGCCAGCGAAGGGCAGGACCCGGTGGCCGTCAGCCCGGCGAGCGAGACGCGCACCTTTGAATGGTACTAGGGCGTGTTTGCAAACCTGCGTAGCCTAGGGCCTTGTGCCCGTTTCGCGTCTCCGCGGCACCGGATTCGCCGCCAACAACGCCCACAAGGGCTAGACTACGGGTTTGCAAACACGCCCTAGACGCCTTCATGGCGAGCTTCTCGATAACTGAGGCAGATCTCACCGCAGAGGCGCAGAGGACGCGGAGGCGATAGGGGCGAGGTCACCGCTGTGGGCCGATGCTCCGTGCGCGCACGGAGGGCGCAGGCCTCGCCCCTACAGCCTCTGCGCCTCTGCGGTGGATATCCTCGTTGGTTTGAGCACAGCTTGGCGGTGACCTATTCGTAGCGCAGGGCCTGCTGGGCGGGCATGCGGGCGGCGGCCAGCGCCGGGGCAAGGCTGGCGGCGCCGGCCAGGGCGAGGGTGAAGGCGAGGCTGGCCAGGAGCAGTGTCGGCGGGAAAGCAAAGTCGATCTGGAAGAGGACGCGCTCCATCAGGTGGGTGAAGAGGCGGCCAAGGGGGTAGCCCAGGGCCAACCCCACGAGCCAGCCCAGTGCACCCATCGCGGCCCCCTCGCCGATAAAGACCTGCAGGAGGGCGCGGTTGGTGGCGCCGATGGAGCGCAGCACCCCGATCTCACGCCGCCGTTCGAAGACGTTGAGCCCCAGCGTGTTCAGGATGCCGATGGCGCCGATCAGGCCCACGAGGAGCACCATGGCCACCAGGCCCAAGGTGAGTAACTGCGAGGCGCGCTGCGCGCTCTCCACATCGGTGTAGGCCGGCTGCACCCCGGGCTGCAGGGGCCGGAATTCCCGCTCCAAGAGCGCCAGCGTGCGGTCGACCTGGGCGGGGCTTTTGCTCAACGTGCCGACGGCGAAAAAGTCGGCCACGCCCTGCTGCCCCAGCATGCGCGCCACCACCTGGCGCGGCGCAAAGATCTTGCCCGCCAGCGTGCTGCCGAGGAAGATGCTGTTGTCGATCGTGATGCCGACCACGCGGAACCCGCGCTGGCGGCGGCTCACCTCGATCTGCAGTTGATCGTCCACGCGAAAGCCGCGCGCTGCCGCCAGGTCGGCCGAGATGACGACCTCATCGGGCGCGCCGGCGGCGAACCAGCGCCCCTCCTGCAGTTGGGGCCGGTAGAGCTGCGTATCGGCAGCGACGCCCCACAGCCGGGCCTGCACGCCGTCGACCCAGCAGTTGGTGAGCGTCCAGGCTTCGGCGGCGCGCACGCCGGGCACCATCTCGATCTGCCGGGCGAAACCGTCGCCTACGGGCCGGTTGAACCAGACCCAGGCATCGGCGTCGTAGGTGGCAAAGGCTTCGGCGATGGCCCGATCGACCGACGCCCGCGTGCTCTGTGTCGCCAGGAACGCCGCGGCGGCCAGGGCGATGACCCCCACCGTCACCAGGCTGCGGCCCCTGCGGCGCGTGAGGTTGCGCACGGCCATGGCCAGCGTCGGCGGCAGGAAGGCCAACTGGTGCAGCAGCCGGTCCAGCGCACCCCGCCCAAAGGCCGACGAGATGCCGTAGCCGTTCAGGGCTGCGCGCACGGGGGTGCGGGCGCCGATCCAGGCGGGGATGAGCCCGGCGACGAGGGTCACCCCCAGGCCCACCGCAGCGCCCAGGGCCAGGCCGCGCGGCGCCACGCGGAAGTGCACGGCCACGTTGCCCAGGCGAGCCACAATCCCCAGCAGCCACCAGCCCGCGACGGTTCCCAGGGCCAGCCCCAGCAGCGTCCCCGCCAGGCCGTAGGTGCCGGCCACGGCCATGTAGAGCTGCATCACCTGGCGGCGCCGGCCGCCCATGGCCTTGATGATGCCCACCTCGCGCACCTGCTCGGCCAGCAGCGCGAGCAGCGTGTTGATGACGAGAAAGCTGCTCACGCCCAGGCCCACGCACGAGAAGACGGTCAGCAGCACGAGGAGCGCGTCCAGCTCGCGCTTGCCCGGAAAGTTGAGCGCGTCGCGCACTATGGGCGTGCCGTGGGGCACCCCGCGGCTTTCGAGCAGGCGGTTGATGCGCTGGACCGTCTCCTGGGCGCGCGAGAGGTCGTAGACGCGCACCAGGAGCTGGTTGTAGCCCTCGGTGCCGAGCTGGCGGCGCACCTCGTTGGCCGGCGCATAGGCCCGTGTGATGCTGGTCAGCGTGGTGGCCAGGTAGCTGGGGCTGCGGCTAAAGCCCGAGATGGCCAGCGTGCGCTCGCGATGGTCCTGCCCGTCGCGGTATACGATATCGCCCTCGAGCTCCAGGGGGGCGATATCGCGCGCCGAGGCCTCGACGAGCACCTGGCCCGGCCCCGGCACGCGGCCCTCGGCGATGGTGAATTGGTTGAGCTGCACGGCGCCGAAATCGGGGATGCCGATCAGCTCCATGTCGCGCCACGAGGTGCCCACGCGCCACTTGGTGTAGTAGCTCACGCGCAGCTCGACCCGCTCGACGTTGGGCACCGCCGCAACCGCGCGCAGCAGCCCCGGAGCGGCGTTCCACACCCAGTAGTCGAGGTCGGCCTGCGAGGTATTGGCGTAGGTGTCGGCCTGCGCCTGGGCGACGTTCTCGCCCAGCGAAACGATGGCCACGAGCCCGGCCACGCCGATGCCGATGCCTACGATGGTGAGCAGCGAGCGCAGCGGCCGGCGGACCAGGTCGCGCAGGGCTTTACGGACCAGACCCGACACATACATAGAGCGATTCTATCTTTCTCAGCGTGGCAGCGGTCAGAAGCCGGACATCATGCCCCAAGGGCGCCACGAACGATGAAAACGGGTTTTTCTCCACAGAGGGCACAGAGGCCACAGAGATCACTCATTCCTCTGTGGTGAACCGGAGCGCCGTTTTCAGGTCAGCCGCAGCGAAGCAATGACAGGACCGAGTTTCTCAGCAGAACCCCATGCCGCCGTGCGGCATGGGGAAGCGCAGAAACCACTGCTGTCATTGATTCGTCGGCTGCGGCCTCCTCGCAATGACAGCAGTAGTTTCTGTGCTTGCCCAGGCTGCACCGCGGCCTGGGGCGCTCGCAATGATGGGATAAGCAGTCGCACTGTGTGAGGCATTATACCATCGGCGGCCACAACTGCGAAAGCGGCGCGACGGTGCGCAACGGGTCTGTGCATTTGCACAACTTTACCCACGTGTTGAGGCATGGTATAATCGCGCAAGGCCGACCGGCGGGCGCTGCCGGCCGCGAGGCTGTATGCCCACGAAGAGCGTGGGGAACGGGACACGGGAGCAGGGACCCCGATGGTGGATATCGTGAAGGCCAAGGCGCCAGAGGCGCTGCTCGCTGCGCTGCATTCCGACGACCCCCAGGTGCGCTGGCGGGCGATGGCGGGCCTGGCCAAGGTGCGCATTCCCCAGGTCGCCAAGGCGTTGGGTGAAGCACTGCATGACCCTGAGCCGTTCGTGCGCTGGAGCGCCGCTCAGGCGCTGGGCGAAGTGGCCAGGCACGGCAGCGACCGGGCCGTGCCGGTGACGGTGGGCCGCGTCTTGCGGCAGGCGGCGCGAGATGGCGACCCGGGCGTGCGCGCCTCGGCTGCTGACGGCATCGCTGCCTGGGGTCCCGGGGCGCCGCTCGAGCCGGTGCTGAACCTGGCCCGCGATGACCAGCCCGGTGTGCGCGCAGCGGCGATGCGGGCGCTTGGCTTGGCTGGCAGCCGGGCGGCGCACGTGGTGGGCCCGGCGCTCCTGCTCGGCCTCGAAGATGCCGACGCCGAGGTACGGCGCATGGCGGCGGGTGCCATTGCCTGGTGTCGCGACGGCGCCGGCCCTTCGGCGCTCGTGCTGCGCCTGAGCGACCCGGCCGGCACCGTGCGCGCCGCGGCGCTGCGCGCCCTCTCGCGGGTGAGCGCCGGAGAGCACGAGGCGGTTGTGCTCCCCCTGCTGCAGGATGCGGACCCGGCGGTGCGCGCCGAGGCGGTGCGCTTTCTCAGCCTGTGGGGCACTCAGCTTGCGCTGGCGCCGTTGGCGGCTTTGGAGCAGGATGCGGCGCCGCTGGGCGAGTCAACCATCGGCACACTGGCGGCCGATGCCCGCCGGCACATCGCGCGCCGCCTGCACCGTTGGCGCGGCTGGTTCTGGCGGCTCTGGGAGCGGTGGCAGCGGCGCTAGGTTCGTAGTGCTCGCTTGAGCGCCCTGACCCGGGTCAGGGCCGGGCGCACGAGGGCATGTGTCTGTGCAGGCTTGTCGGCGCCCAAGGGGTGGCAGCGGAGCGGAGAACCCGGCCAGCACACGGGTGCCCCACAACTGTGGGATATACCCAGCCTGCAGGGTCAAGCGGGCTACGGTTCTGGAAGATTGGGATGAGCGAGGGCACGGTGCCAAGCAGCCACATGGACTCGGCGTCTGCCGGCGGGGCGCTGCACGGATTCCCCGTCGCCCTGGCTCGCCGCGGCCTGCAGGCGCCTGCCCTCTTCCTGCTCGATGTGGCGCAGCCCTTCCGCCTGCTCATCCAGCAGGCGCTCCTGGTGGCGCATCCGCTGCTCTCGCCCTGGGCCGGCGAACGGCTGCTCCACTGGGCTGATGCCCTGCAGGATGATGAGGCGCTCGAAGCGGCGAGGCAGGAGCTGGAGTCCTGACCGGCCCCAACAAGTTGGGGAGTCCGGGTGGGGAACGCCCCAACAAGCTGGGGAGTCCGGGTGAGGAACGCCCCAACAAGTTGGGGAGTCCGGGTGAGGAACGCCCCAACAAGCTGGGGAGTCCGGGTGAGGAACGCCCCAACAAGCTGGGGAGTCCGGGTGAGGAACGCCCCAACAAGTTGGGGAGTCCGGGTTGGAGGCGCATGAACGTCGTCTCGCAGTTCTGGGAGGCCACCGACATTTCGGTGGAGGGCGTGTGGGCCCTCGCCGGCCTGGGGCTCTTTGCGCTCCTCTTCATCGCATTGACCCTGCGCGCCAGGCTCGGTCGCCCCTTCGCCATTCGCCCCCTGGCGGCTGCCGAGTGCATCCGCGCCGCGTTCGCGCGTGCCACCGAGACGGGCGAGGCGATGCAGGTGGCGTTGGGCTCCGGCGGCCTGGGCGATCCGAGCACCGCCGATACGCTGGCGGGCCTCTATCTGACCTCGTACCTGGCACGGCGTGCAGCGCTGGCCGAGGTGCCCGTGCGCGTGCGCGTGGCCGAGGCGACGGCGCTGGCCGGGGCGCTGGCCGCCATGCAGCACAGCGCCGTCTCCACTGGCTATCCCGAGGCCTTTGACCCCGGCCAGGTGGAGTTTGTGGCGCCGCAGCCGCTGGCCTATGCCGCGGGTGTCGCGGCGGCCATCCACCGCGAGCCGCTGGTGGCCAATGCCATGGTGGGCCGCTATGGCGCCGAGGTGCTGCTGCCCGGCCAGGCCGGAGTGGCGCAGGGGCTGGTGCAGGTGGGTGGGACGAGCGATCCGACCGCGCTGCCCCTTTTTGTGGCGACGGTGCAGGCACCGCTCCTCGGTGAGGAGATCTATGCGCTGGGCGCCGCGCTGGGCCGGCATGAGCACACCGGCAGCCTGGCGACACAGGACGTGTTCCGCGCCCTGATCGCGTTCGGGATTCTGCTGGCGGCCGTTTTGGGCGTATTGGGGATAAGGCTTGCCGGCTAGTGCTTGACTGCGCAAGTTCAAAGAGGCGTGCTATCCGGGCCTAGCGCTTCGCACGGGGCCGGAGTGAAACCTTCTGGGGGGGCGCGGAGCAGGGGAGCCGGCTGTTGCCGGGTGCGATCCTGCCAGGCACGCTTGTCGTATTGAGCGCCAACTACGAACCTGGTGGAGGAAGGCATGAGGCGCGTCTTGCCGGGGCTCGTCGCCCTGGGTGCGGGCGTGATCATCCTGCTCGACTATCTGCTCGAGCACCCGCTGCTCGATATGCTGGGCGGCTATCTGCTCGATGGCGCGGTCATCCTTGGCGCCTGTGCCCTCCTCCTGGGGCTGATGAACCTGCTGCTCGTGAACGAGCGCCGCATCCGCCGCCGCGAGCGCGGCTGGGGCGCGAGCGCTGTCATCCTGGTGAGCGCGCTGGCGAGCCTGGGCCTCGGCCTCGTTGCCTGGCAGACGCCTGCCTGGGCCTGGTTCTACCGCTCGGTGCTCTTTCCCCTGGAGGCCGGCGCCGGCGCGCTGCTCGCCTTTGCTGTGGCCGGCGCGGCTGTGCGCACCTGGCGCTTTGGCAGCGTGGAGGGCGCGCTGCTCTTGGTGGTGGGGCTGGTCGTGCTGCTGGGCAGCTTGCCCCTCGGCGGGCTGCAGGTGCTGGCGCCGCTGCGCGATTGGATCATGGCGGTGCCGGTGTTGGCCGCTGTGCGCGGCATTCTGCTGGGCGTGGCCCTGGGGGTGGTGGCCACGGGCCTGCGGGTCCTGGTCGGGGTCGACCGTCCCTATGAATAAGATGGTGGTTCAGCGGAGTGCTCTTGGTGGGCGTCGGAGCCGAAAGCCGTTGCGGCCGGTGAGCAGGCGCGGCAGGCCTGCGGCTGAGCGGCAGGGGGCATAAGACGATGATTTACTGCTCTGGGTGCGGCACGGCAAACCGGGAGGGCAGCCGTTTCTGCAACGAGTGTGGCCAGCGGCTGGTCGCCGAGGCGCCTGTCCCCTGCCCCCGGTGTGGCGCCGCCAACCCGCACGATGCAGCCCACTGCCAGGCGTGTGGCTTCGACCTGGCGCGCGCCAGAAACGGCATGGCACACGCCCCGACGGCCCATGTGCCGGGGCAGCACGAACCGGCCGAAGGGGCGCAGCCCGAGGGCGAAGAGCCTGCCACTCGCGACGCCGGGCTGCCACCTTGGCTCGACAGCGTCGAGAGGGCGGCGCTGGGCAGCGCACCCCGCAGGGCGGCGCTCGACGATCTGGTCGACCTGGAGGCCGAGCGCCTCGAGGCGCTGCCCCGGCCCGGAGGCTGGTCGCCCGAGGCCATCCCCATCGAACCGATCGTCGGTGTGCCCTATCGCGCCTACGAGCGCGCCCAGTTGCCCGCGACTCCCGAACAAGGCCACGCCGCCGCGCTCTTTGGCCAAGCCGCGGCCGAGGAGGTCCAGGCAGACCCCCGCGACGTCCCCGAGCCGCGTCGTGCCTCTGGGCTGCGCCCGTGGCCCCGGCGCCTTCTGGCCCTGGCCCTGCTTGCGGCGCTCCTCGTGCCCACCCTCTGGCCGGGAGGGGTGCTGGGCGCCGCCACCGCCTCGGCCTCGGCTGCAGCAGCCGCGGCGACGATCGATGCGCTGCCGCCGGGCGCGCCCGTCCTGGTGGCTTTTGAGTACGATGCCGGCATAGCCGGTGACCTGCAGCCGGCGGCCGAGGCCTACCTGCGCCACCTGCTGAACCATGGTGCGCGCCTCATCCTGGTCAGCACGCAGCCCGAGGGCGCGGCCCTCGCCGGCATGGCGCTCGACCGCGTGCTGCCGGCCTACCCAGAGGCGCGCTCTGGCGAGTCGGTCGTGCACCTGGGCTATGTGGCCGGCGGCGATGCGGCTGTGCGGGCCTTGACTCTGAGGATTGCCGGGCGTGCCGGTGCCGACTATCGCACCGGCACGCCACTCGGCGAGGCGCCTCTGCTGCAGGGCATCGGCGGCGCGCGCCAGTTGCCGCTGATCGTCGTTCTGGGTGGCGACCTCACCCTGCTGCGCCGCTGGATCGAGCAGGCCGCCGCTCCCTACAGCGTGCCGCTTGTCGCCGGCGTGCCCATGCAGGTTGCCCCGGCGCTCGAGCCGTACTGGACGGCGGGCCAACTGCGCGGCGTAGTGGCCGGCGTCTCGGGCGCCGCTGCCTACGAACAACTGACATTGAGCCCCGCGCCGGCCGCACGCAGCGTGGCCGCCCTGCGCGTGGGCGTGTGGGCCGTCGCTGCCGCCGTTGTGCTGGGCAATCTCTGGACGTTCGTCGATTGGATACGCCGGCGGCGATCGCGTGATGCGTGAAACGTGATGCGTAATGCGTAAGGTCTGTGCTTCCAGCCGTAGTGCTCTGCGCAGACGTGTCACGCATTACGCATCACGTTTCACGCATCACGCAGTACGAGGAGGACATACATGCCTGCTTGGCCGGGCCTGTCTGCTGAGGCGGTGGGCATCTGGGTTGCCGCGCTGCTGACCCTGGTGATGCTGAGCGCTGCATTCGGCGAGAACTGCATCTCGCGCCTTGGCATGGCCCTGCTCGCTGGCGCCGGCGTGGGCTATGCGGGGGCGATGGCCTGGCAGGCCGTGCTCTGGCCGCGCATCCTCCTCGTCAGCCGGGACCCGGCGCAGCACTGGCCGCTCCTGATCTGGTTCGCCCTGGGCCTGCTGCTGCTGGCGCGCGGCCTGAGCTCGGCGTCGTGGCTCAGCAACGTGTCGCTGGCCTATCTCCTTGGCGTGGGCGCGGCCCTGGCGATTGGTGGGGCGCTCGTAGGCACCCTGCTGCCTCAGCTCGTCGCCGCCGCGACGCCGCAGGGCGCCACGGCCGAGGGCGGCTGGCTCGTCGCGGCCAATGCCTTGCTCATCGCGGTGGGCACGGGCGGCGTGCTCTTTCGCTTTGCCTACACCGGCTGGAGCGGTGAGGGTGCAGTGGGCAAGCTGTGGGTGCGCCTCAGCGGTGCCTGGGGCCAGGTTGGCTATGGCTTTGTCGTGGTGGCCATGGGGGCGTTCTTTGCCACCGCCGGCATCACGTCGCTGGCCCTGCTCGCCGCGCGCCTCGAGTTCCTGGCGGTCGACTGGCTGCACCTGGTTACACGTTAGGGGGCGCTGCACCGCAGAGGCGCAGAGAACACGGAGGCGAATGACCAAGGAATCTGCGGTCATCCTGTTGCAGATAGTGAGCGTGTATGGTCGAAGGTAGCAAAGGCGAGGCCTACCTGCTCGTCGATGTGGGGCACGTGCTGACTCACGCTGCCTACGTGGCGCGCGTGGAGGGCGTGGCGCGCCTGGTGGCGGTGGCCGAGGCCAGCACGACCAGGACGGCTGTGGAGGGCGGCCTGCTCGACGGCGTGCGCCGGGCTACGGCGAGCCTGGAGCTGCTGGCCGGCCGGCAGATTCTCGACCGCCTGGGCGAGGTGCGCCGGCCCTCAGACGGCGACGGCCACGGCGTCGACGGCGTGGTTGTCACCACCAGTCTGGCGCCGCTGTTGCGGGTGGCCCTGGTCGGCCTCACCGAGGATTTCAGCCTCGCCAGTGCGGTGCGGGCCGCCACCCTGCCCTGTGTGTCGCTCGAGCGCGCCATCTCGCTGGGGCTGGCCGAGCGCTGGCAGGCTGCCGATATCGAGGCGCTGCTGCAGCGGCCGCCCGATGTGCTCGTGCTCGTCGGCGGCGCCGACGGCGGGCCTGTGGCGCCCCTGCGCGAGATGGGCGAGACCCTCGGCACCGCCTATTCGCTGCTGCCGCCGGAGCGCCGGCCCACGGTCGTCTTTGCGGGGAATGACCGGGCATACAAGCCCGTCGCCGCCGCCTTTGCGGGCGTGGTCGAGGTGACGGCCGTCGCCAACGTCAGGCCGGCGCCGCACAAGGAGAACTTGGGCGGGCTGCAGGCCGAGCTGGCGCGCCTCTTCGGCGGCCGCCTCTGCCGTCCTGCGGGGCTGCAGCAGCTCGCCGGTTGGGCCGGCGCTGTGCCGCGCCATGACCTCGACGCCCTGGCCCGCACGCTGCGCTTTGTCGCCCGTCGCCACAGCCTGCGCCGTGGCCTCCTGGGCGTCGACGCGGGTGCCAACAGCAGCCGGGCGCTCTGGGTGCGGCCTGAAGGCGCCGCGCTCACCTGGGCGGCGCCCTATGGAGTTGGCGCCGGGCTTGGCGCGCTGCGCGCGCTGGGCGACCCCACGGCGGTGGTGCGCTGGATGTGCCGCCCACCCTCCTGGGCCGAGGTGTGGGACAATCTGAGCAACGTCGAGGTGCGGCCGGGCGTCGTGCCCGAGACGGATGAGGATTGGGACCTGCAGCAGGCCGCCGTGCGCGAAGCCCTGGGCCGCACCTGGGCCGGCGCCCACGCGGCCTGGGCCGGCTGGCCCGGCGAAGGCGCAGCGGCCGGCGAGGCCGAGATGATCGTGGCCCGTGGCACCGTCTTTAGCCACGCGCGCACCCCCGCCCAGGCAGCGCTGATGCTGCTCGATGCCCTCGAACCGGCGGGGCTGGTACGCCTGGCGCTCGATTGGGCAAACCTGCTGCCCGGGCTGAGCGGCCTGGCCGCGCTGGACCCCGAGGCCGCCGTGCAGGTGTTTGACAACGACGGCCTGCTGGAGCTGGGCACCCTCGTGGCACCGCGCGGGTGGCTGCGTGAGGGGGCGCGGGCGCTGCGGCTGCGCCTGCTCGTGGGCGGCGAAGAGCGGGCGCAGGTCGAGGTGCGCGCCGGCCACCTCTGCCGCGTGCCGCTGGGGACGAACGAGCGTGGCCGGCTGGAGCTCTACCCGGCGCGCGGGCTTGACGTCGGGCTGGGCCGACGCGGGCGGGGCGGCGCGGTGGAGGTGCGCGGCGGAGCCTTGGGCGTGATCGTCGATGCCCGCGGCCGGCCGCTGCGGTTGCCGTCGGGCGATGAGGTACGCAGTGCCGCCTTCGAGGCGTGGCAGCAGGAGATCGACACGCCGTGAAAGCAGAGCCCATTGCCAGCCGCCTGTATGCGCAGACCATCGTCGAGCACGAGCGACGCCTGCCCGGCGCCGGCCAGTTGCTGGTCGCGGTTGGCGATCAGGTCGAGAGCCGCACCGTCGTCGCCCGGAGCGAGGCGCAGGGTCCGCTGCGTATCGTCGACGTGGCCGAGGCCCTCGGCATTGCCCGCGACCGCCTGCTGCGCTACCTGCGCGTCGAGGTCGGCCAGGAAGTGCAGGCCGGCGAGGTGCTGGCAACAGGCGGCTTTATGGGATGGCGCACCGTCACAGCGCCGGTCGCAGGCTGCGTCGCCGGCATTGCCGCCGGACGTGTGCTCATTGAAGAGCAGGCACACACCATCGAACTGCGCGCCAACCTGCCGGGCCAGGTGATCCGCGTGCTCCCTGGCCAGGGGGTCGTCATCAGCGCTGTGGCCTCGCGCATTGTGGGCGCCTGGGGCTCTGGGGGCGAGGCCTATGGCCCCCTGGTGCTGCACAGCCAGGGGCCCAGCGATACCCTGCGCTGGATTGGCATTGATGTGGCCTGCCGTGGTAGAATCATAGTAGGCGGGCGCTGTCTCGATAAGCGGGTCCTGCTGCGCGCGGCGCGCCTGCGCGCCCTGGGCCTGGTGGTGGGCGGCTTGGCCGAGCATCTGCGGGCGGCGGCGCTCGAGCTGGGCCTGATCGTCATCGTCACCGACGGGATCGGGGCCGTGCCCATGGCCGAGCCCATCTTTGAGCTGCTGGCGCAGCACGAGGGCCGCGACGGCCTGTTGATCGGCGGGCGCAGCGAGTCTGTCGCGCGGCTGCCCCAAGTCGCCATCCCGCTCGACGCGGTGCGCGGCCCGCTGCACGTGGCGCCCGAGCGGCCGCTGGTCGTCGGCGACCGCGTGCGTCTTACCAGGGCGCCTTACCTGGGTGCCGTGGGCCAGGTTCTCGCCGTCATCGAAGAGGAGGGCGAGGCCTGGGCTCGCGTCAGCCTCGACGGCAGCGAGCCGGTCGTGGTGGCGTATCGCAATTTGGAGCGGCTGGGATGAGGCGGAGGACGTAAAACGTAATGCGTAATGCGTGAGGCGTGAGGTGCGCTGTGCACTATGAGGAGCTGCGCCGGGCAGACGCTCAGGGCATTACGCATTACGTTCTACGCAGTACGCATCACGCAGTACTGAGGTGTTGTCCATGCCACTGACTCGTGAGCAGGTGGAACATATTGCCGAGTTGGCCAAGATTGCCTTGAGCGAGGGAGAGGTCGAGCTGTATCGTGAGCAGCTCTCGGCCATCCTCGACCATGTCGCGGCGCTGCAGCGGCTCGATACCGAGGCCATCGCGCCGACGGCGCGCGTGCTCGAGGCGAGCAACGTCATGCGGCCCGATGTGGCGCAGGCCTCGCTGCCGGTGGAGGACGTGCTGGCCAACGCGCCGTCGCGGCGCGACGATGCCTTTTGCGTGCCGCCGGTCTTGGAAGAACCATACGAGCTCTGAAGTGTGGTCCAATCCGCAGTTGAGAAGGCTGTATAGATGCAAGTGCACGAACTGACGATCCGGGAGGCGCAGCGCCTGCTGGCCCGCGGCGAGATCAGCGCCGTCGCGCTGGCCGAGGCGGTCATCGACCGGATTGTCGCTGCAGACAATGACGTCCGCGCCTATCTCACTCTGACGCCCGAGCTGGCGCTCGAGCAGGCGCGGGCTGCTGACCTGCGCCGCGCCGAGGCCCGGCGTTCGGGCGCGGATTCCCTGCCGCCGCTCCTCGGCATCCCCCTGGCCATCAAGGACGTGCTGTGCACGGCTGGCATTCACACCACCTGCGGCTCGCGCATCCTCGAGGACTTTGTGCCGCCCTACGATGCGACGGTGGTCGCCCGCCTGAAGGACGCCGGCTGTGTGATGCTCGGCAAGACCAACACCGACGAGTTCGCCATGGGCTCGTCGACCGAGAACTCGGCCTACTTTGTCACCCACAACCCCTGGGACCTGGCGCGCGTGCCGGGCGGCTCGAGTGGAGGCAGCGCTGCGGCGGTGGCGGCGGGCGAAGCGCTCGGCGCGCTGGGCAGCGACACCGGCGGCAGCGTGCGCCAGCCGGCGGCCTTCTGCGGCGTAGTGGGGCTCAAGCCCACCTATGGGCGCGTCTCGCGCTACGGGCTGGTGGCCTTTGCCTCTTCGCTCGACCAGGCCGGCCCGCTCACCCGCGACGTGGCCGACGCGGCCCTGCTCTTGGGCATCATCGCCGGGGCCGATGCGCACGACTCGACCTCCGCGGCGGTGGAGGTGCCCGATTATGCGGCGGCGCTGACCGGCGACATCCGCGGCCTGCGCGTGGGCGTGCCCGAGGAGTACTTGGTGCCGGGCATGGAGCCGGGTGTGGAGGCGGCCGTGCGCCAGGCCGTGGCCCAACTGGAGGCGCTGGGGGCGGCGGTCGAGCGGGTCTCGCTGCCGCACACCGAGTATGCGCTGCCGGTGTTCTACCTGCTTGCCCCCGCCGAGGCCTCGGCCAACCTGGCCCGCTACGACGGCGTCAAGTATGGCTACTCGGCCCCGGCCGGCGAGCTGTGGGAGATGTACAAGCGCACGCGCGGCGAGGGGTTTGGCGCCGAGGTCAAGCGGCGCATCATGCTCGGCACCTACGTCCTCTCGGCCGGCTACTATGAGGCCTACTACCTCAAGGCGCAGAAGGTGCGCACGCTGATCCGGCAGGATTTCGAGCGTGCCTTGGCGCGCGTGGACGTGCTGGTGGCGCCCACCAGCCCCACGGTGGCCTTCCCCATCGGCGCCAAGTCCCAAGATCCGCTGCAGATGTACCTGTCGGATGTGCTCACCCTGTCGCTCAACCTGGCGGGCCTCTGCGGCATCTCGGTGCCCTGTGGCTTTTCGCAGGGCCTGCCGGTGGGCATGCAGATCCTTGGCCGGGCGTTCGACGAGGCCACCATCCTGCGCGTCGCCCATGCCTACGAGCAGGCGACACCCTGGCATACCTATCGGCCTGCTTTGGCCTGAAAGATGTTCACCAGCCCGAAGCCGAGCTGGGCTCACAGCGACGCCACCGCCCGGCCTTGACCCGGGGTGGGGGATTTGGAGGTTCTCCGGCGTCGTTGGCCCGCCAGCGGGCGGGCCAACGACGCCGGAGAACCTCCAAATCCCCCGAAAAAGGGCTTGCACCGGGAGGTTGCGAAGCGTATCGCCCGGTTGCCGACCCTTCGATGGCCTGCCAGGCTACGGCGCTGTTGAGAAAGTTGCTTGTCATTGCGAGTACCCCAGGCCGCGATGCAGCCTGTGCAAGCACAAGAAACCGCGCCTGTCATTGCGAGGAGGCCGCAGCCGACGAAGCAATCTCCACGTCGCGCGTTGGAGATTGCTTCGCTGCGCTCGCAATGACAGGCCCAAGTTTCTGAGCAGGAGGCGGCCGCCTCCTCGCAATGACAGTCGCAGTTTCTGTGCCTGCACAGGCTGCACCGGGGCCTGAGTACTCTGCGAGCACAACTTGTACTGATGGAGGAGATGACGATGAAAGTGATTATCCCGTTGGCGGGGTTTGGCACACGCCTGCGCCCGCACACGTTCACCAAGCCCAAGCCGCTGGTCAACGTGGCCGGCAAACCGGTGCTGGGCCACATCCTCGACAAACTGGCCGGCCTCGATATCGAAGAGATCATCTTTGTCACCGGCTACCTGGGCGATCAGATCGAGGCCTATGTCAGCGCCAACTACAGCTTTCCTGCGCGCTATGTAGAGCAGAAGGAGCTCAAGGGCCAGGCCCACGCGCTCTACCTGACCCGTGACTATGTGCAGGGGCCGGTGTTGATTATCTTTGTGGACACGATCTTTGAGACCGACCTGCGCCACCTGGAGCAGAGCGACGCCGACGGCATCCTCTACGTCAAACAGGTGGAGGACCCGCGCCGCTTCGGCGTGGCGGTGCTGGAGGATGGCCGCGTCACCCGGCTGATCGAGAAGCCCAGCGGCTTTGAGCACAACCTGGCGGTCATCGGCGTCTACTATATCCGCGATTCTCAGTGGCTGATGCGCGCCATAGAAGAGTTGATTGCGCGCGACATCAAGACCCAGGGCGAGTACTTTCTTGCCGATGCCCTGCAACTGATGATCGACCAGGGGGCGCGCATGGTGGCCAACCGGCTGGAGGTCTGGGAGGACTGTGGCAAGCCCGAGACGGTGCTGCACACTAACCGCTACCTGCTGGACCAGGGCCATGGCCAGGTGGTGCCCACCGAGAACTCGATCATCATCCCGCCGGTCTATATCGCGCGCACGGCGAGGGTGGTCAACTCGATTGTCGGCCCCTACGTCACGATCGCCGACGAGGG